>Ga0307374_10000483_pt1 | contig 76714 bp, 60 predicted proteins | sample OX3MG_FD_202532 | JGI IMG/M metagenome (GOLD analysis project Ga0307374, IMG submission 202532) | Soil microbial communities from Risofladan, Vaasa, Finland - OX-3 | ecosystem: Environmental > Terrestrial > Soil > Coastal area > Acid sulfate soil | place: Finland: Risofladan, Vaasa | collected... | reverse complement strand
CAGAACATCCTTCACGCTCGGCGGCACCAAATACGCTTGATCGGGATTGTAGGTCAGAAATTTCATCGCGGCCCTCCTCACCCCGCATTATACAAACTCGTCAACCCCGGTTGTCACACAGACTCCGGCGGAGACGACCTGCTGGGTCGGCAGGCCGTGGTTGAAACGGAAGGCATTTCCGTGATGCTGACGGAGCGGCGTCGTCCTTTCCATCATATCCACGACTTCACATCCCTGGGACTCGAGCCCACAAAGTTCAAGATTGTGGTGGTTAAGGCCGGCTACCTGGAACCCGAAATCAACAAAATTGCCAATCCCAATCTGATGGCGCTCACCGAGGGCGCGGTCAACCAGGACATCGTCACTATCGCGAACAAACTCCGGATTCCGAGCTATCCTTTCCAGCCGGACCTGAAGTGGAAACCGTTTGTGGTGGTCTCCGCGCGGCCCCCGGAAAAGGCGTAGCCTGCTGCGAGGGAATGTGCACGCAGGGGGGGCGGGGAACTAAGCTCTGAGCACGAACCGGAAGCGAGTGTCTTCTCCAAACCACTGGATATAATTCGTGCCCCAGGCATTATTGAACAAGCTGAAGTGAAACCCCTTCGTGAGGTCGGGCTGGTCGTTCGAGTAGTAAATCGGCGATCGCTCGCCCAGTGCCACCGCAGGCGCGTCGAGGGTCTCAATCGAAAAGCCCCCGCGGGAATCCTTGTAGTAGAGGCCGGTGGACCCCGCATGCATGTGGCGGTTGCCGCCCTTCACTACGTCAAAGGGGGAAATGGGCTGGTCTACTTTGTCGAGCGTCCATCCGTGTTGCTCCGGCGCCACTGGAAGAAAACTGAGCCACATCGCTTCCGGCAGGCGGTTTGCAGCCTTCCCCAGACAGGTGAAGTCCACTCGGACTGCCGGCTCTGAGTCAGGGAAGACCAGGTCAAGGTACATCTGCTTTGGCCAGGCTACACGATCAGCGCGCTCGGCTGCGGCGTCCGTGATCTGCAACCCGGTGAGAATTCTAAAACCCTCGCGGACCTTACCCGCCCAGCAGCCAGAGACGCGCGGCAACCAGACGCGGCTCTCAGCGCCAAATTTCTCTATGCCGGGTTTACCAAAGTCCATCGGCGCCCACCAGGTCTTCGCAATGATGTAGGCAGCGCGATAATCCTCGTAATCCTTTGCGGAAAGCGTTTGGTAGGCGAACAATCCGAGCGGATGGTCTGGAGAAGCCCAGTTGCGGCGGCCTTCGTTTGCGCGCAGTCGGTGGATGGCGCCCGTTTTGGGGTCGAGCGCGACGGTGAAATGTGCCGTTTCTAATTCTGACCCCGGGGGATGCGGGCTGAGACCTGTTCTGTCGGGAGCTTTCGGCTGTAAGGCACGGAGGCGCGCCTCGGCCTCGCTTCGCAAGGCTGCCGGCAGGCTTGCGACCGCCTGGTCAATGTCTTCCCGTTTTTCCGCCCAGCTGTTTTCCGCCCAGCGAAAGCGGGGACTGTTGACCACCGTGGCTAGGGTCTTGGGAGTGTAATGGTCGTAGTCTTTCAGCCGCTTGGTGTCGACGCCCCAGGTGTGCTCCGGAGGCAGCAGCAGGTGCTTCAGCAGACGGACGTCCGTTGAGTCGCCGACTTTGAACTTTCCCCGGCCGGCCCACTCTTTGCGCAGGCGCATCACTTCGCGGTATCGCGCCACTTTCACCGGATCGCTGGCGACGCCGTAAATCCAGGTGTCGCCGATCTCCTGCGTCACCACCGGCAGGTTGCCCTTGTAAGGTTCCACGGCCAGTGCGATATCACTGAGATTGGCGCCACTCACCTTTGCTTTGGGGAATTGTTTTCGCAGCTCAGCGTAAATTTTCCTCACTTCTGCAACGGAATGCGGACCAGCGTTGTCGTTCCGCACCTCAATGGCCACAGCCAGGTCTGAGCCCGGGACCTGCATGACGCCGCCATAGCCATGGTGGTACATCATCGTTAGCGAAGCGCCTTGCGGCTCCTTCCAGACAAAGAGCGGAGGAACTTCGGGAACGGTGCTCGCACCGTTGACCCCAATATCGAGGAACTTGACGCCGTTTTCGGCAAACGGCGCCACCAGCCCGCGGGTGTGTCCAGGGACGTCGCTCATTTTGGCGCCGGCCGTCGTCTTGTTGAAGCGGCGGTCGAGCGCTTGGGAGATGCCCATTGCGCCGTCAAGCATTGAGCGGTCGAGCATCTCCGTCTCCAGGTTGAGGGGAACGGCATACCAGGCCATGTCGCCTCTCTCAATGACTTGCTCAGCCCGGGTACGCGCAGCGCCGGTGACATGCTCGAGGTATTCGTAGAGCAGCCAGGAGCCCGTTGACCAGACGTAGCGATCTTCACCCGAATGCCGCAGGGCGTCCGCTGTCCGCATGGCCGCGGGATAGAACTGGTCAAAGTATTTGGCGATCACGGCTGCCTGGGTGTCTGTAAATCCCACATCCAGGTGGCAGGTGAAAGCCACCAGAACACGCCTGACTTCGATGGAAGCCGGGGGCATGGCGGCTGAAATTTCAGACCCGGGTCCGCAGGCAAGCGCTCCGCCCGCAAGCAGTAAATCCCTGACGAATTCTCGACGTTTCACGGTTTTAACTCCGAACGTATGGTCTCGATCCTGCAGGACGCGCGGCCGGAAGACACATCCCGGCGGCCATCAGTATAGTTGAGCCCTGACGGGTTTGCACGGGGAGGTTGTCACAGGCTGGCGCCACAAGGCAGCAGTTTGAAACGCGGATAGAATGCGGACTTGCTCTTTCATTGTTGTGGACTGCGGCGGCGGGAGGCCATTAGAATGTTGGTATCCTTTCCATGCAGCGTGGGCGCTTTTACTTGAGTTTCTGTCGCGGGTACCGGCCGAAAGCGAATGGGCCAGGAATGTGTTTGAGGGAGCGTTCTGGAGCGAAGCTTTTCCCGGCGGTGATTAGGCTATGGCGAAGCCAACCATCATAACTGTAGACGACGATCCCGAAGTCCTGCTGGCCGTGGAGCGGGACCTCCGCCGACGATAAGCCGACCGTTATCGCATTCTGCGTGCGGATTCCGGGGGGACGGCTCTAGATGCTCTCCGTGGACTCAAGCAGCGGAACGATGCTGTGGGGCTGCTGCTGGCAGACCAGCGGATGCCGCGGATGACCGGAGTGGAGTTTCTGGGTGAGGCGAAGAAGTTTTATCCGGACGCGAAGCGGGTGCTTCTCACGGCCTACGCTGACACTGACGCGGCGATTCGGGCCATCAACGAGGCCGAAGTTCACCACTATCTGCTGAAACCGTGGGACCCTCCGGAAGAGCACCTTTATCCCGTGATCGACGACCTTCTGGAAGATTGGCAGGCATCGTTTCGTCCACGTTTCGAGGGTATTCGTATTCTGGGCACGCGATGGTCCTCACAGGCGTACGCTTTAAGGGATTTCCTGGCCCGCAATCAGACGCCCTACCGCTGGCTTGATGTGGAGACGGCGGAGCGCAATCCCGAAGTGCGCCAGCTTGCCGAGGCTGCTGGAGCCGAAGCCTCCAGCCTGCCCATGGTGTTTTTCCCCGACGGGTCGTCGCTGGCTGATCCTGGCACAGCCGACGTGGCTGAAAAACTCGGGCTGCGGGTGCGGCCTGAAATGGCATTCTATGACCTGGTGATTGCCGGAGGCGGTCCGTCAGGCCTGGCGGCGGCGGTTTACGGGGCTTCGGAAGGCTTGCGGACGGTGATGATTGAAATGCAAGCTCCTGGCGGCCAGGCCGGGATGAGTTCCCGAATTGAAAACTACCTTGGATTCCCTTCCGGACTGAGCGGCGGCGACCTGGCGCGGCGCGCTGTGGCCCAGGCGCGTCGATTCGGAGTTGAAATTCTCACCCCGCAGTACGTGGTCGGCGCCCGGGCGGAAGGCCCCGCGCGAATGGTCAAACTGGGGGATGGCAGCGAGGTGAGTTGCAAGGCGTTGCTGATCGCGACGGGTGTTTCCTATCGCAGGCTGGAGGTGCCCGGCGCTGAGCACCTGCAGGGGCGCGGCGTCTATTACGGGTCAGCCATGACCGAGGCCCTCTCCTGCAAGGACGAAGATGTTTACATCATCGGAGGTGCGAATTCGGCCGGGCAGGCAGCAATGTATTTCTCAAAGTATGCGCGACGGGTTGTGATGCTGGTGCGCGGGCCGTCTCTTTCCGCCACCATGTCCCAGTACCTGATTGACCAGATCAAGCGGACGCCGAATATCGAAGTCGTCACAGGCTCCCGCGTTGTGGAAATCCACGGCAGCGAGCGCCTGGAAGCGATTTCGATTCACTGCGGGGAAAGCAGTGAGACCAACCGTGTTCCTGCAAACTCTCTCTACGTCTTTATCGGTGCCGAGCCCCGCACGGACTGGCTGGCCGGGGTGGTGGAACGCGACGAGAGGGGTTTTATTCTGACCGGCGCTGATCTGGCGCGCAATGGCAAACGCCCCCGAGGGTGGCCGCTCGATCGCGAGCCGTATTGGATGGAGACAAGTGTGCCCGGGATCTTCGCGGCAGGGGACGTCCGCCACGGTTCCATAAAGAGGGTGGCCTCCGGAGTGGGCGAAGGCTCCATTGCCGTTCAGTTTATTCACCAATACCTGAGTGCGGTGTGAAATGGCGGAAGATTCGAACACGAAAAATGCCACGCGCCTGATGGGTGAGTTGCGCAAGATCGGGATCTTCGCGGACTTGCCGGATGAGGGCCTGGGTTGGATAGCTGAAAAGTCCAAAGAGCTTCACCTGCTGCCGGCAGAGGTCTTTATACGAGTTGGGGACCCCGCGGATAGCCTCTTTGTTATTCTGGAAGGGGAAATTCGTTTTCAACTGAGCGGCGGACCCGACGCGCCTGTTTACAGGGTCCCTGCAGGGCAGGTCACCGGTTTGCTGCCCTATTCCCGGATGACCGAGTACCGGGGTACCGGACAGGCTGTTGTGCCAACGCACAGCCTGTTGCTTCACAAGAAGTTCTTTCCCGAGATGTTGCATCGCATGCCGCAGCTTGGTGATCGCTTTGTGGCCCTCCTGGCGGATCGTATCCGCGAGACGACCCGTGTGGAAACCCAGCGCGATAAGCTGGCGGCGCTGGGCAAGCTTTCAGCAGGTCTGGCGCATGAGCTGAACAATCCCGCAGCAGCGGCTCAGCGGGCTACGGCAAACCTGCGGGAATCTCTCGAGACCGTTCGAGACGCCAGCATCAGGCTTGCCCGCCATGCTCTTTCCCCGGAGCAGCGCGAGACCATCCTGCGCTTTGAGCGGGAAGCGGGCGAATACAAGCCGGCAATTCCCGCTGACCCCCTGGCCCAAAGTGATCGCGAAGAACGGGTCGCTGAGTGGCTTGAAAGGCACCAGGTGCCCGATGCCTGGAAGATTGCTCCGGTGCTGGCCGACGCCGGGGTCGAAGTCTCCAGGCTGGAGAGCCTGGCTGCCGAAGTGGGTGACAACGTCCTGAGCGATGCACTCATTCGCATCGCTTCGCTGATCAGCGTCGTAAGGTTGATCGGCGAGATTGAACACAGCACCAGGCGTATTTCTGATCTGGTCCGGGCAGTCAAAGAGTATTCGCACATGGATCGCCCCGCCATGGAGGAGACCGACGTGCACCAGGGACTGGAGAATACGCTGACGATGCTGGGGCACCAGCTGAAACATGGAATCCATGTGGTTCGTGAATACGACAAGGGTCTTCCACGGATTTGGGCCTACGGGGGAGAACTCAACCAGATCTGGACAAACCTGATCGATAATGCCATCGAGGCTATGCACGGGGAGGGCGAAATTCGCATACGGACCGCCCGTGAAATCGACCAGGTCGTGGTGGAGATTTGCGACAATGGCCCGGGGATTCCGGCCGACGTTTTGCCGCGCATCTTTGACCCTTTCTTTACCACCAAGGGAGTCGGGGAGGGAACCGGCCTGGGGCTGGATACCGCTTGCAGAATTGCGAGGAACCACCACGGCGATATTCGTGTTTCTTCGCAGCCGGGTGACACTCGCTTCCAGGTCTACCTGCCCATCACGCAGCCGAAGGACTCCGCGACTCACCAGTGATGGCGCGCCATGGGAGCGGAGGACTTCTTCTCACCCGGTGAATCGGGAAAGGTGCCGGCAAGCAGGGAGCGAGGTGAGAAAGCCTGGAGCCTATTTCCAAGGCTCGTCGGAAGGCACTCCTCAGGTTTTGCTTTACCTCGTGTACTGGAGAACCAGCACGGTTTCATCGTCGTGGCGCGGTTCGTCGCCGCGGAAGGTCTGCATTGCAGCTAAAAGGCTGCGGCAGGTTTCATCGGGCGGGCCAGGCCTGAGGCCACGAACCATATCCAGCAGCCCTTTCTGCCCCAGTTCGCTGCCGGAAGGGTTCCTCGCTTCAGTAATGCCGTCGGTGTAGAGGAGCAGGGTGTCGCCGGCGCCCAGGCGCACCCCCGTCTGGCTATAGGCCGTGCCCGGAATCAGGCCCAGCGGCAGGCCTCCAATTTCGACCGCATGGGGAGTGGAGTCCTGCAACACCTCCCAGGATTGTTCCTTCGCCCGGTACCAGAAGGCCGGGGGATGCCCTGCGTTGCTGAACAGCAGTTCTCCTGTTTCGACGTAAAAGCCCAGAACGGCGGCCGTGGCGAAGAGGCCTTCCCGGGACTCGCGCGCAAAAGCCTCATTCAATTCCCGCATCAGGGCGGATTGATCCCAGTTATTGGTGTGGTGCTGCAAGGCGTTTCGAAGGTTCTCCGCTATGGAACTAGCGTGGCTGCCGTGCCCGGCCACATCCGCCACGGCGACGCGCGAAACCATGCCCTTGCTGCAAACCGACAGGTAGTGGACGTCGCCCCCTCCGAGGTCGGGTTCCAGCGGGGTGGAATAGACCCATCCGGCGAGGCCCGGTAATTCCACGGAATGGTTTGCCCTGCCATTGCCGCCCCACAGTTCAAAGCACGACAGGCGATGGTTATCATTCATGGCAGTTTCTCTGTGCCCGTAAGTTGGATGAAGCCACGGCGCCCGGGGACTCAGGATTTTCGGGGCAGGTAGGAGGCGAAGTAGGCCTCCAGCCCGGCTTCGACCTCGTTAAGGCCCTGTTGCAGATTGTGGTCGAGCGCGGCCACAACATTCGAGATCTCCTTACCTTTTGAAGGCTCCGTATGCGAGTAGAAGTGGTCCCATACAGACTTGTGGGTGCTGCGGTCAATCAGCTGGAACTCCAGCGTGACCCTTGCTGTAATAGCTCCTCCGGTGTCAACCTCTTCAAAATCGTATAGTCGGCCGCGCAGCACATAGTCTCCTTGCGTCGAACCGCCGAGTTGGGCCACTGATTGAAATCGTCCCGAAGCCCGCAGGCGGCGGATCAGTACCGTCTTTACCATCTGCGCCGGCGGTTCGGCCCACTGGTGATATTGGTAAGCGCCGATTTCGTTCCGCCCTGAGCGATAAACGATGGGCTGTTCTTCCAGAATCTCGGGGGCGCTGATGTGGCCAACCAGCAGTGCGACCGGGTAGATGCTTCCCGCCGGCCTGGGCGTGGGTGGGAAGGATATCGTGAAATATCTGATCGGGCGCCCGCCGAGGCAACTGCAAAGGGCCGCCATGGCCAGGACAACCAAGGTGAAACGGATCATTCGACGCATCAGGATTGCAGTTCCCTCCTATTTCCCGCCGGGCTTGCGCTCTTTCGCCCTGTCGGCGCGAATCAAAGTGTAAGGCTGGCGTTCCAGCTTGCCCGTCAGCTCTTTCAGCTTTTGCGTGGCCATCCGGACGTTGGCAAGGATCTCGTCAATGTTGTCGGAGTTGTAATTCAGGGTGTCGTTAAGCTGGTCCATAACACTTTGTGCGGAGACGAGTGTCTCCCGCAGTTCCTTGACAGAGGCGCGCAGGTCCTTCCGGTTTTCAAGCACCACCGCGTTGATGTGGTCCAGCGCATCGTCTGCCTGGGCCATCGTTTTCTTCAGGTCATCCAGCAAAGGTTTAAGCCGCGAGCTCGCCGCCTGGACGTTGTCGAGCGTCCGGGAAACTTTGGGTCTGTCCTCGGCTAGCATCGAATTGACCGTGCTCAGCGACCGGCTGAGGTTGGCGCGGTTTTGATCGCTCATCAGGTCGTTCACGCGGGCCACGGTCACCTGCAGTTCGTCGAGCCGCTGGTCCAGTTTCACAAGCGTCTGCTGAACCATGGGCTGGAGCCCGGCGATCATTGCAGTGAGATCGTTAAAGTTGAATGTTGGAGCTGATTCCACGACGCTGCCGGGCGGGGCCTTTGGGGCGTGGCGCGTCCCGGTGCTCAATTCCAGGTAGTTGTCGCCCAGCGGTCCCAGGCTGGTGATTTTGGCCACACTGTCGGTTTTTAAGGGAATTTCTTCGCCGACGCTGAAGTCAATTTCGATGCGGGTTGAGTCTGAGGGATCGATGTGGACGGCCTGCACCGAACCCGCTTTCATTCCCCCGAACCGAACCGCCGCACCGGGCTGCAATCCGCCCGCATATTTGAAAAATGTGTGGTGCGGGATATCGCCGCTGCTGAAAGCCCCTTTGATGGCAAGCACTGCCGTGATTAGCAGGCCAACTGCCACCAGCACAAACAGCCCCACCCATACCTGCTCCGCCCGGGTGTGTCGCGAATTCACGCTTGCTCTCCTTATCCCGACCTTTAGGAACTGCGTCCAGTGCCGGCCTTGCCGGCGGCCCGGAGTGTCAGTTCCGGGCTTTGATGTCACGGGTCAGCATCTGCAGATAATTCAGTTCGTCCTCAACCTGCGGCTCCGGCACGCGGTCGAGAAACTGGCGCACCCGCGGGTGGGTGCAGGTGTTGATCTCTTCTTTGTCGCCGATGGCGATCACGTTGCCGCGGTCGATCAGGAGCAGGCGGTCGGCAATCATGAAGGCGCTGGCCAGTTCGTGCGTCACCACCACAATGGACATCGCGTAAGCCTTTTTCAGTTCCAGGATCAGTTCATCGATGCCGGCGGCAATGATCGGGTCGAGCCCCGCCGAAGGCTCGTCAAACAGGAGCATGTCAGGATCCATGGCCAGGGCGCGCGCCACCGCCCCGCGCTTCTTCATGCCCCCGCTGAGTTCGGAGGGCATGTAGTCCTCAAAGCTTGCCAGTCCCACCTGCTCCAGCTTGATTCGCACCATGATCTCAATGGTGGAGTCTTCCAGCCGGGTGTGTTCGCGCAGCGGCAGCGCCACGTTCTCGCCCACTGTCATGGAGCCGAACAGGGCGCCGCCCTGGAAGGAAACGCCCATCTTCGTGCGGATCCCATCCAGTTCGCGTTCGGAAGCCGTGGCAATGTTGATGCCTTTGATCCAGACTTGGCCAGCGCTGGGTTTTTCGAGACCCATCAAGGTCCGCAACAGGGTGCTTTTCCCGGAGCCAGACCCGCCCAGAATCACCAGAGTTTCTCCCCGCCGGACGTCGAAGCTGATCCCGTGCAGGACCTCGCGCTCGCCGTAGCTGACGCGGAGATTTACGACCGAGATAACCGGACCCGCGATGGCAGGTTCGTCCATTCTGTCCTGCTCACCTTCCATGAATGCCCCTCAGCCTCGGTTCGTCAGATAAAACAGGGCTGTAAAAACCAGATCAACCGCCATAACGAGAAAAATCGACCGTACCACCGCCGTGGTGGTCGAGCGCCCCACCTCTTCGGCGCCGGCCCCGGTGGAGAAACCCTCCTGGCAGCCGACGGCTGTGATCACCACCGCAAACAGCGCGCTCTTCACAAGGCCGGTCAGAATATCACTCACCAGCAGGGCGTCGCGGGTCGCCCGAAGGTAGGACATGACGGTGAAGCTGGCCCCGGTGACTCCGAACAGGCAGCCGCCCATCACGCCCATAAAGTCCGCCCAGATGGTCAGGCACGGCACCATTACCAGCATGGCCAGGAACTTGGGCGCCACCAGGAAGTCCACCGGCCGCAGCCCCATGGTCTCCAGCGCGTCCACCTCCTCGGTGACTTTCATGGTGCCGATTTCGGCGGCGAAGGCGGACCCCGAACGGCCAATGACAATGATGGCGGTGATCAGAGGGCCCAGTTCGCGGATGATGGAAATGGCCACAGCATCGGCTACAAACTGGATGGCCCCCAGGCGCCGCAGTTCGTACGCGCTCTGCAAGGCCATGATCAGGCCCACAAAGAATGTGATGAGCGAAACGATGGGAATGGCTCCCACGCCCGCCGCCATGGCCTGGTGCAAAGCCCGCTGTAGGCGCGCGCCCCTGCCACGAAAGGGCCCCACTACCGTAATGTAAGCGGACTCTCCGGCCAGCCGAGCCAAGTCCCCAACGTAGGCCAGGCCGTTCAGTGTTGCCGCGCCCACGCGGTCCGGCAAAGCCGTGATCTTTTCAGCAGCCCCCAATCCGCAAGCTCCAATCAAGCAGCGGTCGATCAATGACTCGCCGGGATCGTGGTGCCCGGGTAAATAACAGGCAATGGCCCGGCCATGCAGCCCTACGCCTGAAGGGCTTCTTCCTCCGTCTCGCGAATCTCAAAAACCGTGGTGAGGCGCGTGAGTTGGAGGACTTCCTGGACGGTCTTGTTCAGGCCAAAAAGAACCAGCCGCTTCCGGCTGTCGCGCGCCTTCATCAGCACTTCGACAAGCGAAGCAATGCCCGAGCTGTCGATATAACGGACCTCGCCAAGGTTGACCACCACCCGGGAGGCCGACTTCAGGGACTCCAGCAAAAGCTTCCTCAGGCCGGGCGAGGTTCCCATATCAATATCGCCGGATACGTCGACGATGGTGGTTCCCGGCTGCTGGCGGGTTGCGGTCTTCATCGGCATGAACCTCGTGAGGGCTCCAGGGCCTTTCAGGTTTGTTTTCCCGCCCCGGGCCTAAACTTCTTCAGGCGCAATCGGTTCTGGTCCGACAGACGGTCATAACGGACCTCATCCATGATCTGGCGAATCAGGTGAGTGCCCCGGCCGCCGAGTGCGACCTCATCCAGAGGCTGGCTGCAGATGCGGGCCGGGTCCGCCGGTTCGCCACGGTCGACGAAGGTGAACTCGAGACAGTCCTCCTGCGCCTCACAGTTGAGTTCAATCTCATGGTTGCACTCGTTCCTGTAGGCATGGCGGATCACGTTGCTGAGAGCTTCATCAACGGCCAGAGTTATTTTCCGGCATTGCTCGTCCTCAAAGCCCAACTCAGCCGCAAGCTGCGCCACGGTGCCGCGCACCACCGCCAACAGGCGAGGGTCGCTGGCCAGCTTCATCTGGAACTTCAACGGTCCGCTTGCCGCTGCAACGGGCAGCGGCTCAGGCTTGCGACTCTCGTCGCAACTCATGACAACTCCATTTGTCTACCTGATGACAGTGGCTATGATACCCATATCCTCTTTCGGGGGTCAACCGGGCGCCCGCCATGCTGCCGAAACGCGTTTCCTTCCTGCCCAGTCTCATGCCCCATAGGATGATTCCACTGCGCTTTGGTTTCAGGGAAATGTCTCTGCGGCGGGTAGCCGCTTCCGGCTTTCCCAGGCCCGGCGGCGCGGTATGGGCGGCGGAAAGACTAAACCCGCACGCTCGGCAGCGGGCAGCAGCCCCGCGGCCGAGCGTTGGGAGGGAATACAGGCACGGCGCAAAAGAGGGCAAGATTCGGGCCTTGGGAATCACACGAGAATGAATACGGAGCCCTCATGTGGCCCGTTGAAGGGTGGACATCTGCAAGCCCGATTGTGAGTTGCGTTCATGGGCTGCCAGGCGTATATTCCTGGGTAAACTGGAAGTCACTAATGGAAATTTCTGTTTACAATTCCGGGGTGAAATGGTCGCCGCCTGCTAAATGGAGGGAAAAGTTCATGCGGATTTCAAGTTGTCTGGCTGTGGCAATGTTACTGCTCGTCACGATGGCGCCTATTGTGTTGCGGGCTTCGGAGTTTCAGGAGCCTGCCGCGGACGAGCTGAAGATGACCTCGGACCCGGCCGCGCCGGGAGCGGCGGCGGTCTATCTGTATTACGAGGAGATAGACAACGATCCATTGCACTACAGGAGCATTTATGCCCGGATCAAGGTGCTGACGGACAAGGGCAAGGACCTGGCGACGGTGGACCTGCCGTATGTACGCAAAGAGTATAAGATCAGCGCCATCTCGGGGCGGACAATTCATCCGGATGGTACGGTGGTCAATTTGACGGTCAGGCCGGAAGACCTGATGACCGCGAAGAGCGGTGACCGGGAGATTGCGCGGAAGGTGTTTACGCTGCCCAGCGTGACGGTAGGGAGCATCCTCGAATACCGGTACCAGATCCATTATGACGATCACCATTTTTCGTCGCCGCTGTGGCTTATCCAGGGGAGGTATTACGTGCACAAGGCGCACTATGTGTTCATTCCGTTCGAGAACTTCATGCCGCACGCCACCGAAGCGAGCGGCAGCAGGATTCTGACGGACTCGAAGGGGCGCGAGGTCAGCAGCCTGGTGTGGTGGTACCACCTGCCTAAAAGGGTGAGCGTGGTGCAGGGGCTGAACGGCTACACGGTGGACGTGACGGATGTGCCCGCGGACCCGAACGAGGAGTACATGCCGCCGATCCAAAGCATGCTTTACAGAGTGTTCTTTTATTACGAGAGCGCGCCGAATGCGAAGGCGTACTGGGAAAGTGCAGCGAAGGAATGGTCAAAAGGCGTGGATAAGTTCGCCGAGCCTTCCAAAACGATTAAGGAAGCAGTGGCGGGGATTGTGTCGCCGGGCGACAGTGATGAGGTGAAGGCCCAGAAGCTTTACACGGCAGTGCAGGCGCTGGACAACACGGATTACACGCGAGCAATGAGCGTTTCGGAGATGAAGGCGCTGAAGATGAAGGAGGCGAAGTACGCGGCGGACATCTGGAAGCAAAAGAGCGGATCGAGCAACGACATCGCTCTGCTTTACCTGGCCATGGCGCGCGCGGCGAGACTGAAGGCATTTGCAGTAAAACTGGTGGACCGCAACGAGGCGCCTTTTGACCCGAGCTTTATGAATACGGCCCAACTGGACGACACGCTGGTGCTGGTGTGGATTGATGGCAAAGGATTGCTACTCGATCCGGGCGAGAAGATGTGCACGTTTGGGCAGGTGAGCTGGACGCACTCCGACGCCGGTGGCCTGCGCCAGAGCGTGAAGGGGCCCGGGTTTGTAACCACGCCGGGGCAGAACTATAGCGCAAATCTACTCACGCGCAGGGGAGACGTGATGCTGGACGCACATGGAGGAATGACCAGCTACTTCACGTTTACCATGCGCGGCCAGGAGGCGCTGCGCTGGCGGCAGAAATCGCTGGAGACCAGTCCCGACGAATTGAAGAAAGCTTTCGAAAAGTGGATACAGCCGATGATGCCGCAGGGAGTGGAGGCGCACGTGGATCACTTCCTGGGGCTCAAGGATCCGAATGTTTACCTGATGGCGATAGTGAAGGCGCAGGGGACGCTGGGGACGTCGCTTCCCAGACGGCTGCTGCTGCCGGGGCAATTCTTTGAAAGCCGCGGCGACGAGCCGTTTGTGAAAGAAGAGAAAAGGGTTGCGCCGGTGGACATGCGATATGGGGAAGAGATATCCGACAAAGTGGTGTATCACCTGCCCGCAGGCTTCACGGTGGATGGCGCGCCGAAGGACGTGACCGAGGTGTGGAAGGGACATGCCGAGTACGCTGTGAAGACGCAGGCCGGGGCGGGACAGATCAAGGTGGAACGCCTGCTGGCGCGCGCGTTTGACCTGGCGAAGCCGGACGAGTACCAGGCCCTGCGCGGGTTCTACGAGAAAGCGGCGGTGGCGGACAAGTCAATGCTGGTGCTGTCCGCGGCGCCGGCGGGAAAAGCAAACTGATGCCTGCGCGGAGAGGTAGCGGAGCGTTATCGAGGTTGGTGTGGGTAGTTGCACTGGGGCTTTGCGCGGCGCTACCGCGGGCGGCGCATGCGAAAAGGACGCAGCCGGCTCCGGATTGGGCGGTTTCGGTTGCGAAAACGCCGACGCCGGCCGACGCGAAGAATGCGCGAGCCGTGCTGCTGTCTGATGAATATCTGATCACAGTGGACAGCCAGAACCATGCCGTAGAGCGCGAGCGTTGGGCCGTGCGCATCCTGGCGCCGGAGGGGCGGGGCAATGCGCAATGCATGGTGGAGTACGACAAGGACGCGAAACTCGACTACTTCAGGGCGTGGACCTTCACCACGGCGGGACGGCAGTTTCAGGCGATGGCGACGGATTTCAAGGACGTGGGAGTCGGCGGCGACGCGGACATGCAGTTTGCGGACCGCTTCCGGGTGTTGAATCCGCCGGGGGCCGACCCGGGGTCGGTGGTGGCGTGCGAGACGGAACGGCACCTGGAGCCGTACTTGACCAGCGAGGTCTGGCAAATTCAGTTGCCGATTCCGGTGGTGGATGAGTCGCTGGAACTGGCGCTGCCGCCGGGCGCACCCTTTGCGGTTTCGTGGAGCAGGCATACGCCGGAGAAGCCAGTGGAGCTGCCCAATGGCCACCTGCGATGGGAGATCCGGAGCATGCCCTCGCTGGACCTGGAGAATGTGCACGCGGTTCCGGCGTGGGACGCCCTGGCTGCGCGCATGAGCGTGAAGTGGGGCGATGCGGCGGTGAACGGTGTAGCCAACCAATGGCGGCAGATCGGCCAATGGATAAGTCAACTGGAAGCGCACCGGGCCGACCCGACGCCGGAGATTACGGCGAAGGCGCAGGCTCTGGTGGCGGGCGTGCCGGACTTCTATTCAAAGCTGAGCCGGATTACCAGCTACATCCAGAACAACATTCGCTACTTTGTCGTAATCAAGGGAATCGGTGGGTACGAGGCACATTTCGCGGGGGACGTTTTCCGCAACGGCTACGGTGACTGTAAAGACAAAACGACGCTGCTGATCGCGATGCTCGATGCCGTCGGAGTTCATGCGCACTATCTGCTGGTAGACAGCGAACGTGGAGTGATCGATCCGGAGGCGCCGTCGCTCTATGCCAACCACATGATTACAGCTATCGATCTGCCGGTGGGCGAAAACGATCCGCGGCTGATGGCGCGGGTGGAGACGGCGGACGGAAAGGAACTGCTGATCTTTGATCCCACGGATGAGGTGACACCGGTGGGGCTGATCCGCGGCGATTTGCAGGGGGCGTATGGGGACCTCGCCGACGGGCTGCAAAGCCAGATGATCCGGATGCCGGTGCTGGCTCCGGATTCAGCGCGGATGGTGCGGAAGGGGTCATTTTTGCTTGGCGCCGACGGCACACTAACCGGCGACCTGGGCTATACGTTCACGGGCGGCGACGCCGCGGGCCTGCGTGTGAGACTGAAGGAGCAGAGCGCGAAGGACGTGCAGCAGAGATGGGAGCAGCTTCTTGGCGCAGTGTTGCCGGGGCTGTCGCTGAGTGGATTCCAATTTCACAACACGCAGCGATTGGATGCGCCGCTGAACCTGGACATTCACCTGAGCGTGCCGGGCTATGGGCGTCAGGCGGGCCCGCTGCTGCTTGTGAGGCCGCGGGTACTGGGCAGCTATGCGCGCGACGTGCCGGGGGTGATGGATGGAGAAGCGAGGAAGTATCCGATTGAGTTGAGCCATCCTGGAATCTGGACGGACAGTTATGACATCAAGCTGCCGGTCGGCTATGCCGTGGACGAAATCCCCGAGCCGGTGCAGATAGAGCTGCCGTTCGCGAGCTATCGCTCGTCGGTGGCGGCCAAGGGCGACGTGTTGCACTTTGAGCGCGAGTACGTGGTGAAGCAGGTGGAAGTGCCAGCGGCGCAGGCGGAGGAGTTCCGCAAACTGGAAGACGCGATTGTGACCGATGAAAAAGGGATGGCCGTGCTAAAGAAGCAGTAGGGCAGAACCTGCGAAGGGCAACTCGGAAAAACGTATTCCGCGCATGCCGGGCCTTAGAAGCTCTCGCCACAACACGGCCTGAAAGTCGGAATCAGGGGGATTCTGAGGGGGTTACGTTACACGGAACGTTACAAAAACGGTCCCAGAGGAAGGACCAGCACCGCAAGTCTTTCAAAATGTTGGCGGGGACGACGGGACTCGAACCCGCGACCTCATGCGTGACAGGCCGCAAAACTTGATTGATTTCAGTCATTTACAGGCACGGTTGGCACTGCTAAGTTATTGAAAATCTAAAACGAGAAAAGTCAGGTTGTACTTGTTTGTACTCGTTTGTGGGGCGTGAATGGAAAATGTAAAGGAATCAAGGGATGACTTCTTTGTCAAAATACCGCTGCAGAGCGGACTCAGGATCATGGAGGAATGCGGACATGCGTTCAAATTGCTTCTCTGGATCGTCGGACGAACAACAATTGAGTTTCAGGTTGACGGATTCCGAGTTGGAGCAGTACTCGGCTTTGGACCGCACTCTGACAGCTTTATCGCGCGCGATATGGCCGGATGCGGAGTCAGATGCACAGACGACAAGGTTTTCCGATGGCGACAAAAGCTCGCGTCAAAGGGATTGATAGCGCAGGTGCGCACACCTTACGGGCATCGCCTGGCGGTCATGTACTCTGTCAAGTTTCCGGGCAAGGTGGCGACTCCGCTTCCACACTGGGCGCGGGCTGCCGTGTCCGAGGCGTTTGGGCTCCTGGTCAAAACTAGCCGGGCTAAATCGGAAAGAATTGCGCGTTCTGCGGAACGCGAAGGCATGTCCGCCTTCGATCATGCACAAGTGTAATATTATCTTTGCATTACGGTGTCGAGTCCAGGCAGCATGTCCGGCTGGTGTCCGCCTGGCGTGAGATGGTTGCGGCATGTGCCGGCGCGTATGTTGTTAAAATGGCGCGTCTTATTCGTGGATGATCAGTTGACCTTGCGGCACTATTGCACCCGCGTTGCGCTCTGGACAAGGAGAACCGCAGAAGTTGCGGAGCAGAACCGCAGAAGTTGCGGTTCTATAATAGAGACTAAGAAGAAACAGAAGACATATTATCAACAAGCAGGCCGCCAGTGACGCCTTTGAGGGGGTAGGGGGGGCAGGAATCTTTCGCTCTGCTTTGTAGACCGTGCCCGAACAACGCGCGAGCGTCCGCATTATTAGCGAAGGGGTGGGGTCTACGAATTCATTAGTACTAAAATCTTAAAAAATCAAGGAAAAGGCGGAAAAAATGAAGGGAATCAACTTTGGCGTGTCACAACAAGCGAGTTTGTTCGGGAATCGGGGAGATTCAGGGCAGATTCAGGTTCGGAATACGCGGCGACGTGGACGGCCTGCGGTGCCGATTGCCGGAAAGCGATTCACGCGCCTGGTGGTGATTGGTCCCACCCGGAAGGGCCGGGACAGCCATATTTTTTGGATTTGCCAATGTGACTGCGGCCGGCGGGTGGTGGTTGGTGGCGACCAGCTACGCCGCGGGGGGACGCGCTCGTGCGGATGCCTCAAGCGGGAACTGGCGGCCGCCTGGATGAGGAAGCTGAGGCGGACTCGACTGTACGGAGATGCCGAGGCGGAGATGCCTGGGTGACGGCGCGGGGATGGTACTAAAGTACCATTGCGCTGATGGGATCATCGAGGTACGGTTTTGAGCGAGCCGGGCCGATGCTCTCACACCGGCCGCGGCTCTAAATCAACCAGGAAAGTGGCTCCAAGTTGATCTTGATGCAATCTAACACACCGAAACATTCCCGCCAAGTTAGAAAATCAAGTCACCAGCGGGCCCAGGAGGCAAAAATGGAAATCAGCGTCGTAGGGGATCGGATAGTGCTTCGGACACCGGAGGGCATCAACGAGGTTCGAATCTTTATCGCCGGGCATTACGCCAGCGTCGTCCTCGAAGAAGATGGAAACCTGACGTTAAGCAATTACAAAATGGGCAGAGAGCATGAGCTGCCTGACGATGGCGGAAAATGGATAGCAGATCCACGGGTCCCATCGAGCCGCAAAATCCTATCTGCAGCGTAAGGCATCCAAGGGCGGCCGGCAACAATCTGCCAGGCTACCAAAAGCCAGATCAGAGACTGACCCAGGAGGAAAATATGGAAATCCCAATCATTGCCCTCGACGGCGATAAAATACGAGTGGTGTTATCGAAGAGAGTTATCGAAGTTGACACAAGGTCTGAGGAAGTCAGGGTGCGCCTGCGCGAACGTCAGCCAGACGGCTCAGAGGTGCTTATCGAATTACCGCTTTCAGGCGCCGGGCCTTCGCTGCCCGTATAGCTGATAACCAGGGCGGCTAGCGCCTGCTGGCCGCCTGCACTTTCCTCCCCCGCCTGCAGGTATCCAAAAAATATTTTCTGTTTAGTTTCTTGCACTTAACGACGGCCTCGCCAGACTTGTCAACAATCATACCTACAATTTTCCCGTAGTTGTGTAGATAAGAAATTTTCAGAAGGGCGCGCTGGGCGATGTCAGCCAAGGCCGCCAGAGGGTGGAAACGTGTTGCCAGAACTCATCCGGCAAGAGCGGCGGGAAACGCGGCGGCTGGCGCGTAGAAGGAATCGCAAGCTTGGGATAGTTCACAATTCGCGTGGGAAGCGTCGGGTTGATCCTCGCAGGCCGCAGAGAAACCGGCTCAGCATCGGACAGCGTGAAATCGAATCAGCGGTGATTTTCGGCGACCGTTTCCAGCAAAGGAGAATCGAGATGTTCGGACCCGGATTTATAAATATCAGACTGGCTCTCCATGTGCGCTCAATGCGGCAATTCGAGCTGGCGCATGAGCTCGGAGTTTCTGAATCCTATTTGTGCTTAATCATTGCAGCCCGACGTCCGGCATCGCCAAAGTTGCGGCGCAAGGTGGCGCAAGTTCTTAGCTGCAGTGAGAGCTGGCTTTTCTCGAAGTCGCCTATCGTGCCCACAGGGGCGCCGGCAACGCATCATGCACAGGTTGGGGGTGCGGCGTGACTCAGGATTTCGAGGCAGCCCTACATGAATCCGCATGGGCGATATTGCCGTCTGAATGGGCCCGGATCGCTCGGGCTGTCAAGGACCATGCTGCCGGACAACATGTCGCGGCGTCAGGGCGCGGCCGGACCGCGGGCGCCAGCCAGCAGATCAAAGGCGTCGCCTTGGTCAACATGTTCGGCGTGATCCAGCAGCACAGGAGCTGGATTATGGACTTTTTCGGCGGAGTGTCAACCGAAGCCGTTGGGGCGGAGATCAGGGAGGCTGCCTTAGATCCCAGCGTCCGGGCAATCGTTTTGAACATAAACTCGCCCGGCGGGGGTGTGCAGGGAGTCCCTGAGCTGGCGCGTGAAATTTTGAACGCGCGCGCGAAAAAGCAGGTGACTGCCGTGGCCAATTCGATGGCGGCAAGCGCCGCTTATTGGCTAGCCTCGCAGGCTAGTGATCTGGTAATAAGTCCCTCGGGCTCGGTAGGAAGTATCGGCGTTTTTGCCAGCCACGAAGATTATTCCAAAGCTCTCGACGCCGAGGGCGTCAAAGTTTCTCTCGTCAGCGCCGGCAAATACAAGACCGAGGGCAATCCCTATGAACCGCTCGGTGAAGAAGCCCGCGCCAACCTCCAGGCAGATGTGGACGCGTTCTACGGGATGTTCGTCAGGGCCGTGGCAGTTGGAAGGAGAGTCACCAACGCGGAAGTGCTCCAGAATTACGGCCAGGGGCGCATGCTTCTTGCCAATCAAGCCGTGCGGCTCGGCATGGCGGACCGAGTGGACACCCTGGATGGTGTGATTCGTCAATCATTGCGAATTCCAGCGCCGCGGGGCGCGCGCGCGATTTTATCGCGGGCGGCATTGCAGGATGAGCTGCGGCGGCTCGACACAATTTAAGCAAAAGTTTTGCAGGCAGATAATTCAAATGCGAAAGGGCGAAACAGTACCATGAAACAGAATAACGAATTGCAAACCTTGGAGTATTTCGAGAACGTAAGAACCCACAGGACCGGGCAGGGACAGGCTGCGAATTTCGGGGAATTTTTACAGCGGGTCTCGCGAAACGATCCCAGCCTTTTGCGGGCAGCCGCGACGGGGTTAGGCGAAGATGTGCCGTCCGACGGCGGCTTTCTGGTCCACGAAGATCTCGCAAGTGAACTTTTGACCCGCGTCTATCAAACCGGCCAATTGGCATCTCGCGTCCAACGCATGTCTATTTCAAGACTTTCATCCGTCCTGCGATTGAATGCTTTGGACGAGGATTCCCGCGCCGATGGCTCCCGCTGGGGAGGTGCCCGCACTTATTGGAAAACTGAAGGTGCTCAAGTTACGGCATCATACCTCAAATTTCGCGAAATGCGTTTCAGCCCGCATGCATTGATGAGCATCGCTCAGGCCACCGATGATCTTCTCTCCGATGCCACCGCACTGGCGGCGTTTGTGTCGAAGACGTTTGGAAATGAAATTTTATTCCAACTCGAAAATGGCATCGTCAATGGCAGTGGCGTTGGCGAACCGCTCGGAATCCTCAACAGCGAGGCGCTGATCGAAGTTGCCAAAGACTCGGGAGACGTCGGAGCGACGATTTCCACTACCGACGTGCTTAACATGTATTCGAGTTGTTGGCCGCCCAGCCGAAAAAATGCCGTCTGGCTCGTGAATCCGGACGCGGAAACCCAACTCTATCCGCTGAAGCTCGGTTCGGCGACTGGCGGACGATTCCTGTATTTTGCTGATTCCGGTGAAGGGTTTGGCCGATTGATGGGCCGCCCGGTCCTTCCCTGCGAGTACTGCGCCACCCTGGGAACTCCAGGCGACATCCTGCTGGCCGATTTGACCCAGTACGTTATCTGCGATAAGGGAGCGCCGAATCAGGACAGCTCTATTCACGTGGCCTTCCTGACCGGAGAATCCGTGTATCGCAGCGTGTACCGCGTAGATGGGCAGCCGAGCTGGAAAAAACCCTTGACCCCAAAGAACGGGACGCAAACCAGCTCGCCGTTCGTGGCATTGGCTGCGCGCGCTTAACAAACTTTGTTCTGCCGGGCCGGCGCGCCATCCGCGTTGGCCACGGCGGGGCAAAACGCGGGCATGGTGCCCACTCACCATGCCCGCCGAGAAATACGCCCCAGCGGGCCCTGGAAATCTAAATCCAGCTTGCAGCGCAGGGCGCGCGGATTCGTAACCCGCGGGGGCCGAATCAAACGTCCGGCCCCGTAATGTTTTTTTGATCTTGGTGTGCCATTTCCAGGGCGCCCGCCCTGGTTTCCAGCGCACCAACACCGAGCCGGGTCCGGTACGCCCCCGGGCCCGGCTCACTTTTTTGTAGACACTGAGGTGCATGAAATGTCTGAAGGAATTTTAGCGCGGTTGAAGGTCATCCTCGGGATTGACGCCACACAACTGAGCAGCGGGCTGAACGAAGCCCAGGTCAAAACCGAAAAGACCGGCCGAAAAATAGAGGGCAGCTTTAAGAGCCTGGGGCGCACCTTTGCGCGGACCCTCGGACCGCTGAGCGCCACCGGCCGCGAGGTTTCATTTGCCTTGCAGGGGATTGGCGAGGCAGCGGCGGAGGCCAACACGGCTTTTGCCGGGCTGGGAAGCACCATGTCGATCTTCGCCGGGGTGGCCACGGGCGGCTTCCTGGCGCTAGCCGGGCTGACCGTCAAGCTATTCAGCCAGATTGACGAGCAGGCCGACCTGGCCAAGGGCATCGGACTGAGCACTTCGCAGTATGTTCAATTAACCAGCGCGCTGAAACTCTACGGAATCCAGCAGGAGCAGGTGACGCCGGGCCTGGCACAGTTCTTCAAGATTGTTTCCGGCTTGATGCGCTCCAAGGCGGGCGCCGAAGCCATCAATGAGCTTGGCCTAAGCATGAAGAGCCTGCGGCTGATGGATACACACCAGCAACTATTGGCGGTGGCTGACGCTTTCTCAAAGTTTCCGGACGGTCCGAAGAAGTCGGCAATCGCATCGCAGCTTTTCACGGCTACCCTTGGTGAAAAAATGATTCCGCTGCTGGACCAGGGCGCGGCTGGAGTAGAGAAGCTGGAGGCGAAGTATAAAGATCTTGGAGACGAAAGCGAAAAGCTGGCAGACCAGACAAAAAATCTCAGCATGCAGTTTTCTGAAGCATGGAGCAATCTGTCAGTAGCGGCGCTGAAGGCTTCCGGCGCGGTTGGAATTCCAACCATGCTGCTGGCCATCGCTCACCCGCTGGCGACTACCAAGGCGCTGATTCTGGATTTCGGCCATGTGGTGGCGGAAGTCTTTGGCGGAGTCGTGGGAGGTGTGGAATCTCTCGCAAAAGCATTTGACAGCATCCCCGGATCGATTGCGCCGCACATTCCCACGGCGGGCTTGGATGAGGCAAGGCGGTATTTTTCGGCATTAAGCACTGGCTTCCAGTCGGAAGCTGCGAAGGCAGCGGAGCCACTGTTCGGCAGTGGTGAAACTCCGCTGAAAGGCGGAGGGAACCTTCCCCAGATTGTGACGCCAGATCCCAAATTAAAGCAGCTTGCGGCCTATCTAAAATCGCTGGGCGAGCAGGTGGCTGAATTTGGCAAGGGAGAGACGGCCAAGGGCATTGATAAGCTGAAAGAGCTGGGGGCCACCCAGGCGCAGATTGCCAAGGGAACGGGACTTTTGCAGCAGCTTGAATACCTGAAGGCTGAACAGAAGTTTAGCGACGAATTTGTGAAGACCCAGGCGGCCATGGAAAAGACGCTGGGAAAGCTGGACCTGCCGACAGCGAAGGTCGACGGCCTGGCGGATGCCTTCAGCAAGCTGACGGATGAGATTCAAGCCGCTGGGGCCTCGGCGCTGGGATTCAAGAGAAACACATTCGCCGGTCAAATGCAGGCAGGGGTGTCTGCGGGCATCGGGTCCATGCCGGCCGCAGTGCCTGGACTTACCCTATCGCAGCTTGCGGCCCTTCCGCAGGCCTCTCCCGACAATTCCGTCTCCGTCACGCAGGCGCTCAAAAAAGAAACAGAGCTAACCGCGGCATCCTTCGCGCGGCTGGCCAAGGCATTCCCTAACCTTTCAGAAGCAGAGACGGCCGCACTGCCGGCGGGCCAGAGAATGATCGATCAGCTATCGCATCTACAGAAACACGGCGAGCAAGCGATTGAAGCTTTTTCCGATCTGCGGAACGTGCTCATCATGGAGGGAAGCGACCTCGGCGGCCATCTGCTGCAGGGCCTTATGGGCGGAATCCATGAAGCAGAGGGAGAGATGACCAATCTGCTTACGGGCAAGAGCTTTAATTTTGTTAAGGTAGCTCAGGATTTGGGCCAGAGCGTGATGGGTTCGTTTATCAGCAAAGGCGTTGGGTCTGTTCTTGGAAAATTCGGACTGGGCGGCGCGAAACCAGACGGAACCACTGGGAACCCATTAAGCGTGGTTATTGTTGACGGAACCGGAAATATCCTTAGCGGCGGAAAACTCGGGGGCATCATTGATACCTTCCCAGGCGGTGGCAAGGGCGCCTTCAATATCGATGGGATCAATATCGGCAAGGTAGGGTCGGAAGTCGGCGGCTTCCTCAAAAACGCTGGAGGTGGGATTCTTGGAACGCTGGGAAAGTTTGCCGGAATGTTCGGCGGCTTCCTGGCCGGCGGCGGAGACGTTTCGCCCGGCAAAGCCTACATGGTGGGCGAGAAGCACCCGGAATTCTTTATGCCAGGGGTCCGGGGCCGCGTGGTGCCCACGATCAATAGCCAGCCTGGCAAGTCTCCGATGATCTATGCCCCGACCTACAACATTTCAACTCCGAACGTGGACAGCTTCAGGAAGTCGCACAGCCAGTTGATCACGGAAGGATACCGCCAGGCGGCAATGGCGCACGCGAGGAATAGCTGATAGCGCTGGTAGCGGCGAGGAACGGATGAGCGAAACGAAAAAGAAAGAATCAAGGAAACCCGCAGCAAAGCCGGCCGCGAAGCCGGAACAAGAGCAATGAATGGACCTTTGAATAGGGAGCGTGATTCAGTAGGGCGGCGGCCATGTTACAATCACCCTGCCAACCGTGCCGCAATGAAAGGAGGAAACGAATGCGGGCACGGTATCAACACGGAAATTTGAGCATCCGAAAGCGGAAGAGAGGGCCGGACGTTTGGCAATTCCGCTGGGTGGAACAGGGCAGGCTGAAAGCCATGCTGATTGGAACGGTTGAAAAGCTGCCAACCAAGGCCGATGCGGAGCGCGGCGCTGAACATCTGCGCATGAAGATCAATGCTCAGAATCAGCAGCAGCAATTCCGCAAGGCGACGGTGGGCGGACTGATTGACCGCTTCCTGGACCAATATGCGCCGAAGCACTGCCGGCTGAACACGCGAAACAATTACCGGGGGATTTTCAAAAACCACATCAGGCCAAGGTGGGAAAGCGAAACGCTCGATGCTGTCAGAACCATGGCGGTGGAGAGCTGGCTTGATGACTACCAGGCATCGCGGCAAGTGAAAGCTCACGTCAGGAGCCTGATGCACACCTTGTTCAATGCTGCGCTGCGCTGGGAGATGGTGGACCGAAACCCGATTGATCTTGTCAGGCAATCGGCAAAACGCCTGAAGGTGCCAAGGATCCTGACGCCAGAAGAGTTCAATGCTCTGCTGGCAGAACTCAGCGAACCATACAAAACCATGGTGATCACGATTGCTTGCCTGGGATTGAGGGTTTCTGAGCTGGTGGCCTTGCGGTGGGCTGACGTGGATTTTCAAAAACTCACTGTGACGATCCACCGGGGATTCGTGCGGGGAGAGGTCAACCTGACAAAGACTGAAGCATCGGAAGGCGCATTGCCGCTTGATCCTGACCTGGCGGAACTGCTGCTGAAACACAAAACGCGCCAGAATCGCTCAGGATTGGACGATTATGTGTTTGGCAACGCCGAAGGCCAACCGCGCTGGCCTGAATCAATGCTGGCCAAGCGGGTGAAGCCAGCGGCCATCAGGGCGAAGATTGGCAATGTTGGCTGGCACACGTTCCGGCACACATACTCGACTTTGCTCCATGCGCTCGGAACTACGCCGGCGGTCCAGAAAGAGCTTTTACGGCACGCGAACATTCGGACCACGCTGAACGTCTACACTCAGGCAGTTTCGGCTGAAAAACGGTCAGCGGCATCGCGGGTGGCGCGGCTCTTGTACCCAACTTGTACTCGCCAGCAAGAAGGATCGAAGCTAATCAATTGAAAATATTGGCGGGGACGACGGGACTCGAACCCGCGGCCTCATGCGTGACAGGCATGCGTTCTAACCAGCTGAACTACGTCCCCAATCTGTTGTGCGCAAGGGAAACCCTTACGGTTGGCACAGTGTCGCTCATGGAGAGGCAAGCAGCGAAGTGAACACCGAGCCCTGACACATGGTGGGCGGTATCCGGCTCGAACGGATGACCTTCTGCTTGTAAGGCAGACGCTCTAACCAACTGAGCTAACCGCCCTTTGAGGCCGCTCGGCGCGTCACCAGTTCCCTGTTGCGTACTGCGCGCCTGCCTTGACACTTCCAACCTAAAAACTATACACTAACAAATTTGGGACGGTCAACTCCCGCAGCGCACTGCAATGCACCTATCACGAGAATACGCAACGTATATGAGCAAGGAGCTGCTGAAGCGCCTTTCGAAGGAGGGGCTGATTCAGTTTGAACAGCCGGAGTACGTGAACGAGGTGATGTTGCAGGTCGTGCTGGACGAGTTGACTGTCGAAGACCGCATCAACGACGAGGCCCGCAGGATTCTGGAAGAACACAGCGACCAGATGAAGCACTTCGGCGCAACGTATGAAGACGCCTTCAAGGCGATCAAAAAGCAAATTATCCGCGAGCGGAAGATTGTTCTCTAAGCCAATGTATCTTCTATTTCCATGAAACTTTCCCACGAAAAAATCATCCAGCTTTCGCACCGTGTCATCTCCGCCATTGAGGCCCTTGACGAGGTCGAGTTCTTTGACGAACTCAATGCGATCCGGCAGGAAGCCGTGAAGATCCTGACGGATCTCCTCCAAGAGGAAGAGAAGATTGACCAGACGGCACGCCAACGGATTGCCACGCATAAGCGATCCATTCCGGAAGGCGGTGGTGAATGGGAAATCCTCTACCGCAAGTATTATCAGGACGAGCTTCGCAAGCTCGGAGTGGTGCCTCTGTCACAACAGCACTAGCCTTCAGGTCTTCGGGCCCCAGGCACAAATCCGGCTGGACCTGGACTGCCATCAGGGCGAAGGATACAGGCTCTCGATACACGCAGTGTGAAATCGCTCAAACCGCAGGTATGTTGGAATGTCGCTCGGTTCAGTCGCGGCGCTGCAACACTGGCGGTTTGTCATCTTCGGGTGGCTGCTGGCCACTGGGTTGGGTGCCGGGAGAGGTTGTCGTTTTGGGCTGACGTTTCTTCAATGTCGGCCCCCCCTCGGCCTTTTCCATCTTCCTGCGCATCGACATGACGCCTTCAAGCCGCGTTTTCATGTCGTTGAATTCCGAAGTGCTGACCAGATATTCGGACTTTTGAGGGAGGATGGATTTGATCTCTTTCTCGGCCTTGATGATGCGGTCCGGTGTTGGAGGGTGGTCGGCGAAGATGCTTGGAACAGATCCCGGGTTGCGGCGCTGCTCCTGAACAATCTTGCCGAAAAATGCCACGTAGGCATTGGGGTCGTAGCCCGCCTTGTACATATACTGAATTCCCAGAAAATCGGCTTCCGCTTCGTCGTCGCGGCTGAACTTCAGAAAAGCCATGGGAATTCCCATGTTGAGTCCTTCAGACAGGCCGATATATACAGGGAACGACATGGGAGTGAACATCAGCGGAATCATGGCATATTGCAGGATGGTTGCTTTGGTCATCTGGCTGGCCCAGTGCCTTGCTGCCACGTGCGCGATCTCATGTGCAACGACTCCGGCCACCTGGTCTTCCTCGTTTGCCGCCTTCAGGAGCCCGGAATTGACGTAGAGGAAACCGCCCGGAAGGGCGAAGGCGTTGATGTCCGGGGAGTCGATGATCTTTACGGTCAAGGGGATCTTCAGGTCGGAATTGCGCGCCACGTTTTGGGCAATGCGATTGACGTATTCGTTGATGACGGGATCTTTGATGATGCGTGCTGAACGATCAATTTCCGTGGAATAGCGCTTGCCAATGGCGATTTCTTTTTGTTCTGAGATCATGCTCCGATGAGCAACTTTGCGATTACCAATTGCGTCGACGTCTTTCTTTTTGTCGGAAGCCCATACGGAAACGGACACTGCAACCATAATGACAGTCAGAGTGAGGGGGGTTCTCCTGTGGATTCTCATGGCTGTTCTCCTTGGCGCTATTATACTCTGATTGCCGGAGGGGTTTGCAAAATAACTCTCCATTCGACGCGCAGCTTCAGCGGTATCTGCCGCCGGCGTTGACTCTGAAACCCGCGGTAGGTTAGATTGACGTTGCGGAATTCGGGGAGGACCCTCAGGACTCTGCCTAGGGCGGCCCCCGGAAAGGCGGAAGGGTCTTTTATGGCAGTTGCCAAAATACAGCCCGGTCAGGTTTGGCTTTTGGACGGAACAGAGGAAACGTGGCTGGTGACCAAAGTTTATTCGGAAGCCTTTACGTCTTTTGCCATGCTCCGCAAGGTGGGGGGCTCGGACGGGGACGTTCGCCGTCTGAAGATCGTGAAATCCGCCGCTGGAGCAGCTCTTCCCGGGTTCAGGTTCTCCCAGGAGTCTGAAGAGTTCTAGACAACGAGTCGGCTGCAGCGGTTGAGCCGCACTCCGGATCGGACGTTCCAGGCCAGAACAGTTTCCATTCATTCATGCTGACAACCGTTATCAAAATCCTTGCCGGGTTTATTATGGCCTTCATCTCCGGGTCCGGCTATCTGGGAATTGTCCTGCTGATGGCCATTGAGTCGGCGTGCATCCCGCTACCCTCTGAGGTGATCATGCCGTTCTCGGGGTACCTGGTTTCAGCCGGGCGATTCAGCCTTTGGGGTGTGGCCCTCGCCGGGGCGCTGGGGTGCAATTTGGGCTCGATTGCGGCCTATTACGTGGGCGCGGTGGGGGGGCGTCCTTTGGCAGAGCGTTACGGCCATTACGTGCTGGTCACGCGGCATGACCTGGAACTGGCTGACCGCTGGTTTGCCCGTTATGGTGACTGGGCGGTTTTCTTTGCCAGGCTGCTTCCTGTTGTCCGGACCTTTATCGCGCTGCCCGCGGGCATTGCGCGAATGAACTTTGTGCGCTTCAACGTCTATACCTTTCTGGGTTCTTTGCCATGGTGTTTTGCCCTCGCCTACGCGGGAATGAAGCTGGGAGAGCAATGGGAAACTCTGGGACCGTATTTCCACCGTTTTGATACAGTCTTCGTGATCGTGCTGGTTGCCGGCGGCGTCTGGTTTATCCGCAACCGGTGGAAGAACCGTTTGCCCGCTAACTGAGTGCGCGTTTCAAACTCCTGGTTCCTTCACCTGCTGGCTTCAGAGGCATCCGGGATCTGTAACGGCGGCAGCCGGGTCGCGCCGTTCAGATGGACCTGACCGGGAGGGTCACAATGTCGTCCACGGCGGCGACTTCGCGCATGACAAAAGGCTCGCCGTATCGAACGCCAATCATCAAGCCAAAATACCGGGCCAGGGAAGCCACGCGCTCGCGCAAGTCCTTCCGGGCGGGGAAGAGGTTCTGCATGTCTTTCTGGGCGGAGAATTGCGAACTGTATGCGAGGATGGCCTTCAGTTTCTTTTCAAACTGCGCCGTTATGTCTACAACAAACGAGGGACGCAGGGAGGGCACGTAAAGGCTTGAATAAATAATCTTGTGCGGCCTGCAGGCTTTTCCTTTCAACGGAAGTTTTGCCAGGCCTGCGAAGAAGCAGGCCTCGTAACCGATCTGCCCGGTTGTGTAGTGGTCAGGGTGCCGGCCCTTCCAATAGGGCAGGATCACGGTGCGGGGGCGCAAGTCGCGGATTTTCTGGGCGATATTCATTTTGTATTCCCGCAGATGCTCGATGCCTGCGTCGGGCATATAAAGATTCTCACGATGGACAATGCCCATAAGTTTTGATGCCCGGTTCGCTTCGCGTTCGCGCAGGGCCGCGTTGCCGCGCGTGCCGGTTTCGCCGGCGGTCAGGTCAAGAATTCCCACGCGGTAGCCCGCCTGAACCATTTTGATAACGGTGCCACCGCAGGTCAGCTCCGTGTCATCCCGATGGGCGGCAATGGAGAGGACATCCAGTTGCATGTTGGCTGATTCCTTTCTGATTCTACCGGTGATTACCTGCCGGATCAGGCCACAGATGCGGCCCCGGTCCGCCGCTTGCGGCCGGCTGATGCAAGAAGGCGAACAAAGCGATTTTCGTCCAGGTGGTACTTGCAGGCCTTTCGGCCGTCGATAAAAACCACGGGAATTTCGTATTGAAATCTCTTGAAGTCATCCGGATCGTCAAGGATATTGATTTCGCGCCAGGCAAACTCATGAAACTCCTGCAGCTTTTTGAGCTGCTCCTTGAGTTGCTCGCACAGGCAGCAGTCCGGCTTCGAATAGACGATGATTTCAGGTAAATCCAATCGGCACCCGTGGGCGTTCGAATCCCTTACCGCGAACTCAATGATTTTAGGGTCAGGGCTTGCAAGCGGTCAAGCCATGCGGCTGTGGCGGGCGCCTGAAAGGAATGAAGGCAGGCGAAGCCGTTGGTTTTCCTTGATTCTGTCGGCCCCGGATGCCATAAATAGTCATCTTCCCATGTTCAAGGAGACGATGGCGGACAACATTCAAGATCGCAGTCTTGCGGGCCAGGTCGCGCTGGTTACCGGCGCGGGCCGGCGAATCGGGCGGGAAATTGCGCTGACGCTTGGCCGCGCAGGCGCGTGTGTTATTGTGAACTACAACCATTCAAGAGCCGAGGCGCAGGCGACCGTCCGGGAAATCAGGGACTGTGGATTGGATGCCGTCCCCTTGCAGGCAGATGTGGCGCGTCCCGCGCAGGTCCGGCGCATGTTCCGGACTGTCGAGCGAAAGTTTGGGCAACTGGACCTGTTGGTGAACAACGCAGCCATTTTCTTCCCGGTAAAATGGGACCAGCTCACCGAAAAGCACTGGGACCAGATTCTCGCCGTCAATTTGAAGGGGCCGTTCTTTTGTGCGCAGGAAGCAGCGAAATTGATGCAGCGCCGGAAACGCGGGCAGATTATCAACATCTCGTCGCTCGGGGGACTGCAGGCGTGGCCGGACTACATGCACTATTGTTCCTCCAAAGCCGGCCTGATCATGCTGACCCGGTGCCTGGCCAAGGCGCTGGCTCCTGAAATTCGGGTGAACAGCATTGCCCCTGGAACGATACTGTTCCCGGGAGAGAAAAAGAGCAGGACGATCGAAAAGGTTATTCGAGCCACGCCTCTTGGGAAGGCTGGACGGGCCGAAGACATTGCCCGGATGGTCCTGTACCTGGCCTGTCACGGCGATTTTATCACCGGACAGATTTTCCCAGTGGATGGCGGAAAGTCCATTCCCTGAAGCCGGCTTCACTTCCCAGGGTGCGGGCGGCCTGCAGTTCCTGAAATAGCCCGGAGCATTTCCCTCAGGCGTGGAAGCGAAGGCCGCTCGCCGCCGTACCGCGTGGCGTTGTAAATCCGCGTGAACTCTTTGGCCTGCTCACCCAGCAGCGCCGGCCCCACCTTCCCGGCAAATTCCTTTGGTGTTTCCGAGGGCAGCTTTCGGAACCCCTTTTTCCGCAAAATGTTCAGAAAACGGTGGTAGCTGAGCGTCGCTTCCTGCAGCGTGGCGGGGCGGTCTGCCCGCAGGAGATGACAGGTCCAGAAGAATTTCAGGTCCTGGAGGCTCCATACGCCCGCGGCCAGCGCAGAGCCCGCCATTATCCCCAGGATGATGATGAGCAGGAGGAAGTTGTGGTTGACGAGCCCCTTTTCGACTGCCAGGATCAGACGCGCCAGTCGGCCCCGCAGCCGGTCGAAGTGATGGTGGACGCTTCGTTGAAGGGTGTTTGTTTGGACCTCAGCCTGGGCCGCCAGGCGCGTCTGGTGGGAAAAGTCATAGTTGATGATCCATTCGTTCCAGAACAGCGTGACCGCGTCCAGGTAATTATCCAGTTCGGAAGGGACCACCGGACGCGGGTCCGGGGGAGTCGGGTCGAAGGGAATCCATCCGTAATCGGGAAAGTAGACCTCCACCCAACTGTGGGCGTCACGCGCCCGCACAACAAAATCCTTGCCGAAGCGGTTGTAGTATCCCGTCTGGAAGCCATTGACCATTCGGGCGGGGATGCGCAGGGTGCGAAGCATCACGGCCATGGCTGAGGCGAAATATTCACAGTAACCCTTTCGGATTTGGAACAGGAAGCTGGCCAGCGGATCAGAGGGATCAATCTTCTGGGCGTCCAGGGTGTAGCCGAAATTGCCGCGAAGATAGTTGCGGATGGCCACCGCCCGGTCGTAGTTGTTGGTCATGTGAGAGGCGGCCTTTTGCGCAAGCGCCTGGATGCGGGGATCCAGTTTCGGGGGGAGGCGAAGATAGAGAGAGCCAAGCTTGTGGGAGGAGGCGTCGGGGGCGGTCCTCAGGGTGGCGGGTGACGGCAGGCCTGCCTGCGTACGCACCTCGTATTGCAAAGGAGAAAAGGCATCATGTGTGTAGTGCAGGGAATCCGTCTCATCCAGCGTCAGCAGGCGCATTCTGCCGGTGATCAGCCGGGGGAAGGACGCGGCGAAGACCACGTTGGAAGAAACCGGGGAGAGCAGGAGCTTGTAACGGAGCATTTTTTCAGGCCGGTTTTCCGCGCCGGGCTCCCGGGGAATGACAAAGCGGCCGGGCGAGACTGGTAGGACGGCGGTCTGTTGAGTGTTGTCATCGTACCAGTGTTTGCCGTCAAAGCTGTCCAGCGCCACGCCGCGCCATTTGACGCCAATGTAGTCGCGAAGATTCCCGTCAGGAAGGACGCGAAAGACCACGGCATTTGAGCGCAGCAGGCGACTGAGGTCGCCCAGTTTTACGCTGCCGGAAAACCCGGTGATGCTCTCCGGATGCGTGCCCAGTCCGGTGAAGTAGCCCGAGCGGTAGCGCGGAATCACAAAGAAGAACAGCGAAGATGCGACGACAATGCCCAGCCCGAGGCCCGCGGCGGTTCTTGCCAGGGCGCGTTCAAGCGGTCGCCGGCCCTGGGGAAGCGGCGCCGGGCTTGGCGAGGAGCGGCGTGAAGTCTCAATGGACCGCTTGATTTCGTAGCTGATGAGGGTGGCGATGGCGAAGAGAATATAAAGCGCCAGGAAACCCAGGAAAGTTGTGTTGATGGTCAGCACGGCGCTGGCGAGCATCATCAGAAGTGAGAGCGTTGCCAGGTAGGCATAGTCGCGGCGAGTCACGGCTGAGAAAACTTTGGCGACGGTCACAAAAAGGACCAGATGAACGGTGGCGTTCAGCATGCTTTCCAGCGAGGTCTCTCCGGGGGAAAGGAAGGCAAAATCCAGAATGAAGAAGGGAATATAGAGGAGAGCCAGGTGGGTTACCATTTGGGGAGAAAGGTTCAGGTTCCATCCCGACGCATAACCCCAAAGCCGTGCTGCCAGAGCTGCAAAAACCAGAGTGACGGAGACCTTGTCCAGCTTCCCCGTGGAGGCCAGAGTCACGAAGCTGGTTCCGAGCATCAGCAGGAGGGAAACCGCAAAAAAACGGTCAACCTCGGTGCGGGGCTGATGTTTGGCCGACCTTCTGGAACGGGTTGTGACTTTACTGGCCACGGATCCGGAGGCACCTTCACCCATCAATTTCGTCAGGAAACACTCCTTCCATTATCGGCGCTGAGCATGATTGGGGGAATGTGGATGCAGAGCAGAGGACTTTGGGGCGGGTTCGAGGCGGGACTGCCAATCGCCGGGCAACTGCATATCGCCCTTCAACAGATGGACTGCTGCCCGGATGCTCAGGTTATCCGGGACGCGCTCGAAGCAACAGCGAATCTGATTCACCCGGATATGAATGTGCTTGAAAATGAATACGGTTCCGTCAAAGTGAACGGAAAGCAGCTGTTGATGCCAGGTCCCGTCCGGGCCTTTCGACTGTTGCATCAGGAAAGTCCCGCCCTTGTCGAGCCGTGCCAGAAAACCCCATCCAATCTTAACGTCCTGGATGAGCTTGCCGTCGATCTTTACCATCCGTTGGGTGGCGGGGTCAACCCAGAGCTCCCCTGCCATTCCCTGGAGGATGAGAGATTGGCGCGAGCTGGGCTGGAAGTCGGGAGCCGGGTGAAACTTCAGCATGATCATTCCCTGGGGATCTCTTCCAGCATAGGAATAAATAAAGGCGTCAGGGAGATCCTTAATCACATTGTCCCGCCGTTGTCTGTCGCTTTGCTGGTCCTTGAGGCGCTCCTGCTGGAGCGTGGGGTCGCCGGGCAACTTTGCCAGCAGCTGCAGGTTGGTCTTGAGTTGCTGCGCGTCCGGAGGATGGTTGTCCACCTCAATCAGGCGATCAACATCGCCGTGCGGTGTCTCAACTTCCACGCTTGTGGTGGACCCATCCGCTGAGATATCTCTTTCAAGATAGCGGTAGTAGTGCCTGGGATGCTCCGAGGCCTGGAATTCATTCCAGGCAAGGTTCCCGACCATCTGGTGGATACTTGCAGCAGGGAGGCGAGGGTTTTCTTTTGAGCCGGCCAGGGAGGCCGAAGGCAAAGTACAGAGGAGCGCCAGGGGCAGGGTCAAATACAAAAACGGGACCAGGACACTCCTTCTCATGGGTGGCCTTCCAGTGCTTTGCCGGTTGGCTTCATGCTTCGACGCGCGCTGCGTTTTCCAGTAACCGCATAGATGGCTTGCGCGAGCATTTCAACCTTTCCTGAAGAAATGTTCATCTTTATGGTAACAGTTTGGAATTGAAGCCGCGAGCGGCAAACCAGGCGGCGGCCGGTTTTTACCGCGGCTTCAAAGCCGGTTTGCAGGAGCGCTGCCGGAGATGGAAGGCCGGCTGATTCAGGAAGAGTAGCTTTTGCACCTGCCATGGTGGTTTAATACCCGGCAACATCCGAAAAGGGGAGGCGATATGAAGAGGATCGGGTTCATCCTGAAAGTGAAGGCCCAATTGATCGATGAATACAAGGAGCACCACAAGAAAGTCTGGCCCGAGATGCTGGAAGCCCTTCGGCGCACGGGCTGGAACAACTACTCGCTCTTTATGCGAAGCGATGGCACGCTTTTTGGATATTTTGAGACACCCGCTGACCTGAAGTCCGCGGTGGAGGGGATGTCAAAAGAGGAAGTCAATGCGCGGTGGCAGAAGATGATGTCGCCTTACTTTGAGTCGCTGGAAGGTTCGCGTCCGGATGAGATGATGCGGGAGCTGGAAGAAGTGTTTCATCTCGATTAACGGGCTGAGGGCTGTGCGGGCATACTCAGCCTGCGGGCCTGGTGGGCGCAAGGTTGAGGGCCGTGGAGGCCGCTATTTGATGTGCCGGATCCGCAAGGGGGTGGGCGCCCGGTCACTCACCAGGTCAGGATGCTCCACCCGGAATGTTTCTGTTGCCGCGCAAGACCAGCAGACCGGTTGGCATTTATGGAAGAGCTCCGGCAACTCTTCTGCCGCGAATTCATTCCACACGACAATCCGCTTTTCAGGGGTCAGCAATGCCGGTTTGTGGTCTACCCACCACTCCTTGACCTCTGCGATGGACTTTCCACAAAAGACACAATTCTTTTCTTCGAACCAGTCGATGACGATGTTGCGGACCAGGCAGTCGGATGGGGACATGGAGATTTCGTCCAGGCATTCCTGGCCGCAATTCTTGCGTTCCGGCCAGCGGGTACACTCGCTGAGTTGCATCCGTGGATTTTGCGTGAATGCCTCGCGGGCAGCCTCCCTGGCATCGAGTTCTACGGCCGCAGTCTTGTGCGTTTCCGGGCATGTTACCAGGCGCTTGCCCCGAAACTTGAAGTAGGTCCGCACACTGCCGTAAAGTCGATAGAGGAGGTAAATTGCCCCGGCGGCAACCGTAACTAAAACAATCCAATAGAGTACATTGCCCATGGAAACCTTCCTTCTCACTTTGCTTATAGCAAATGGACTTACCCGATGATGTGACAGGCGTCACAGCCTCGTGTGTCCGGGGCAGGGGGCGCTGAGGCCATGGGGCAGGCTTTTCCCACAGGGGAGAGCCGGGTGGCGTGTGACGAGATCGCGAATTACTCTGTAGGTACTGCCTGCGCGATCACTTCTTGCAATTGTTCCATCCCGCCAGTAGATTCTAAGAGTTATGAAAGCCCTGATTACCGGTTCCGGCGGGCTGATTGGATCGGCCTGTGTGCGCCTTTTGAACGAAGCAGAATGGGAAGTTGTTGGCGTTGACAACAACATGCGGCAGGAGTTTTTTGGGCCTCAGGGATCCATCGCGCCGACGGTTAAGCTTCTGCAGGACACGTTTGTTGGATACCGCCATTGCGCGCTGGACGTTCGCGACCGGGAGGCGATCCGCACCCTGGTCCGGCGGGAACACCCGGACTTCATCATCCATGCGGCAGCGCAACCGTCGCACGACCGGGCTGCTTCAATTCCCTACGAAGATTTTGATGTGAATGCGGTCGGGACCCTGAATCTACTTGTGGCGGCCCGGGACTACTGCCGGGACACGCCCTTTTGCTTTCTCAGCACCAACAAGGTTTATGGTGACCGGCCCAATTCTCTGCCGTTGGTGGAGGAGCCCCGGCGCTACGAGTATGCCGGCGGGCTGGAGGGAATCGACGAGTCGATGTCGATCGACGCCTGCCTGCACTCTGTTTTTGGCGCGTCCAAAGTGGCGGCGGACGTGATGAGCCAGGAGTTCGGGCGTTATTTCCAGATGCCCGTGGGTGTCTTTCGCGCGGGGTGCATGACAGGACCTCAGCACGCGGCCGTCCAACTGCATGGGTACCTGGCATACATTGTGGATTGTGCCGTCTCCGGACGCGAATATACAATTTTCGGCTACAAGGGAAAGCAGGTTCGCGACCAGATTCATTGCGAAGATGTCGCCCGGCTGCTGATGGAGTTTTACAGGTCTCCGAGGTGCGGCGAAGTCTACAATCTGGGCGGCGGAAGAAAGAACAGCATATCCATCCTTGAGACAATCGATCTGCTGGCTGGAATGGGTCTGCCGCTGCAATACCGTTATGACCCCCAAAACCGGGTGGGAGACCATATCTGCTACATCACGGATCTGGGCAAGGTCCGTTCGCATTTTCCCGCCTGGGAAATCAAACACGGCCTGGATCAGATTATTGCCGAGATTGCGGAAGTCCGTTCGGGGCGGAAACCAGGCGGCCCAGAGATGCTCGCGGTGGACCAGAAGCTTTAGCCCACATTTCCGATTTAATTTCCAAGAATGAACCTTATTACTGGCTGCTCTTGGCCGCGGGGCACCTGAGTCGGGGGCTGTTTGCAAGCATGCTGAAGATGATCGCGGCGCTGCCGCTGCCGGACGGCCAGCGAAACAGGAAAAGAGGGCAATTTTAGGTCCTCAGAAGTGGTCGGAGCGGATAAGTGTCAGCGGCGAGGCGGATTGGAGCGGGCAAAGCCGCAGAGCGACTCCACAGAACAGCCAAAACGAGCCGCGCTACCAACTCAAAGATGCCGGGGCGATTTGCGCTTGACGCGACAGGGCAGGAGGCATAGGTTTTCACGTAAAGTGGAAGCGCAAAATGGAAATTCCAGCTTCACCCGCACCTCGGCTTCGCGAAAGGTCCAGTCCTCGTAGCGCTTCAGGCGGAGGATGGCCAGCAACTGCGGCTGCGTGGAGATGTCAACATAGCTGGGCTATTTCAACGCTCGACAGGAGGCCTTGACGGTCGCAAATTTGACGGGCTGGAAGGAGGTCATGGCAGCTGAGACGGCGCGGCGTATCCGGCAAGCGGAGGTAAAGTCAGACTCGGCGCGATTCGCGGAGTGGATGTGGTAAAATCGCTTGCCCGCGAGTGAGGCATGATACTAGGAAACCAGCCATGACTATAATCAATCGTCGCACCTTCCTGGCGAGTTCCGCAGTCGTGGCGACGCCTCTGCTCGGGAATGCTCAGGCCCAACCCACTAAGGATACAGCTTGGCCACCGTACACGTATCCGGTGCCGCTCGATCTTCGCATCCCGCGGAAACACCCCTATCTGACTCTGACGCCGAGCCAGACCGAACATGCCAGGCTGCAGGCTGACAGCACGCCGTGGGCTCGCCAACTGATGAACCGCATCCTCGCCAGAGCGGATAAAGTCGTCGCGAAGTCCTGGGGGCGATTGGCGCCCGCCGGCGATAAGCGGCACATCGCCTTGGGCTACGACCTGTTCAGGGTCGGACTTGCTTACGCTTTTTCCGGCCGCGAACGATATGCGACGTGGGTGCGTGACGGTTTGGTGGCCTACGCGGATCTTTATCCTCGCCTGCCTTTAAGCGAGGGTGGATTGAGACTATTCAGTTCGACGTTGTATGAGGCGATGTGGCTGGTAAATATTGTTCAAGCGTACGACCTGATGGCGGGCAGCGGCGCGTTGACCCCACAGCAGGCCCAAAATGTGGAGGATGACCTGCTGCGGCTCGCGACAGCCTGCTTCGTCATCCGCGACTTTGTTCACGACCCGCGGCTCAAGAACCTCCACTTCCGTTGCTACAACTTTCAGGCGTGGTTTATTTCATCCGTCGGGCTTGTCGGTTTGGCCGTGAAGGACCCTGACCTGGTGGATTGGGCGATCAACAGCCCCTACGGATTTCGGTTCCAGGTGGCGCGGGACATCCGCGACGATGGCATGTTCTGGGAGCGCTCGGAATCCTACCACATGTTCGTGCTGGAAGCCTTTCTTCCCTTTGCTGAAGCATTGCTGCACTGTGGCATGGATCTTTACAATCTGACCGTGCCAACCGACCGGATGAAGGACTTCGAGGAAGATTACCTCACTGACACGAGCAACTGGCCCAAATCGCTGCGGCTGATGTTCGAGCCGCTGTTCTACATGACGTTTCCCGATCTCAGCTTTCCCGTTCTGGGTGATGCAGAGCCTGGCCCCTTGCGCGCCAGTGCGCCTTTGCTGGTTGGCTCCAGCCGCTATCGCGACCCAAAGCTTGACTGGCTCGTTCATTTTGACCGTCCGGAGGCGCGCGCCAACAGCGGTGGGCGCGGAAACGGTGTTGAAGAAGATTGGCATTGGCTGGTGTACGATGTGCCCGAGAACGCGCCCTCCGCATTTCCGATTGAGGAGGGGCGGTTCGCCAACACGGGCGAGTACCGCAATGGGTGCTCTCTGTTCCCGGCCACCGGGGTGGCGATCCTCCGGCAGGCGTCGGGTAATTACACCACGCAGCCGGACAGTACCGCCATCTCACTCAGCTACGGGCCACACGGTGGTGGCCACGGGCATTCCAACAATATGGACGTCGTCCTGTACGCGCAAGGACGGCAGTGGATTCCAGCCTTTGCCAGTATGCCGTATGAATCTTCCTGGAAGTCTAATTGGACCGCCCAAACCATCAGCAACAACACCATGGTCCTGGATGGTATCTCGCAGAAGCCTACCGGCGCCCGGCAGATCGAATGGCCGGCCGATACCGCGACCGATCGAGTGTGCGGAATCCTGGAGCGCTTTGAACCTCAGTCAAAAGCTGTGAGCGCGCATTGCGATAACGCGTATGCCGGGGTGCGGCTGCGCCGCTCCCTGTGTCTTGCGGGTCACACAGTCGTGGACGCGTTTACCGTGGCAGATCTGAAGGGCAGCGTCCATCAGTGCGATTATGTGCTGCACATTGACGGGCAGTTCGAAAGGAGTTCCGTGCCTCTGACCGCTTCTTCGGGAAGCCTCGGCAAGACCTGTGGCTATCAACTGGTGGAGCAGAAGATGCGTGCCTCGACCGAAAGCCCAATCACTCTGACCTTTGCCCATGAGGGAAGGCGACTGCGCATTTGGGTCCTGGGCGGGGAGCCAACGGAGGTCGTGATCGCCGAAGGGCTTACGAATCTGCCGGACCGCAAGATGCTCATGCTGGTGCTGCGCCGCAGGGCCTCGCGGACTCGCTATCTTGCCGTGCTTGAACCCGTCAAGGCGAATGATCCCATTGTCGCTGTGAGAACGGACGCGTTGCAGGCTGAGGTGGTGGTGGAATACAGCCGGGCCGCGCGGCGAGTGCCGCTGGAATGATCCGCTCCACTTCGCCCTTTAACCCCAGAATGAACCGGCAGCGAGTGACCGATCTTTGTTATGTCGACGCTGAAATTCCGTCAACCATGATCGCCAGTGCGGAAGGATTGTACGGCTATGCTCTCAACAAGCTGGCCTCACTCATTTCTTTAATTCCGCCACTCCCAACGGTGAAACGGGATATAGCACTTTAGTTCTGCACCGGTTGATTTTGAATGCAAAGAAGCAATTCTGGCCTGACAGCGGAGGGGGAGCAAGTGGCCGCAGACGCCCAAGCACGGGCCTGTGAAAAGAAATTGGAAACGCCTGTGGCGAATGACCGTGCTGCCATGGCTGGCCGGTCTGCTGCGCCGGGAACCGCCGACGCCCTCAGCCTGCGTTGGCGAATGGCGGAAAGGTTTCGCGAAGCGGGCTGGGACAAGGCTTCCGCATGGCTCCCTTCCAGGCTTCGCCGGCGGGCCGTTCTGGTGGCCAGGGTATTGCCTGTGCTTCCGGGCAGGAAGGTTCTGGAACTGGGGGCGGGGAGCGGCCTTTGGACTGAACACCTGTCTTCGGTTTTTGCCGGGCAGAATCCTCTCACCGCCGCGGTCTTCAATGAGGACCTGGCGCTCAAAGCCCGGGCGAAAAATCTTCCCCATACTAAAGTCGAGGCTATCGAGGATATTCAGTCCGCTTTTTCAGCGGAGAGCTTTGACTATGTTGTGGCAACGGAGATCGCAAGGGATGATGCAGGCTGTGCAGCCCTTGAGGTTGCCTTCCGTTACCTGAAGCCCGGTGGGCAATTCCTGTTCTTTGCGCGGAATCCGGCAAACCCTCTGGCTTTTGTCAACAAAGTCTCAAGCCTCCGGAAGAAGCACGGGGGCGGCCTGGAGCGGGATTTTACGTTAAGTTCCTGGAGCGAAGCAGCCATCAAGCGTGGCTTCGAAAGCGTCGAAGCGGCGCGCTCTGAAGTTATTCCTCCTCTCCGTCATGGGGCAGGGCAGGCGGTGGGATTGATCCTGGAGCGCACTCCGCTTGTCCGCCGATTTTCCAAGATTATCAGTCTGCGGGGCGCCAGGCCGGGCAGCGCAGGCAACGACGACGCTCCGCCGGTGAGCCTGGCGGTGCATCAGCAGCTTTTCGGTACAGTCTCCGTGGTGGTCCCCTGCCACAACGAGGAGGCGAACATCAGCCGCCTGGTCAAAACGCTCCTGGGGATGTACGGCGATTACCTCCATGAGATCGTGATTGTTGACGATAACAGCACGGACCGAACCGCTGAGGTGGCGGCGGCCGTGGCGGGCTCCGAACCCCGCCTCAAGCTGGTCCGGCGGAAGCCCCCGGCCGGGGTGGGCCGCGCCCTCCGGGAGGGTTATGCGGCGGCGGGCGGGAAATACATCCTGTCCATTGATTGTGATTTCATCAATATTGCTGCGGAATTCAGAGGACTGTTTGACGCTGTGGCCGAGGGTTGCGACGGCGCCATCGGCAGCCGGTTTTCTTCGGAGTCGGCGCTGGTGCGCTATCCGTTCTTTAAGATTCTCTGCAACCGGGGATATCACCTGCTGCTGAACCTGCTGCTGGGAAAGCGGGTTCGCGACGTTTCTAATAACCTCAAGCTTTATCGCGCGGAAATCCTGAAGAACCTCAACATCGAAGAAGACCACTTTGCGGCGAACGTGGAGACGGGGCTGAAGCCGCTTCTTGGGAACTACCGCATCCGCGAAGTTCCCACCTCCTGGATCAACCGAACGGCCGACATGGGCCAATCATCTTTCAATCTGCTGAAGGTGGGTCCGGACTATCTGGGCGTGCTGCTTCGAACCACCTGGCGATACTGGCGGGGGAAATTCCGGGTTTCAGGTTGACCGCGCCGGTGCCGATCGCCGGCCCCTGCGGCATGGGCAAAATTTCCCGCCTATTCACAAACGGACAGCCTGTGTGTAAGACTGTGCAGGTGCCGCCTGGCCGTGGTATTCTCCGCCGGGCCATTTGAGATGAGCCATGAGCGATAGGTTCCGCAAAATAGGGTGCCGGGCCGTGACGGCGCTGGATCGGCTGGGTAGAAGGCCGGGGCTGTTGTTGCTTTTATTTGCAGCCATTTACTTCGTGGGTTTTTGCCTGATTGCCTCGAAGGCTGCGATTTCCAACGACGAGCTTTTCACTCTGTACATCTCGCGCCTCCCTCGCTTCCGCGATGTCTGGGCCGCCCTGGCGACAGGCGCGGAGCAGACTCCGCCGCTCTTCTATGCCATATCGCGCGCCGATATCAAGCTGTTCGGAACCACCGGCCTGGCGCTCCGGCTGCCGGAAGTGCTGGCGTTCGCCGCCATGTCCCTGTGCGTGTTTCATATTGTGGCGCGGCGGACTTCAGGCGTTTATGGTTTTCTCGGCATGCTGTTCCTGTTCATGACCACGGCCTTCAACTATGCTTATGAAGCGAGGGCTTACGCGCTGGTTCTTTGTTTTTCCGCGCTGGGGTTTCTTTGCTGGATCTGGGCGGCGGAGGGCAGGCATCGGCTGCTGGCGCTGGCTGGTCTGGCCCTCAGCCTGGCCGCTGCGATATCGAGCCACTACTACGCTGTGCTCAGCCTTTTTCCCATTGGCCTGGGGGAATTGGCGCGGTCCTTCCGCCGCAAGCGTGTGGATGTGGGCGTGTGGCTGGCCCTGGTGCTGTCGCTGTCGCCGCTGCTGGCCTTCCTGCCCTTGATTGAGAGCGCCCGGAAATTCGCCCCGCACTTTTGGAGCAAGCCGCACTGGTCCACAATAGTCTTCTTCTATGATTATTTTCTGCTGACTCCGTCGGCGATCCCGTTGCTGGCCATTCTTATAGCCGTGGTTGCTGCGAGGGTCTTCCTCAGGTCCGAAGAAAGCTCTGATGAGGCGAGTATCCTGGACCGCGTTCCGGCGCATGAAATGGTGGCGGTTTTGGGTTTCCTGCTGATTCCCGCCGTGGGTATTGTTCTGGCCAAGACCGCGGTCGGCGCATTTTCGGACCGCTATGCTCTGCCCGCGGTGATTGGACTGTGCATCGCCGGAGCCTGGGGACTTTACAGCCTGTTGGAGGGGCGGCAGGCAGCAGCTGTCGGACTGGGATTGCTGCTCTGCCTGTTTCTTGCTGTCAAGGAAGTGCAGACCTGGGGCCGCGTGGTGGCCTACAGGGAATTGCAGGCATCAAGTTATGCCTTTCTTGAAACCCACGCGCGGGGTGACACCCCGATCGTGATTTCGGGCCCCCTGGACTTCGCCGAACTTACTTACGAGCCGCCTGGCGATCTGGCCGGGCGCCTGACCTATCTGGCTGACCCTCCTTTGTCGTATCAGTACACGGGGACAGACGACGCGGAAAAGGGCTTGGTGGAGATGAAACACTGGGCGGGCTTGAACGTGCAGCCTTTTCACACTTTTGTTGCTTCCGGACGGCCGTGTTACATCTACGTTGAGAATTTTCCGGATGAACACAAGTGGGCCATTCCAGCGCTGCGCGCATTAAATTGGAGGCAGACTCTAGTGGCCTGGCAGCAAGACAGGATTCTTTTTGAGGCGACGCCCCCTGGCAAGTCTTCGGCCGGGGGCGAATAACGGGTGAATGGAGGCCTCAAACGCGCTTGGGGCGGCGTGGGATATTTGCGGAATTGCGTCGATTCCCGGCGCCGGCTGGCCATCTCCTTGACGACCGGCTGGTGGTTAACTAAGATGACACGAAGGCAATCTCTCTGAGGGTCGTGATTGGGGCTATGCTGAAACAACGCAAGCCGCGCAACAGCCAGCAAGTGCGGGGCTCAGCCGAAGGAATTTTGATTCCAGACAAGCTTTACTTCCGTATCGGCGAAGTGAGCGAGCTGGCGGATACCAAACCTTACGTTCTGCGATATTGGGAGACCGAATTTCCAACCCTGAAGCCCATCAAGAGTGCGACGGGCCATCGCCTTTACCGGCGGCCGGACGTGGAGATGGTTTTTAAGATTAAGCGGCTGCTTTACGAAGAGGGCTTCACCATTGAAGGAGCGCGCAGGTATCTGGCAGGATCGTCAGCGGTTGTTGCAGATACCAAGCCCGCCGTTTCTTCCAAACTCAGTGAGGTTCAGGTCAAAGCCATCCAGCGCGAACTCCGTGGAATCTTGACAATAGTTTCCAGATGATGCTAGCGTTGAATTTGTGCCATTCAGCTAAAATTTGAGCGTGAAGGCGCGGATTTGCGGGACGTAGCGCAGCCTGGTAGCGCACTTGCTTGGGGTGCAAGGGGTCGCCGGTTCAAATCCGGCCGTCCCGACCAGACATTGTCAGAGACGTGATGAGTGGCGAGTAATCAGCGTGAGGGCGAGGCGCACCTGCTTGGCCCAGGGAGCTCGCCACAGTTTATCGAAAGATCGGGGCGTAGCGTAGCCTGGTAGCGCGCTTGGTTCGGGACCAAGAGGTCCCCAGTTCAAATCTGGGCGCCCCGACCACTTCTTCTTCTTTTCTTCCTGGGATTTCGTTTCTTGTCCGCGGCTACTTTAGCCGGTTCCTTCTTAAAAGCCTCAGTGCGTAAGAATCGATCAGCTGCATGGTAAAGACCGGCAGTTACTAATCCCAGTTTTTCAATTTTGGCCAGATCTGCTGCAGATTCCATCCGCGGGGCTGCGTGCACATCCAGATGGGGCCATGCTCCAGGGCATAGGGCACTCCGAAATCGCCTGCGTGGATCACCTGGCCGAAATATTTCTCCAGGTGTTTGCGGTTGCCGCCCAGAACAATCATGCCAAGGCCATTAAAATTACGAGGTCCCCAAAGGTAGTAGTTCTGATAGCCGGAGATGGCATTGGGCAGGCCATATTGGGGGCCGAAAAAGTCAATGGCGGCCGCCTCACCGTAGTTTTGCGCAAAGATGGCAGTCGCGCCGCGCAAACCCGGCGGAAGGCGTTCGTATTCATTGGCCACGGCGGCTGTCATCTGCCGCCAGCCTAGGTCATCCGAGTAGTATTGGGGCAGCGGCGAACCCAGATGGCTTTGCTCCGTGGCGGGCGGCGCGAGATGGATTTTTTCCTGATAGTGAACATAGGTTTCGAGCGGAAGGACCGGGAGCATCATGGGCAACAACGGTGCGGTGCCCGCAATCAGTGCCACGACTGTGGCCGGCTTGAGCCAGCGCCTTGCCGTGGCGGCGCGTTCGATGACTACGGCGCCCGCGGCCAGCAGCATAGGGTAGGCCGGGGCGGAATAGTAATCTTTGCCGTGCAGGATCATCGTTGCCGCCAGCACCACAAGAAACGCCCATCCCAGGGCGCGGAATCGTTTGCCGTCGCGCCCGAACAAAAGGTAAAGCAGGCCCGCCAGCCAGAGGGGAAAATTCAGCGGCGACATCATAAAAATCTGATTGCCCAGGAAGGACAGCGGGCCGCGCACCATGTCCCGGCCGCTGGCGCGGATGTTGTGCAGCAATTCGATGAACGGCCAGTGGTGCTGAACGTTCCAGATGAGGTTGGGCAGAAAGATGGCCATGGCAACGGCCCCGCCCATCCAAATCCAGCCTGAGCGAAAGGCTTTGCGCTCGGCTGTGGCCAGCAGGCCGATGACTATCGCAAAGCCGAAAAGTGCCATCGAATATTTGTTTTCAAGCCCCAGCCCCGCCAGCACGCCAAACCACAGCCAGAGCTTCTGATTGCCCGTCTTGATGATGCGAATCAACACCCAGGCGCAGCCCATCCAGAACAGCGGCTCGAACACATTTATGGTCAGCAGGTGGGCATTTATTACGAATACCCCCGCCAGCGCAATGCTCAGCGCGGCCAGCCCCTGGGCGAAGCGGCCTCCGCCAAGCTCGCGAGCAATCATTGCCGTCAGCCAGACCATGGCGGCGCCAGCGAGCGCCGGCAGAAAGTGCAGGGCCACAAGCGATGTCCCGAGGGTGTGGACGGCCAGCCAGGTAACCACGGCAATCATGGGCGGCTGGTCAACGTAACCGAAAGCGAGGTGGCGCGCACAGGCGAGGTAGTAGAGTTCATCGCGGAAGTAGCCGTAGCGGCTGGCCGTCAGCATGTGAGCCAGAAAGCTGGCGGCGGCAATGTAAAGAACCACGGCTGTAGCACTGCTAAAAAAAGTGTGGCGCCGCAGGCTGTTGGGATGAGGAGTTTCTTTCATCTTGGTTGGCTGATTGTGAGCCACTGGATGTTTTTCAGGCCAGCAAAGATATTTATACCATCTATCTTCGCAACCGCACATCGTGCGCCGCCTTAGAGGACTATTCCACGATCTTTGTCCAACTGCTCACGGCGCCGCGTGGCAGTTCAACCCCGGCGGCGCGGTAGGCCAGCAGCAGGGAACCGAATACCGGCGGAAGCAGGGCGGCTCGGACCTCCGCCCGGCGGTCGCTGCGCATCACAGCATCGGAGAAGCTCTTCACCAGGAGTTCGCTTTGGAACACACCCCCGGCATAGCAGACCAGAAATTTCTGTTCAGACCCCCTGTGCGCTGGCCCTTCAGGTTGGGGGAAAACCAGTGCGATGACGGCCCTTGCGTATTGCGCGAGCTCGTGGGCAGCCTCGCGAAGTATTTGCTGCGCAACCTTGTCGCCCTGGCGGGCGGCTTCATCCACCTGCACGGAAAGCCCCGCCAGGTGATCGCGGGTCAAAGTGCCGGCATAATACTTCGCGATCAGTTGATAAGGCGAAGCGACTGCCAGCCGTTCAAAAAGCATCGGCGTCAAAATTGTTTTGGGGCCCATACGGTCGTATTCGGCAAGCGTGGCGCGCACCGCCGCGCGGCCAATCCAGTAGGCGCTGCCTTCGTCGCCGAACAGGTGGGTCCATCCGCCCACGCGCGCTTCTTCACCCTGTTCGTTGACTCCACGGGCCACGGAACCGGTGCCGCCAATCACAATGATTCCCGGCTGGCCGGCCGTTGCCCCTGCCAGGGCGTTGACAGAATCATGGACAACTGAGAGATGGTCGGTGCGGACGATCCGTTTGAGTATCCGGGTTTTGATGTCGGTTTCACCCGTCATGCCAAAGCAGGCGGAGGTAAGCGGCTGCTCATCAGGATGGGCGACGTGGATTGCAGCCAGCGCTTCGCGCAGCGTGCCGAGCACGACCCGTTCCAACCGTTCGGGGCCGCCGGGTTCCTCCGTGTGATTGCTGGGGCCTCCGCTCGAGCGGGCGAGGACCGTGCCATTCTCATCAGCCAGAACCGTCTGGGTGCTGGTCTGGCCGCCATCAACGCCGAGAAAGAGCTTCATGGTTTCAGCTTCCTTGTCCTGTTGTTGAAGAGCGGAGCTTGCTTGAAATCCCGGGTGAAGAGGGCCTCCTGCGTTTTCCCGCCCCGGCCTTCGGACAGGCTTCAATAAAGCGCCGTGAAAGCACTTCAATATCCGTGATGGCGGTGCCTACTACAACGGCGTGAACTCCCAGGTCAAAGGCCCGGCGGACATCCTGAGGGTCGCGCACGCGGCCTTCAAGGATGACCGGAATATCGATTTCGCGCACAAGGCGCCGGGCAAGATCGAAGGCCGGGCCTTTGCAGTTTTGGGTCTCTTTTGTGTAGCCGCAAAGCGTGGTGCCCACCATGTCAAAACCCAGTCGGGCCGCTTCCACTCCCTGGCGGAAGGTTGCAACGTCTGCCATGAAAAGCGCGTCGAGAGTGGACTTTGCCGCGCTGATGATGGCGGCAAGCGATTGGCCTCGAGGGCGGGGCCGCTCCGTGGCGTCCATGGCGATAATCTGTGCGCCCGCGCGATGAACCCGGCGGACGGATTCGAGCGTCGGGGTAATGTAGACTTCGGAGTCGGGATCGTTTATCTTTTCAATGCCCAGGACGGGAATCTGCACGGTGTGGCGAACGGCCCGGATGTGGCGGGCGCCGCGGATCCTGACCGCAACCGCTCCCTGTTCCTCCGCCACAGCTGCCATCGCGGCAACGAAATTGGAGTGATCGAGCGCGGAGCCCGGCCGGGGCTGGCAGGAAATAATCAGTCCGTTCTTGAGCCGTGAAAGCGCGATCTGTTTTCTCAAATCGCTCCTTAGTATATTTGACCTGCCCGGGCAGGTGGAACGAAATCGCCGCGCGCGCCACGCGCCGAGTCAAAAAGGCATGGTGTTTTAAACATCGCCGTGAGTATATCAAACAACTGCGGGCCGGGCCGGTGTGCTGGGAAAGGGAAGGAAATTTGGAGCATTACTTGAAGAACTGGGCATCCGTGTCGCGGTTTGTGGCATGCGTGCTGGTGCTGTCCGGCGGTTTGTATTCCACTTCGTTGGTGTACGGGCAAAAGACTTTCCAGTTGCTTGATGTTCAAAAAGTCCGCGCAGATGAGCCGGCTTCAAGAGCGGTCCTGCACCTTGTGGCGCCCGCGCATCCGCCCGTTGTCACATGCGACGTGCTGGTGGTGGGAGGCAGCACGGGCGGAACTTCAGCCGCGCTGGCCGCGGCCCGGGCCGGTATGCACGTCTGCCTGACGAAGGAAACCTCATGGCTGGGCGGGCAGATGACCTCGCAGGGCGTTTCTGAATTTGACGAAAACCGGTATATCGAAACTGCCGGCGGAACGGCCTCGTACTACGAGCTGAGAAATGCCATCCGGCGCTATTATGCCGGCCACTTTACCTTGTCGCCGCTGGGCAGGGCGCAGGCTAACTTTAATCCCGGCAACTGCTGGGTAAGCGCTCTCTGCTTTGAAGCCCCGGTCGCCCTTCAGGTGCTGCAATCCATGCTCAAGCCTTATGAGCAGAAGGGCCTGCTGCGGGTTTTCCTGAGGACCAAAGCCGCTTCTCTCAGGATGAACGGGAAGCGCATTGAATCTGTTCTCGCCTACCAGTTCAACACGGGGAAGTGGTATCGGTTCCGTTCGAAATACGTTCTCGATGCGACCGACCTTGGAGAGATGCTGCCACTGGCCGGAGCCAACTTTGTGACTGGCGCTGAGCCCCGCAGCCTGACACGCGAGCCCGACGCGCGCAAAGGCGCGGGGGATCCCACCGATGACCAGAGTTTTACCTACTCCTTTGTTCTGGAGCGTGCGCCTCACAACAGGGCGCTGCTGCCCCGGCCCGAGGGCTATGCCAAAAACCTGAAGGACCAGCCTTACACCCTGACGCTTGATTACGGCTATGGAAAATTTCTGACGTATGGCGTGATGACCAAAAAGCCGGGCACGCCCGGTTCGTTCTGGGATTACCGGCGGCTGGTGGCGAAAGATAATTTTACGGGCCTGCACGCGCCGAATGACATTTCGCTGATCAACTGGCCGGGCAATGACTACTGCGGTTCCGGCCTGCTTTCCAGCAATCCCCTCGCTCAGGCCGAACAGTTGCGCCGCGCCAAACTGCTGGCCCTGGGTTTTGCCTGGTGGCTGCAGCACGATGTGCCGCGCGACGGAGCAGGGAAGGGCTATCCGCAGCTTCGCTTTTTGACTTCGGAGCTGGGTTCGGGCGACGGACTGTCGCTCTATCCGTACATTCGTGAATCACGAAGGATCCGGTCGCTGGAGACCATCCGCGAGCAGGACATCTCTGCCCTTTACCAGAAGGGCCCCCGAAGCACGTGGTTTGCGGATTCCGTGGGGATTGGGTTTTACCCCATCGACATCCATAGCTGCGTGAAGAGGGACTTTGCCTCCGGGACGAAACCCTTCCAGTTGCCACTGGGCGCTCTGATCCCCGCGAAGATTCAAAACCTGATTGCGGCATCCAAAAATATTGGCACCACGCACATCACCAACGGCGCCTACCGGTTGCATCCCATTGAATGGGCCATTGGCGAAGCTGCCGGGCGACTTGCGGCGCTGGCAGTAAAGTCCGGCCACACGCCACGGGCAATCGCGGAAAACGCGAACCTGACCACAACGATTCAGCTTGACCTTGTGCGCAGCGGTGCGCCTATCTACTGGTTCGATGACGTGAAGATTGACGAACCTGCCTTTGCTGCCGCGCAGTTCCTGGCCGAGAAAGGGATCTTCGGCGGCAATGGCCAGAACCTGCACTTTTCACCTTCCGCGCCGGTCACGCGCCAGCAGGCGCTGGTAGCCCTTGCGCGATCGCTAGGCATTGAACGCATTCCAGCTGCCAGGCTGTGGTCCACTCAGTTGAGCGCGGCAGGGCTGCAAAAATTGATAGCGATGGGTTACTGGCGCCGCACTGCCGATGCGCGGGAGAAACCGGATCAGCCGCTTTTCTATTCGCAACTTCAGGATGCGGCAAGAAAGACAGACGTGGAACTACCCAAAGGCAGCTCGGAACGGAAAGTGGTCAGCCGCTCTGCCTTCGCCATCTGGCTGATGAAGGTTTACCTTGCCCGGCAGAAAATCTTCTCATGGTGATGATAAGCATAGCGAAGTGAATGCCGTGCGAGGGGGCATTTCCTCCGTTGGGCGAATCAGCATTAAAGTGTTACGTTTGAACGCTATTTAGGATGGGAATAGACTATGTGGGCGAACACGTTTCGCCATCCTTGTGGCACGGAGGTCCCAGGAATGAGCAAGATGAACCGGCGGAATTTCCTTTCCACGCTGGGAGCTGGCAGTGCGATGATGGGCGGCTTTCCGAACACTGCGGAATCCGTGCCCGAGGCTTCTGCTATCAAACCCATTGCGGGAAGCTGGTTTGAATTTCAACACCACGCCACCGTTGAAGGCGTCGATTGGAACCCGGCGTGCGCCGACTTCAGTTGCGAGCAGTGGGACGCCAAAGTGAAAGAAATCTCCGATATGGGCATGGAATACCTGGTGCTGATGGCCACCGCACTCTATGGCCGGGCATTTTTTTCGACGAACATTTTCCCGCCCTGGCGCCTGGCTTGCGCCGACCCCATGGAATCCGTTCTGACCGCGGGTGATAAATACGGTGTCAAATTCTTTATCGGAGGCGGATTTTACGGCGACTGGGCCAGCCCGAAAATCGTTGCCGATCCCGTGGCCGCCCGAAAACGCCTTCAAGCCATCGAACAGCTTGCGCAACTCTACGGCCATCACAAGAGTTTCTACGGCTGGTACTGGCCCAACGAAGCGTTTATCGACCGCTACTATTCCGAGGAGTTTATCCGCTACGTCAACACCTGCTCCCGGCTGGCCCGGCGATTAACACCACGGGCGAAAATTCTGATTGCACCTTACGGCACGCGGGTGGCGGTTCCCGACGATAAGTATGTGAAGCAACTGGAGTCGCTGGAGGTTGACGTGGTTGCCTACCAGGACGAGGTTGGCGTTCAAAAATCAACGCCCGCTGAGACACCGGCATTCTATGAAGGATTGCGAAAGGCGCACGACCGTGCGCAACGGGCTGCCATCTGGGCGGACGTCGAGATCTTCCGGTTTGAGGGCGCCGTATACAAGAGCGCTCTGCTCCCCGCGCCGTTTTCGCGTGTGCGCCTGCAACTGGAGGCCGTTTCGCCCTGGGTTGAGAAGATTCTCGTCTACCAATATCAGGGGATGATGAACAAGCCCGGGTCAGCGGCTTTCTGCGGGTCTCCCGCGTCTACAAAACTCTACACGGCTTACGCGGGGTGGCTGCAAGTGCCACATACATAAGCTAGCGACATCGCTCAATCAGGATTGCAGCCTGTGTTCAAGGAAAACGAGCTATCACGGAATTCGCAAAAAAACGGGCTGGCAAGTTTTCTGCTGAGGGATATATGGACGCAACTTCTTCCACGCTGACGTTAGGTCTGACGCTCGCAGTCGTTTCCGGGCTGATGAATGGGACTTTCACGTTGCCCATGCGGTACCTGGGGCGCTGGTCGTGGGAAAACGTCTGGGCGCTTTTTATTGTCATCTCCTGCGTGCTGATGCCCGTTGTTATTGCGGTGACGACGGTTTCAAATCTGGGTGAGGCTCTTCAGCAGGCTCCGCCTCATGCCATTGCCATGGCCATTGTGTGCGGGTTCGCCTGGGGGTTTGGGGCTGTCATGTTCGGGCAGGGAGTGAGCGCCATCGGCATTTCGTTGGCCAACACATTCGTGCTGGCCATCAGTTCCTCGCTGGGATCGTTTCTGCCTATTCTGCTGCTCGATCCGGATAAGCTGTTTGAAAAGCAGGGGGAGGCGATCATGGCGGGAACGGTGATTGCGATTGCCGGTATCGCCTTTTGTGGCTACGCGGCGAAGCTGAAGGAACGCAGCCAGATGAATGAAAATGTTCGGCAGGAGATGGTGGGGGAAGCGCGGCCGTTCTGGATTGGCCTGTTGCTCTGCGCCGGCGCCGGAGTCCTGTCGGCGGTCTTCAACATTGGCTATAGCGGGGCCCAGGGAATCGTGCAGTCGGCGGTCCAGGTGGGCAACAGCGCGTTTGTGGGGTCCAACCTCGTCTGGCTGCTGATGCTGACGGGCGGGGCCATTTCAAATCTTGGATTCTGTGGGTATTTGTTCAGGAAAAACCGGAGCCTTGGAAAATATGCGCAACCCAAAACGGCGGCGCTCTACGGCCTGACCCTGCTGATGGGCCTGCTGTGGGGCGGAAGTATTTTTGTTTATGGGTCGGCCGCGCCTAAGCTCGGCAGACTGGGTCCCGCCATCGGATGGCCGCTCAGCCTCTCCGTGGGCCTGCTCACCGCCAACGTTTGCGGCATTTTTGCCGGGGAATGGCGTTTTTCGCACGCCATTGATCGGGTGTTTATGGGCGCCGGGCTGGTTGTCCTGATCCTGGCCGTCATCGTCCTCGGGTGGTCCGGCACGCTTGCCTGAGGGCCTGGAGGCTTTGGAGTGACTCACCCGACAAGGCCATTCATGAAGTGCCCTGTAGAAAGGACCGTGAATTCCGTCACTGCAATTTAATTCTGGGCAAGGTGCTCCGCGTCGGGTGCGAGTGCCGGTACGCCCGCATCCGCGGAATCTTGCTGGTTTTTGCTGCGGCTGCACCACCTGAGGAAAGAATCCATATAGGTGTAAAAGACAGGCGTCAGATAGAGGGTTACAAGTTGCGCAAACAGCAGGCCGCCCACCACACATACGCCAAGGGGGCGCCGTGAATCGGCGTCGGCGCCAATCCCGATGGCGATGGGCAGCGTGCCGATGATGGCGCAGGCGGTGGTCATCATGATGGGGCGGAAGCGGATCATGGAGCCTTGATATGCGGATTCGATGGCCGTGCAATTCCCCTTGCGCTCCAATTCCAGAGCGAAGTCCACCATCATAATCGCGTTCTTCTTGACAATGCCGATCAGCATGATCAGGCCGACAAAGCCATAGAGGTCAAGGTCCATATGGAATAACGAAAGTGTGAGCAGGCCGCCGAAAGCTGCGGCTGGCAAACCGGTGAGAATGGTGATGGGATGAGCATAGCTTTCGTAAAGAATGCCCAGGACAATATAAATCACAAGGACCGTCATGATCAGCAGGATGCCCAGTCCCGTAAGGGATTGCTTGAAAGCCTGGGCCGCGCCCTGGAAGTCTGTTGTGATGGATATGGGCAGCGCGGAACTGGCAAGTCCCTCCACTTCGTTCACAGCCTGGCCCAGAGCGACGCCCGGCGCGAGATCAAATGATAATGTAACGGAAGGAAGCTGTCCGCTGTGGGTCACGGTGAGCGGCCCGACGCTGGTCGTAAATTTCGAGACGGCGCTGAGTGGAACGAGCTGGCCCGAGGACGAACTGATGTATAGCTCCGAGAGCATATTGGGGTCGCTCTGGAACTTGTCCTGTACCTGCATCACCACCCAGTATTCATCGCTCGAAGTGTAGATGGGAGAAACAAGCCGCTGGCCGTAAGCGCTGTAGAGGGCGTTTTCAACCTGCTGCGGGCTCACTCCCAGTGCAGCAGCCTTGTCCCGGTCAACCACCACGTTGGCCTGGGGATTTTTGATCTGCAGGTCGCTCGTGACGTCCTCAAGGCCGGGCAAATCCCTCATTTTTGATTCAAACTTCTCAGCGTTTTTGTAGAGATCGTCCGCCTGCGGGCTCGAAAGGGTGAACTGGTACAGGCTCTTGGTCATATTTCCGCCAATGCGGATGGAAGGCGGGTTCGTCATAAAAACCCGAATTCCCGGGACCTTGTCCACCTCCGGCTGAAGTCCATGGATGACGTCGTCGATGGTCATGTGATGCTCGTAGAGCGGGCGAGCCCAGCGGACTACAGAATCGAGGACAGGGACGTGGCCGTAGCGGGCAACCAGGTGGTCATAGGCGGCACTGTGGCTCCATGGGCGGTTGGGACGGTCCAGTAAGTGAAGGAAGGCGTGCCCATTGTTCATGCCGTTGTTGAACCCTCCCCCGATGCCCGAGAAAAATTGAACCACGCTCGGGTCAGCCTTCAGGATGCGATTGATGGCCTGCTGATGCAACTTCATGGCGTCAAATGAAATTCCCTGATTGGCCTCTGTTGAGACCGCAATCCGTCCGGAATCGCCACTCGGCAGGAAGCCCTTCGGAATTTCCCAAAACTCCCAGGCGGTTCCCAACAGGACCAGGAAACCAAAAATCATCACCACCACGCGATGCCGCAAGGCCAATCGGAGGCTCCATCCATACCATCGGAGTGAGATTTCCAGGATGTTTTCCAGTTTGCGATACAGCCACCTTTCCCGTTTATGCTGCTGGTGACGCAAATAGCGGCGGGCGAGCATCGGGCTGAGAGTGACAGAGACCACGCCGGAAACCAGCACCGCGGAAATAATGACCACAGCAAATTCATGGAGCAGGCGGCCGAAGACACCGGGCATGAAGAAGACGGGAAGAAAGACGACGGCGAGCGACAGAGTCATGGAAAGAATGGTGAAGTTGACTTCCTTCGAACCGTCCAGCGCGGCCTGGAGCGGCGTCTTGCCCATCTCCAGGTGTCGCACGATGTTTTCCAGCATCACAATGGCGTCATCGACGACGAACCCCACCGAGAGGGTCAAAGCCAGCAGGGACAGATTGTCAATGGTATAGCCCAGCAGGTACATCACCGCGAACGTGCCCATAATGGCCATGGGCAGAGCCATGCTCGGGATGACGGTGGCAGAAGCGTTGCGCAGGAAGAGGAAGATGACCAGGACAACCAGAAAGATGGCAAGTACCAGCGTGAATTTGACGTCGTTGACGGATTCTTCGATGGAAACGGAGCGGTCGTACTCAATCGAGAGATGGATGGAGGGCGGCAGTATCGAGTAAAAGCGCGGCAGAAGTTTGCGGATGTTTTTGACGATATCGATGGTATTGGTGCCGGGTTGCCGCTGGACGGCCAGCATGATGCCGGGCACGCCGTTGATCCAGTTGGCAACATAGTTATCCTGTACTCCGTCATTGACGTTTGCTACCTGGTCCAGCCGCACCGGGGCCCCGTTACGGTAAGCGACAACCAGGGGCCGGTAGACGGCAGCATCAGATAGCTGCCCGTTGGATTCCAGGTTGAAGGCTTTGTGGGCGCCGTAGAGCGTCCCCATCGGCAGGTTGACGTTGGCATTCTGAATGGCCTGCTCAACCTGGTCAATCCCGATATGGCGGCTGGCAAGGGCCTTGGGGTTCAGTTGGACGCGCACAGCGTACTTGGCCGAACCATGGACCTCAACCTCGGCCACCCCGGGTATCATTGAAATCTGCTCCGAGACCAGAGTTTCAGCATATTGGTCCACTTTGTAGAGAGGAAGGGTCGGCGAAGTGACGGCCAGCATAAAGATGGCCTGGTCGGCCGGGTTCACTTTTCGCAGCGTCGGTGGAAAGGGCAGATTTGCCGGAAGCTGACTGACGGCTGCGGAGATGGCTGACTGCACGTCCAGCGCGGCGGAATCGATGTTCCTGCTGAGATTGAACTGCAGGGTGATCGACGTATTGCCCAAAGAGCTGGTTGACGTCATGGAATCCAGGCCGGCGATGGTGGTGAACTGCTTTTCCAGAGGTGTTGCGACCGACGAAGCCATGGTGTCCGGGCTGGCGCCGGGAAGCCCGGCAGAAACCTCGATGGTCGGGAAATCGACGTTGGGCAAATCACTGACGGCCAGGTAGCGGTAGCCGATGATGCCGAAGAGGAGGATCGCCAGCATCACAAGGCTGGTCATGACCGGCCGGCGAATGAAGGGTTCGCAGAAATTCATGACGTTTCCACTCGATTACAGGTTCTTGGCGAAGTAGACTTTGGTTCCCGGAACCAGGCGCACTTGCCCGTCCGTAACCACCATTTCGCCTGGAGTGAGCCCCTGCACAATTTCTGTCTGGTTGTTGACGGTTTGCCCCACCTTCACCTGGCGTACGTCAACAGTCTTGTCCGGCTTTACCACAAAAACGTAGTCGCCCTGCTGCCCCATTTGCACGGACTGAGAAGGCACCACCAGCACATTGTGCTGCTGGCCCAGGTTCAGTAGCGCGTTGGAGTACTGGCCGGGCCAAAGACGATGCCTGGCATTGGAAAAGGTCGCCATCAGCTGGATGGTGCCGGTGGTGGTGTCAACCGTGTTGTTCACAAAAGTCAGAACACCTGTTTCGGGCGTGGTGCTTCCGGGCGGGGTGGCCTGGACGCGCAAATGGGAGCGTGCCATGGAATCCTTAATGGTTTCCAGATACTGTTGGGGAACAGAAAAATTGACGTAGATGGGTTCCAGCTGGTTGATCACCACCAGCGTCGGCACGTCATGGGCTTTTACGGTGGCGCCCGGAGAAACAAGCTGGGCGCCAGTGACACCGCTGATGGCAGCGTAGATAGAACAATAAGAGAGCTGGATATTGGCCGTCTGGATGGCGGCTTGGTCAGAGCGAACAGTGGCTTCGGAAGCCGCAGAAGTCGCCCGCGATTGATCGAACTGCTGCGGGGAAACAATTCCTTCCTTATAGAGCCTCTGGCTGCGTTCAAGGTCCGACTGGCTGAGCTGATCCTGAGCTTTGTCTCTGGCGAACGCAGCTTCAGCCTGCGCGACGGCGGCGAGAAAAGGATCTTTATCCAGCGTCACCAGCGGGTCGCCCTTGTGGACAAATTGACCCTGATGGTAGTGGACTTCCTTGACGATGCCGTCAACCTGCGATTCCACCGACACGGTCTGATAGGCCTGGCCGGTCCCGATGGCGGTGAGTTCGATGGGAACAGTTGTCCGCTCGGCCTGCCCCACCACAACAGGCACTGTAGAGCTGGCCTTCGGGCGCGCAACCTCTCCGCTGCTTGTTGAACCATGCGCTGGCGCGTCACCGCCGGTGCACGCGCCGAGAAGCATTACGGATACGAGTGATAGGAATAAAAGGAATTTACGAACTCTGCTCATGTGTTCCTGTATTCTGCTGGTCGCGAAATTATCCCATATTCGAGCCTGAAGAGGAAGACGTGAAAAAGGTGATGACGAGTCTCGGGCCGAGTTGGTTACGTCTGCTGAATCTTAAACTTGCGACGCAACTCCGGGTTCCCGATTTTGAGTCCGACTGATAAAGGTTGTGGCGAATGACTCGAAACCGACCGCAGGTTGAAAAAACGTACCCACCGGGATACGGCGGAGGGCTTACAAACCGCTACAAGAAGTGAAAATGATATACAGAACAGCCTGGTTTTGCAGGATACTGAGGTTTGATGGTGAGCCGTGAGGGAATCGAACCCCCAACCTACTGATTAAGAGTCAGTTGCTCTGCCAATTGAGCTAACGGCCCGTGAATTCAGACTGAATGAAGTCTGGAACAACAAGAAGAGAGTTTAACACAAACCGGCTTGCCAAATTAAGGGGCTTGTCAAGTCAGGGGCCCGAGAATCCTGCCGGGTTGGGCATTAACCGGGAATTGATTTATGATCGTAAGAGCCCGATGTTGATCGGCTAGAGGCAGACTGGAGGCGCGGATTTGAAAATGATGTTGATGATAAGCGGCGCGTCTCCTGGTCTGTTTGCTGGCTCTGCCATCGGCTGACAATTTGGCTCAAGGAGCAGAGGCGCTATGGCGGTTGTGGACCTTCAGGAAGTCGCGATTATTATCCATCCGGAAAAGGACAATGTTGCGGTGGTGAAGACGGACTTTATTGAAAAGGACGCCCAACTGCAGCAGAACGGTGCAGTGATTCATCTTTCCGGGCGAGCGCTTCGCGGGCAAAGTTTTGCCATACGGGACATTGCCCGGGGAAAGCCTTACATTTCGCTCGGCGACCCCATCGGACTTGCCGCATGTGACGTCAGGGCGGGTGATCCTATTGACGAAAGCAACATCGACCACCATCTGCCGCGCCTGCGGATCCGTTACCGTGACAACCCGGCGCCCAATCCTGTTGATCCTGATCTTGCCGCCCGTACCTTTGACGGATTCGTGCGGCCAGACGGCACCGTGGGCGTGCGCAACTACGTGGGCATTGTGACTTCCGGAATGTGCTCTTCCGCCGAAGCCCGTGAAATTGCTTTCCGAGCCATGCAGGAGATTTACACTCGGGAGAAGTATCCCAACGTGGATGGCGTTGTTCCCATTGTCCATGATTCCGGCTGCGGCATGCCGGACGGCAAGGCCGTCGACATCCTGAATCGCCTCCTGACCAATACCCTGCGCCACCCGAATCTAGGCTCGGCTATCTATCTTGATCTTGGTTGTGGCAAAACGTGCGTGGAATGCTCGGTGCCCATTTTTGAGAAGGAGATCGGGAATTACAACCAGCGGGTTATGAATCTCACCATTCAACAGGCTGGCGGCGGCCGCAAGACCGTTGACAAAGGCCTGGCCATGGTCGAGAAGATGCTTCCGGTTGCGAACCAATGTGCGCGGCGGAACGTGCCCGTTTCGAATCTCATTGTCGGAACGGAATGCGGCGGCTCTGACAGGTGGTCGGGCGTCACGGCCAACCCTGCTGTTGGTGTGGCTGCCGATATGTTTGTCAAGGCGGGCGCTGCCGTGTTTCTGCCGGAAATTCCCGAACTTCAGGGCGGAGCCATGGTGGATCTTGCCCATCGCGCGCGCACTCGCGAGGTTGGACGCAAGCTGATGCAGGCGCTCAAGCGCTATCAGAATTACGTCGAGATGTTCGGAGAGGATTTCCGTGACAATCCTTCGCCCGGAAACAAGAAAGGCGGACTCTACAATATCTTCCTCAAATCCAGCGGCGTGAAAGCCAAAGGCGGAACTTCCATTGTTGAGGACCTGGTGGACTATGGCGAGTGGCTGGGTGATCGCAAAGGGCTTTATGTGCTTTACACGCCGGGGTACGACCATCTGGCGACGCCGGCGCTCTTCCTCAGTGGAGCGCAGATCACGCTGTTTACAACGGGCCGCGGCACGGGCATCGGCTGCGCCCTGGGCCCGGTGACCAAGATCGGGTCCAACAGTATTCTCTCCAACCACAACGGCGACATCGACATCAACGCGGGAACCATTCTCGACGGGGATGAATCGGTGGAAGACGTTGGCCGGCGCATTTTTGAGCATACGCTTGACGTTGCTTCAGGCCGTACGACGGTTCGCGCGGAAGAGTCAGGCTTCCACATAGAATTCAAGATTTGGGAGTCGCTCTGGCCTTCGCTTTAACGGCTTGCGTTACTCCTGTGTGACTTCTTTTCGCGGCAGAAGAAGAATGCGCCCAGCGGGCCCGAAAGCGGTCGGGCTTGGGGCGGGTCTGTCTGCCCCGGTTTCCTGTTCTCCCGGTGGCTGGAAAGAAAAAAGGAATAGAAGATATGGGAGACAGGCAGCCGATCGCTCGCTGCCAGGAGGGGTCGGGACTGGCTACTTGTCTTCAACCAGGTGATGGTTGACGGCGAACAGAGCCAGCTCCAGGCGGTTTGAAACGCCCAGCTTGTCAAAGATATTCCCGAGATGGTGCTTGACGGTCTGTTCGGCAATGGCAAACTTCTCAGCGATGTCCTTGTTGGTATATCCATCGACAATAGCTGAAATAATGTCGAGTTCGCGCGGGGTGAGACTATAGGACCTTTTCCTTGTCCCTTGTTCGGGAATGGCGGTCAGGTCGCGAATAATGCGGACCAGGTCAGAAACGCTTTCGCGGCCCACCCAGTACTGGCCGTTCATCACGCAGCGGATACTTTTCAGCAGCAGTTCGGTGGCCGATTCTTTGAGAACAACGCCTCTGACACCGTGGTGCAGGGCATCGACGATTTGCTCACGCTCAATGGCTGCCGTCAGCAGGATAACCCTGATGGTCTCGACGGAACTCCCGAGCTGCCGAAGCGCCTCCAGGCCCGGGACGCGAGGCATGGCCAGGTCCAGCAAAAGCACGTCAGGCTTGAGCTGTTGGGCCATTTCAATGGCCTCGCCGCCGTCAGCGGCCTCGCCGATAACCTTGAAATCCTTTTCTGCCTCCAGCAATTTCCGCAAGCCGTCACGGAAAATAGGATGGTCGTCAGCAACAAGGATGCGAACGGATTGTTGTGTTTCACTCATAAGTATTTTTCGGCAGGCTGACCTCTATGCGCGTACCTTTACCGGGGACTGATTCTACAACAAGTTCACCTCCAATTGTGCGAACTCTTTCCTTAATGGCCAGGGGCCCCTTGCGAATGGCGTCCAGCTCGGTGAGCGTCAGGCGGCCTGAGAAGTCAAAACCGCGTCCATCGTCGTCGATGGCCAGTCGGAACTGGCCGTCGTGCTGGCCCATTTGCACCAAAATCTTGCGGGCCCCGCTGTGCTTTCTTGCATTGGCCAACGCTTCCTGCACGATGCGAGTCAACTGTGCGCAAACGCGAGGCGGCAATGAGATTTCCTGCAGGGTCGAAACGAACCGGCTGGAGATGCCCGTGTCTCGCTGGAATTTATCCACCATGGTCACCAGGAAATCCAGCAGTTGTGTGGGACGGATGTCAACCGGTTTCATCTGCTGCATCAGTTCACGCAGATTGAGGACCTCCTGCCGAAGGATGCGCTGGATGTGAGACAGACGGTCCACAACCGCTGCTGTCGACGCGTCCGGTTGCCGGCGAAGAACATCCACTTCCATTTCCAGGCCGATCAGAGACTGGATCACACCGTCGTGAAGCTCCCGCGACACGCGCGCCCGCTCCAGCGCTCCCGCCCTTGTCCGTAAACGAGTGGTCAGAAAGGCGCTATAAATTGCAGGGCTCACCTGCAACGAGAGGTTTCGCAGGAAGCGTACAGCAGCTTCCGGGCTGGAGCGGAGGCTGGGGGCGAACACCAGCATGACGCTTGACCACTCATCGGCGTAAAGGGTCCGCACTCCCAGAAACCTCCGCACCTTCTGATCACCTATGAGAGCTTCGGGGGGGGACCATGTTTCGTCGAAAAGCCTTCTTCCATCTTCATCCAGCGCATAGATATGGTACTTCAAAGGATCGGCAGCTCTGGGATCGCGGCTGGCGAACCAGACGTGTCCGGGCGTGGCAAAGAGGTTTTTCTCACCCTGTTGGGCGCGCAATTCTCGGGTGGTTAAAGAGACATTCTCGCCGGGTGCGTTTTGAAGGACGTCCCAGACATAGGCCCGCCCTGAGTTGTGGTCCAGCACGGCCAAAGCGGCTTGCCGGGAACGGAAAAGGTTGAGGATTTCCTCGAAGACGGACTCGATCGTGCCGCGGACGCCTGCTTCGGAGCGGGCCTTGGTCATCACCCTGGCGATCGATGCCGTCTCCTCGCGGAGCTGCTTTTCTTCTTCACCGAGATAGCCCAGCAGATAACCCATGATAAGCAGGTAGACTCCGCGCATGACGAACGAGTTCAGGTCATAGGATCCGCGGAACAGAGACGGGAAGGTCAATCCTTTTGCCAGCGTGAAGAACGCCTGTGAGATGAAGAGCCCCGTGGAGACAAGCGCGGTCAATAAGGTGGCTTGCAATCCCCAACGGTAGGCTGCTTCCAGCAGGACAAAAATATAAAAGAGGTAAAATGGGCTATTTGATCCGGCTGTAAAGATCGCGATCAGGGCGGGCCACAAGATGTCAATCGAGTGGACGGCCAGCCGAAACTGCGGGGAGGAAGTCCGCTGGGTCCGCACCAGAGCCAGGACCCCGACGGATTCAAACACGAAAACCGCCAGCAGCCCATAGACGATCGTGGAATAATGGCGGGGTTCAGTGGGGTCGATCCAGATGGCAAACAGCGAGGCAACCGCGAGTAGTGCCCTTGTGGCAGCCAGGATGCGTTCGATACGCTGCGACTCGCTGGCCGCGATCCATTGTCTTCTTAGAGACGGAAACGAACCCATTGTCCCTCGCTGGCAGGATAAAGCAAGGTTCATTATGGCAATTCATTGGAATCGAAACAAGGGGTTTTGGTGGTTGTGTGGCTTCGGTTTTGGACATGTTAGATGAGCAGGCAAGCCGGTGTTTCTGCTGAGTCCCGGCCGCGTGGGGTCGCGGGCATGGCGCCCGGACAGGAAAGATCGTGGAACTTTGTTGCAACAGATTCTAAAAAAATGGGAAAGCGGTGGCCCATGCTTCATACCTGAAAGGAAAAAAATGAATCGCAGAGAATTTATGCAGGGCGTCACGGCGGGACTTTCGGCGACACAAATTCCAGGCCTGGTGGTTGGTGAGGAGGCGGTAGCCGGTCCTCCGCGGGAATGGCTGAAGAACTCGCCTTTCGTTGCTGTAGGCAGTTGGGACGATATGCCGATTTTTTTCCGGCGGGTCGGTGGACAGGGAACCTGGGAAGAAGCAACCTATCGCAGCGAACACACGGAAGCCACTGTACGAAAGCTCAAAGATCTCGGCGTCACCATGGCCATTATTGACTTTTTTAAAGGTTTCGGCCTGCAGGCGGAAGCCGAGCATATTCATCTGGCCGGGAAAATGGCGGTGTTGCTCCACCAGCACGGTATCCGGGTGGGGCTCTATGTGGGCAGCACCATCGCTTACGAAACCTTCCTGCTGGAAGAGCCTTCCGCCGAAGAATGGTTTGTGCCTGATTACCTGGGGAGGCCTGTCATTTATGGCGATCAGACTTTCCGCAAGCGCGTTTACTTTATGCATCCCGGATATGTGGACTACATCAAGCGAGTGGTGCGCATGGGAGTCAGGGACCTGAAGGCTGACCTGATCCATTTTGACAATACCAGCTTGCAGGGACGTCCGGAGATATTTCAGCACCCGCTGGCCGTCGCGCAGTTTCGGAAATACCTTCAGAGCCATTATTCCGCGGCTGAACTGAAAGACCGCCTCGGCTTCTCAAACGTCAAATACGTGCTGCCGCCGGTGATTGAAAGGCCGAGAGCCGTCATCGACGACCCGCTCTTCCAACTTTGGACCGATTTCCGCTGCCAGCAGGTCAACCGCTACTACGCGGAGATGCAGCGTTATGTTCAGGGGCTGAATCCGGCAGCGGTAATTGACAGCAACCCCAGTTCGGGTATGGCCGGAACAAACACCATCTGGGATCAGGGAATATCCTATCCCGGGCTTTTCCCCCACATGGAGATCAGCTGGACTGAGGAGGGCAACTATGCCGGGGTTACATCGGATGGCATTCTTGTTTCCAAGATCCGCACTTACAAAACAGGAAGCATCCTGGGAACGCAGATTATTACTTATACGGCCGGCGGTGGCTATTACGGCGGCGAAGGTGGCAATCGCGCGTCGATGGCTGAGTCCATGGTTTTTAACCGCCAGAGTCTGGGCATGGTGGGAGGGATACTGAAGGCTCCGGAACTCCCCGACGATCAAAAGCAATACATCAGGTTTTTCCATCGGAATTTTCAATACTACAAAGATGTTCAAAACGTTCCGGACGTGGCCGTGCTCTACTCTTATGCTTCGATGGGGTTCAACAGCGGTCGCCCCGCGTCGAGCTTTATGCTCTTCACCCAGGCGCTGATCCAGGCCATGGCGCCCTTTGACATCATTTTTGACGAGCACTTGAAGAACTTGTCAAAGTACCGGGTGCTGGTGTTGGCTGATCAGGAGTGCCTGAGCGATGAGCAGATGCATCTGATCCGAAGCTTTGCGGAGCAGGGCGGGGGAGTGGTGGCCACGGAGCAGACATCACTCTATACCACCCGGCGGCTCCGGCGCCCGGACTTTGGTCTGAATAACTTGTTCAAGGTGTCTGCGCCGCAGTGGCGAGGGCCGGGGGAGGTGGAAAAGAACCTTGAAATGCCCCCCCTGCGGAACAGCATTGGCCGGGGCCGTGTTGTCTATATTCCTTCAGTCCATGCCGCTATTGAGAAACCGCAGGCGGAACGAATGTCGAGCCTGTACTGGAAGCTGCCTCTGAACTGGAAAGAACTGATCGACGGTGTGAAATGGGCGGCTGGGGGCGGGCTATCGTTGGAGGTGATCGCTCCAGGAACGCTGGCCGTTGTGGCTGAATTGATGGACCAGCCTGCAAAGAACCGGCGAATGGTTCACCTGGTAAATTATGCCGGGCCGCAGGGAAAAACTGTGAGCAATGTGCGCGTAGCCGTTGAATTGCCGCAGGGAAGGCGGGCAGGGCCGGTAACATTGCTGACTCCTGACTCGGGTGAAAGCCTCAAAGTTAGGGGCAGCGTCGAACAAGGACGGGTACATTTCACGGTACCGCGTCTTGATACCTACACGCTTGCGGTTCTTGACCTGGACTGAGCAGTTCTGCCCAGCTATTCCGTGGAGCACGAAGCCACAGGGCCAGATTGTGACAGGTCCAAGGGTGTAGAGAATGTCATCCTTTTTAAGACTTCCGCCGGGCCCTCGGGGCCGTTTCCTTGTCGGGAATGCGCTGGAACTTTCCCGCAACTGGATGGAATATCTGGTGGATTGTGCCCGCGAGTACGGCGACGCTGTATTCTTCAAGTTTTTTAACGTGCCGATCTGCTTGTTGGTTCATCCTGACTACATTGAGCATGTGCTGGTGACGAACCAGTCTAATTTTGTCAAGTCGCGTGACTGCCGTGTGCTTTCCCGTGTGATGGGCGAAGGTCTGCTGACCGCGGAAGGCCAACCCTGGAGACGCCAAAGGAAATTGGTCCAGCCGGCCTTTCAACATGAAAATATTGTCGGATATGGAAAAGTGATGGTGGACTGCGCGGCAAGCGTGCTGGGCACATGGAAAGACGGAGTTGTGCGTGATATCCACAAGGATATGACGCGCCTGACACTTGAAATTGTTACACGTGCGCTTTTTGGGACCACCCTTCTGAACAGGGCCGAGGATGTCGCCACGGGCCTTCAATCCATCATGGAGGAATTCTCCTGGCACGCAAACCTATCCTTCATCCTTCCTGATTTTCTTCCGTTGCCTATCAGACGCCGTTTACGACATGGGATCAAGTTGTTGGACGATGTTTTCTATTCGATTATCCACGCACGGCGAGTGAGTCCATCCGATCAGGACGATTTGCTTGGCGCCCTTCTCAATATGCGTCACCCGGACGGACGCCCGATGAGTGACCAGGCGTTGTGGGATGAGATGATGACCTTGTTGCTTGCCGGCCATGAAACGACCGCAGTTGCGCTCACCTGGACGTGGTATCTGTTGGCACTGAACAAGCAGACGGAGACAAAGCTTCACGATGAACTCAATGCCGTTCTGGGCGACCGGGATCCCACCGTTGCGGACATTCCGCGGCTGCGCTACACGGAATGGGTGATCAAAGAATCGATGCGCCTTTATCCCCCGGCATGGGGTATTGGACGCAGGGCCGTGGTGGATTTTGAAATTGCCGGTTATGGCCTGCCCGCGGGAACCTACATCTTTTTGATGCAGTGGATTACACAGAGAGATCGGCGATTTTATCCTGAGCCTGATAGTTTCAGGCCCGAGCGGTGGGATGAATCTCTCCAAAAAAGTGACCCTCCGCGTTTCGCCTATTTCCCCTTTGGAGGCGGGCCTCGCAAGTGCATCGGCGCTTCATTTGCCATGATGGAGGCCGTGCTTCTGCTTGCAACGTTAGCACGGAAGTTCCGTCTTGAACTGGCGCCGGATGCCAGGGTCGAACTCCTGCCCTCGCTTACTTTGCGGCCGCGTTATGGAATAAGAATGCTTGTCCACAAGATAAGCACAGGCGAGCTTTGATGGTTCCGTGAAGTTTGCCGATCTTTGGAATTCGTTGTCGTTCCAGTGTCAACTGCTGCACGGCCAGGAGGGCAGCCTGACCCGTGCAACGAAGCCAGGGACATCCACTTTCCGTTCGAGGTGGAGTATCGCCCTCTCAGGGTGCATGGGGGCATAAAGTATTAGAGGAGTCTTATGTTTGGGAGGGAACTTTACGTGTATCGTGGCGCCTGCCTATACGACTAAAGTTCTAGTGCTCGGTCCCCCTCTAGTACTATCGTAACATTGCTTCTCAGGCCCCTGGTGGTTACGATAGGGAATCGGAGGGGGAGGACGCGATTTTAGCGTCCAAGGACTGGCCTATGGTTTGCTCGATCGGAATCCTGCTTTTCTCAACGGCACTGTTTATCTTTTATGTTCAAACGCTGTGTGAGAAAGTGCTTCGTCGGGAGTTCAGCCGCCCTTATTTTCAGGATGTTCTTAACGCAATTGACCTGGAGTTTCCACGGTTGCGGCAGGCTATCCTGAACAATGCCAATATCGGGTATGCCCAGATAAAATTGGCAATAAAATCGGACTATTTTACCCTGACCTATCTGATGAAGAAGGGAAATCCGAAACAATCCCAATTCTCATGGCATGAGCGGCTGTTGATCGGTTATTTTCGGATTCTTCTTTTGATCCTTCCCATTCGCTACGCTTTTCACTTCCACGAAAGAAATGCCGTGATCAAGCTCACGACCATCCTCCATCACTTTACAAACCTGGTTGGAGAAAGGGTTTTCTCGGCAATCGCGCCCGGGATGGCTGTCGGTCCCCAGGCTTGAGCACGGGTTGAAGTTTGTAAGTGTGCTTACCATGAAGGCTGGTTCCAAAGACCGGAAAGTGCTTCTGATCGAGGGTGAACCCGTTTCCAGGGATCTTCTGCGGACCCTGATTAAGAACCTGGGCTGCCATGGTGAAGTGGCCGCTGACGGACAGCAAGCATTGGCAATGGTAAGTTCAGACAATTTTGATGCAGTCTTGCTTGACCTGAGAAGTTCATCGCTGCCTCCCGAGGAAGTGGTGGCCGGAATCCACGACATAAGACCCAGTCTGGTGGGGAGGGTCCTGGTGATAACCGGCGAGGTGGATGACCACGCAACTCTCGACTTGATTGAACGATACTTTCTTCTCCGAATCCGGAAAAGCCGCGTAATTTCCGATCTGGTAGGTCGATTGAGAGCGTTGCTGCAGATTGCTCCTTCTCCCAGCAATATTCAGCCCTGATCATCTGTTAAAGAATGCAGGGTGACGCGGGAGCGTGATCTTCCTGCCTGCCTGCAACCCTTCGGTTAACCTTGCAGCAGCTTCGATAGAAAACTCTTCATCCCATCAGAAATTGCAACATCTTGCGATAATCTCTTACTGTAGTAGAAAGGGACAAATTGAGTTATTCTGACACGGCTGTTGAAGCTCACGCGGCTGGACATTGAGAAATATATCGAAAGCATATCTTGTTGGAGCGTGCACCGTTGAACGGCGCAAACTAACTTTACTGACAACGGAGAATCCATGAAATCGAAGTTACTCCTGATGGTGTTTATCCTCCTGGGAAACACATTTGCGATGGGTCAGAGTGCCCAGAGGATGGTGGACGAGTTTCTGACAAACCAATTGCAGCCATCTGACGTTGTAACTTATCAGATGCAGCAGTTTCTGATGGGCAAGACACCCAAGCTCCCGCATGTTACCAGCGCTGCGCAATGGACAGCGGATGCGAATGATATCCGGCAACGCGTCTTGAGTGACGTCATTTACCATGGATGGCCGAAATCCTGGCTGGATTCTCCGCCGAAATTTGAAGACATGGGATCGGTGCCCGTGCCCGCCGGGGCAGGATATCGCCTGCGCAAGTTTCGCTATGAGGTTGTTCCGGGTTTCTATTCCACTGCCGTGTTGTATGAGCCAGCGCATCTTGAGGGAAAGGCGCCGGCCGTGCTGGATGTCCTGGGCCACTTTCCGACCGGGAAGTCCTCACCCTTCGAACAGAAACTCTGCATTAACCAGGCTTTGCGCGGGATGGTTGCTCTGAGTATCGGCTTTATTGATATGGGCGAGCTCCGAGTGGAAGAAAACTCGCACTATTATGGGTCGGACCTTGACCTGGTGGGCGTGAACGGCGTGGGCTTGTTCTACCTGGCCATGCGGCGCGGTCTTGACTTCCTTTATGACAACCCGCACGTCGATCGAAGCCGCATCGCTGTCACAGGACTTTCCGGCGGCGGCTACCAGACCATCGTGCTCAGTTCGCTGGACAGCAGGGTTTCGGTTTCCATTCCAGTCGCCGGCTTTGATTCGCTGAATGGAAGATTGGAGCGTCTTCCCGGTGAGCCTGGGGACTACGAGCAGCTTGCGCCGGGGTTGTTGGATGGGCAGGGTTATCAGACGTTTGTCGCCATGCGAGCTCCTCGGCCCACACTTGAAATCAACAATGTGGAAGACTCGTGTTGTTTTCGGGCCCCGCTGGTCAAGTCGGATATCTACGACGCGGTCAAGCCGTTTTACGCCCTCTATGGCAAGGAGGATGCCTTCCAATTTCATGCGGGCACGCAGGTTTCTGCGCACAACTACCAGCGCGACGACCGGCAACAGGCTTACCGGTTTCTCTCAAAATGGTTTCACCTTCCAGACAAGCCCGACGAAATTCCGGTTGAGAAGTATGTCAAGAGTTATAGTGAGCTTGCGTCGGGTGTGCCGGCAGACAACCTCACCATGCTCGGACTGGCCAGGCAATTTGCATCCAATATCCATCATTTGCCCGTCCCGGCCGATTCGGCCGCACGTGCGGAGTGGGCCAGGAAACAACGGGTTACCCTCAGCAAGGTTGTGCACTACAAGCCCGTTGAGGTTGAGCGTCCCTGGTATGTCGCAAACACAAACCATAGTACGGTTGAATCCATTTCTTTCCGCTTTGCCATGAGCAATGGCTTGAGCGCAACAGGGGTCTGGACAAAATCGACCTGGACGCCGGAAAACGCGCCGATGGTTGTGATGATCAATGATAACGGCCGGACCGGGGTGGACGGGCAGCAAGGTGACCACGTCCCCGAAGCCGCCAACCTGGTGGCTACGGGCCGGCAGGTGCTGGCGCTTTCCATCCTCTTTACTGGAGACGCCAGCCCTTCGAAGGGGAACGTGGGAAGCTTCGGATATATGATGACGGCTGTGGGTGCTCCGCCGTTGGGCCTTGAAGCAGCACAACTGATTGCGATCACGAATTGGGCGAAACAGAAATGGCACCCTTCGCAGGTGTCTCTAGAGAGTGAAGGCTACCGCATGCAGCTCGTATCGCTGGTGGCGGGATCTCTCCAGCCGCGGCTTTTCCACAGCATCGCCATCCACAAGGGAATCCGCAGCCTGGCCGACCTTCTTGTAGAGCCGATCAAATCAAGTGAGGTGCCGGACGTGTTCTGTCTTGACCTTTACAAGGACTTCGATCTCGACATGCTGAAGTCTATGGCCGAGCCCGCCAATGTGACAGAGTCAGATTATGTGACGCTGGCCGCTGCGAAGCAGTAGCAGGATAGGGATCTCAAGGGTGGGCGGCTTCCGAACCGGATCGTTTCAAGCAAATGCCGTCCGCCTGCCCTTGACTCCACGGAGGGATGAGCGTAGACCTCCCAGCGTTCTCATCCGGGCCCTTCGGGTGGTGTTGGCTTTTGGGGATGGGGCTTGCAGCATCTTTCGTGCCGCTGGCATTCTTTGGACTCTGCCACGTCCTGCCTCAGCGCGGAGAGTTCCTGCCCGTCGTTTGGATTGTGCCGGTGTTTTGCACATGGACCGAACGGGTAGTCCTTCTCCCGGAAATCCAGTAGCACATGTTTCCCGACCTGCTATCTTCTTTTCTGAACCGCATGCCATACCCAGTGGACAATTCGCTTGGTAAAGTTTGTCCTGTGGTGGTGCTGATCGCACCGGGACTGGTCGGTGATAAGATCAGGCCCTTACAATGAAACATTTGCTCCGCCCGCCCGGCAATGGCGGAGCGTTTTGCCGGAGCGGTGGCGAGTCGGCGATGAATTCAATTGGGCACAGAAGGTGAAGGAGGAATCGATGCAAAGTCTGAATAGGCGGCGATTTTTGGAGGCGGTGGCTGCGGCGTCTGTTGCGAGCGCGGGAAACTTCAGGAATGCCAGAGCCGCCGAGCCGAATCCCATGCGTATGGGACTGCTGGTGAGTGCAACCAGCGAACCGGAAAAGGTGATGGAATACGTCCGCTCGTTCGGGATTCCCACGGTTCATGTGAGCACCTCAGACTTTTCCACCGCCATGGCCAGGCGTCTGCACACGGCGCTCGACAGCAACGGAATTGAGGCTACGGCCCTCGTGTCGTCAGGACCGGGTGAGCAGAAATACGACTTGGATGAAGGTCCGCTCACTTACGGGCTGGTGGCTTCACGTTACCGCCAGCAGCGCGTTGATCACCTTAAGCGCGCCTCGGACTTTGCCCAGCGGCTGAACATTCCAGTCACGTTCAATCAGTGGGGTTACATTCCGGAAGTTCCCAGTGACCCGTTGTACGAACCTACAGTGAAGGCGGTGCGCGAAATCGCCACCCACTGCAAGGCAAACGGGCAGACGCTTGTGAACGAGACCGGTCAGGAGACCCCGGTGACTCTGCTGAGGACGATTCTGGATACTGGCATGGACAACGTGAAGGTTGTTCTGGACGCGGCGAACCTGATCCTCTACGGGAAAGGAAGTCCGGTAGATTCGCTTGATGTCATTGGGAAATATGTCATCGGTGTCCACGCAAAGGACGGATTTTATCCCACCAATCCGCGCTATCTGGGACGTCAGGTCGCCTGCGGACATGGGAAGGTGGGGTGGCCGCGTCTGATCCGGGGTTTGAAAAAGCTTGGCTACACAGGGCCGATTACGATTGAGCCTGTCCTGGGGCGCGAGCAGCGCGACCGGGAAATCCGTGAAGATATGGTCTATCTGAAGAGACTGATCGCGGAGAGCTGAGGCTGTCCATCCTGCAGTCCTGGTTGAAAGGAAAGTGAGTCTGGCCCGGCAAGCGAAGAGCAAGTGGCGGCCCGGGAGCATTTCGTTCTGCATTCGGGCCTGCGGTTGGTATATGATCGTTTCCTTCAGGATGGTTCAAGCGTGTGAAGAATTGGCCTTGAGGCAAGCCTTCATGGAGAAAAACAGCGATGGTTGATTCGACGGGGCGGCCTGGTGCAAGGGCAACAACGCGGAGGGAGTTTTTGAAACGCTCCGCTGCTACGGCTGCCGTGCCTGCGATGGCGTTCAACGCTCAAGCCAGGAATGCAGAAGGAGCGGCACAAAGGAACCAGCCGGGAAAGCCTCCGAACATTTTAATCGTCATAGCGGACCAATTTCGATGGGATTGCGTTGGCGCCTACGGCCTGAACCCCATGGGCGTCACTCCCAACCTCGATTCGATAGCCCGGAGGGGGGCCGCTTTTCAGAACGCCGTTACGAATCAACCCTGGTGTTCTCCCTCGCGTGCGTGCCTTTTTACAGGCCAATATGGAACCAGGAATGGGGTTTGGGAACTGGGTCCCGGGCTACGGACTGATGCGACGACCCTCGCCACGGTGTTGCGCAGCCAGGGTTACACGACCAATTACATTGGCAAGTGGCACCTGGCGCCTCACACCGCGAACAGCCCGGAGGTTGACCCTCTCGGCAGCAATGGACTTGGGTATGTTCCGCCCCGGTATCGGGGTGGATTTCTCGATCTATGGCAGGCCGCAAACGTCCTTGAACTGACGACCCATCCGTACGAAGGCAACTTGTGGGACGCCGATGGGAAGGTGATCCACTACGAAGGGACCTACCGCGTCGACTATCTCACGCAGCTTGCCGTCAAATTCCTCAAGCAAAAGCACGAAAAACCTTTTCTGCTGGTTGTGTCGCAATTGGAACCCCACGAACAGAATGACGCGGACCGACCCGTTCCCCCCAAAAAGTACGCGGGGAAGTATGTCAATCCCTTTGTCCCTCAGGACTTGAAAGCCCTGCCGGGCATGTGGCAGGAACTGCTTCCCGACTACTACGGAGGCATCAAGGCGATCGATGATTCGGTCGGAGTGCTTCTGAAGACCTTGTCTGAACAGGGACTGTCAGAGGACACCATCGTGGTGATGCTGAGTGATCATGGCAACCACTTCCTGACCCGGACTTATGCGGAATGGAAATGTACTCCCCACGATAGTTCCATCCACATCCCGCTGCTGGTGCAAGGTCCTGGATTCGACGGTTCGGGGATGATTCCTGACGTGGTCAGCATGGTTGATATTTCTCCCTCGCTGTTGGATGCGGCTGGCGTGAAGATTCCTGACTCCATGCAGGGCAGGAGCTTTATGCCGGTTCTGAGGTCGCCGGAGGGACGAAGGTCATGGCGGCAGGAAGCCTTTATCCAGTTTGCCGAGTCGGCGATCGGCCGGGCTCTGCGGACGGACAAGTGGACCTACTGCGCGATTGATCCCAACAAAGACGGTATGGCAGCCCCGAACAGCAGCACTTACCAGGAATATCAAGCCTATGATCTGCAGACCGATCCGCATCAACTCATCAATCTTGTGGGCCGTCGAGAGACTGGGAATTGGGACGATTTCAGCAATCGCTCCGACCTGGATGAACTTCGCGAACGGTTGAAGTCGCGAATCGTGGAAGCCGGGGAAGACAAACCGGTCGTAACACAGGTTGAAGGAAGGCTGGAAGTGGTGCCTGGACAATCTGATCCTACAGTTAATCCGCCACCGTATGGCCTGTATCGGTAGAAGATCAATTGCGGGAAATGTGCACCTCGTTAAAGAAATCAACAAGCCTCGGCAGCGCCGGGGATCTGTATTTTACTTTCATGAGCCAGAGGGTCGGAAAGGTTTTCATATTGCTTTGCGGCCTTGCCTCTGGTCCCCGAAGGGGAGGGTATTTAAATGAGCCGACGAATTGACCGACGATCATTCCTGAAGGAGTCCAGCGGGGCGGCGCTGGGCGCCACCGCCGTTTCGCTGCTGGGGCCGTCGCGGGCCGCGGCCTCGGGCAAGAACAGCTTCCACAGCGCCTGGCCGCTGCAGGCGGAGCGCCCCTGGGCCGGGCCCGAGTACTGGACCAATCCGCTGGAGGACTGGCGCATTCGTGAAGGGCGCCTGGAATGTGTCTGCCCGGGAGGTGATCGCAACGTTTTCCTGCTGACGCGTGAGGTAGGCGCGCGTGAGGGGACGCTGGCCATGAGCGTGCGGCTGGGGCGGCTGGATGGCAGTGCGGAAAAGCACGGTGAGGATTCCGCCGAACATTGTCCGTTTCACGACATCGAGCGCGAGGCGAAAAAGCTGGAAGGCGGTTTTGCCGGGTTCCGCGTGGGGATCAAGAGCTTTGTAGATGATTATCGCGCCCGTGCTATCCATGGCCGCGGAATGAACGTAGGCGTAACGGACGAGGGACAACTCTTCATTGGTGAGGTTAAGGCCTCGGCGCCGCGCGTAAAGCTCGATCAGGAATTGCGCCTGGACCTGGAGGCGCACCCGTCGGGAAGTGGCTATCGTGTAACGCTTCGCGCGGGAGACCAGAATGGAAAGTCCCTTGGTGAAGTCGCGCGTCAGGTCCCAGGTGCGTGGCTGGAGGGAGGCGTGGCGCTGGTATCGAGTTCTGGCAAGGTTGAGCCGACGCCGAAGCCTCTGGGTAAACTGACGGGATACGACTTTTATCCGGCAGGCCAGAGGCGAGGGGGGACCATGCGCTTCTGGTTTGCTGACTGGACGCTCGGTGGCACAAAAGTTGACGCGTACGACGATCGCACCTATGGGCCCATCCTGTTCGCGCTTTACACCGTCAGCCGCGGCGTGCTGAAGCTATCCGCGCAATGCCCGCCGATGGGCAACGGGCCGAAGGAAGTTCGGCTGCAGATCCGCAACGGAGGAAACCGCTGGAAGACGATTGCAACCGCAGAATTGGATCCGGACGCCTGGAATGCGGTGTTCCGCGTGCCTGCGTGGAATGACTCCAAAGACTACGCCTATCGTCTGCTTTACGCCATGCCGGATGCCGGCGGACAACTGCGGCAGCACAGTTTTGAAGGGACGATTCGAAAGGACCCCAAGGGCCGGAACGAAATAACCGTAGGCCTGCTGACCTGCATCTGGGACATGGGATTTCCCCACGCGGAGTTCACCGGGCATCTGGGCTGGCACAGGCCTGATGTGCTGCTCTGGACGGGCGATCAGGTTTACGAACCGGTGGGCGGCTTTGGGGTGATGGAGACTCGCGATCCGGAACTGCTGGTGCCCTCGATGCACGACTACCTGCGCAAGTGGTACCTTTTCGGCTGGGCCACGCGAGACCTCACGCGCAATATTCCCTCGGTTTGCATGCCGGACGATCACGATATGTTCCACGGCAATATCTGGGGATGCGGAGGTAGGCCAACCCGCGCAGGCCTGCCCCTTAACAGTGACCTGGCAGAAGGTTCGGGTGGCTATAAGATGCCGCCGCGCTGGGTCAACATGGCTCAACGGACGCAGACCTCACATCTGCCGGACCCATTTGATCCAACGCCGGTGCTGCAGGGCATCACGGTCTATTATACGGACCTGCTTTGGGGCGGAGTGAGTTTCGCCATTCTTGAAGACCGCAAATGGAAGTCTTCGCCGACGGTGCAGTGTCCGGAGGCTGAGATCATGAACGGCTTTGCGAAAGACCCGCGGTGGGATGCGCGGAAGGACGACATCCCTACGGCGGAACTCCTGGGTCAGCGTCAGCTCAATTTTCTTGAGTATTGGGCGGCAGATTGGAGCGGTGATGCGTGGATGAAGTTCGCCGTCTCCCAGACGCGGTTTGCCTGCCTGCAAACCACTCCGACGGGTGATCCAAACGATAATCTCGATCCCAAGCTGCCGATTTTGCCGGTTGGACAATATCCCCCGAATGACTGGATGATGGCCGACCACGACTCGGACGGCTGGCCGCAGACCGGCCGCAACGAAGCCATTCGCAAATGGCGCAAAGGGTTCGCCATGCACTTGAGTGGCGACCAGCATCTTGGTACGACGTCGCACTACGGGGTTGAAGAATTTCGTGATGGGGTCTATGAGGTCTGCACGCCGGCGATTTCAAACCTCTTCCCGCGCCGTTGGTTTCCCCCGCATCAGGGGCAGGATTCATTGCCTGGGTGGCGGAACACCGGCGATTACGAGGAAGGTTTCGGCAATCGCATCACGGTGTTAGCTGTGGCCAACCCTCACCAGTATTCGGGTGGGGGCCTTGAAGGGTTACGCAACCGTGCAACAGGCTATTCAATTCTGCGCTGCAATCGCGAGACACGGGAGGTGCAAGTGGCGGTGTGGCCGCGCTGGGTTGATCCATCTGTATCAGGCTCGAAGCCTTACGCTGGATGGCCGATTACCGTCAGGCAAATGGATAACGGCCTCCATGGAGCGCAGTGGACGCTAGAAAAGATTGAGACGCCGGGCAAGCGTGACCAGGTGGTTCAAGTCCGGAAAGAGCCGGACGGGGACGTGGTTTACACGGTGCGGATAAGTGGAGACACTTTTACACCGCTGGTGCGCGAGCCTGGTACTTATTCGGTGATTACGTTTGACCCGGACGGCGGTTATCGCAAGGAGTGGAAGGGGTTGGAGGCTCGCAAGGTGTAATTTGCGGGCCGACGCGGCGATATTTGGAGGGTTGCGATGGAGAAACTGACGCGGAGAAAATTCCTGCAAAGCGGCGCGGCGATGACGACCGCAAGTTTCCTGAAACCGGCCGACTCAAAAGCGCAGATTCAAGCACCCAAGGCGGGCGAGCGTCCCAATATTCTGATCTTCATGCCCGACCAGCAGCAGGGAGCCACCGTGCTGCCGGACCATCCGTGCCTGACCCCAAACGTCGAACGGCTGGCCCGGGAAGGCGTGATGTTCACCCAGGCTTATTGTCCTGCACCGCATTGCTGTCCTTCGCGCGCCAGCTTCCAGACGGGCCTCTACCCAAGCGAACACGGTGTGTTTAACAACGTTGATACCGATACAGCCATCCACGCGAATCCTTATCCCGGGCTCCCCTATTTCAGCCGGATGCTGCGCGATTCCGGGTACGACCTGGCGTACTCCGGCAAATGGCATGTGGCACGTGATCAGTTTCCTGAAGACCACGGCTGGACCAACCTGAATCCGGGTCACATGAAATTTGTTCCGGGCCGGATGCGCCGTCCTGCGGCGTGGGAAAGGGCGCGGGCGGATTTGAACGAGACGGGACCGCGCAGGGCCGGGGAAGTTTTGCGACCCGGCTGGGGAAACACGCAGCTCTATGGCAGTTACGCTCCACGGGGCCCGAAGGGTTATGAAGGAACCGGCGATTATGAAATCGTCCGGCGGGGCATGGAGGGCATGCAGAAGCTGGCCGGTGGGGACAAGCCCTGGTGTCTGATGGTTTCGAACAGCGGAGGCCACGATCGCTACGTGGCGCCTCGGAATTTCGTGGACAGGTACCATCCGGAGTCGATTGAACTGCCAGCAAGTTTTCGCGATACTCTGGAGGACAAGCCGCGCATCTACCAACGCATGCGTTACGAATACTGGTGGCAGCTCAGCGACGACGAGGTGCGCCAGTCGATTGCCCACTACTGGGCGAAGCTTACCATGCAGGACGCTATGCTGGGGGAATTGCTGGACGGGTTGGAAAAAACCGGCCAGGCAGAAAACACCATCGTCGTCTATACGTCCGACCACGGCGACTATGCCGGGGCGCACGGGCTGTGGGCCAAGGGAGTTCCAAGCTTCCACGAGGGGTACAACATTCCGTGCGTCATCCGCTGGCCGCGTGGAATTGCGAACCCCGGGCGGCGGCTGGATGCTTTTGTTTCCACCACCGATTACGCGCCGACTTTTCTCGATGCGGCGGGAATTCCGTCTTCTCAAGTTCAGATGTCCGGCCACAGCCTGCTTCCGTGGCTGCGCGGCGAACGGCCGTCAAACTGGCGGGAAGCCATTTTTGAGCAGCTCAACGGTGTGGAGCTCTATTACACTCAGCGGATCGTCATGACCCACGACTATAAATACGTTTATAACGGCTTTGACTACGACGAACTCTATGATCTGAAGCAGGATCCGCACGAAATGGTGAACCTGGCATTCCCTGACGTAAAACAGGCACGGGCGCAGGTGGAAGTGGGCCGTGGACTGGAAAACACGCGCGACGTGCCGTGGCCACCGCTTTCGCCAGAGTTGGCGGAAGTCCGTCGGGACCTCCTCAAGCGAATGTGGAAGTTCGCCCGGGAACACAAAGACCAGGTTTTTAATCCCTACATTACCGTTGCGATGGCGCCCTTGGGGCCCGGGGTGGAACTCTGATTTGCAGGCGAGGATTCTCGTATTACGTTTCGTTGTAATTTCTTACCTCATAGACCCGAGCCGATTTCGCACGGTTGGTTTCGTGGAAGTCGATGCGAACGCGGTCGGAGTGGAGTCGATCAAAATTGTGAACGCGCCGCCGGAAGTAATTGCCGTCCTGTCGGGCAATTGTTTTCCATCCTGCTGTCGTGGCGACAGCGATGTCGTAGCGCTTCACACACTCCGCAACTCGGAACAGCGCCTGCTTGTGCCGCCGGTTGCAGTCCGTGTCAAAAGTAATCTGGATCTGGTTGAAGTCTGGCGGCCGGGGCAGCCGCAGCTCAAGCCATGCAGGGAGTGATTCCGCAGGATCGGACATATAAAGGTTTGTCCAGAGGTCCGGACGGTTGGTGCCTCTGACAACGTTCCGTGGGCGGTAAGGGGTTTGCTCCGGCGTGAGTCTGAGGCAGAATGCTTTTCCATAAGTCATCGGCCGCCGTTGGATATGGCCTCGTGGCAGTTCAGCGGCGGTTGTCCCCACAGGGATTTCGGATGGCTCTGCGCCTCGTTCGTTGAAGAGCGCCCAACGGATACCTTCTTGCGCCGCTATGTGAATGTAGTAAAGCGTGGCAGCCTAGCAGCCCGTGGTTAAAGTGAGTTTTTGGGCTTCGATGCCGAGAGCGCTTGTCAGGCGCATCAACCCGAAAGTCAGCCGAGATAGAAAGCGGTGGAGCGCTAGGGTGATGGACAAGGTGCCGA
>Ga0307374_10000482_pt1 | contig 76777 bp, 62 predicted proteins | sample OX3MG_FD_202532 | JGI IMG/M metagenome (GOLD analysis project Ga0307374, IMG submission 202532) | Soil microbial communities from Risofladan, Vaasa, Finland - OX-3 | ecosystem: Environmental > Terrestrial > Soil > Coastal area > Acid sulfate soil | place: Finland: Risofladan, Vaasa | collected... | reverse complement strand
TTGCTCTGCCCCAGTGATACCGGGCTGATCCCCATTACTCAGACGTGGGGCTTCCCGGTGACGAACTATTGCGGAAGCGAGGGCTATCACTGGTGGGACACGGCGAATATCGGCTATTGGCCCCCCTGGTCAGGCTGGGGCTTCATGAATCCGGCGGGCGACTATTGCGGTATGTTTCGTACCGAGCACAACTGTTCGTTCGGCCACTGCGTGGACGGTGCAAGCAACGTTATTCAGGTTGGTGAGCGAAATCAGACTGGCTATAAGGGTGGAATGATAGGGCCCCAGAATCTGTGGATGGGTCTCGGCATGCCCCGTTTGCCGAGCGGTGAGCAGGTGTTTGCCAATGCGTTCGTAGGCAGTGGGATCGCCGGAACATGTTGTCAAAGCGGCAAGTATATGTGGCCCGACGGCACTGCGCCCACCGGGGGCTGGTGGAAATCCGGGCCGTACTCGTTCACGCCGACCTATATTACGGCTTGGGGCGCGAACACCGAATGGGCCGGACCGAGTTCGGTTCACACGGGTTCGATGATTAATTACCAGTTCGCTGACGGTAGCGTCCGCGCGTTGCAGGCGACCATGGATTACCGCATTTTTCTGATGCTGAACTCCGAGACAGACGCTCACCAGATTCCGGACAATTCGTATTGATGCCCGCGTGGCAATGTTATTAGTTGATGGCGTGCGGGGGCGCCAGAACCCGCTGAAACCAAAACATCAGCATCAACAAGCTGCTTTAAGGAGATTCCCTTGAAACGATCTGCGCTTTTGGCCGTTGCGCTAATCAGCATTTTGTTAGAAACGGGTTGCGGCAAATCGGCGCCGTCTAGTCCACCGCCGGGCTACAAAGACCCCGTAGATATGGTGAACATGCCGGCGATGCCAAAAGATCCGGCGCCTGTGACTTCTGATGATACAAGTGGTGGGCCGAAGAAGCCATAGACGGAATGAGGACCAGTCGATTCCAGCGAATGCGAAACAGTTCAAATCGAAATCGGCGTCTGCCTCGAAAAGTTGAGTCTTGCCTTGCGAGGAGGGCTGCTGTACGGTTCCCGATCTGTCGTATGTCGTATGCAGCGTGACAATCGGTTCCGAAGAGTCCTCGTCAATCGCCGCTATTTTCCATCACCTCGCGTAAAGCCTGTGTGGCGAGCCGCGTCACGAGGATGGTGGCCGCCAGACCGACGAAAAACAGGGCATGTTGCCACCGCCCGGCGGCCGCGTTGCCGGCGGCCAGATCGGTGATTTGCCGGGCGGCCGAGCCGAGATAGCAATACATCAGCGTGCCGGGCAACATGCCCGTCCAGGTGGCCAGGGCGTAACGGCTGAACGAAATCTTCGAGGCCCCGAAGGCGTAGTTCAGCACGCCGAACGGCAGCAGCGGCGAGAGCCGGGCGAGAAACACGATCTTGAAGCCCTGCTGGTCGACCGCCCGATCGAGCGTTTGCAGCCGGGGCGAGCGGGCGAGCTTTCGCTCGATCCAATCCCGCAGCAAATATCGGCTGACCAAAAAGGCCGCGCAGGCGCCGGCGACGCTGCCCGCCGAAACCGCCACGAAGGCCCTCGGCATGCCGAAGGCGAACGCTCCGGCCAAGGTCAGCCACGAGCCCGGAACCATCAATACGCTGGCCGGCACATAGACCGCGGCCAACAACAGCGGCCCCCACGCGCCCAAGGCCCGGACCTGCTCGACGATTTGCCCCCAACGGGCCGCGTCGCGCGGAACATAACGCCAGGCGGCGACGCCGGCGGCCAGCAACAACGCTGCGGCGACAATTCGTTGAATCAAGGGCTTTTTCATGACTTCACCACAGTTTAACCGATCCCTTGCGCTGCGTTTTGCCGCCGACCGCCACTCGCCACTTAGGCGCCGATAGGATACGATTGTGGAAAGGATCAAGCCAATCGGTGCGACGGGCCAAGACGCACTAGGTTGAATCCAAGTCGAAGAGCAAACTCCCCATGATTACTCCTGCCGAACTTCTCAGCTACTTAAAAGCCAAGCCATTCCGTCCGTTCCGGATCCACATGGCCAGCGGCCAGACCTATGACGTCCGCCATCCGGAGATGGCCCGCGTGGGGCGCAACGTGCTGCTGCTGTTCACGTTTGTCAGCGATGATCCCGATGTTTTCGATCGCTGGGAAACGGTCTCGCTCATGCTCATGGAAAGCGTTTCGCATCTCGACCAGTCGATTTCGCAGGCTTGAATCGACCACCGCTGTTCGAACCTCGCCCAGGAGGCACGCGCCATGTTGACTTACCAAAGAATGGGCTGCTATGTGACCACCGAGCCGTTTCGGCCCTTTCGCATCAAAATGGCCAGCGGTCGGACGTTCGACATCCGACATCCCGAAATGGTCAAGGTTGGAAAGAGCGACATCGTGATTTTCTCTTTTGTCTCCGATGAGCCGAACATTTACGACGACTGGGATACCGTTTCGCTGGTGTTGATCGAGTCGATTTCGTATTTAGAATCTTCAATTCCGCAGAACTAGCCTTCCAAACCAGAACCTTCATGCACCCCTTGCCCATCATCGATTCGTCGCCCGAAATCGCTCCGCCCCAATCTCCACGCAATTCAGTCGCCAAGGGTCGTTATAGCTTCGTCAGCCTCGGCTGCCCGAAAAACCTGGTCGATAGCGAGCGGATGCTCGGCCTACTGCAGCTCGACGGCTACCAGTTGGTCGGCGAGCCCGAAGGCGCCGATTTCGTGATCGTCAACACCTGCGGGTTCATCGAACGGGCTCGCGAGGAATCGTACGGCACGATCCGCGAAATGCTCGAACTGAAACGCCGCGGCGCCATCAAGGGGGTGATCGTCTCGGGTTGTCTGGCGGAACGCGAGAAAGAAGCGCTGCTGGAAAGCTGCCCGGAGATCGACCATTTGGTCGGCGTCTTTGGCCGCGAGCAGGTTACGAAAGTGGCCGATCGCATGCTCGGCGGGCTGGTCGAACAGCGGACCGTCTTCCAGCCGGCGCCAACCCGCCCGCTGCCGGATACGGCGCGGCTGCGGATCACGCCGCGGCACTTCGCCTTTCTGAAAATCTCCGAAGGCTGCGACCGGCTGTGTACGTTTTGCGCCATCCCCAAGATGCGCGGCAAGCACGCCACGAAGCCGATCGAGGAAGTGCTGGCCGAAGCCCGCGAACTGGCGGCCGACGGCGTCCGCGAGCTGAACATCGTCGCCCAGGACACGACCTACTACGGCCTGGATCTTTACGGCCGGCCGCGGCTGGCCGAACTGCTGGCCGAACTCGATCGGATCGAGGGGCTCGATTGGATCCGGGTCATGTATCTGTATCCGATGTACTTCACCGACGAACTGATCGAGGTGCTGGCCAAGAGCAAGCGGATTACGCCTTATCTCGATATGCCGCTGCAACACATCAACGAGGCGATGCTCAAGCGGATGCAGCGCCGCGTGACGCGGGCCGAGACCGAAACGCTGCTGGCCAAGCTGCGTCAGGCGATTCCCGAACTGGCGCTGCGAACCACGTTCATCGTCGGCTTCCCCGGCGAAACCGAGGCGCAGTTCGAAGAACTCGTCGAATTCGTGCGCCGGCAGCGGTTCGAGCGGCTCGGCGTGTTCACGTATTCGTTCGAGCCCGATACGCCCGCGGCCCGGCTGCCCGACCATCTGCCCGAAGACGTGAAAGAAGAACGTCGCGAGCGATTGATGGCCGTGCAGCAGGAAGCGGCCTTCGCCTGGAACGAGGCCCAACTCGGCCGGAAACTCGACGTGCTGATCGACCGGGCCGTGCCTGGCGAATCCCGGGCCTGGATCGGCCGCTCGTACGCCGACGCGCCGGACGTCGACGGCGTCGTGTACGTGACCGGGAAAAAATTGAAGCCGGGGCAGATCGTGCCTTGTGAAATCGTTGCTTCCGAAGGCTATGATTTGGTGGGAGTCGCGGTGGGCAAGGGCCGATGATCGGCGGCGGCAGCCATCCGCGAAACCGTCGGCTAAAACGATCGAACCGCCACCTGAGCGAAATCGAGCAGCTCCTATGTCGGTCAGCACCCAACCGCAACCTCGGGCGAACGTCTTCAATCTGCCGAACCAGCTCACGATTTTGCGGCTCGTGCTGTCGATCGTGCTGTTCGCCTTGATCACGTTTCAGCTTTATACGGCCAGCTTTTTCGTGTTCGTCGTGGCGGCCTCGACCGACTGGCTCGACGGCTATTTCGCCCGCAAATACGGCATGGTGACGATGCTGGGCCGCATTCTCGACCCGTTCGTCGACAAGATCATCATTTGCGGCACGTTCGTCTGCCTGGTCGCCGATCCGCTCTCGGGCATCCGGGGTTGGATGGCGGTGATCGTCGTCGGACGCGAACTGCTGATTACGGCGCTGCGCAGTTTTCTGGAACAGCAAGGCGCCGATTTTTCGGCCACCATGTCCGGTAAGCTGAAGATGCTCTTGCAGTGCCTGGCCGCGGGAACCAGCCTGTTTTTGCTGTCCGGCATGGTTTCGAGCCCGGCCACACCGCCTGGGTGGCTGAGCTATTTGTTGATCGGGTCCGTCTGGGGAGCGGTCGCGCTGACCGTGTACTCGGGCGTCGAATACGTTCGCCGCGCCATTCTGCTATGGCGTGAGTGAGATGGGCTTTCTCGTACTTTTGTTTGCCGCCGGCCTGATCGCCGCAAGCTTGACGGTTTGGGCCAAGGCCGCCGCGAAATGGCGGCGCGGGGCGCCGCTCGTGGCTTACGAGCCGCGCGGGCCGTTTCCGGCGAAACTGCTCGACCTGTTCGTAATCGCGGTATTTTACGTGCTGACGAACCTCGCGGTCTACGTCGTGCTTTACGGCGCCGCGACTCCCAGCGATGGCGAAACACCCGCTCTGCGCGATGTCGTCGTCGCGCTCGCCGCCACGGCGCTGACGAACCTGCTAACGATGGGCTTGGCCATTCTCTGGATTCGCGGCCGCAGCGGCGCCTCGTGGGCCGACTTGGGTTTTGGCCTCGACAAAGCCGCGGACGATCTGCGGCTGGGCCTGGCGGCGTTCGCCGCCGTCAGCGTGCCGGTTTACGTGTTGCAGGGCTTCCTCTCGCAATTCGTCCGCGAGCAGCACCCGATCATCGAGCTGCTGCTAAAACATCGCGAACCGTGGCTGCTGGCCCTCAGCGGCGCATCGGCCGTGCTCGTAGCGCCGTTGGCCGAAGAGTTTTTCTTTCGCGTGCTTTTGCAGGGCTGGGTCGAGTCGCTGGTCGCGCCGGCCGAGCCAAGTCCCGCCGAGACGCCCTCGGCCGCCGTTCAAGAACCGCCGATCATTTTCGGGCCTGCCGATCCGGATCATCCCTATTCGCCGGCGCCGTCGACGGCCGAAGCGTTCGAAGTCGAGCCACTGCCGGTTGAAGAAGGCGCGCAGTTGCCTCCGGCAGCGCGGATCCGCGTGGCCGGAGTGCGTTGGGACCGCGCAGCAATTTTGTTCAGTTCCGCGATCTTTGCCTTGATGCACCTCGGTCACGGCGCCGCCCCGATCCCGTTGTTTTTTCTGGCCTTGGCGCTCGGTTACCTTTACCAGCGCACCGGGCGTTTGCTGCCCTCGGTCACGGTTCATCTGTGTTTGAACGCCTGCAGCCTGGCGGCGCTGTATTTGGGGCTGGCCGCCGAAGTTAAGTGAACTGCTAAGTGAGTTGCTAAGTGAACTGCAAAGTGAGTTGAAACTTGTTGACGATGGATTCTTTCGCAGAAAGCCGACTCGATGCCTCTCGACCCTGAAGCCGAAATCCTGGTCCTCGCAGCGGCCCGAGTGCCGACGACGCCTCTCGAACAACTCACGCCCCAGCAGGCGCGCGACGACATGTTGCGGCAAACCGCGTTGCTCGGTCGCGGCGAACCGGTCGAGAAGATCGAGGACGTGCTGGCGCCGGGTCCAAACGGCGAAATCCCGATTCGCGTCTACACGCCGGCCGGCCGCGCGCCGTTCGCCTGCCTGGTCTATTTTCACGGCGGCGGATTCGTGATCGGCAACCTCGAGACGCATGACGCCTTGTGTCGCATGATCGCTAACGCGTCCGGCGCGGTCGTCGCCTCGGTCGATTACCGGCTGGCCCCCCGAAGACAAATACCCGGCCGCGGCTGCAGACGCCTACGCGGCGACCTGCTGGATCGCCGAGCACGCCCAGCGGTTCGGCATCGACCGGCGCCGGATCGCCGTTGGAGGCGATAGCGCCGGCGGCAACCTGGCGGCGGTGGCGACGATGATGACCCGCGATCGCGGCGGTCCGCAGTTGGCCTTTCAGCTTCTGCTCTACCCGGTGACCGACGCCTATCTGGAAACGACGTCGTACGGGCAATACGCCGAGGGCTACCTGCTCACGCGCGCCGCCATGGCCTGGTTTTGGGAGCATTACCTGAATGAACCCGCCGAGCGCGAGCACGCCTATGCCGCGCCGCTGCGAGCCGAAGACTTCTCGGGCCTGCCGCCGGCGTTGGTCATCACGGCCGAATGCGATCCGCTGTGCGACGAAGGCGAAGCCTATGCCAAGCGTCTCGAAGCAGCGGGCGTGCCGGTCACTCTAACGCGCTACTCGGGCATGATTCACGGCTTCATACGCCGCGCGAAGTTGCTCAGCCAGGGGCGGAAGGCGGTCTCGCAAATCGCCGAGGCGCTGCGCGCAAACCTCTGTCAGATTTAGCGTTAGCTCGCACGCTTGGCGAAAGTTCGCCAGCTTCTCGCTATGCCAGACCCGGCACGCGGCCTTGGCCTGGGCGGCATTTTCCGTTTCGCGCGTGATATCCGCCGATGCGCGACGCCCTGAGACAACGGGCAACCGTTGCCATCCGCAGCGATTGTTGAAGCTGACCCCGAAGCGCCCGAGGTATATTTGGGCGGCGAGTCGACTGCCCGTGGCCGACGCCCTGTTACGTCGGCCGTATTTTGTCAGGAGGCCCGAGATGATCGAACGGCATTTCGCGTTCAGTACGGCAATTGTATTTTGCCTGGCGGCGTCGGCCTTCGCCGAGGACGCGTATTACGATCTTATGATCGCCGACTTGGAACTGGTTCGACAGACGCCCGAAAAGGACGAGGCCGAAGCGGCCAGCGGCTCGACGCACTGGCGGCAGCGCACCGCGCGCGTGCCGTATGCTTCGCTCGACGGCGGGGGCGAAGCGTTCCTGTCGTTGAGCGGGGAAGCCGCGAATTGGGCCCGGCTGGAGGATTGGAAGCGCGACGGCCGAATTGCAATTCTCGCCCCTCAGGGCCAAGCGCCCTCAGGCCGGTTGTTTTTGCCCGACAGCGACGACACGGCGTTGGTCAGGTTCGATTTCGAACTTCCGGCCGAAAAAACCGCGCCGAAAGCCGATGCAAAGCGAGCTTTCCATGTGGCGAAGCAGATTCACTATCGCCGTCTGATGGAACGCGGCATCCCTGGCGCCGCCTGGTTCCGCCATCAATGGAAGGCGGCCGGCGCCCAGGTCAACGCGCAACAGGGCGCCGCCGCCGAGGCGCGCGGGCGAGAGCAAGAACGCTTCGCCCGAGAGAACAGCCTGGAAGACACGTTTGCCCTGTTCAGCGGCAGCCGGGCAGTGAGCGAGAATCTGCAACTCGATCGGGATTTGCGAGTCGGCGCCAGCGGGGCGGGCGATCTCGAAGTCGACAAGTTGGAAGGCATCTCCATCAAGGAGATCGACTGGCAGCCGCTCATCAAGGATCTCCACCCGGAACTCGATCCGTTGGCCGCCGCCATCCCGGCCGATCAGCACGTAGTCTTTTTTCCATCGTTTCAAGCTCTGGTCGCCGTGGCCGACGAGATCAGTCGCCAGGGGACGCCGCTGGCGCGGTTCATGGAATCTCGCTCGGAGGACGAACGGCTCAAAGAACGTTACGAGCGGCAATTGGGCCTGCCGCTGTCGCTTTTGGCGCGCTTGCTCGGAGGGCAGGTCATCGACAGCGTGGCGTTGACCGGCTCCGACCCCTACTTTTTCGCGGGAACCGACGTGGCGCTGGTTTTCGAGGCCAAGCAGCCGGCCGTGCTGAAACCTCTGTTGCTGGCGCGGATTGCGGCGGCCGTGCAAGGCCAGGCCGAGGTCAAGGCGGTGCAGGGCGAAATCGCGGGGATCGGCTATGCCGGCTTCGTTTCGCCCGATCGCAAAGTCTCGTCGTACGTCGCTGAAGTGGGTCCGACCGTGGTCGTTACGAATTCGACGACGCAACTGGCCCGCTTGGCCAACGTCCGCCAGGGCCAAGCGGCGGCCATCGCTGGGCTGCCGGAATACAAGTTCTTCCGCGGCCGCTACCCGCGCGGCGAAGGGAACGAATCGGCGCTCGTGTTTCTGAGCGACGCCACGATCCGCCGCTGGTGCGGCCCGCGTTGGCGGATCGCCGATTCTCGCCGCGTTCGGGCGGCCAGTATGCTGGCCGAGTTGCAGGCCGAACAGATGGACCGCCTGGCGGTCGGCAAAGCCGCAGCGCTCTACGTCGACAAACCGCCGGCCGAATTGGGCGAGCTGCGATTGTCGGCCGGCAACGTGCATTCCGCCACGATGGGTTCGCTGGCATTCATGACGCCGATCGCGGAGTTGCAGATCGACAAAGCCACCTCGGCCGAGGCGGACGCCTATCGCGCGTGGCGGAGCCAATATCAATCGAATTGGCGCTGGGCCTTCGACCCGATCACCTTGCGGCTAACCGTCGAAGACCAACAACTCGCGGCCGATTTAAGCGTGATGCCGCTCATCTGGGGCAGCGATTACCGCAACTGGGTCGAGGCGGCCCTCGGCGCCGAAATCAAGCCCGGCGCGGGTGATCCCCACGACGCACTGGCGCATTTCGTGACGGCCGTCAACGCCAAGTCGGAAAGGCTGCGTCAGTCGGAAAGCTTCGTCGCCGGTCTGGTCAAAGTCAGCCTCTTCGATTGGTTGGGCGAATCGGTCGCCTGGTACGTCGACGACGACCCGCTTTGGCGGGAACTGGCCATCGCCAAGACCCCGCAGGAAGCCTCGCGATTCATGGAGCGAAACTTCCACCGACTGCCGATCGCACTGCACTGCGAAGTGACGAACTCGGCCAAGCTAATTCTGTTCATGGCCGGCGTGCGCGGGCTACTGGAGCAAGTGGCCCCCGAAATGACCGTCTGGGAGACGCTCAAGCACAACGATCAGCCCTACGTCAAAATCGCCTTGAGCGAGCGCGGCCGCGGCCAATTCCGAGAGGCCGTCGAACTGGCCATTTACTACGCCTTCTGGTCGGACGGACTGGTCGTCACGCTCAATGAAAGCGTGCTCAAGCGGGCCCTCGATCGGCAATCGGCTCGCCAGCAGGCTCAAGCCGAAGGCAAGCAACCGTCCCCGCCGGCGAGGCCCTGGCTCGGTTCGAGCATGGCCATGCAGTTCGAGGGTAAAGCCGTCGCGCAGCTCGGCCGCCTGATAGAGAGCGATTTTCAGCAAACGCTGCAAGTTCGCTCGTGGGACAACCTGCCGATTCTCAACGAATGGCGCCGCCGCTACCCGGACCGCGACCCGGTCGAACTGCACGAAGCATACTGGCACACGCGGCTGGTTTGCCCCGGCGGCGGCAAGTACGTCTGGAACGACGAATGGCGGACGATGGAATCGACCGTCTTCGGTCCCCCTGGCCAGCCCAAATCGCCCGAAGTTCTGCCGGCGCCCTGGCAGTCGCTCCGCGGCGGCAACCTGGGCGTGACGTTCGAGCACGAGGGCCTGCGGGCCAAGGCGGTGCTCGATCGCGAGGCGCCTTGAGGTCTTCCGAGCGGCCGCTTGCGAGGCGCCGCAGCGGTTGGCACAATGAGCCGCGAACCATTGGCGAGCCGGAGGCGTTCGATTGGCGAGCCGGAGGCGTCAGCCTCCGGGTCCGTTATGAACTTCGTTGGCGCCCTCACGTGGCGCGATTCGACAACGGCTCATCGGCGTCTGGCGGCCGTATCGTACCAGGGGGCTGACGCCCCCCGCTCGCCTGCTCGACGAAACAAATCACCGCGGCCGCGCAGGCTGCCAAGATAAAAAGGAAAACCCATGCTGCTCGTCCATAACGTCTTTTTCTCACTCAAAGAACCGACCGACGCCAACGGCAAGAAGCTGGTTGCGGCTTGCCACAAATACCTTTCCGATCATCCGGGTACGGTGTTTTACGCCGCAGGCACGCTGGCTGATCTCGATCGTCCGGTGAACGATCGCGATTTCGACGTCGGCCTGCACGTGATCTTCGAAGACCGGGCCTCGCACGATGCCTACCAAACGGCGCCGAAGCACCTGCAGTTCATCGAAGAGAACAAAGCCGATTGGGCCAAAGTCCGCGTCTTCGATTCCAACGCCTGCGGCGCCCAATAGCGACGCCGGGCGATCCGGCAGATTCATCCGTTGTCCACCGGTGCGGCTGCGAGGTCCGGTTAACGCGCCCGCGATGCGTCTAGCGCCGGGTCGTCGCTGGCAGACTCCCGCAACTCGCCGCGCTGATTGGTCTGCCAGATGTGGCCGCTTTCGACGTCGATCGCCGTCAGCCAGCCGCCCGTGTAGCAGCCGGTGTCGATGCACTTGAGATGCCCCAGATCGCGAATTTTGCCGTCCGGCTGCAGCGTATGCCCGACGACGGCCGTTTTGCCCGAGCAGTGCGGACCCGGAGTGAATTCGCGCAGCGATTGCCAGAGCAAGACGTCGCGGGGTTGCTGTTCGAGCGCCGTCTGCGGATCGTAGTTGGCATGGACGAAGAAGAAATCGTCCTCGACGTGCAGTAGCTTGCAGTTCTCGATGAATTCGATGTGTTTGGCCGGAATCTTATCGAACCCAGCGGCCGAACCGTACGATTTCATCGTCGCCAATCCGCCGCAGGCCAGCCAGAGACGCATGCTCTCCGTCCCTCGCATGCTCGCCAGCAGCATTTCCTCATGATTGCCCAATATGGGCGTCAGCCGGCAACGGGCGGCCAGATCGATGAACTGCTCCAAGACGCCGGGCGAATCGGGTCCGCGATCGATGTAATCTCCCAGCGGTACGACGGCGTCGGACGGTTGCGGCGAGATTGCCTCGAGCAGGCGCGCCAGCGCGACCGAACAGCCATGAGTATCGCCGATGGCGATGGTGCGCATTACGTGTTAGAGGATCCGCCCGAGGTAGATGCTTATTGCAGCCGGAGAATACAAAACAAGCGCAAAACGCTCGTTTACGGCTGGTTCGCGAAAACCAACGCTTCACTGGAACTTTAGGGTGCGGCTGCGAATTGGGCAAACGGATCAGAAAGAAAATGCGGTATTTTCACCAAAGGTGGGGAATCGGCCTCTTGCTTAAAAAGCCGACGAGCCGCAAGCAAGCTTACGGCTCGTCCGCCGGAAACAGCCGGATTTCTTTGTCGGCGTTCGCGACTTCGCAGTGCAATTGCACTAGCCCGGATTATTCATCAGCCCAGCTATTACTTGACGAAGCGCTCCATACAAACACGAAGCGCCAGCGAGGTAAGTGCTTTGCTCCGCCTCGCTTGCGCTTCGGGTTGGTGTGGGCTGATGAATAATCCGGGCCAGCGTGCAAACGCGTCATTGCGGCCGACCGCGTCCACGGCCGCCGCGACCGCCGCCAAAGCCGAAAGCGGCGCCTGACGGCAAATCAAGCTTCTCGCCCTGCATGCTGGCGAACTCAGTCCGCTGATCTTCGGTCAACACGGCCAGGCACTTGTCGGTCAGCTCCTTCTGCAGTTCGGCGCGTTTTTCCTGGCTTCCTTCGCCAAAGCCGACTTCGCGCATTTTCGCTCCGAGGTCGGCGTGTACGTCTCGCAGCTTTTGCTGCTGTTCGTCGGTCAGCTTCAGCGCTTGGGCGACTTTTTCATCGTTAAGAGCCCTGGCCCCTTGCGCCTGGAGGACGATCTGGTCCAGCCGTTGCACTTGTTCCTTGGTGAGTAGCTTGGCCGCCGCTTCGCCGTGTACCTTGGACTTTTCCTGGAATTCTGCCATTTTCTTCTGGCGTTCTTCTTGCGTCGCGTCTTGCAAACCGGCGAAGGCGCTTTGTTGGTCGCTGCGCATCTGCTCGGCGATGGCCTGAACCTTCGACTTTTGCTCGTCGTCGAGCTTCAAATCCTCCTGCACCTTCGGCACGGCCAGCAAATTGACCTTCATTACGTCAGGCGACGGGCCGAAACCGCCACCGCGGCCCCCCCGTCTTGGGCCTTGGGCGTGTACGGCGGAAATCGAAGACAACGCGAGCAAAGCGACCATCGAGACGATCGCCAGACGATTGCGGAACATGACGCGCTCCTTGAAGTAGGGGACTAAGAAGTGAACTGGTCGTGTGAAGAGTGCGACCTCGGACGCGCAGGTTACACGCTTTTGGCCGATCTGATCAGGCGCCGCGATTGCCTTCAGCCTTGGGTGCCCGATAATCTGACCCATTTACGGCCAGACCTCGATTCGTCGTGGGGCGGCTTTGCAGGCAGTCGGGGACTGACGGCCTGCAAGGCCGCACCACAAGATTTCGGCGGCGCTCGCCAGGCGGCCAACCTCTCCGAGGGCGCCGCCTCGAACCAGGCGGCGTCAAGCTGATCGAGGATGGACCAACTCTTTCCGGTCCGGCTCGCCGATACGGACCGAGGAATTCAACTCATCGCGCAGGATCGTCAGATGACTCGGCGCTTCGATGCCGATCCGCACGCTGCCTGTCGAAAGCCGCACCACCGTAATCGTGATGTCGTCGCCGATTTGAATACGCTCGTTGACTTTTCGCGACAATACAAGCATCGCTCGGCCTCCGTGCTTTGGATTTGTCTTGGGCGGGTTGCTAGCATAGCGATGCTAGCATCGCGAAACAAGACTGCCGCAGGAACCGCGTCGCAGCCGCGATGGAAGCCGAATGATTGAAAAGGATTACGTCTGTGGAAACCAAGCTGCTTGCCGTCGACCCTCTGCGACCGTCGCCCCAAGCGATTGCCGAGGCCGCCGAAATCATCAAAGCCGGGGGACTAGTGGCCTTTCCGACGGAGACGGTTTACGGCCTGGCGGCGAATGCCCTTGATGCCGCGGCAGTTGCGCGCATTTTTGTTGCCAAAGGCCGGCCGCCGCAAAACCCAATCATCGTCCACATTGCCGACTTGGCCGAGCTAGCCGCCGTTGCGGCCGAATGGCCGCCGCTGGCAGCCAAATTGGAGGCTCGCTTCTGGCCGGGTCCGCTCACGCTGGTGCTCAAAAAACACCCGCAAGTGCCCGATATCGTCACCGCGGGCGGCCCGACGGTAGCGGTCCGCATGCCGTCTCATCCAGTCGCTTTGGCCCTGATCCGGGCCTCGCAAGCGCCTCTCGCCGCGCCTAGTGCGAACGTTTCGACTCAGATTTCGGCCACGCGGGCGGAGCACGTGTTGCGCGGCTTGTCAGGCCGAATCGACCTGGTGCTTGACGCCGGGCCGACGGCCGGCGGCCTTGAATCGACCGTGCTCGACGTTACCGCCAGCCCGCCGCGACTGCTGCGGCCAGGCCTGGTCGCTCCCGCGGAGATCGAAGCGGTCATCGGCCCGATCGCCGGGGTCGATCGATTCGCGGCCGGCGGCGTCGCGGCCGGTGGGGAAGAGCCGGTTGGGCCCTTGCGTTCGCCGGGGATGCTAGCCCGGCACTACGCCCCCCAGGTTCCGTTGGAATGCCTGCCGCAGGGCGACGACTGGGCGCGGATCGAGGACCTGCGCCACGATCTGCGGCGTCTCGGCTGGCTGGCCTTGGGACCGGTAAACGCCGATGCCTCGTGCGGCGTGTTGATTATCGAGATGCCGACCGAGCCGGAAGCTTACGCGGCCCAGCTTTACGCCGCCTTGCACGCGCTCGAAGCCGCCGAGGTCGAGCGGATCATCGTTACGCTGCCCCCCGCAGGGGACGCCTGGCTGGCCATCCGCGACCGGTTGCGCCGGGCTTCCGTGGCGGAATAGCCGTCGAGTTTGCGAATGACGTCGGCCGCCCGCCCAATGTCTATTGGGACATTGGCGTTTGTGCGACTATGATGCCGCGACTTTGCAATTCAGCGAGGCTTCGAGTGAATCATCCGGAACAGCCCCTGTCTGTCGGCGACCGCCCCTGGGCGGTTCAAGCCGCCACTGCGTTTCCTGGCAGCGTGCTGCTGGTGAAACTGGGGCCCTTGGGCGAAGTCGTGCATACTCTACCGGCGGCCCAAGCGATTCGCGAGGCCTTTCCCGATGCTCGGATCGGATGGGTCGTCGAACAAAGTTCGGCGAGCCTGGTGCGCTCGCAGCCGTGGGTCGACGAGACGATCGAGTGGGATCGAAGACACTGGGGCGGTCTCGGTAAATTGATTCGGCGACTACGAACCGGCAACTGGGACGCGGCGGTTGACTTCCAGGGACTGCTCGTGAGCAGCCTGATCGCCTGGTTCAGCGGGGCTCCGCGGCGCGTCGGTTTCATTCCGTCGCTGGAAGCAGGGCATTGGTTCTACAACGAACGCTTGCCTTTGGAATCGTTGGAGATTCATGCCGTCGAGCGGCACCTTGCCCTGGCGGCGAAACTAGTCGGCGCCGCGCCGGCGGCGCCCATCGATCGGCCCTATTTGTTACGCCTGCCTCCGACCCGCGATCTGCACGCCCGAACGAACTTTCCCATGCACCCAAGCGCGGACGATCTGGCGGCGGTCGAGGCGTGGGGACAGTCGCGGCGTTTCAACCCAGGGCGCGAACAACTGGTCATTTTGAATCCGCATGGTTCCCTGTCGGCGAACCGCTGGCCGGTCAATCATTACGTTCGGCTGGTGCAGCGCTTGCTCGAACGGCCTCAAGTGCGAGTGGCGTTGTCGGGCGGCGTCCGGGCGCGAGAAACCTGCGACGACATTGCCGCGCCGTTCGGCGATGCGGTTTGGCGCGCCGACGGGCGGTTCAGTCCCTTGGGCATGGCGGCTTTGTTTTCGCAAGCCAGCGCCGTAGTCGCCGGCGACACCGGACCGCTGCACCTGGCGGCCGCCGTCGGAGCGCCGGTCGTCGCTTTGTTCGGCGCCTCCAGTGCGCTGCGAACTGGTCCCTACGCGGCCAACGCGATCGTTTTGGAGGCGGAATTGGCCTGCTCGCCCTGCGGGGCGAAAGCGTGTCCGTTGAAATACGACCCGCCGCTTTGCATGCAGCAGATCCAAGTCGACCGCGTGCTGGCGGCCGTGCTGTCGCGTCTGGCGCAGGCGCGGCCAGCCCAGCCTTTGCGCAAATCGGCATAGCCGGCTTATGGCTCACTCGGTTGCATCGCCCGTTCGCCTCGACACATCGCAAGCGGCATTGTCGCCGCGCCGCCCTGGTCGCGGCGCCCGCTTGCTGTGGCTTGCAGTCCTGTGCTTGTCGCTCGTCTGGGCGGGCTATCGGCGGACGCCCTGCGGAAGCGAGGCGGGAACGGCCTTTTCCTCGCCGGCTGCGCGCAAGGCCCAAGGCTCCGAGAAGCCGACCTTTCGCGTCGCCACGTTCAACATTCACGGCGGCGAAGGCCCCGACGGGCGCCTCGACTTAGAGCGCACCGCCGAGAGCCTGCGCGACTTCGATCTCGTCGCGCTCAACGAGGTTTACGGCCGCAACTTCTGGGAAGCCGCCGGCCAGGCCGAAATTCTGGGCCGGCTCACGCAAAGAGCTTGGTTGTTTGCGCCTTCCGAGCACCGTTGGGGGCACGATCATTTCGGTAATGCGTCCCTGACCTCGCTTGAGGTTCAGTCGTGGCAACGGATGCCGTTGCCGCGGAATTACGGCCATAGTTGCCGCAACTTGCTGCTCGCGGCCTTTGCCTACCGCGGGCAAACCGTGCGCGCGGTGATGACGCACCTCGATCGCAGCGACGACCGCGATCGCAACCGCCAGTTGCAATTGGTCGCCGAGCTGTTTCTCGGACTTGCCGAGCCGGCGATCCTGATGGGCGATATGAACACCACGGCCGACGAACCGGCGATGAAGCGGCTTTTGGCGACCCCCGGCGTGGGCGATCCGCTGGCGGAAATCATGCGCGAAAAGACGCCCCGTCGGATCGACTGGATCCTGACTCGCGGCCTGGAGGCGGCAAATGCCGGCCTGGTCGACTCCGGGGCGTCCGATCACCCTTGCGTTTGGGTTGAATTGCGGTTGCCGGGCGACGTGACGGGCCCGGCTCGCTAGTATTCGCAATGCTGGACAGGCGCCAACGAGTCTTTGGGAGTGGCTGGCAGCAGAGCGCAGCGATGCCCCAGCCACCCGTCGATTCAGGCTTGAAGACGCACTAGAATGGTAGAACTCCTTTCCTCCCAGGCGATCGAGAGATTCCATGCGCAAAATCTCCGTGCAAAACCTATATCTCGCCGCGGTCGTCGCCGCCAGCGGCTTGTTGATCGGTTACGCCGTCTGGCGCGAATCGGTGGCGGAAGCCGGGCCGCGGCAGCTCGGTTTGAAGGATATTCCGTTCGACGGAACGCAGGCCTATGAATATCTCAAGCAAATCTGCGATTTGGGGCCGCGCGTGAGCGGCACGGCGGGCATGCAAGCCCAGCAGGAACTGCTGCTCAAGCACTTCGAGAAGTTTGGCGCCGAGACGGATTTGCAGCGTTTCAAAGCCCGGCATCCTCGCGACGGTTCCGCCGTGCCGATGGCCAACCTGATCGTGCGCTGGCGCCCGGATCGAACCGAGCGAATCCTGCTGTGCGCCCACTACGACACGCGGCCGTTTCCCGACCGGGATCGCGTCGATCCTCAAGGCGTGTTTCTCGGCGCCAACGACGGGGCCAGCGGCGTCGCGCTGCTGATGGAATTGGCCCGCCACATGCCCGAGTTGGGCGGCGAGTTGGGCGTCGATTTCGCGCTCTTCGACGGCGAAGAATTCGTGTTTGGCGACAACGACGAATATTTTCTTGGCTCGACCTACTTCGCACAAGAATATGTCGCTCGTCCGCCGCGCGGCGCCTACCGTTGGGCGGTGCTGTTGGACATGGTCGCCGACGCCGATTTGAAAATTCTGCAGGAGGTCAACAGCCTGCGATGGGCCGATTCGCGGCCGCTGATCGAATCGATCTGGTCGACTGCCAGGAAACTAGGCGTACGCGAATTCGTCGCCCGGCGCGGCCACGATCTCCGCGACGATCACCTGCCGCTACACGACATCGCCGGCTTGGCGGCCTGCGATATCATCGACTTCGACTACCCGGCCTGGCACACCCGCGACGATACGCCCGAGCGGTGTTCGGCCTTGAGCCTGGCGAAAGTCGGCTGGGTGATGCACGAGTGGTTGAAAGCGGAGGTCGCCAAGCCGCGGCGGCGCGGAAACAGGACCCGCTAACGCGGAGGGTCGACGATGCTGCTGACGATCACGAACGCACTGCCCCGAGCGGCGGCGTCGCCTTCGAACCTTGTGACGCTGGTGCTGTTCCCCGGCGCCGTGATCGCCCTGGGCCTGGGGCTGATGATTTCGCACGTGCGAAGCTGGCGTCGCAACCAAGGCCAATTCGCCGCCGGGGACGAGCGCCGTTACTATCGCCGGCGTTTCTTGCGTCGCGTGCAGACCAGCGCGATGCTCGCGTTGGCCGGTCTCGCCTTGATCGTCGGGCAGTTGATTCCGCCGCACGTCTGGCCCTCGTTGTTCGTGTTCTTCTGGTGCGGCGTGGCGCTGCTGCTCGCGTGGGTGGTCGTGCTGGCCCTGGCCGACGCGGCGGCCACTCGCGCTTACGTCGGGCGGTTGCGGCGGCAGCGCACCGCCGAGAGGTCGCAATTGGAGCAAGAGCTGATGCGGCTCCGCCGGGGCAGCCAAAACGGCCATCCGCCCGATCCGCCCGTCGATTGACCCCCTCGACGAGGCGGCTTAGACTGAAAAATGCGTTAGGAACGGGGCAAGAATAACTTCTTCCTTCACGTCCGACTCCCTCTGGGAGAGGTTAAGTGAGGGCAATCGAACTGCGGAAGTTATTTTCGCCTCGTTTCTTAATGGCCCGCTTTTACCCCGGAAATTCGCTGAATGGACTCGTTTCGCCTGTGCCTGGCCCTGGGACCGCTGGCGGTTTATTTGTTGCTGCTGGGCGTGATTAACCTCTCGCGTCGCCCCCTGCTGGTCACGGGCGGACGAGACCTGGCGGCGCTGGGGGTGGGCGTTTCGGGATTGATTCTGATCGGCCCGATCGAATTGTTGTTGCCGGAAGACGCCGTCAACGCCTACCAGAAATACGTTTGGCTGCTGCTGATCGCCATGTATGCGTTGTGCGTATCTCTGGCGGCGCTGCTCGCGCGACCGCGGCTGACGATTTATAATTATTCGGCAGAACAGCTTCGGCCCGTCTTCGCGGCGGTGATCGGCTCGCTCGACGCCGAAGCGCGCTGGGCCGGCAGCAGTCTGGTGATGCCGGGTTTGCACGTCGAGTTGCATCTAGAGCCTAATCCCGTGATGCGCAACGTCTCGCTGGTGGCTTCGGGCGACGAGCAGAGCTATGCTGGTTGGCGCCAGCTCGACATCGCGCTGGCCGCGCGACTGAAGCGGGCCGAATCGCCGGCCAACCCCTGGGGCCTGGCGCTGGCCGCGGCCTCGCTCGTGATGTTCGGCGTGATGGGCTGGCAGATGGTCGAATACCCTCAGGCGATTGCCCAAGGCTTTCGCGACATGCTCCGGCTTTAGGAACGGACGAAAAATAACTTCGTCCCACAAATCCCTCTCCCTCTGGGAGAGGTTAGGCGAGGGCCAACAAAATTGCCGAAGTTATTTTTCGTCCGTTCCTAAGTCTGCGGCGCAACTTGTCCAAAAACGCCAGCCTCCGCAGGCCGAAGCTCGCTCGCCGCCGGTCGATCAAGAATTCCTCTTGACCTGATCTTCCCGAGCCACTATCGTCCCGCGCCATCTACCTTTCTTTCTTCAGTTCTTTCTCGTAGCGGCAGCCAGGCCTGCGGCCCGATCGGCGATGGTGCGCATTCGAGGCGCCGGACGATGGACGGGATCGCGCGGGCCTTTGCACGGAGCACTTGCGGCATGAAGCCAAGTCACACGTGGCTGGAAATCGACGCGCAAGATTTTAATCGGCGCTCGTTTCTCAAGCTTTCCATCGGCGGAATGCTGGTTTCCGGCTTGAGTATTTGCACCGGTTGCTCGACGTCGTCGATCCTCCGCTCTCAGAGTCCCGAAGAGCATCCCGCCGGTTCCGACACCAAGCTGGTCGGCGATTTGTCGGTGCCGATCGGGCTGAACGCGTTTCAGGTCGAATCGATCGGGCTCATCACGGGACTCGAAGGCGCCGGCAGCGACCCGCAGCCTTCCGCTCAGCAATCGGCTCTGCTCGAAGAAATGAAGAAACGCGGCGTGCAAAACCCCAACCAGGTGCTTGGCTCTCACGATACGGAAATCGTGATCGTCCGCGCGTATTTGCGGCCGGGCATTCAGAAGGGCGATCACTTCGACGTCGAGGTCCGCGCTTTGGCGCAAACCGAGGCCGAGAGCTTGCGCGGCGGTTGGTTGCTGGATTGCCGCTTGAAAGAATTGGCGTATCTCAAAGGCGAAATCCGCGAAGGAAGCATCGTCGCCTTGGCGGCCGGGCCCGTGCTCGTCGATCCGGGGGCTAATGGCGAGGCCGATCGCGCTAAATTGTTGCGGGGCCGCGTGCTCGGCGGGGGCGTGTGCCAGGAATCTCGCAAGCTCGGCCTGGTGTTGAAGCCCGAACATCGAAGCTTCGTCGCCAGCAGCCAGTTGGGCAACGCCGTCAACTCGCGATTCTTCCGCTTCGTGTCGGGAGTCAAGCAGGGAGTCGCGACGCCCGAAACCGATCAATTCATCCAGTTGGAAGTGCATCCGCGCTACAAAGACAACGTCGAACGCTTCATTCGCGTAGTGCGTTCGCTGCCGCTGCGCGAAAGTCCTTCGCTGCGATTGGCCCGGCTGGCGCTGTTGGAACGCATGCTGCTCGATCCGATCTCCTCGGCCAGCGCCGCGTTGCGGTTGGAAGCGATCGGGAAGGAAGCCGTCAAAACGCTGCAAAAGGGCGTGCAGTCCGACAACGAAGAGGTGCGATTCTATTCCGCCGAGGCGCTGGCGTATCTCGACGAATCCGAAGCAGTCGCTCCGTTGTCCGAGGCTGCGCGCAACGTGCGGGCCTTCCGGGCCTTTGCCTTGGCGGCCCTCAGCGCCATGGATGACTACGAGGCCAGGAACGCTTTGAAAGAGTTGCTCGACGTGCCTAGCGCCGAGACGCGCTACGGCGCCTTCCGGGCGCTGTGGGCCATGCCTTCACGCGATCCTCTCGTGCAAGGCGAGAATCTCAACGATCAGTTCAGCTACCATCTGATCGACTCGAAGGCCGCCCCCATGGTTCACGTCACCCGCAGCTATCGGGCCGAAGTGGTGCTGTTCGGCCCCTATCAACGGCTGAAGACGCCGTTCACGCTCGACGCGGGCAAGCACATCCAGGTGATTTCGCACGGCGGAGAAGAGGTGACGGTCAGTCGTTTCGGCGTGGGCGAGCGCGATCAAAAGCGCGTGATTTCGCCCAAGCTGGACGAGATTATTCGGACCATCGTCGACCTCGGCGGCACGTACCCCGACGTGTTCCAAGCACTGCAACAGGCCAAGGCCCAAAAGGCCTTGGAGGCTCGCTTCCAGATCGACGCCCTGCCACAGGGGGGGCGAACCTATTATCGTCAACTCGACGGCGACGAGCCAGAAGAAGAAGCCGGCAAGGATTTCATCGTGGCCAATCCGTTGCCGGGACTCTTTTCCACTCGGGTCTCCAAGTCGGATGGGGCCGGAGAGAGGCGCAAAAAACATGCGAGCGAGGAAAAGGAGACGCCGAAGCCTTCGCTTTTGGATAAAATAACGGGACGCGACTGACCCTCGGATTCTCCTTCCCTCTTTCGTAACCCGCCGCCACATGCTGAAGGCCCTGGAACTTGCCGGCTTCAAGAGCTTCGCCGACAAGACCCGATTCGAGTTTTCGCGCGGCATTACCTCGGTGGTGGGGCCTAACGGCTCGGGCAAGTCGAATGTCGTCGACGCCATCAAATGGGTGCTCGGCGAGCAAAGCGTCAAAAGCTTGCGCGGCAAGGAGATGGCCGACGTCATCTTCAACGGCTCGGGCAGCCGCCAAGGCGTCAACGCGGCCGAAGCGACGCTGACGTTCGACAATGCGGCCCGGTTGCTGGCTGTCGACGCCGCAGAAGTACACATCACGCGGCGCGTCTACCGTAGCGGCGAAGGCGAGTATCTGATCAACCGCCAGCCCTGCCGATTGCGCGATATCCGCGATCTGCTCACCGGGACCGGCGTAGGGGCGGAAGCTTACAGCATCATCGAACAGGGCAAGGTCGACGTGATGCTGCAAGCCTCGCCGCGCGATCGCCGGGCCTTGTTCGAAGAGGCGGCGGGCATCGGCCGCTTCAAGGCCAAGAAAATCGAATCGCTGCGGCGCCTCGAACGCGTCGAACAGAATCTGCTCCGCTTGTCGGACATCGTCGACGAAGTCGAAAGCCGGCTGCGCAGCGTGCGGATGCAGGCCTCCAAGGCCCGCCGCTACAAGGAACACGCCGACCGGCTGCAGGAGCTGCGCACGCAGGTCGGCCTGGCGGATTGGCGCCGCTTGAGCGAGCGTTTGGCGGTCGTGGAGCAAGAGCTGCGGCAGTTCGGCGCCGAGCGCGACGCCGCGGCCTCGCAAGCCGAATCGTTCGAAGCGCAGGCCGCCGAGTTGGAAACCGCGATCGCCGCCTCGACCGAGGCGATACGCGACGCCGAAGCCCAGGAATCCGAGAACCGCGAGCGGATTGCCAAGTTAGAGGCCTCCGCCGATCACGAACGCTCGCGAACCCGCGACTGCGAAGAGGAAATCGGGCGGTATTTGCGTCAGTTGGCGGCGCTCGGCGTGCGGGCCGGCGACCTGGATCAGCAACTCGAAGTGACGTCAGCCGCCGCGTCGCAGGCCGAGCAGGAATTTGCGGTCGAGACGCGCGAGTTGGCCGAGGCCGAACAGAGCCTGACCGAACTTTCCTCGAGTCTCGAAGGACTCCGGGCGGAATATGAAACGTGCCGCACCGCCGCTTTGGAAGCGACGCGCGTCGCGGCCGGGCTGGAGACCGAAACCGCAGCGCTGGCGGCCCAATGCGAGTCGGCGCGTGCGGCCCTGGAGCAAGGCGCCCAGGAACGAGGCGAACTCGCGCAGGCCCAAGACGAAGCTGCCGAAGAACATCGGCGACTCGTCGAACGCCAGCAGGAATTGGCCGCCGCCGCGGATGAACGCGAGGCAGAGCAAGCGGCGGCGCAGCGTCGGGCCGCGGAGCTGCGCGAGGCGCATGCGGCGCAGCTCCGCGAATTAGGACAGTTGCGGCTGCGACACAGCGGGCTCAAGGAACGCGCGCTGCTGCTGGCGGAACTGGAACAGCGTCAGGAAGGGCTCGGGGCCGGCGTCCGGGAAGTCCTGGCGCAAATGCAACTCGACGCAGAAGGCCCTTTCCGCCGCGTGCAAGGTCTGGTCGCCAATCTGTTGCAGGTCGGCGTCGAGCTGGCGCCGCTGGTGGAACTGGCGCTGGGCGAGCATGCCCAGTATTTCGTCGTCGATGCGGACGACGACTGGTTGGCGACGCTGGCCGCCTACTCGCCGCGTTTCTCGGGCCGCGTCGGCTTTCTCGACGTCTCCCAACTCCCTTCGCCCGAGGATTCCCCGTCGATCGATTTGAACGGGCGCGACGGCGTGCGCGGCCGAGCTGACCGGTTTGTGGAAGTCGCCGATCGCTGGGCGCCTCTGGCCGCCCGCCTTCTCGGCCGCACGTGGCTTGTCGAGACCCTGGCTCAGGCCCGCCGCTTGTCGCAGGGCGACGGCCGCGGCATGACGTTCGTCACCCTGTCGGGCGAACTGTTGACGGCCGACGGTGCGGTGTCGGTCGGACCGCGGCAGGCCGCGGCGGGGCCGATTTCGCGGCGCAGCGAGTTGAGGGCGCTCGACGAGCAGCTTTCCGCTCTGGCCGGCGAAATCGAAGCGACGGCCGCAGCCGTGGCCGATCTCGAACGGCAAATCGAACTCGAAAGCCAGCGGATGCAAACGCTGGCGCTGGAACGCCAACGGGCCGTCGACGCACTGGGCGAACATCGCTTGCGGCTGAACGCGCTGGAAAACCGCCGCGAGCAGTTGACCGAGCGGCTGGCGCGGCTGGATACGGCTCAGCAAGCGGCCGAGAGCCGCCTGGCAAAGAATTCGCAGACCCTGGCGGGCATTGGCGAGCGGCTGCAAGTGGCGCAAGCCCGGCTGTCCGACTCGGAGACGGCGGGCGCCGCAGTCGCGGCCCGGATGGCCGACGTCGAGCGTCGGCGCGGGCGACTCCAGCGCGAAGTGACCGCCGCCAAGGTCGAGTTGGGCAAAAGCGAGGAGCGGCTGACCAACCTCCGCATGCGCCGCCGCCAGTTCGAGCAAGACCAGCAAGAACGCCGCCGTTCGATCGCCGAATGCCGCGAGCACCTCGAACAGGCGCGTCGGCGATCGGCGTTGGCGCAATTGAAGATCCTCGACGCCGAGTCTCGGCTGGCCGAATGCTATCTGCGCAAGGAAACGCTGGCTCTCGCGACGTCGGGCTGCATCGAGCGACGCGAGTTGCAAACGGCGGCCCGCGCGGAATGCACGGCCGAGGCTCAGGCCGCGCGTCAGGCGGCGCGAAGGTTTGAGGAGCAGCAGCACGCCCGCGAGTTGGCCGCCCACGAAATCCGGCTCGAACGCGGCGCGCTGGCCGATCGGCTCCGCGACGACTATCAGATCGAATTGGCCCAATTGGAACATGCGGCGAGCGACGAAGAGCAGCGTCAGCGTGAAGAGGTCGACCGCGAAATCGCCGAGTTGCGGCGCAAGCTCAACAACCTGGGCAACGTGAATCTCGACGCGCTCGGCGAACTGGAAGAGTTGGAATCGCGATTCGCCAAACTGTCGAGCCAGTTCGACGATCTCACCCGGGCCAAAGATTCGCTGGTGCAGATCATCAACAAGATCAACGCCGACAGCCGGCGGCTGTTCGCCGAAACGCTGGAGGTCGTCAAGGCGAACTTCCAACAACTGTTCCGCAAGCTGTTCGGCGGCGGCCAGGCCGATATCGTGCTGGAAGAAGGCGTCGATATCCTCGACAGCGGCATCGAGATCGTCGCCCGGCCGCCGGGCAAGGAACCCCGCGCCATTTCGCTGCTCAGCGGCGGCGAGAAGACGCTCACCTGCGTGGCCTTGCTGTTGGCCATTTTTCAATACCGGCCGAGTCCGTTCTGCGTGTTGGACGAGGTCGACGCCGCGCTCGACGAAGCGAACATCGAGCGATTCATCGGCGTGCTGCAGGAATTTCTGGCGTGGACGCAGTTCATCGTCATCACGCATTCGAAAAAGACGATGACCTGCGCGACGACGCTCTACGGCGTGACGATGCAGGAGTCGGGCGTCTCGAAGCGAGTTTCGGTGCGGTTCGAAGACGTCAGCGAGGACGGCGAAATCCGCCTGCCGGAAGGCTCTGGCGATTCCAGCCCGGCGAGCGACGAAACGCAAGCCGCTTGAGGAAGTCGGAAATCGGCAGTCGGACAGTTCTGATTTCGAAGACTCTCCGACTTCCGCCGTCCGAATTCCGGCCTCGCCCCTAGCCTGGCCCGTATAATAGTTACGGCCTGCGTACGACGTACACTTCCGGCAGGCGACCGGCTTGCCGCGTTTTTCGCCAGTCGCCCCAAGTGGTCCTTTCTGCCGGGCGAGCGTCATTCGCCGCGACCGGAATGGTCTCCGAAACCGTCACGCGCTCCGGTTTCCCTATCAACCCACTGACCGGAGAGAGCGTTACGACTCGGAAAAGTTTCTAAAGTCGCGGACCTCCGCGAATCGAAACTACCTATCGGAAGGCTTGTGCAGCAGCGGCGGTTCGACGTGAACGTGCCGAAGTTGAGGCAAGCTCGCAGGGGGGGAACCTGCCCAAACGCCACGGCTGGAAGGGTCGTGCCGGCGCAGCCGCGCCGGCATAACCGTCAGCATGGTTTCCCTCGCTGCCCGCGGCTCGCCGAGCCGGGGATCCCGGAGTCGATGAAAATCCGCACGGAGCCGATAAAAACGCGGCTTATCTATGTTACGGATTTTCACTGACTTCCGAATGCCCAGCTTGCCGATGACAGTCTTACGGCCTAGTTCAGAGGGAGCTGAATCACAGCCGAAACCGAAAGAAAACAGTATGTCGATGCCCCGACCCAGATGTTTGCGACGGGCTGGTTGCACACCCACAGCCGGCACGAAGGAGCGCGAGAGCCAACCGCGAGTCGCAAGCAAGGGGCGAACAAAGCTCTGTGAACGAGACTGGTTCTCCCATAGGGCGACTTCCAAACCAACGTGAAAGTAATTGGAGAGCCTGCGATGAAGGTCTTCACAACTGGACAGGTCGCCAAGATCTGTAAGGTGGCCCCGCGCACCGTCAGCAAATGGTTTGATTCCGGCCGGCTGAAGGGTTACCGCATTCCCGGATCTCAGGATCGCCGCATCCCGCGCGAGTACCTGATTCGCTTCCTGAAAGAGCACGGCATGCCGCTGGGCGATCTGGAAGACGAAGCCATGGCCAAGGTGCTGGTGGTCGGCCAGGATCAGGTGCTGCTCGAAAGCCTGAAGCGAGAACTGCCTGCCGAACGTTCGTTCAAACTGGCCGTCGCGGCCAGCGGCTTCGAAGCGGGTATTCAGGCCGAGAGTTTCCACCCCGACGCGATCATTGTCGATTTCTCGATCGGTCGCACCGAAGCGTTGCAGATTTGCCAGAATCTGCGCCGCAACAGTGAATATGCCGAAACGATTCTGATCGCCCTGCTGCCCGACGACGGCAACTCGAACAGTTTCGATCGTTCCACGATCAACGAAACGTTCAAAAAGCCGTTCGATTCGGCCCTGCTGGCCGAACGCCTGCGGACGCTGATCGGCGCCCGCAAAGAGTTGGTTCGCTAGTTCGCCGCCTTGCTCCGACTCGAGATTTGTGACGTTGAAATCAACCCGCCGCGGCAGACCCCCGCGGCGGTTTCGCTTGGAGGCCTTTCGCTGCTGCGAGAGGCGAATGTCGATGGGGCGGCTGAAAGAATCGGCCGCGGGCAAGCTGGGCATCCCGGGCCCGGCTCTGCCCCCCATCCTCTCTCCCTCGCGGCAATCTCTCCCATCGCCCCCCTCCGACGGATAGTAGCGGCCCCAGGGCAATCGCCTCGCATTCTCAATGGGAATCGCCGCTTGCTTCGCGATTCAGCCCTGTTAACTCCACCCGCGCTTCTGCGGTTCTTCTTCAGGTCGTGCCGACCCGATCGGCCGAACGTCGGGCGTTTCCCTTGAAAACGGGCGGCCCCCTCGACGACGGGAGTCGCCCTCTTAGAATGATGGCACGATTTTTGTAGAAAAAGTCACGGAAACTGATGGGCGGAAACTGCGGTGCCAGCATGGGCGAATTGACTCATTTCGATGCCGAAGGCGCCAGCCGCATGGTCGACGTTGGCCAAAAGCCCGCGACCGAGCGCAGGGCCCGGGCCAGCGGAAGAATTCGCATGCTGCCGGAAACGCTCGCACTCATTCGCGACCGGCGAATGGCCAAAGGCGACGTGTTCGAAGTCGCCCGGATTGCGGGGATCATGGCCGCCAAGCAAACCGGCGCCCTGATCCCGCTCTGCCATCCGTTGTCGCTCGACGCGGTCGAGATTTCCTTCTCGTTTGCCGACGAATCGACCGTGGCGATCGAGGCTGTGGCGAAGGTCGTCGCCCGGACCGGCGTCGAAATGGAGGCCCTGGCGGCCGTCAGCGTCGCGGCGCTGACTATCTACGATATGTGCAAGGCGGTCGATCGATCGATGGTCGTCGAACGCATCCAACTCGAAGAAAAACAGGGAGGCCGCAGTGGCCACTACCAGAGAGAAAGGCCGCCGGAAGGAAACGCCCCCGGCGGTCGATGATCGCACGGCGGGCCGCCAGCGGCTGGAATTGCTCTACGAACCGATTCGCACCGAGCTAGAGCAATTCGAGCAAATGCTCGAAGGCGAACTGCGCAGCGACTATCCTTTGGTCGACCAACTGGCCAAGCACGGATTCCGGCTGGGGGGTAAACGCTTGCGGCCGGCCTTGTTGCTGCTCTGCGCCAAGGCGGCGGGCGGCGTGAATCGCGAACACCTCGTGCTGGCGACCGTGGTGGAAATGATTCACACGGCGACCTTGGTTCATGACGACGTGCTCGATTCGGCCGATTTGCGGCGACATCTGGAAACGGTGAACGCCCGCTACGGCGTGCATGCCAGCGTCTTGTTGGGCGATTTCCTGTTTACGCATGCCTTCTATCTGGCCAGCACGCTTTCCAGCACCTTGGCTTGCCAGACCATCGGGCGCGCGACCAACATCGTCTGCGAAGGCGAATTGCGGCAGGTGGCGAACTGCGGAAACATGGCGATCAGCGAAGCGGAGTACTTGAGCGTGATCGAGGCCAAAACGGCCGAACTTTGCGCCTGCTGCTGCCAGTTGGGGGCCTCTTACGCGGGCGCGAACGACGATGTCGTCGCCGCGCTCGCCCGCTATGGCCGCTCCTTGGGGATCGCGTTTCAAATCGTCGATGATCTGCTCGACCTGGTTGGCGACGAGGCCACGACCGGTAAATCGTTGGGCTCGGATCTCGAACAACAGAAGTTGACCTTGCCCTTGATTCGACTGCTCGGCCAATTCGACGACGGCCAGCGACGGCAGGCCGTCGAGCAGTTGCAGAACGCCAATGGCCGCGGGCGAGAACTGCTGGAACGCTGGTTTCAAAAATCCGACGCAATCCCATACGCCCGGCGAAAAGCTGAGTCGTACGCCGAGCAAGCCTGCGCAGAACTGAACTGTCTGCCGGCCTCGCCCGCCCAGGCCGTGCTGCACAAGCTGACCGAGTTCGTCGTCGACCGGCGGCAATAAAAGCCGTAGTGCCCTGTCAGCCGAGAGTTGATGCATGTCCGAGTGATGGGTTGGCTGGGTCTGAGTCTAGGCGAAGGCCCAGTTCGCTGGGGCATCGCTTCGCTCTGCCGCCAGCCACCGTGGGCCATAGCATTCGTCAAAACATGGCTGACAGAGCCGTAGGGTGTGGCGCAGCCGCACGCATTTCGAGCGCCGACGAGCGCGTGCGGCAGAGCCGCAACCTGCAGGTTTTTCCTGCGCTGCTTGACGCCTCGCCCGAGCGTTAGTAAATTTGCCTACGCGAATGAAGAGTGACGCCCCTGACACCCTGGAGGCGACGACGAAGCTGCTCAAGGCTTTGGCGGATCCGGTGCGCCTGCGTCTGGTGAACCTGCTGCTCGATGGTCGGGAAGTTTGCGTTTGTCACCTGCACGAAGCGCTGGCTCTGCCTCAACCTACGGTTTCGCGGCACCTGGCTTACCTGCGAAAGCACGGGATCGTGAGCGGCCGCAAAGAAGGCTTGTGGGTGTATTACAAACTGGCCCGAGCAACTTCGAGTTTGCACCGCGGATTGCTCGATTGTTTGAACGCCACCTTGCCCGACATGCAGCAGCTTCGCAGCGACCAGCAGCGTTTGAACAGGACCTGGCCGTGCTGCGATTAAGGGGCAGCCCTCATTGTTAGGTTTAGGTAAGCGTTTTTTTAGGAAAGTATATTCGCCTGTCCAAATGTAACGCTTGATGCGTCGGTTTTCCGGCACGCGGACAGGGTTCGGTTCATTTAAGAGATTTGGGAGCGCGAACATGAAGATCGCCTGGTTGCTGCGGGGTTGGATCGGGGTTGTTTCGTTGTCGATCTGCCTGCCCTGTCGGGCCGCAGACGAGCATTCTGCCGATGCCGGGCCCTTCGTGCGTGCGCTGTGGGCGGTACAACTCTTCGGAACCGACGCCGCCGCCGACCCGCGAAACGATGAGCGCACCAAGCTCTCGCTGGCGTCGTCGCTGGCAAAAAATGGCGCGATCACCAAAAAAGCAGTCGAGAACCAACTGATGGATGCCAAGACTTTCGATCGTTTTGCCGGCGACGGCCCCGGCATTGATTTCGAGCGAGTGCGAGACGCGATCGGAAAAGAAATCCCGGCCTCGCGGCGGCGTCTGTTTCCCAAGCTTGCGGCGCATCTCGACGAGTTGACCACCTCGTTCGATCGCATCGATCCGTCGCATCTCAAAGCGGGCGAGCAATTGGCCGATTGGATCGCCGCCCATTACGAAACTGGCAAGGAGTTGCCGCTGGTGTTCGTCTGCACGGGCAATTCGCGGCGCAGTATTTTGGGGGCGACGATGGCCAGCGCGGCGGCCGCCTATTGGGGCTTGCCGGAGATCCGCGGCTACAGCGGCGGCACGGAACCCAGCGCCTTCAATCCTCGCAGCGTGGCTGCCTTGCGGGCGATTGGAATCGAGATCGAGCCGACCGGCAAGGAGGCGCCTCGCGGAGCCGAACAAGCGCCCAACCCGATCTACGCCGTGCGCTGGGGCGAGGCTTCCGACGCCGGGCAACCCGGCATGGAAACGCTCGAATTCTCCAAACACTATTCCGACTTCCACAACCCCAAGAGCGGTTTCGCCGCGTTGATGGTTTGCACGCACGCCGATCGGAATTGCCCGATCGTCGAGGGCGCCTCGCGCCGCATTTCGATGCCCTATCTCGACCCCAAAGCTTACGATGGCGGCGAGTACGAGTCGGCCAAGTACGCCGAACGCCGCGACGACATGGGCCGGCTGATGCTCGCCGTGATGCTCAAGGCCCGGCGGAAGCTGTGCCAGGAAGGGAAGCTCAATTGAGAAATGACGATGCAATAGCCTCTCCAGGCGGAGCAAGAACTTCGGGCTTCGTCAGTGCAGTTGTCGGCCAAGCAAAGGAATCGCGAAAACGCGAAAGAGCGAAAACGCGAAAAGAAACAGGAATGGAGCTAAGCGGCCAAGCGATCGAAGAACCAGTCGATCCCCGCGTCGGCGCCGTTCCTAGCTGAGGGGTCTTCTTAGTTCACTTCGCGTTTTCGCTCTTTCGCGTTTTCGCGATTCCGTCGATACGGCCTGGCGCATACGAAAGTCACTTAACCTTCGCCCTTGAGTAGCCGCCGCCGCAAGGCAGCGACTTACCGAGCGGGCAAACACGTTGAGAGCACGAATCACGATGAAGCACGCTGCTTGCTGCGCGACGAACGAACCAACGAGCGGTCGGCTCTCATGGCTCGACCGGTATCTGACGCTGTGGATACTGCTGGCGATGGTCGCGGGCGTCGCCCTGGGCAATTTCGCCCCGGCTCTCGTCGCCGGAATCACCAAGCTGGCCCTAGGCACGACTTCCATCCCGATCGCCCTCGGGCTGATCTTGATGATGTATCCGCCGCTGGCCAAGGTGAAGTACGAGCAACTCGGGCAGGTGCTGCGGAACACGCGAATCTTGCTGCTCTCGCTCGTGCAGAACTGGGTCATCGGCCCAGTGCTGATGTTCGCGTTGGCCGTGCTGCTGTTGCCCGACAAGCCGGAGTACGCGGTCGGTTTGGTGCTGATCGGCCTGGCCCGCTGCATCGCGATGGTGATCGTCTGGAACGATCTGGCCAAAGGCGACCCCGAGTACGCCGCGGGGCTGGTGGCCTTCAATTCGGTGTTCCAGGTGTTTTTCTACTCGGCCTACGCCTATTTCTTCTTGAAGATACTGCCGCCCTGGCTTGGCATCCATTTCGGCGACGTCGATCTGTCGCAAATCACGATCGGCGCCATCGCCGAAAGCGTGCTGATCTACTTGGGAATTCCGTTCTTCGCCGGCATGCTCACGCGGCTGGTGTTGGTCAAGGCGCGCGGCGGGCAATGGTACGAAGAGCGGTTCATTCCGCGGATCAGCCCCATCACGCTCGTCGCGTTGCTGTTCACGATCGTGGTCATGTTCTCGCTGCAAGGCGAGTCGATCGTGCGGCTGCCGCTCGACGTGCTGCGGGTGGCGTTGCCTTTGGGCATCTATTTCGTGGTCATGTTCCTGGCGTCGTTCGCTTTGAGCAAGGCGGCAGGCGCCGATTATTCGAAGTCGACGACGCTTTCGTTCACCGCGGCCAGCAACAATTTCGAACTGGCGATCGCCGTGGCCGTGGCGGTCTTCGGCATCGATTCGGGCGCCGCCTTCGCCGCCGTGATCGGGCCCTTGGTCGAAGTGCCCGTGCTGATCGGCCTGGTCAATGTGGCGTTGGGCTTTCAGAAGCGGTATTTTAGCAGAGAGTCTGGCGCGCGCATGACCGCGGCTACCGGGACGATTCCCGAGGGTCAGCGCGCGGCGAAATAACGCAGCAACGCGTTTTGACCGGAGGGACTCTCGATGCGACTGTCCACTCGAATGCGCATTCCCTCTCGCGCAATCGTTCTGGCAATCGCTGCCGGCGGTTTGCCGTTGCAGAACGGCCAGGCAGCCGAACCTCAAACAACGCCCGCAGTCGACCAATACGATCATGCGCTGCCATCGGGCGTCGTCGCGCGGCTGTCAGCCGTGCGTTTCCCCCATCCGTGTCCGCTGTATTCGTGGGCTTATTCGCCGGACGGCAAGACGCTTGTCTCGCTCGCGGAAGATCAGGTCGTCCGCTTCTGGAACACGGCCAACGGGCAGCTAACGCACAAGATCGATTCGCCGGCGACGGTCATTACTCCTTGGCCGGGGCAAGTCGCCGTTTCGCCCGACGGCCGTCGCGCGGCGATCGCCTACGGCAGCGTTTGGATTCGCATTCTCGATTTAACGAATGCTGAGATTCTCCACGACATCAAGGCCCTGCGGCCCGACGTTGTTCGCGATGGCTGGCACGCCGTCGAATTCTTTGCCGCTCCGCCGCTGCTCTTGGTCGGTTCAGAAAGAGCGAGCTTCTGGATCGATCCGGAAAGCGGCAAGGTGCAAAGCCGCGTTCACACCGGGCGCTTCGTGGCCCGTTCCAAGTCGGCTGACGTTTGCGCGTTCTCGGACGAGAATTACGCTCTTGAGTTGGTTCGGTTGCAAGCGGCCGACGGTCCCCGATTTCAACCTGCGAGCTTGTATACCATTCGAGCCGATCGCGCGATCGCCCTTTCACCGGACGGCCGGCAAATCGCTGTCACGGGCATCGGGCGAATTCGTAAGCAGGGCGTCGTCGCAACGGAGTATCCTTCGGCAAGTATCGAGATTCATGAAATCTCGACCAACAAGCTTTCGTCTCTCATGGAATTCCTCGGATACTGGTCGACCACCTGACTCTCTCGCCGGATGGTCGCATGCTGGTCGCGTCGGGGCCGAAAGACGCCGGCGTATGGGAAATTGGCGCCGGCGAGCGATTGACGGAATTGCCCGCGTCGCCAAATCACCTGCCCTACGTATTCTCTCCCGATGGCTCAAAGCTTTCCGGCGTCGGGGCCGGATCGACGATCGCCCAATGGGTTGTCGCCACCTTCGCAAAGCCGACGTCGTCCGCCGAGCGCTAGCCGCCCGAGCGAACGCCGTCCCTGCCGCTAGTGCCTCTTCAAGTCTGAGTTGATAGGTGAGGGAGGGTGGCTGGCGGCAGAGCGAAGCGATGCCCCAGCGAACTGGGGCTTCGCCTGGGCTCAGCCGCCAGCCACCCGACTGTCAAAATGGCTTTGAAGAGGCGCTAGCCCGGATTATTCATCAGCCCCGAGAATGCTCGACAAAGCGCTTCACACTAACCCGAAGCGCTAGCGAGATAAGGCGATTGCTCCACCTCGCTTGCGCTTCGGGTTGGTATGGGCTGATGAATAATCCGGGCTAGGCAGTTGAGTCTCCCAACTCGCTATTTTCATTCCGAGCGCGGCGGCGAGGCAAACTGACGCGAATGTAATGATTGCGCGGGGCGCAAGTTGCCGAAAATAGATACCGACATAACCTCCCGTCCCGCCCTCGGGACTTCCAGTCCAAATCCCCAGGTGCGGGGCGGGCGGCCTTCACGGCCCTGGGCCGCCGGTTTGGGGCGAACTCAAGTCTTTGGCAAGGAGGCGCTCGTGTCGGTCCAAAACGTGAACAATTCCACGGCCTCGCTCAATGCACAGTTGCTGCAAGCCGAGTCTTCCAGCCTGTTTGGCGCTTCGAGCGGACAATCGCTGCCGCAGCTCTCCAGCGATCAACTGCAGCAACTGCGGCAGGCGTTGCAGCAAGACCTGCAGCAGGCGTTCTCCGGCCAATCGTCCGGGGCCGGCAGCGCGTCGGGCGGTTCGAGTGCGAATGGCTCGACGAGTTCCGTTCAATCGCAACTCGATCAAAGCATCGCCAAAACACTCGGCCAGTTCGGCTTCACCAATTCGCAGACGCAGAGCATTCTCGACAAGCTCAACCAGGCTCTGTCGGGGCCTCAAGGCGCCAGCGGACACGCGCGGCACGGTCACGGCCGCCATCGGGTGCAGCAAAACGTCAACGGCCTGTTGCAGGCGCTCGAAAACAACAGCTCGGGCCAAACCTCGAACACCGGCGGGAGCTCCTCGTCCGATTCTTCCTTGTCGTCGCTCAACGGGATTACGGCGATTCCGCTTTCGGGCTCAAGCTCCGGGCAGTCGCTTGATTTGACCGCTTGAACCGCGGTAACAACCCTGGCGAGGCCTTCGGACGCAGCCAAAGTAGCAGGCACATTCCATGTGCCGTCCGCGGCCATCAGTTGAAGCCCCGTCGCGAGGTTGGCGACGGCATGCGGAGCATGCCTGCTACTTTGGGCCGCTCGAGCATTTTTCGGCGCCCCTTAAGCTGAATTGATGCAAGAGGTTATCCCTTTGGCGCCGCTTTTCAAGGCGAAGATTTATTGACTTACCCGAGCCGGTCGCTAAGATCGCAGGCAGTGTGACGAATAAAGATCGTCGCAGCGCCTAGTTCGCCCGCAAGGGCGAAGCGGGGGACCCAACCGTGGGGGCTAATCCACTTTGGACGGGGACTTCCTTAGCCCCGAGCCCGTCAGCTAACCTCGTCGGCGTGCTGAGGAATTCTTTTTTGGCAAGACTGGTTCAGATGATCTAGTTGTCGCCTCTCGCCTTGGGCCTCCGCCCTCCGCCCTCCGCCTCGGCGCCGGCCCCGGCGATCGAACGCGTCGGGCGCCGCGAGTTCATCCGCCGCGCGGAACGTCAGGCGGCGGAGCGTCGCCGGCAGTGGGAACGCGAAGACGCAGAGCGCAGAGTACGCGAGCAGCAAGAGCGCGAGCAGTTGCTGGCGCGCATTCTGGCCGGCGGAGAGCCGTGATTGAAGCAGCGGATTGTTATCGCGTGTTGCACCAAACGACCTAAACGCAAAGGAGTTCATACCATGAAATGCTGGTTCGGTTTCGGGCCGGCTCTGTTGGCCCTGGGCATGCTTTCGAGCATCGGTTGCACGGAGCAAATCCCGCAGGGACACGTCGGCAAGGTGTTGACGGCCTCCGGTTGGAAGGAAGGCGTGGCGGAGTCGGGCTACGTCGCCTGCTGGGGGCGCGACGAGTTGTACGTGCTCGCGGCGAGCGATGCCTCGCACACCGAGCAGTTGAACGTCCTCTGCGCCGACAAGCTCAACTTTCGCTGCGAGCTGGTCGTCGTCTCGCGGCCCAAAAGCGACGAGGCCAGCCGCGACGCCGTCTTTCTGCGCGTGCAGGCCGAAAAGACCGGCTCGGGCCCCGCGAAGATCAACGCCCAGCAGCTCTACGACGTGTACGTCAAACCGGTCGTGATCCCCGCCACGTACGACGTGGTGTCGAAACGCTGCACCGATCAGATCGGCGAAGAGATGGCCGAGATCCGCCGCGAGATCATCGAGTTGTGCCGCGAGCGGATGTCGGCCGAAACGCCGGTCGAAGTCAGGTTGATCGATTTCACCAACACGGATTATCCCGAGATGGTGACGCAGGCCAACGAGGCCCGCAAAAAGAAGGAGATCGACATCGAGATCGCCCGCAGCGAGGCGGCGATCGAAGAGGCCAAGGCCGAAGGGCGGTTGCGCGCAGCCAGCAAGGAATATCAGGCCAAGCTGCTCGAGGCCAAGATGATCGTCGACTCGAACCGCATCATCGGCGAGAGCCTCTCGGAAAACCCGCTGTTTCTCTACTGGCATCAGATCAAAGTCTACGGCGAAGCCGCCGCCGGGCCGAACAACGTGTTCATCGTGCCGTATGAAGCGCTCGGCGGGGGCGATCGCAGCTTCCTCGATTCGCCGCTGGAGCGGGCGTCGCTGGAGCGGGCCCAAGCCAGCGCCGCCGCAGCGCCGGAGATCGCGTCTCCGGCTGCCGGTGCGCCGGAGCAAAACGATTAATCATTCGCTACAATCGACGCGGAGTACGTCCGGCGCTTGCGACAAAGTAGCAGGCACACTCCGTGTGCCGTCGCCACCGTTGCTGGTGGCGTTTAACGACAACGCCGGTTGCGGCACACGGAGTGTGCCATGACTTTCGGTCGCCCCGACGAATGAAAATGCGTTGTTTTCTTGGAGGGCCGGGCGCCCCCGCCCGTCCGGCATTCGCCGGGCGAGGGCGCCCGGCCCTCCACAGAATATTTTCTTAGGAGTGTGCCTACTCCTTTCCTCGCGGCTTTGCCGCGCTAGGCTGAAGGGGAAAAAATATGCCACGTCAATGTTCAAGTGTTCGCTGCCTCGCCGCGTTGCTCGTGGGAATCAGCGCGCTGACGCTCCGTGCCGCTGCCGCGGCTGCACAGCAGCGACAGCCGGCGCTCGTCGAACCGCTGCACCGCGCTCACGCACACAACGACTATTTGCACCGCCGGCCGTTGCTCGACGCACTCGATCGGGGGTTTACCAGCGTCGAGGCCGACGTGTTCTTGGTCGACGGGCGGCTGTTGGTCGCGCATACGATCGCGGAACTCGATCCCGAGCGCACGCTCGAAAAACTGTATCTCGACCCGTTGCGCCAGCGCGTCGAGGCCGGCGGCGGCAAATTGTTTGCCGATGGGTCGAGCCTGACCTTGCTGGTCGATCTCAAACGCGACGGCGAAGCGACCTATCGGGCGCTGGCCAAAATCTTAGCCCAGTACGACGACATCGTATCGGTCGTTCGCGACGGCCGCTTGCAAACGAAGGCGGTGACGGTGATTGTTTCCGGCGATCGGCCGCGGCAGGCGGTCGAGGCCGACGAGGTGCGCTACGTCGGCATCGACGGCCGGCTGGGCGATTTGGACTCGAAACTTCCGAGTCACTTACTGCCTTTGATCAGCGACAATTGGTCGAGCCATTTTAAGTGGCGCGGCGAGGGCGAGATGCCGCAAGCGGAACAAGACAAGCTGGCGGCGATCGTGGAAAAAGCCCACGCCGCTGGCCGCCGCGTGCGGTTTTGGGCCGCCCCGGACCGGCCGTCGGCCTGGCGCGAACTGCACGCCGCCGGCGTCGATTTGATCAACACCGACGACCTCGACGGCTTGGCGAAGTTCCTATCGACCGCCGACCAGTAGGGCAGGAATGCCTGCCCTACTGACTCGCGTCTTCGACGATTTCGAACGAGGCGACGATCTCTGGCGGCACGCGGGCGGGCAGGCCGTTGGCGTAGTTCACGAAGGCCCAGTTCGTGGCGGCCGTGGCCAGCCGCTTGCCGTCGGCGCCGCGGAGAATGTCGTAGCGGCGGACGGAACTGGCCCGGCGGAAGCCGGCGACCCAAGTGCGAACGATCACTTCTTCGCCGAGAAACGCCGGCCGCTCGTAGGTGATCTGGTGCGAGCGGACGACCCAGCCCAGCCCCAGCTTCTGGTAACTCTCGGGCGGCCAGCCTTGCACCGCCGAATGCTCAAGCGCCGCGGCCTGCATCCAGGCTAAATAGGCCAGGTTGTTGACGTGCTCCAGCGCGTCGATCTCCTCGGCGACGATGGTATGGCGGTAGTCAAAGATGGCTGGCATGCGGCATGTCTCTGCTCTTGCGTCGATTGTCTCCAGGCCGGGGAAAGCGGTCAACGGCGCTCGAAGTCGGAGGTCGGAACGTGAACGATGCAGTCTCGGAACGGCTCTGCTCCGCGCTCCCCACTCCGCGCTTCGGCACTTCTGGGCTCCTGTTCCCTCTCCTGCCCCCGTGTTACACTTCCCGAAAACGCTCCTCGAACCAGGAACAACCACGCCGCCATGAAGACGATGCGAGCTTTGGTGAAGAAGCATGCCAAGCCGGGCTTGTGGCTGGATGAGGCGCCGATCCCGGCGATCGGCATCAACGACGTGCTCATCAAGGTGCTGCGGACGGGCATCTGCGGCACCGACGTGCATATCTATAACTGGGACGCTTGGGCCCAGAAGACGATCCCCGTGCCGATGACCGTGGGCCACGAATTCGTCGGCCAGATCGTCGAGGTCGGATCGAACGTCAAGGACTTTCATCCGGGCGAAATCGTCAGCGGCGAAGGGCACGTGGTTTGCGGCCATTGCCGCAACTGTCTCGCCGGAAGGCGGCACTTGTGCAAGGACACCAAGGGCGTGGGCGTGAACCGGCCCGGCGCCTTCGCCGATTACCTGGCGCTGCCGATGACGAACGTCTGGGTTCACGATCCGGCGATTCCCCGCGACGTGCAGTCGATCTTCGACCCGTTCGGCAACGCCGTACACACGGCGCTGTCGTTCAACGTGCTCGGCGAAGACGTGCTGATCGCCGGCGCGGGGCCGATCGGCATCATGGCCGCCGCTGTCGTGCGGCACGCGGGCGCCCGGCACGTGGTGATCACCGACGTCAACCCGTACCGCCTCGAACTGGCCAAGAAGATGGGCGTGACGCTGGCGCTCGACGTGCGCGAGCACACTCTGGCCGACGCCCAGAAGCGGCTGGGCATGAAGGAAGGCTTTGACGTCGGGCTGGAAATGTCGGGCAACGAGAAGGCTTTCCGCGAGATGCTGGCCAATATGTGCCACGGCGGCAAGATCGCCATGCTCGGCATCCCGGAGAAGGAAATCGCCATCGACTGGACTACGGTCGTGTTCAACATGCTCACCATTCACGGCATCTACGGGCGAGAGATGTACGAGACCTGGTATAAAATGACCGTGATGCTGCAGTCGGGGCTCGATATTTCGCCCGTCATCACGCACCGCTTCGCCGCCGAAGATTTCGAAAAAGGTTTCGAAGCAATGCGGTCCGGCCAATCGGGTAAAGTGATTCTGACTTGGAATGAAGGGTGACCGCCATGTTCCGCTCCATGCAATCCCATCTGGCCAAGCAGCTCGACGAAATTCGCGCGGCGGGCCTGTTCAAGTCCGAACGCGTGATCACCTCGCCGCAGCAGGCGCATATCGGCGTACTCGACCGGCCGAGCGTGCTGAATATGTGCGCGAACAATTACCTGGGCCTGGCCGACCATCCGGAAATCGTGGCCGCGGCTCACCGGGCGCTCGACCAGTGGGGTTACGGCCTGGCCAGCGTGCGATTCATCTGCGGCACCCAGCAGCCGCACAAGGACCTGGAACAGAAGCTGTCGGAGTTCCTGGGCACGGAAGACACGATCCTGTATTCCTCCTGCTTCGACGCTAACGGCGGGCTGTTCGAAACGCTGCTGGGCGCCGAGGACGCGATCATCTCCGACGAGTTGAACCACGCTTCGATCATCGACGGCGTGCGGCTCTCGAAAAGCCAGCGGTTTCGCTACCGCAACAACGACATGGCCGACCTGGAGGCGAAGCTCGTCGAGGCCAAGTCGGCGCGGTTCCGCATGATCGCCACCGACGGCGTGTTTTCGATGGACGGCACGATCGCCAACTTGCCGGCGATTTGCGAACTGGCCGAAAAGCACGACGCGCTGGTGATGGTCGACGATTCGCACGCCGTCGGCTTCATGGGCCGGCAAGGTCGCGGCACGCACGAACACCACGACGTGATGGGTCGCATCGATATTCTGACCGGCACGCTCGGCAAAGCCCTCGGTGGCGCCAGCGGGGGGTATGCCAGCGGCCGGCGCGAGATCGTCGCCATGCTGCGGCAGCGCTCGCGGCCGTATTTGTTTTCCAATTCCGTGGCGCCGATGATCGTGGCGACCTCGCTCCAGGTGCTCGAAATGCTCGGCCAATCGACCGAGTTGCGCGACCGTTTGCACGACAACACGCGGCATTTTCGCGAGCGGCTAACCGCTCGAGATTTCAATATCGTGCCAGGCGAGCACCCGATCACCCCGATCATGCTGGGCGATGCCGTGCTGGCCGGCCGGATGGCCGAGCGGATGCTGGAAAAAGGCGTTTATGTGATTGGCTTCTCCTACCCGGTCGTGCCGCAAGGTAAAGCTCGGATTCGGGTGCAGGTTTCGGCGGCCCACACGCGAGAAGACCTCGACTTCGCGATCGAGGCGTTTAGCGCGGTTAAGGCGGAGTTGGGGATTTAGGAGATTTAAGTCTCCAGTTCCCAAGAGCGCTCGGCGCGGTTGGCCATCTTGGGCGTCGGTTTCGCTCCGCCATCCAGTTTGGCCATCTTGGGCGGGCGGTCTGGGGAACCACGGATGGCACGGCGCGGCCTTCGGCCGCAACCAATTGAGCCACGGATGAAACACGGATGGATCACGGATGAAATACAGAGTCGGAAAACCATGTCCGATCCGTGTTCGATCGGTGTTTCATCCGTGGCTCGCCCGCCAGAGGCGCCGTATGAATCGTCGCTGCAATCCGGCTTGGAGCGTGATGGTCCGGCCTTGACGCGGCGGGGGGGATCTTCTACCGTCTCGCAGCCATGTCGCGATCGTCTTGCGGTTTCTTGGGCGTTCTTCTCACCGCCACGGCCTTTACCGCCGCGGGCTACGCCGATCCTCCGCTGCAACTGGCGCCGCAAAAGGGAGTGCTATTGTTGCGCAGCGGGCAAGTGCTCGCCGGCACGATCGCGCCTGCAGGCGACCACTATCTCGTCTCGCTCGAACACGGCGAGATCCGCGTCCAAAGCGGCAAGGTCGACAAGCTGTGCAAAAATCTGCGAGAAGCCTACGAACACAAAAGAACGCGAGTCGAATTGGGCAAGGCGGCCGAACACGTCGCCTTGGCCGATTGGTGCTTGCAGAACGGCCTGTTCGAACTGGCCGACAGGGAACTCAGCTACGCCCTGGCGGCCGACGTGAATTATCCCCGAATCCGATTGGTGGAACGACGCTTGCAAATGGCCCGGCGCGGCGCCGAACCGGCGGCGCCCCATGCGAGGCCCGTCGAGAAGGGTCCGACCAACGAAGAGCTTGACCGCATGGTGCGAGGCATGTCCGGCGCCGCCGTCGAACAATTCACCAGCACCATCCAACCGCTGTTGGTGAATACCTGCACGACGGCGGGCTGCCACCTGCCGCATTCCGACACGAAGTTGCAACTGTTGCGCATTCCCCCCAATTCTCCGCCGAGCCGGCGGACGACGCAGCGCAACTTGTTCTCCGTCTGGCGACAAATCGATTCAGGCAATCCGACGGCCAGTCCTCTGCTGACCGTGCCTTTGCAACAGCACGGCAACGCCAAGGCGGCGATGTTCAGCGATCACGAGGCCGAGCAATATCGGCTGTTGGCCGCTTGGGTGGGCGAGCTCGCCCGGGCGCCCAAGCCAACGCAGCCGGCGAGCGTGGATAAACCGGCTTCGACGCTGCTGCAAACCATGCCGCCCCCCGGGACCGGACGCACTTTGGAGCCCGGCGCAGCCGCCGCGCGAGACGAGGGCTCACAAAGCGTCAAACCGCAACAGCCCTCGTCGGAGATCGACCTGGTCTCGTTTGATAAAACGCCCGAGACCAACGCCCAAACGCCCGGCGGCCAACCAGCGTCGCCGACCAAGCCGAAAAAAACCGGCGAAATCAAGCCGTTCGAACCCGACTACGTTCCTGTCGATCCGTTCGACCCCGAGATCTTCAATCGGCGGTATCACCCGCGCGGCGGCGAGTAGACGCGGCATCTTGCCGCGTTCGCAAAGTAGACGCGGCAGCTTGCCGCGTTAGGCGTGGCAAGGCGCCGCGCCTGCGGCGGTTTCGGAATGCGGCAAGCTGCCGCATCAACAGCCAGAAATGCGGCAAGCTGCCGCATCTACTGCGTTACGCCAGGTCGCGGTCTTCGAACAGCAGCAACGCGAGCAGCATGGCGATCGTGCCGTAGAGCAGCGTGTAGCCGCATGCCGCGCCGAGATAACTCAGCGGGATGATCCGGTCGGAGGCGATGGCGGCGTCGCTCTTGAAGGCGTCGAGCATCGGCAGCACGGTGGCCAGCAAGCGGCCGACGAACGTCACCAGCTTGAACTGCCCGATCGACGATTGCACGATCAACGGCGTCAAGTGGCCCAGCACGTAGATGGCGAAACACGTCATCAGGTTGGGCAACATCGGCCAGCGGGTCGAGATCGCAATCGAAATCGACGCCAGCACCGTCGTTTCCAGAAACGCCAGCATCAGCGGCGCCAGGGTCAGCAGAATTTCAAATCGCAACTGCTCCGACGTCGGCGCGGGATTGGACGTCTCTCTCGCGTCGTAAATGACCTTGAAATCGATCGTTTCCAGAAACAGCGTGCTGAGCAGCACGAACATCACGAAGGCGGGAATCAGCACGCCCAGGAACTTGCCGAACACGAACTGGCGGCGACCGATCGGCTTGGAGAGCAGCGTGAGCGCCGTGCGGCCTTCGAGTTCGTCAGCGATCGAAACGCTGGCGATCCACACGGCCAGCCCGATCGACAGCAGCATGATCAAGGTCAGCCCCGAATCCTTGAGCATTTTGATGTCTTCGCCGAACGTGTTGTAAGGGATCACCGTGAACAACAGCAGCAGCGCGGCGCCCAGCGACAATTCGACCCAGAACAACGGTTGGGCGAAGGCTTCCTTGGCGGTGGTGCGGGCGATCGCCGCCACCTTCGGAAACGCAAAGCCGAGCGCCAGATAGGCCGCGGCCAGACACAGCAGCGCCATCGCGCCGATGACCAGAATATCGATGCTCGGCGGCAACCAATTCCAGACCGAGGAAACCGCATTCGCCAAAAAACCCATGAGGCCGACTCGCTATGATGACAGGAAAACTTCGGAAAATGACGCAGTAGGATTCGTTCGGACGAGAAAGGCGAACTTCCGCCCCCGTCCTTTTAGTATTTGATTCGAAACCCGACGAATTCTCCGGTCGCCTCGGCGGCTCGGCTTCGCACGTCGGCAATGTACCTTTCGAGTTCCGCGCCCACGGCGGCGAGAAACCGCTCCAGTTCGTCCGTTTCGCCCTCGGCCACCAGTCGTACGCAACCATCGGGCAGGTTTTGCACGTAACCAGCGACCTCGAAGCGGCCGGCGATTTCGCGCGCCGTGTAGCGAAAGCCGACCCCCTGCACTCGGCCGCCGTAGAGCAAATCGCGCCGCTCTCGCGGGCGTCCGCCCTCTGCTCCAGTCGCCACGAAGCGCCCTCCCTGCCGAAAGACAATCTTGGCTAGCTGCCCTACGGCGCCGAACTACAAAGAGTTCAGTATAGCGCCGGGAATTGCCAATTTCCAGTTGCTCAACACTCAATCGTAAATCACGTCGTCCAGACGCGAAACGCCCACGACTTCGCGCATGCTGACCCAAGTCCAACGCCGATTTGGGCTTATGCCGTGGCCCCGGCAGGCCAGGACGTACTTTTCGCGGGTCGTCTGCGTATCGCGAAGGTCGTGGATATCGGCGTCGGCCAGCACGAGGAACTCGCCTTGCCGTTCGACAAGCCGGCCCAGCACGACAAACGGGCTGCTCAAATCGAGCACCACCAACTCGCCGAAAAGTTGCTCGAAGACGGGCGTTTGGTTGGCTTCCATGTCTTGCAAAATAATCCGCCGTGCCGCGGGCGGCAACCAGAACAGCGACTCGGTGGCATCCTAAAGTTGAGTTGGTCATCCACACTAACCCGATGCGCTAGCGAGGAAATGGCTCTACTACCTCTCTACCTTGCTGGCGCTTCGGGTTAGTGTCTCTTCGACCACTACCAACTTAACTTTAGGGCGCCATCAGCGGCTCAGGGCCCAATCGCCTGGGCGGCGATCGTGCCGATCCGGCCGGCGAGCCGATTCACGTTGCCCTTACCGTCGGGGTGGACGCGGTTGCTGAGAAAAATCACCGCCAGGCGCCGCTCCGGGTCGATCCAAAAGGCCGTGCCCGTGAAGCCGCCGTGCCCGATGGCTTGCGGCGAAAAGCCTTCGCCGCGATTCGACGAATAGCCGCTCTTCATATCCCAGCCCAAGCCGCGAAGCGCGCCGCCGGGCAAGGTCTGTGGAGATCGCATTGCGGCCACCGTTGCGGGGGCCAGCACTCGCACCCCCGCGTACTCTCCTTCGCCGAGCAGCATTTCGGCGTAGACGGCCAGGTCTTGGGCCGTGGAGAACAGCCCCGCATGGCCAGCCACGCCGCCCAGAGCATAGGCTCGCGGATCGTGAACCTCGCCTTGCATCCAGCGTTCTTCGCGGCGCTGGGTGGGCGCCGCGCGGTCGCGCAGCCCTTCGGCGGGCAAAAATCCGGTTTCGGCGAGCCCCAACGGTTCGAACAGGTTTTGGTGCGAAAAGGCGTTGACGTCTTGCCCCGAGACTCGCCGCACCAACTCGCCCAGCACCATGAACCCTACGTCGCTGTAGATGAACCGCTCGCCCGGCTTGGCCAGCGGGGTCAGGGCGAACAGCCGTTCGACGGCCTTCGCGGGGCCCTCGGCGAAATCGCCGATTGGATTGTCGGCGATCAGGCCCGACTGGTGCGTGAGCAGATGTCGGACGGTGATCTGGTCTTTGCCTTGCCCCGCGAATTCGGGCAGATGCCGGCTGGCCGGATCGTCGAGCTGAATTCTGCCGCGCTCGATGAGCAGCATCACGCTCGAGGCGGTGGCCAGCGGCTTGGTGAGCGAGGCCAGATCGAACACCGTGTCGACGGTCATCGGCTCGCGCTCGGGTTCCAGGCGCCGATCGCCAAACGCCCGCAAGTAAGCGATCTTGCCTTGCCGGGCGATCAACACGACGCAACCCGGCATCTGTTTGGCTGCCAGGGCGTCGTTGACCGCCGTTTCGATTTCCGCCAGCTTGGCCGCATCCATCCCAACCGCTTCGGGCGCGGCCTGCGGCAGCTTCGGCGGCGCGGCAAACGCCGCCGATCCGGTCGCCAAGCCAAGGGCGGCCAGCGCAAACGTGGCGCGGCGCATGACGCCGATGAAACCAGGGATATAGGACATTTCACGGTGCTCCTTGCGCGGCGGGGCGCGACGAGTTGGGCGTCCGTTTATCAAAGCGTCTGGACTTTTGCACAGTCTGCACGCTGGCGCCATTTTGATCGTTCGGCGACCGAGGCGCCACCGCTCAAACCACTGTCGCCCCGCTAAAAGCTGCACGAATGGCATTCGGACCCGAACGGCCGCTTTCGGCACGGGAAGTGCATCCCCGCCCCTTTGTCATGGAGGGTGAAACGTGCTCGCGCCTTTGCGGCGCTGGTGCAACGGCTGGCGAATGCGATCCGCGAGTCCGCCTGCCCCGATTCGCGGATCCATTCGCACAGACATTCCTCGATCGCATCTTGCGGGCGCCGCCCATGTCGATTACCGGTTTTCTGATCTTGCTGTTGATCGCTGCGATTTGCGGCAGCCTGGCCCAGGCGATCGTCGGGTATTCTCGCGGCGGGTGTCTGGTTTCGGCCGCGCTGGGGCTGATCGGCGCGTTGATCGGCAATTGGCTCGCGAGCGTGCTGGGTTTGCCCTATGGCTTGGAAGTGACGATCGACGGACAGGAATTCCCCGTACTGTGGTCGATTCTTGGCGCCTCGCTGTTCGTCGCCGTGCTGAGCCTGCTGACCTATCGCCGGCCGCCGGTGGCGTAGGGTCGCCTATAAACTGCACGCGGGCGCCGCCGAGACCTTCGGCGTCTCGTCGTGGGGCGGCCTTCCAGGCCGTCGATCGCAGACGCGTCTCGTCGTGGGGCGGCCTTCCCTTGCCGTCGATCGCAGACAGGTGAGGAAGGCCGCCCCACGACCGATGGATGTCTCATTCTCAATCTCGCACAGTAGAAATGCTGGACATCCGCCGCTGGCTGGGGCAAACTCAAGGCGGTTGCGATCCTCTGTTCTCGGAAGGCCGATCATGAGCATTCCTCTCACCCCCTCGAAACCGGCGCTGCCGAAAACCGTTCCGACCGCGCCCAAGCCGAGCGAAAAATCCGCCGCCAAGCCGAGCGTGAAACCTGCCGAGCGACTGGTTTCGCTCGACGCCTATCGTGGCTTCATCATGTTGGCGATGGCCTCCGGCGGCTTGGGCTTGGGCGCCGCCGCCGAGAAGGTAAATGCCAAAGCCCTCGCCGAGAAGCTGCCCAAGAACGAAACGCTCGACTTCCTCGCCTCGCAGGTCGACCACGTGCCGTGGGTCGGCTGCGTGTTCTGGGATTTGATTCAGCCGGCGTTCATGTTCATGGTCGGCGTCTCGATGGCCTACTCCTACGCCAGTCGTCAGGCCCGCGGGCAGGGCTACCCGCGAATGTTCGGCCACGCGTTGTTTCGCTCGATCGTGCTGGTGTTGCTCGGCGTGTTTCTGACTTCGAATTGGAGCAAACAGACGAACTTCGTGTTCACCAACGTGCTCTGCCAAATCGGCCTGGGCTACACGTTCTTGTTCTTGCTCTGGAACCGCCCGCCGGTCTGGCAGTTCGCGGCGGCGGTGCTGATTCTGCTGGCCGACTGGGGATTGTTCATGGCCTATCCGGCGCCGCCGGCCGATTTCGATTTCGGCAAAGTCGGCGTGCCGGCCGACTGGAAGCATCTCACGGGAGGGGCTGCACATTGGGACAAGAACACGAACGTCGCCGCCGACGCCGATCGCGTATTCTTGAACTGGTTCCCGCAAGAGAAGAAATTCGAATTCAACGGCGGCGGCTACACGACGCTCAACTTCGTGCCTTCGCTGGCGACGATGATTTTCGGGCTGCTGGCCGGCGGCCTGATGCGCAGCGAACGCGGCGCCGGCGCAAAGCTGGGCTGGCTTGTCGTATCGGGGTTGGTTTGCCTGGGCGTCGGCTACGCGCTCGGTCGCTACGACATCTGCCCGCTGGTCAAGCGCATCTGGACGCCTTCGTGGGCCATCTACAGCACCGGCTGGGTGCTATTGATGCTGGCCGGCTTTTATTTGGTGGTCGACGTGATCGGGCTCCGCTTGGCCGCCTTGCCGCTGGTCGTGGTCGGCATGAACTCGATCTTGATTTACTGCATGGCCCAGTTGATCGGCGGCTGGATATCTCAGACGCTCCAGCGGCATTTCGGCGAAGGGCTGTTTACGTTTTACGGCGTTACGTTCCACGACCAGCGTTTCGACCCGAACTACGCGCCGATCGTGCAGATGTCGCTCGTGCTCTTGGTGATGTGGCTGGTTTGCGTGTGGCTGTACCGGCAGAGGATTTTCGTGCGAATCTAATGGACGTTACGCGGAGGCTAGTTGACCTTCGTGGGGCGGCCTTCTAGGCCGTCGACCTCTCTCACTGAATGCAGCACTGACGACCTAGGAAGGCCGCCCCACGGGAGGCGGGCCAATCTTCTGCGTTTTGGCGGCGCTTACACGATCTGCGCGCCGCCATGCCTGGCGGCGAACCTGCTCGCCCGGATTATTCATCAGCCCACACTAACCCGAAGCGCAAGCGAGGTGGAGCAGCGCACTTACCTCGCTGGCGCTTCGGGTTGGTATCGAGCGCTTTGTCAAGTAATAGCCGGGCTGTGAATAATCCAGGCTAAGTGTTGCGGCCATCGTGATTTAGGCAGGCGGCGTCAATCCCTCGCAATCGCCAGAGCCAGCCCCGCCGAGGGCTGGCATTGACCCCCTGCCGCCTTCCACTAAAATGTTGCGACTCTTGGAGTTATATACTGACGCTGTGCTCGAGCCGACAAATACCCGCCAGGCCGATCGCCGCCCACGGAAGGGATTTGCCGATGCCGTCTCCCAACTCATGACCAAGCCTACGATGACTCCTCCGACCGATGGCGCCGACGCTCCCTCCACGCCCGGCATGCACGAAGCCTCGCGGCGCGAGAAGCTGCGGCGCATCGAAGAACTGGGCCATGACCCCTGGGGCCAGCGGTTCGATAATCATGCGGCCATCGCCGAGATCCGCGCGCGAGAGCATGAAATCTCCGTCGAACCGCTGCCCGAAGGGAGCGAGCGGCGGCAGCCGGAGCAACACGGCCCGAAGGTCCGCGCGGCCGGGCGGGTCGTCTTGCAGCGCAAAAAGGGCAAGCTGATCTTTCTCGATATCCGCGACTGGAGCGGGCAGATCCAACTGTTCGTCGGCCGCAACCAGGTCGGCGAAGAAAACTGGGCGCTGGCCGAGTGCTTCGACCTGGGCGACATCGTCGGCGTCGACGGCGAACTGAAGCGAACCAACACGGGCGAGTTGACGATCTTCGCCGAGAAGCTGCACTTTCTCACCAAGTCGGTCGAGCCGCACCCCGACAAGCACAAGGGGCTCACCGACCCCGAGCTGCGGCATCGACTGCGTTATCTCGATTTGATTTACACCGACGGCGTGCTGCCGCGGTTCTTGAATCGCACGAAGATCGTGCAGTCGATTCGCAACACGCTCGGCGGCGAAGGCTTCGTCGAGATCGAAGGCCCGACGTTGCACTCGATCGCCGGCGGCGCGGCGGCGCGGCCGTTCAAAACGCACCACAACGCGCTCGACATTCCGCTGTTCATGCGGATCGCCCTGGAACTGCACCTCAAGCGGCTGTTGGTTGGCGGCATCGAGCGGGTCTACGAGTTGGGCCGCGTGTATCGCAACGAAGGCATCAGCCCCAAGCACAACCCCGAGTTCACGATGCTCGAGGTCTATCAGGCTTACGGCGATTACCGCAGCATGATGGACTTGTGCGAAAAGCTGATCGTCGAGGCGATCCGCGCCACCGGCCAGGAACTGAAGCTGGCCTGGGGCGAGACGGCGCTCGACTTCACGCCGCCGTTCGCCCGCAAGACCTACGACGAGCTGTTCGCCGAGCACACCGGCGTTTCGCCCGACGACGCGGCGGGCGTCAAGCGGTTGGCCGACGAGATCGGCTTCAACACCGGGGGCAAAGACGCCGACGTGATCAAGAGTTACGTGTTCGAGGAGCGCGTCGAAGACAAGCTCATCGGGCCGATTTTCGTCTACGACTACCCGGCGGCCGTCTGCCCGCTGACCAAGCGCAAGCAATCGAACCCGGCGGTGGCCGAACGTTTCGAGTTGTTCGTCGAAGGCATGGAATTGGCCAACGCCTACACCGAACTGAACGATCCGGACTTGCAAGAAAAGCTGTTCCGGACTCAACTGGCCGGCCAGCAGGAAGAAGACTCGATGGCCAAGATGGATCACGATTTCGTCCGCGCCCTGCGGCACGGCATGCCTCCAGCCGGCGGGCTGGGCCTGGGCATCGACCGGCTGGTGATGCTGTTGACCAACACGCAAACGATTCGCGAAGTGATTTTGTTTCCGTTATTGAGGCCGGAAGCAGGCGAGCGGGGGGCGTGAGCCCTCCGGTGGCACGCATTTGAGGTAGCGCCGAAGTACCCGGAGGCTGACGCCTCCGGCTCGCCAGACAACTGACGCCTCCGGCTCGCCTGAGGCCTCTGGCATGTCGGAAGCCTTTAAAAACCCACGGATGGGAACATGTACAAATTCTTGCTCTGCTGGCGCTATCTCCGCACGCGGTATATCGCGCTGGCGTCGATTCTGAGCGTGACCTTGGGCGTGGCCACGATGATCGTGGTCAACAGCGTGATGTCGGGCTTCGCCTTCGAAATGAAAGGCCGCATCCACGGCATCCTCTCCGACGTGATCGTCGAGTCGCACAACATGAACGGCTTTGTCGACGCCGACTACCACGTGCAGCAGATCAGCCTCGTCGCGGGAGACTACATCGAAGGCATGACGCCGACCGTCCACGTGCCGGGCATGCTCACCTTCTGGCAAGGCAACCAGCTCAGTACGCGGCAGGTGACGGTGATCGGCATCGATCCCAAGACTGCCGGCAGCGCCAGCGATCTGCCCAAGTATTTGCAGCACCCCGAGAACCGCCGCCAGCCGAGCTTCGCGCTGCGCGAAGGGGGCTACGACACGCGCGATCAGCAGTCGGGCGTCGAGAGCGGCGACCGCGACTTTCTGGCCCAGGCCGGCTGGCCCTATCGCCGCTGGTGGGCCGCCCGCGAGCAGGCTTTCGAATTCAACAAGCCCCAGGCGATCCGCGTCGCCCCGCCGGAGTTAAAGGATGGCGAGCAGCCGGCAGGCGGAAACGACGAAAGCGAAGAGCCAGCGTCCGCAGATGGAGGGCCGGGCGCCCTCGCCCGGCAACAGCCGGCGGCCGACGAGCAGCCGGCCGACGAGGAACCCGGCATCGATGGCGCCGTGGCGGAAGCTGCAGCGGCTGATCGCATGGATCCGTTCGCCATGGCGAAGACCGAGGCGAACGTGTTCAATCCGCTCAAAGAGCAGCATTCCGGGTTGATTCTCGGCATCGCGCTGTCGAGCTATCGGAATCGCGACAACCGCGAAGGCTTCCTGCTGCTGCCCGGCGACGACGTGCAGCTCACGTTCCCCAACGCCGATTCGACGCGGCCCTCGGCCATCATGAGCAAGTTCACGATCGTCGACTTCTACGAGAGCAAGATGAGCGAATACGACTCGACGTTCGTGTTCGTGCCGATCGAAAAACTGCAGCAAGATCGCGGCATGGTCGATCCGACGACCAAGGTCGGCTACGTGAACAGCATCCAGATTCGCCTCAAGGATGAACGCGACGGCGATTTGGTGCGCGACAAGCTGCGGGCGGCGTTTCCGCCGGAGATTTACAACATCTCGACCTGGCGCGACAAGCAAGGACCGCTGCTGGCCGCGGTGCAGATGGAAACGGCCATCTTGAACGTGCTGCTGTTCTTGATCATCGCCGTGGCCGGGTTCGGCATTCTGGCGATCTTCTTCATGATCGTGGTCGAGAAGACTCGCGATATCGGCATTCTCAAAGCGCTGGGCGCCTCGGGCCGCGGCATCATGGGCATCTTTCTGGCTTACGGCCTGTCGCTGGGCATGGTCGGCTCGGGAGCGGGCATGCTGCTGGGGCTGTTGTTCGTGGTGCGCATCAACGAAATCGCGGGCCTGCTGAGCCGGATCACGGGTCACGAGGTCTTCGACCCGTCGATTTACTACTTCTACAAGATTCCGACGATCGTCGATCCGTTCACCATCGGTTGGATCGTCTGCGGCGCCTTGGCCATTGCGGTATTGGCCAGCGTGTTGCCGGCGCGCCGCGCCGCGCGACTACATCCCGTGGAGGCTTTGCGTTATGAGTGATCTGCAACCCGCCGCTCCCGCGGCGCGCGTGCCCCGCCGCCGCTCGAACGATCCACAACCGGCCGGGCCGCTGCTGAGCGGGCCGCACGCGGAAATGGCGGCCGCGATCGAACCCGCGGCGACCGAAACGGCGCCGCGCCCCGCCCGCATGCAAGCCGCCCGGCTTTGCAAAAGCTATCGCAAAGGCCGCGTGACGATCCCCGTGCTGCGCGGCGTCGACATGGAAGTCCGCGACGGCGAGTTTTTGGCGATCATCGGGCAAAGCGGCTCGGGCAAGAGTACGCTGCTGCACCTGCTAGGCACGCTCGACGCGCCGGACGAGGGCGAAGTGCGCTACAATGGCCAGCGCATCGACAACCTGCCCGCGGCGAAGCGCGATCAGTTGCGCAATTGCCGGATCGGCATGATTTTTCAGTTCTATCACCTGCTGCCCGAGTTTTCGGCGCTCGAGAACGTGCTCTCGCCGCTGATGATCGCCTCGGGCGCCTGGAACTTCTACCGCCGCCGCCGCCAGCATGCCGCCCGGGCGCAGGAACTCTTGGAACTGGTCGGCCTGGGGCACCGGCTGAAGCACAAGCCCCGCGAGTTGTCCGGCGGCGAAATGCAGCGAGCGGCGATCGCCAGGGCGTTGGTCGCCGGCCCCGACGTGCTGCTGGCCGACGAACCGACCGGCAATCTCGATCGCTCGACCGGCCAGGAAATCCTCAAGATTTTGCGAACCTTGAACCGCCAACAGGGGCTCACTATAGTCATGGTGACCCACGATCTGGCCATCGCCGAGCAAGCCGATCGGGTGGTGCGTCTGGTCGAAGGGCGCGTGCAGCGGGCCTGACGCTTCGCCGGATTGTGGTAGAATTCTTGAGACTTTGACGAACGCAAGCGGCCAGGGTGGCTGGCGGCAGAGCGCAGCGATGCCCCAGCAAAACTTGACTTCGCCTCCGCTCAGACCCGCCCCCATCACTGGGATACGCATCCATTCACGGCTGACCAAAGACTAGAATATGTCGCTGAAGATCTACATCAACGGCCGTTTATACGACAAAGAAGACGCGAAAATCAGCGTCTACGATCACGGCCTGCTCTACGGCGACGGCGTGTTCGAGGGCATTCGCAGCTACGGCGGCAAAGTCTTCCGCCTTGAAGAACATCTCGACCGGCTCTGGGATTCGGCCAAGGCGATCTGGCTCAAGATTCCCATGACCAAGGAGGCGATGGGCCAGGCGATTTACGACACGCTCAAGGCCAACAACCTCAGCGACGGCTACATCCGCCTGGTCGTGACTCGCGGCGCCGGCACGCTGGGGCTCGATCCCAACCGCACGTCCGATCCGCAGGTGATCGTCATCGCCGACAAGATCGCGCTCTATCCGGCGGAGATGTACGAGCAGGGGCTGAAGATCGTCACGGTCAGCGTCGTGCGGAACCATCCGGCGGCCTTGAGCCCGCGGATCAAGTCGCTCAACTATCTGAACAACATTCTGGCCAAGATCGAGGGCCTCAACGCCGGTTGCGTCGAAGCGTTGATGCTCAACACCAAGGGCGAAGTCGCCGAATGCACGGGCGACAACATCTTTCTGGTGCGCGGCGGCGAACTGCTGACGCCGCCGATCGAGGCCGGCATCCTGGAAGGCGTGACTCGGCAGGCCGTGATCGAACTAGCCCGCGAGACCGAAATCACGGTTCGCGAGATTCCGCTGACCAAGCACGACGTCTACATCGCCGACGAGTGCTTTTTGACCGGCACGGCGGCCGAAGTGATTCCGGTGGTCAAGGTCGACGACCGCGAGATCGGCGCCGGCAAGCCCGGCCCCATCACGCGTGATCTGCGCGAACGATTCCACAAGCTGGCCCGCTCGTAGCTCGCATAAATGCCGGCGAGCCGGAGGCGTCAGCCTCCGTGTTGATCTGGCGAACCTCGCTCCACCAACTTCGCGATCCGAGCGAACTGGCGGCGCAACGTCGCCAGGGGGCTTACGCCGCGTTGTTCAACACATCTTTTCCACTCGAATTTCGCGATCGCGTTCGGCCAGATCTTTTACGTAGCCCAGGCATTTATGCCTGGGAATTCGTTCATCGCGCACCTGTTTTTCCCGATCGGCGCCTCGCGGGCCGCCGCCGGCGGCCCGCGAGGCGCCGATCGGGGGCGGAGGGTTGAAATGGTTCGCGGATCCCAGGCATAAATGCCTGGGCTACGTAAAAAACAGCCGCGGGGCCGCCTTGCAGCCCCGGGCAGCTTTAGAAGACCACTTGTGTAGAACACCAGGGGGCTTACGCCCCCCGCTCGCCGTTGGTCGTTCCCGGCTCATCGAGCTGACGACACGCTGGCCCGAATGAATTCGGCAATTTCCGGCAGCGGCGCTCCGGGCGTAAAGACTTTCGCCACGCCGAGCGCTTCGAGCCGCGGAATGTCGGCGTCGGGGATGATGCCGCCGACGATCAGCCGCACCCGATCGAGTCCGCGGCGGCGCAAGGCTTCGACCAGCGTCGGCACGAGCGTCAGATGAGCGCCGGAAAGAATGCTCACGCCCAGCACGTCGGCGTCTTCATCTTCGACGGCTCGCACCACGTCGTCGGCCGTCTGCCACAAGCCGGTGTAGATCACCTCCATGCCCGCGTCGCGGAGCGCTCGGGCCACGACCTGAATCCCCCGGTCGTGCCCGTCGAGGCCGATCTTGGCCAAGACAATGCGAATGGGTCGAGTTGCGGAAGTCGCCATCGCGTCGCTCAAGCTCCCATCCGGTAGCGGCCCAGCACGTCGGCCAGCGCGATCACGATTTCGCCCAGCGTCGTCTGGCAACGGGCCGCGGCCAACAGCGAGGGCATGATATTTTCGGTTCCGGCCGCTGCCCGGCGAATTTCGGCCAAGGCGCGCTCGACCGCCGCCCGATCGCGCTGGGCTTTGATGCTGGCCAGGTTCGCCTTCTGGCGAGTCTCGATCGCCGGGTCGATTTCCAGCAGCGGAATCGACGACGGTTCCTCTTCGGCGAACGCGTTGACGCCGACGATCAGCTTCCGTTTGGCGTCGACCTCGGTTTGGTAGCGGAACGCGCTTTCGGCGATCCGGCGGCGGAAATAGCCGCCCTCGACGGCCGCGATCATGCCGCCCGCTCGATCGATTTCGGCGAAGATCGCTTCGGCTTCCGCTTCCAAGGCGTCGGTCCAGGCTTCGAGCTGATAGCTGCCGCCGAGCGGATCGACCGAGTTGACCACGCCCGTCTCGTAGGCCGCCACTTGCTGCGTGCGCAGGGCGATCGTCACGGCCTCGAGCGTCGGCAGCGAGAGCGTCTCGTCGCGGCTGTTGGTGTGCAGCGATTGGCAGCCGCCCAGCACGGCGGCTAGCGCCTGGTAAGCGACCCGCACCACGTTGACCTCGGGCTGCTGTGCTTGCAGGCTGACGCCGGACGTCTGGGCGTGAAACCGCAGCGCCCAACTGCGCGGGTCCTTGGCGCCGTATCGCTCGCGCAAATGGCGAGCCCAGATGCGCCGCGCCGCGCGGAACTTGGCGATCTCTTCCAGGAAATCGTTGTGCGAATTGAAGAAAAACGACAGCCGCGGCGCAAAGGCGTCGATGTCGAGCCCGCGAACCTGCGTTTGCTCGACGTAATGAAACCCGTCGGCCAGCGTAAAGGCCAGTTCTTCGGCGGCCGTGCTGCCGGCCTCGCGAATGTGATAGCCGCTGATCGACACTGGATTGAACTGTGGAACCTCGCGCGTGCAGAATTCGATCGTGTCGATCACCAGCCGCACGCTCGCCCGCGGCGGGAAGACGAACTCGTTCTGGGCGTGATATTCCTTGAGAATGTCGTTTTGCAGCGTGCCGCGCAGTTTGTCCCAACCGACACCCTGCCGTTCGGCCGTCACCAGATAAAAGGCCAGCACGATCGCCGCCGGGGCGTTGATCGTCATCGAGACGCTGACCGAGCCCAGATCGATGCCGGCGAACAGTCGCTCGAAATCGTCGATCGCATCGATCGCTACGCCCAAGCGTCCGACTTCGCCGCCCGCGTTGGCATGATCGCTGTCGAGGCCCATCAAGGTCGGCAGGTCGAAGGCCGTACTGAGCCCGGTCTGGCCTTTGGCCAGCAAGAACTTGAAACGCTCGTTCGTCTCTCCCGGCGTGCCGAAGCCGGCGAATTGCCGCATCGTCCACAGCCGCCCGCGATACAGATTCGCGTGGATGCCGCGGGTGAACGGATACTGGCCCGGATAGCCGAGCTGGCTCGCGTATTCATCGCTGATGTCCGGCGGAAGATAGACCGGTGCTACTTTGCGGCCGCTGACCGTCGTCAGGCTGATTTCGCGCTCGGGGGCGCTGGCCAGAGCGCGCTCGAATGCGGCCTGCTCCGGCGAGCGGGGGGCGTCAGCCCCCTGGTCTGGCACAAGTTTCTCCGCAGCGTTCAATTTCACTTGTACACGATCCTCGGGCACGTTCCTAAACTCGTTCTACGATCATCGCCACTGCATTGCCGCCGCCCAGGCACAATGACGCCAATCCGCGGCTCAATCCGCGCTCAGCCAAAGCGTGCAGCAGCGTAACCAGCACGCGGGCGCCGCTGGCGCCGATCGGATGGCCGAGGGCAATCGCCCCGCCGTTGACGTTGAGCTTGCCCGGATCGAGTTCCAGCGGTCGCATGCAGGCCAGACATTGCGCGGCGAAAGCTTCGTTCAGTTCGAACAGATCGATATCGGCCGTCGTCATCCGGGCCTTGGCCAGCGCCTGCTCGATCGCCGTCACCGGAGCAATGAAGATCTCCTTGGGCGCCACGCCGCTGGTCGCCGCGGCAACGATTTTGGCCTTCAGCGGCGAATGGCTCTCGCGGGCGGTCGCCTCGTCGACCACCACCAAGGCGGCGGCGCCGTCGCTGAGTTGCGAGGCGTTGCCGGCCGTCGCCGTGCCCGCCGGGTCGAAGGCCGGCTTGAGCGCAGCGAGCTTTTCGACGGTCGAATCGGAACGCGGGCCTTCGTCGCGATCGACGATCACGTCCCCCTTGCGACTCGGAACTTTCACCGGCACGATTTCACGCTCAAAGCGTCCCTCGGCGATCGCCGCCGCGGCTCGGCGATGGCTCTCGGCGGAGAAAGCATCTTGATCGGCTCGCGAGACGCCGCGGCTGGCGGCGATGTAGTCGGCCTCGGCGCCCATCGCCACGTTTTCGAACGCGCACCACAGCCCGTCGTGAATCATCGAATCGAGCACCGTTTGCGGGCCGAATTTCCAACCTTCGCGCGTGCCCGTCAGCAGATGCGGGGCGCGGCTCATGCATTCCATGCCGCCCGCTACGATCACGCGAGCGTCGCCCGAGCGGATCGCCTGGTCGGCCAGCATCACCGCCTTGAGCCCCGAGCCGCACATTTTGTTGATCGTGAGGGCGGCGACGGTCGGGGGCAAACCGGCCGCCAGCGCCGCCTGTCGAGCGGGCGCCTGGCCCACGCCGGCCGTCAGGATTTCGCCCATGATGACTTCTTCGACGCGCTCGCCGGCAATTCCACAGCGCCGGAGTGCTTCGGCGATCGCCACCGCGCCCAGCTTGGGCGCCGGAAGGCTCGCTAATCCGCCCAAAAACTTGCCGATCGGCGTGCGGCAGCCGCCGAGAAGATAGGCATGTGCCATTGAAAATCCGCCTTCGTCTGCTTTTCTGCAATGAAACTAGAGTAATTATACCGCAAGGAGGGATGACGGTCTTTGAAAAGGGGATAGGGGGATGGGAGTATGGGCAAGAAGTAGCTGTAATAATTAGGATCTGTGAAGAGACATTTGGGCACTCGGAGACGCGGAGCCGCAGAGGAGGAACCCAAAGGGGCGGCGATCCGTTTGGTCACGAATTCCGTTCCGTTTCGCGTTTTCGCACTTTCGCGTTTTCGCGATTCCCCGCTCCATAGTCTTTTCCTTGATCCCCTTCATCTCCTCCTCATCCCCCTATCCCCTTTCAACAAAAGGCGCCCTCCTCTCACGCGTCGACTCTCAATTGGCGCCGACCCACTCGCCGATCTGCGCGGCGATTTCCTCGATCAGCCGTTCCAGGCTGCCAGGGGCCAACAGGGCGATCGTCTCTTGATAGATGCCTGTGCCGTAAATGTCGCGCGGCGGCAGGTAAGTGTGCAGCGAGCCGTTGACGACGGTGGCGACGACGATCATGGCTTGTGGGAAACGCTCTCGCAAGCTCCGCTGGAGCAGTTGGTAATGCTCCGACTCGACGGCGACCCAGATCGCGCGGCCGATCTGCCAGAGATGAATCGGAAACGGATAGCTGTCTTTGCCCGAGAGGGAGCCGAGCCGCACCAATTGTCGGATCGCAATTTCCGCCTTGGCCCGGCAGTCGCGGGCCAACGCCTCGTCGCCGGCTGCGCGGGCCGCCGTTTCGGCCGCCTGCTGCCGCTCGCGTTCGGCGGTGATTTCGGCCGTGGTGGGAATGCCCGGCCGATAGGCCAAATCGACCGTCCAACGGCGATATCGCCACAGGCCCTCGTCGTCGAGCGCTTCGCCCGCGATCGGCTCGTGTTTCCAGACGCCGATCGTAGCGCCCGAAACGACCGGCCCCGCGTAATGGTACTCGGTAGCCGGATGCGGCAGCGCTTCGAGGGTCGCCAGCGCCGCATAACCGAGTTGCCGCCCGTTGCGGTCGGCGACCGCTGTGTCGCCGACGTAGCCATTGCGAGGCCCCAAGTCTCCCGAGGCGCCTTGGATGAAAAAACAGGGCTTCGAAGTGGCCTCTTCGACTACTTCCCGCATGGCGCCCGGATAGTCGGGACTGATGAGCGTGTTGTCCCAGGCCAGCGTCGTCGGATGACAGGCGTAGTTGACGATCGTGCCCAGCGTCTGGTTCTGAAAGTCGGCGATGCGAGCCACGACGAGAGTATCGTCGGCCGGGCCTTCCGGGTGGAAGCCGCATACCCACTGGCCGCTCGCCTCGTCCCACAAATCGCGATGGCAGGCGAGCGAACAGCGGCCCAAACCGTAAGTGATGGTCGCAGGCTGCCTTGCGGTCTGGGCCTGCCGCACGAGGCCCGCGAGCTTGCCGGCCAGTTCTTCCAAGTACGGCTCGATCAACTCCCCGCCGGGCAGTGAGGCCCGCTCGAGCCCCATCAGCCCCGCTGCGTGCGTGTGCGAGAACATCACCAGCAGCCGCTCGACGGGCACGCCGGTCGCCGCAGAAACGCGCTCTCGCAAGGTCGTCATTTCCTTGCCCCAGAGCAGGCACAGGTCGACGGCCAGCAAGAAGATTTCGTGCTCGGCGCCGTCGTCGGGCCGGCGGCGTTCCGGCGCCGGTTCGAGCGCGAGAGCGGTGGCGGTGAGCGGGCGGTGGACGCCGGTCGAGCGGTCGTGGGTCGCGGCGCCCCACATGCGGTGATATATACCCACGGGCGGCGTGATATCGCAACGAGCGAGGCCGGCCCGGCAGAGACTTTCCGGAGTTTTTAGAGAATAAGTCATGTTGTTTGCGTCTTGGAGGTCATGGTTCGCTCGATAGCTCCTCGATCGGGCGATTGACGTCGGCGAACAGCCAGCAGACGGCCGCTGCAATATAAATCAGAAAGAACATCATCAATACGGCGTTCCAACTTTCGGTCCTGGTTTGCAGTTCGGCCGCAATGCCGGGAAAGATCGCTGCGCCGAAATTGCCCGACATGTTCATGATCGCAAACGCCGTCGCCACGTGCCGCCCGCCGAGATCCATGCTGGCCGCGTAGCTCACGGCGCCGCCCCAGGAGGCAAAGAACGATCCCAGGCTGAAGACCAGCACGGCCGGCAGCGGATCGGCGATCGAGCAGGCCGGCCAGATCATCAAGGCCGAAAGCAACATACTGGCCGCGCCGACCCCTTGGCGGCTCAAGCGCCGGTTGCCGGTGCGGGCCAGCAGCCGATCGGCCAGAATTCCGCCCAAAGGCGACCCGATAACCACCGCCAACAGCGGCAAGCTGGTCAGCCAGCCCGATTGCCCGGTCGAAATGCCGTAGGTTTCTTTGAGGAACGTCGGGAACCAACTGGCGTAGAACATATAGCCCGCCGCTCGGAAGAATTGCTGGGCCGATAGAAACCAGAGCGGCGCGGACGAGAGGATCAGTGGCCACGGAGTTGCCTGCCGCGTTTCGTTGCGCAGCGCGGTTTCCGCCGGCGCGGATTGCCGACGAATGAGGGCCAGTTCCGCCGCATTGACGCCCGCGTGCTCTTCGGGGCGATCGCGAAACCAAACGTAAAAGCCGATCGCCCAGGCGAGTCCAGGCGCCACGTATAAAGCCAAAACCGTTCTCCAGCCCAAACCATGCTCGAGCAAGGCGCCGGTCAGCGGCAATGCCAATGCGGCGCCGAGCGACATCGAACTGCCCAGCGCGCCCGAGGCGAAGCCGCGGCGCGTGGCCGGCAGCCAATCGACCATGGTTCGCGTCGAACAAGGAAACAGCCCGGCTTGTGCGGCGCCGCACGTCAGCCGCAGCGCGACCAGCGAGGCGTAGCCGGTCATCAACGCCATCAACCCCGTCGCGACCGACCAGGCGGCCGAGAACAGCGCCAGCGGCCCGCGCGAACCGAAACGGTCGCCGACCCAGCCCGAGGGGATCTGCAACAGGGCGTAGCCCCAAAAAAACGAGCCCAGCACCCAGCCCATCTGCGGCTTCGACAATCCCAGATCGACGCGAATCGCCTCTTCCGCGACGGCAATCGAATTGCGGTGGATGTAGGAGATGGCCGCCGCGGCGCAAAGCCAAACCATGACCCAAGCGCGAACGGAAGTCGGGCGAGTCGACGGCGGCGTTGTCGTCGAAAGCTCCGGCGCCCGATTAGGATTCTCATCGCCGATCATCGCGGCTCGCTTCAACTCAGTAGGGCGGATATTCTTGTCTGCCCCGTTGGGTGATTTTGGTTGCGGCGGGCACGAATGTCCGCCCTATTTCGGCAGACAGGAATGTCTGCCCTATTCGCTCGGCAGACAGGAATGTCTGCCCTACTTAGGCCGGCGGCAAACCGAGCTTTCGCGCCAAGGCCACGACCTGCGAATTCAGCCGGTCGCCGTAGGCCAGCGTCGCTTCATCAGGCGTGAAGGTCGCGCGGCGCACGTGGCTGCTCGCCTGGGGAATGACGCCGCGCGAGACGAGCAGGCGCTTTTCGACCCAATTGAACAGCTCCGAGTTCTGCAAGGCGTACATCACCTGCGGCAGCACCGTCTGAAAGATCGTCACCGCTTCGCCGTCCTTGTGGCTGTGGGCGAGTTGCCAAACCTGCTGCAATAAATCGGACACGGCCAAGCCCGGCATCAAGCCGCAGATTCCGGCCGGAATCAAATCGAGCAGATACATGCCGCCCCAGCCTTCGAGCACGCCGATCCGCCCTTCGGTCGCATCGATGATGCCGCGGATCTTCGGGCCCATCAGCGACTCTTCGAGCTTCAAGTAGCGGAAGTTCGGGCATTCGTCGGCCAGCCGCCGGGCGAACTCGCCGCCGACCGTCGGCCCGCCCGGATTGAAGTCCTGAATCAGCACGGGCAGCTTCACGGCGCGGCAAATCGTGCGGGCGTATTCGAGCAGATCGCTCTCCTTGAGTGCGAAAATTCGCGGCAAGGCGAACGAGATCAGCGAGGCGCCCAGGCTTTCGTAGTCGCTGGCAATTTGCGCCGCGATGCGGGCCGAAGGATGGTTCGCCTGGGCCACGACGGCCAGCTTGTCGCCCGCCGCTTCGATCGCCGCCCGGACGACCTGGCGCCGTTCGGCGTCGCTCAACTTGTAAAACTCGCTGGCATAAGCTGGCAGGCAAACGGCGGCCAGGCGGCTGTTGGCGGCGAATCGCACGCACGAGGCCAGCGCTTCGAAGTCGATCTGTTCGTCGGCAGTGAAAGGCGTCGGGATGATCGGCACGACGCCGTCGAGGAGTGCGGTAGGCATGGTTAGCGATTCCTGGATGCAAGCGCGGAGCGGTCGAGCTTAGCCACGGATGAAACACGGATTGAACACGGATGAAAAAGAGAGTCGGGAAAAGATCCGTTCAAAAAGGATAGGTTCGGCACTCCGGCGCTGAAGTTCCACGCGGGTTGATCCGTGTTGCTTCCGTGTTTCATCCGTGGCTTTCCAAATCGTATTCGCTTCCCAGTTGACTGGCTGCCGCGGGCGGTGTCAACTTGGCGGCTGCTCTGTTGGGAACGCCCTCCGTGGCGTTCCGGGAACCTGGGAAAAGACAGTCAATTCGCACTTCCCGGAACGCCACGGAGGGCGTTCCCTACAGGAATTCTTTTTGGATGACCTGAAGCGGCATGACCACCGCAAAACAGGCCGGATAGATTTCACTGGAATCCGAAGCGATGAAAATTACCGCGATTGAAACCCACGTCTGCCATGCACGGATGCGGAATTGGATTTTCGTCAAAGTGCTCACCGACCAGCCTGGCTTATGGGGCTGGGGCGAGGCGACGCTGGAATGGCACACGCGCGCCGTCGTCGGCGCGGTCGAAGACGTAACTCAACTCGTCATCGGCGAGGATCCGACGCGGATCGAGTACTTGTGGCAGATGATGCACCGCCAACATTTCTGGCACGGCAACGGGGTCGTGCGGGCCACGGCGATTAGCGGCATCGACATCGCCTTGTGGGATATTTTGGGCAAGGTCCACGGCGTGCCGTGCCATAAGCTCTGGGGCGGTCCGGTTCGCGACTACGTGCGGACCTATTGCCATCTGGGCGGCGGCAAGATGGAAGATTTTTATGAAACCACGCCCGCCGACGCCGGCCGCTTCGGCGAACTGGCGGCCAAGGCGGTCGCCGACGGCTTTACGGCCTTCAAGTCGATGGCCGTGCCCGAGACGGCCCCCATCGAAGGTTTGCGGCCGATCAAGTACGCCGAGGCTTGCGTGCGGGCGATGCGCGACGCGGCGGGCGACACGATCGACATCATGGTCGATTGCCACGCACGGCCGTCGCCGCGAATGGGTCTGCGGTTCGCCCGGGCCTTGGAGCCCTACGGGCTATACTGGTTCGAAGAGCCTTGTTGGCCCGAAAGCGTCGCAGGGATCGCCGAGATTCAACGTGCGGTGGCGACGCCGATCGCCACCGGCGAGCGGCTCATCGGCCAACACGCCTTTCGCCCGTTTCTGGAACAACAGGCGTGCAGCATTTTGCAGCCCGACATCACCCATTGCGGCGGTCTGAGCGAGGCCCGGCGAATCGCCGCGATGTGCGAGGCGTATCGCGTGGCGATCGCGCCGCACAATCCGCAGGGTCCGGTGAGCACGGCGGCGTCGCTGGAGCTGGGCTTCGCCTCGCCGGCCTACATTATCTGCGAAGCGGTGCATCTCGACGTGCCTTGGCGCGGCGACGTGGTTCAAGAGGGGTTCGTCGTCGAGCCGCAAGGCCGCATCGTCCGGCCCGGCGACCGGCCGGGGCTGGGCATCGAGATCAACGAGGCCGAAGTGAAAAAGCATCCCTTCCAGCAGGAGGTTTTGCAGCGATCGTTCTACGCCGACGGGGCGGTGGGAGATTGGTGAAGCGGTGTTCAAGCGCGAAAGCATCGGCTAAACTTAAGTTATGGCGACCACGACCGAACTGTTGACGGCGGAGGAATTCCTCAAGCTTCCCGATTCCGGGCGGCCCATGGAATTGGTGCGAGGGGTGGCGGTCATGATGAACATGCCGGGCGTTCGTCACGGAGAAGTTTGTGGGCAGGTCGCCTATGTTTTGAAGGAGTTTCTCCAAAGCCGCGATCTGGGCCGGGTGATCACAAACGACTCGGGCATCGTCACCGAACGCCGTCCCGATACGGTTCGCGGCCCCGATATCGCTTATTACAGCTACGCCAGAATGCCTCGCGGCCCGGCCCCCGTCGGGTATCCTTCAATCGCCCCGGAAGTCGTCTTCGAGATCCGCTCGCCGAGCGACACGTGGTCGGAATTGTTCGCCAAAACGGCCGAATACCTGAAGGCCGGCGTGCTCGCCGTGGTCCTGTGCGACCCGGACGACGAGACGCTTCACGTCTGTCGCCCGAACTCGCCGCCGATTGCGCTAACGGCAAGCGACACGCTCGTGCTGGCCGAGATCCACGATGAGTTCCGCATCGTAGCGGCGCGTTTTTTCGAGTCGTCTTAATTCGCCGCCGAAGTTGGATGACGATGGACGAGCGCAATCCATACGCCGCACCAATCCTCGATTCGGAGACGCCCTCGCCGGATTCGCCATCGCTCAACGCCGCGCCCCAGCGACAGCTCACGCTGTTCGACTCGACGTCGATCATCGTCGGCATCATCATCGGTTCGGGCGTTTATAAAGCCGCGCCGGATATCGCCGGCTGCGTGCCCAGTTCGGTCGCGGTGATCGGCGTGTGGCTTGTCGGCGGCCTGTTCGCCTTAATTGGTTCGCTGTGCTATGCCGAGTTGGCCACGATGTTTCCGGCGGAAGGGGGCGATTACGTCTTCCTCTCGCGAGCCTACGGCCGGCCAATGGGTTTGCTGTTCGCCTGGTGCGAACTGTGGATCGTGCGGCCCGGTTCGATCGGCTCGCTGGCCTTCGTGTTCGCCGATTACGCGAACGAGATTTTGCCGCTGGGCCCGCACGCACTGGTGATTTACGCGGCGGGCGCCATCGCCGTGTTGACGGCGATCAACATTCTGGGCGTGGCCAGCGGCAAATGGACGCAAAATTTGCTGACTGCGGCCAAGCTTGCCGGCTTGCTCGCGGTGGTGGCGATCGGCTTTCTCTACTCGGCGCCGGAAGCCTCGTCGCCTGCCAAGCCCTCGTCGTCGGACTGGGGCCTGGCAATGATTCTGATTCTGTACGCTTACGGCGGCTGGAACGACATGGCCTACGTCAGCGCCGAGGTGCGCAATCCGGAGAAGAACATCTTTCGAGCCCTGATCTCGGGGACGCTGGCCGTGACGTTGATCTACGTGCTGGTCAACGCCGCGTTCTTGCACGCTTTGGGCTTCGAGGGCTTGCGGCAGGCGCCGGCCGTGGCGGCCGACGTGGCCCGCCTGGGCGCCGGCGATTGGGGCGCCAAGGCCGTCAGCGTGTTGGTCGCCGTCTCGGCCCTGGGCGCCGTCAACGGCATGATCTTCACCGGAGGGCGAATTTATTATGCGATGGGCAAAGAGCACGCGCTGTTCGCGCTGCTCGGCCGTTGGAGCCCTCGGCTCGGCACGCCGGCGTGGTCGCTGGCCGTGCAGGGGCTGATCGCAATCGGCGTGGTGTTGGGCTTTGGGCTGACCCTCGACAGTTCCGGCGACGGCGGATTCGAGCGGATGGTCACCTTCACGTTGCCGGTCTTCTGGCTATTCTTGTTATTGGTTTCGTTGTCGCTGATCGTGCTGCGGCTGCGCGATCCGAGCCGCCCGCGTCCGCATCGCGCGCCCTTCTACCCGCTGACGCCGCTGGCGTTCGCCGGTTGCTGCGCGTTCATGCTGCGAGCCAGCCTTTTGTACGCCGAGGAAAAAGGTTCGCCCGAACCGCGCTGGTCGTTCGGGCTGCTGGCGGCGGGGATCGTCGTCAGCGCGGTCGATTATTTCCTCTCGCGGCGTGATCGACGCCCCGGCTGAGATCGCGATCTCGACGCGCGCGGCCGCTCCGCGCGCTCTGCGCCGATCGAGCACATGCTTCGGACCGGCTAGCCTTGTTCCTTACGTTCCTTACGAAGCGGCGGCGCCTTCCCGCCGATACCGATCGTCAGGCCGGCTCTGCGGTTTGCGGCCGTCGTGGGACAACCTCTTCGCATTCCGGCTTCGCAAGCCGCCGAGCACTTCCATCGCCAGCGGGATCGTGGTCAGCGCGCCGAACACGAGCAGCGTCCAGCCCACGGCTTTGCGTTCGCGATCGCCCAAGCGGTCCGCCAGCAACAATCCGAGGCCCGCTCCGGCAGCCGCCCGGGTGCCCGCAATCAGGCCCAGTTCCGGCAGTGTAATATTGGTTTCTCTCATGGCAGTATCTCCTCTCGACCAGGCGCGATAATCGCGCCGCACGTTTTTTTGGGTTGCAACTCGCGCGCCAAACGCCTTTCCGAATGAAAGATTCCTTCTCGCTCCGCGCCTCCGCGCGAGCCCCAAAAACCTAGCCCTGATCCGCGGCGGAATCGCCGGGATTGTTCACGCGGAGACGCGGAGGGAGAAGGGGAGTAGTTGTTCACGATGCGATGCAAACCCTCCTTCAAGGTCGGGGCTCCGAAGTTGATCAAGAGACCGACGGGGAGTCTCAGCAATCGCAAGTAGGTGAGAACTTGCTTCGCGTGAACTGGGGCGAACTGCTCAACGCTTTTCAGCTCTACGACGACAAGAGATCCTACGAACAGGTCCAGACGCAACACGTCGTCAAATCACATTCCGTCAAACTCAAACGACACAAGTTTTTGTCGCTCGACTGTCAGTCCTCTACGCTGGAGTTCGCGTTCTAGCACTGCTTCATAGACCGACTCTAACAACCCTGGACCGAGACCGACATGTATCTTGTACGCCGCGTCTACGATGATTCCCGTAACCTCATCGATTTCTCTTGCCATGCCGTCCTCCCCTTTTCCTCTCCGCGCCTCCGCGTGAGCCCCTCAAAGCGGATTATCGCGCTTCGGCCGGCAGATCGATGAAGTAGGCGTTGCCGTCGGCGCACGAGACGAGCGCGCGGCCGCCGTCGGGGGCGTAGACCGCGTAGTTGGCCGACGAGGGAAGCTTGGTCGTGAAGAGTTGCTTGCCGCTGGCGACATCCCAGACAAAAACGTGGCCGGTGTAGCCGGTCGAGAGCAGCCTCGTGCCGGCCGGATTGAAGACGACGCGATAGATGTGGTCGCTATGGCCGGTGATGGAAGATTTCAATTGCCCGGAGCCGACGTCCCACAGGTAGATCGTCTTGCCCAGTCCGCCGGCGGCCAGCGTGGCGCCGTTGGGGCTGAAGGCGGCGCTATACAGCGGCGCGTCGGCGCCGGCGAATTGCTTCAGTTCGCTCCCGCTGTTGGCGTCCCACAGCCGGGCCGTCATGTCGGCGCCGAGCGAAACCAACACCTTGCCGTCGGGGCTGTAGTCGACGCAATACACCGAGCCTTGATGGCCGTTGATCTGCCGGACCTGGCCGCCTGAGGCCGCGTTCCAGAGGCGAATCGTCTGGTCGGCGCTGGCCGAGGCGATCGTCTGCCCGTCGGCGCTGAAGGCGACCGAATAGATTTGCGCCGCATGGCCGCCGAGACTCTTCACAGGCGCCGCCGAGGCGTGCAACCAAAGCTTGGCCGTGTGATTGCCGCCGCCGCTGACGAGCGTCTGGCTGTCGGGCGAGAACGCAACCGAAGTGACCGGAGCCACCCCGACAAAATCCTCCAACGGCTTGCCATCGGCCGGATTGAACACGCGCAAGTGATTGTCGGCGCCGGCGGCGGCGAGCTGCTGATTGTCGGGGCTGAAAGCGACGGCCTGAATAGCCGCCGGCGTTTCGATCGCGCGGAGCAACTTGGCGTCGCCGAGCTGCCAGACGTACAGCTTTTGATCGGCGCCGCCGCCGGCGATTTGTTGCGAGTCGGCTCGAATGGCGACCGTAGCGAGCGCGCCCTGGGCGCCTTCGAACTGGCGCACCTGCTTGCCGTTGCCGTCCCACAGCTTGACGAGCTTGTCGTCGCCGGCCGTGGCGATCAGCGAACCGTTGGCCGTGTAAGCCAGGTCGCGCGCGGCGCCGGCGTGGGCGGCCACAACTCGCAGCGCCGAAGTTTGCCAAATGCGCAGCGTCTTGTCGACGCCGGCGGAAACAACCGTTTTGTTGTTGGCGGCGAAAGCTACGCCGGCGACCGGCGCCGCATGTCCGGCGAATTGTTCGAGCACGCCGTCGCCGGCCAGGTCCCAAACGCGAACGAGATGGTCGTCGCAGGCCGTGGCCAGTTTGAGATTGTCTGCGCTGACAGACAGGTTGCGCACAGGCTTGGGATGGGCCAGCACGATCGGCTCGGCTTCCTTCGTTCCCCCTTGGGCTGCGAGCGACCAGATTCGCACGGCGCCGTCGGCCGCCGCGGCGATCGCCCGCTGGCTGTCTTTAGTGAACGCCACGCTCGTGATCGCCGCGGCGTGGCCGGCGAACTCGCGGGCTTGCTGGCCGTCGGCCGCGTTGAACAGCCGCACGATCTTGTCGGCGCCGCCGCTGAGCAGTTGGGCGCCGTTGGGCGAAAACAAGACGCCCCCCGCCCCGCCCGCATGAGCCGAGATCGCCTGCGTTACGGCCAGTTGATGGACGCGGGCCTGGTTGTCTGCGCCGCCGGCGACGAGCGTTTTTTGATCGGGGGCGAAGGCGACCGAGCTGACCGCCGCGCCGGGCGTGGCGAACGATTGCAGGTTGCGACCCGCGAGATCCCAGACGCGCACCCAGCCGTCGGCCGATGCACTGGCCAGTCGTTGACCGTTAGCCGTGAACGCCAGGCCATTGACGGCGGCCGCGTGCCCTGCGATCGCCCCAATCGCGGCGCCGTCGGCCGCTTTCCAAGTTTTGACGCTATTGTCGGCCCCGGCCGAAGCGACCGTGGCGCCGTCAGGGCTGACGGCCAGCGCCGTCACCGGGGCGCCGTGATTGATCGTGGCGATCGCCGCGCCGTCAGCCAGGTTCCATAGCCGCACGCTGCCATCGGCCGAGGCCGAGACGATGCGGCCCGTTGGCGCCGCCACCGCGACGGCAACGACTGGCCCCGCGTGCCCCGTGAGCGTGCGAACCTCCTTACCGTCAGTGGCGGTCCATTGCTTCACGGCGTTGTCGGCGCCGGCGGTGACGATCTGGCTGCCGTCCGGCGTGAACGCCGCGCCGCGGACTTCGGCGGCGTGCCCTTCGCAGAGCGCGACTTGCTTGCCGTCGCCGGCCGTCCAAACGCGGGCCGTCTTGTCGACGCTGGCGGTGACCAGCCGGCCGCTATCGGCCGACCAGGCGACCGAGTTCACCGCGGCGCCGTGCCCTGCAAGCGTGGCGACCGTCTGGCCGTTGCCGAGATTCCAGACTCGCACCGTGTTATCGGCGCTGGCCGTGGCGGCCAGTTGCCCGTTGGGGCTGACGGCGACGGCGCGGATCGGCTGCCCGTGGCCGGCCAGCACGCGCGAGGCGACCAGCGGCAATTGCCAGATGCGCAGCATGCCGTCGGCGCCGGAGGAGGCCAATTGCCGCCCATTGGGGTGAAACGACAGGCCGCTGACGGCGCCGGCGTGGGCGAAGATCGAAAAACGGTCGGCGCCGTCGCCGGCGTTCCAAAGCTGGATCGTTCCGGTCGTGCTGCCGGCGGCCACGGTGGAATTGTCGGGGCTGAGGGCGACCGCGGCAACCGGGCCGGGCGCGGGCGCCAGCGTGCGAATCGGATTCGCTGCGGCGCCCCACAGTCCGACCGCGCCGTCGGCGGCGCCTGAGACGATTAGGTTGCCGTCATTCGAGACGGCGACGGCCGCGACCTCGGCGGGCTGCTGGACCATCAACCGGGCGGGCGGCGGCAACTGCCACCAGCGCAGCGTGCCGTCGGCGCTTGTCGCGGCGAGCGATTGATTGTTGGGGTTGAAGCTCAAGCCCGTGACGGCGCCACCCGGCGCGTTCAACTCGCCCTGCAAGACGCCATCGGCCGGGTTCCACAGCCGGATGGCGCCCGCCGCGTCGGCTGTGGCCAGTTGCTGGTTGTCGCGGCGATAAGTCACGCGCGTCAGCGGCGCCGCGTGGCCTTCGAGCGAGCGCACCGGCTTGCCGTCGGCCTTTTGCCAAAGCTTGGCCGTGCGATCGAGGCTGGCCGTGGCGATCAGGTTGCCGTCGGGGCTGAAGGCGACCGACGCGATCTCGTCGGCATGACCTGCCAGCGCCGCGATCGGCTCGGGCCGGATCATGTTCCAGAGCTTGATCGTATTGTCGCGGGAACCGGAGGCGATCGTTTGCCCGTCGCGGCTGAGCGCCAGGGCGAAGACCTGCTGTTGATGCCCGACGAGCGTTCGCAGTTCGCGACCGGTCGTCGCGTCCCACAGCTTAAGCGTGTTGTCGTAGCTGGCGGTGACGGCGATTTTACCGTTGGGCGTCAGGGCCGCCGCGCTGACGGCCTGCGTATGGCCGGTCAGCACGTTGGGCGAGGGCGGAGTCGCCGGCTGCTGGGCCCAGGCGGCCGCTGCGGCGGAGAACACGCCCATCGAGGACAGCCAAGTCCACAGCCTGCGGTCGCTGCCGCGAGTCGGAATGGGAGTTGGTTTCGGCAAGCAATCGCGTCGTCCGGCGGGCATGACAGTTTTCCTGGTGCGCAGCGTGTTGCCCCGCTCTGCACCAAGCTAGTCGAGGAGGGCCGCGAGAGCCAGTGTTTCAAGTCGGGCGGCTCGCCGGGGAGTGACGGACGGCTAATCAAAACAAGGTCGCCGACAGAGCACCGGCAGCTTCAAGGCTTTTTCGCCTCTTGCACCGCCAGACGCACCAGTTCGGTCGTCGTCAGGTTCTGGTTGTTGAAGCGGCTGACGGCCTGAATCGTCAACTCGTGCTCGCCGGGCGTTGCGCTGGCCGTCGCTTCGAGCACCAGCTTGGCTTCGGTCCCGTCCTTGGGAATCGTAACCGCCGCCGCTTTGAGCCCCGCGACGCCCTTGGGAAAAGTGACGCTGAGCTGAACCGGGTCGGCGTAGCCGTACAGGCGGTTGATCTGGATCGGCAATTCAAGTTTCGCTCCTTGGGCGAGCGGCGCACTGGGCGGCGGCGCCATGAGCGTCATGGGCGCCGGCGTGACCTTGAGCGTGATTGTCGTTGAAGGGAACCCGATATTGAGGCTCTTGGGTTTTGCCGCGCCCGCGGCCTGGACGGCTTCCTTTTCGGCGGCGGTTTTGGCTTTTTCGGCCGATTTGGCGTTCGCTTCGGCGGCGGCCAGCGTTTGTTCGGCGGCGGTTTGCGTCTGGGCGGCCGCTTTCGCCTCAAGCGAAGTTTCTTCGGCTGACTTTTCGGCCGCCGTTTTCGCTTCGGCCGCCTTCTCGGCTTCCGTTTCAGCTTCGTTCAAACGTTTTTCAGCCTCGGCCAATGCGGCCGCCAATTCCTTATCGTCTGGTTTGTCCTCCGCAGCCTGCTTGGCCGCCTCGACGTCGGCGCTCGCCGCTTTGATGTTCGACTCGGCCGTTTCCGCGGCCTCGGCGGCCTCGGCGAGGCGTTTGGCCGCCGCTTCCGCTTTCTGTTCGAGTTCCGCGGCTACTTTTTCAGCGTCTTGCTTGGCTTTCGCAGCGTCTTTCGCCGCCAGAGCCAACTCGGTCGCCCGTTTTGCGAGCTCGTCCTTGCGCTTGGTCGCAGCATCGGCCGCTTCGGGATTGCGACGGTAGTTGTGCTTGGCGGTGGCGCGCAGGTAAAAGCTGAAGCTGCCCAACGGCGAGTTGGCAGGGATATTCATTGTCAGTTCGAACGAATCCGCCTTGCTGGCGACCGTGAGATTGTTGACGCGCTGAAAGCCTCGCGGCAGCCCCGATACGCTCATCTGGATCGGGCCCGAGAAGCCATCGCGGCGAGTGACTTTCAAGGGGATCTCCAGCTTGCCGGCTCGCGACATTTCCAAATTGCCGCCGTCCTTGGCTTCGACCAGAAACGGCGCCTGCTCTGTGTCGCTGACGGCCAGCGTCAAGGAGCTGGTCAACCGCGCGTGCGCCGTGCTGCGGCGTTGTTGACCGGCCCAAACCAGCGAGCCCGCACGCGCTTCGCGGACCAGTTCGGCGTCCCCGACTTTCGACCGGCCGACCACGCGGAACGTCGCCACGCTCGCCGGCGCGTCGTCGGCGGCTTTGAGCACGAGCGTCGCCAGGTTGTCGGCGGGACCAATCGAGATTGGCTGGGCCGTCACGCCGGCCGGCAAGTCTTCGGCCGAAACGGCAATTTCCCCGTCGAAACCGTCACGGCGAAAAACGACCAATTCAATCGATTCGGTCCCGCCTTTGCGCAGCAGCGGGTTCCAGACAACCGATTGCTGCTGGTTGGGCTGCGAGCCGGAAAACTTCGGCATCGCGACCAGGCGGAAATCGGGCTGCTCGGGTCGAATGGCCAGCCGGTAGACGAACCGCGGATCGCCGCGCGAGCCGAAGTACAAATCGCGAACCAGCACGCGGTAGCTTCCGTCGGCCGGCGCCGTAAAACGGTAGATCGGATCGTCGTGGCGGGTGTTGAAATCGGGATCGGCCGCCGCCTCGCCGGCGTCGTCCTCGCTCTTCAATTCTTTGACCTGTTGCTGGCCTTGCTTGTCGGTCGTGAGTTGCTCGACCAGCAGAAACGGATCGGCGATCGAGCCTTGACGCTGCGAAATCACTTCGATGACATATTTGTCGCCTTGCTTGGCTCCGAACGAAAACCAATCCTGATCGCCCTGCGGACTGAACTGGCCGACACACTCGCAGGGCGCCGAAACCTGCTGGGCCTTTTGCGGGTCGTCGTTCGGCTCTTCCTCGGCGACGATCGGCGCCGAGGCGAAGCCGATCAAGAGCGGTTCGGTCGGACCGTGCGAGGTTTGCAGACGATACGCGGCGGCGTCGAGGGCCGCTTCATTGGGTTCGATCAACGTTTCCACGGGCAGCGCCGTGGTCGCGGGCCCGGCGGGCAATTCGATCGCTTCCGCCACGACTTCCAGCGGCTTGCCGTCGACGGTTACGCCCGGCGCCGGCTTGCCGCCCGGCAGATTGCGGCCGTACACGCGAAACAGCCATTTGCCGCCCGGAACTCCGGCGGGCGGAAACACGAAATCGATGTGCGGCTGCGTGCTGAGCGACAAGCGATAGACATACTCGTCGCCGCCGCCATAGATGAAATCGTGCAGCTTGACCGTGTAACTGCCGTCGGCCGGAACGGTGAAATCGATCAGCGTATCGCGCAAGCTGCCCTCGTACTTGCTCGCCAATTCGCGGCCGGCGGCATCGTAAACGGCCAGGGCCGCGTCGAGCCGCGAGTCGATCGCCCGCGCCCGGCATTCGATCAGCACTCGCTGACCGGCCTTGGCCGTGAAGCGGTAGAAATCCAGGTCGCTGCCTCGATTCGAGCGGCCGTTGACCACCGAGTCGAGCGGGACTTCCTGCGCCGTTTCAATCGTTTCGTTGGGCTCCGCCTCCAAGACTTCGGCCGCGACGCCAACGAAGAAAGCGCGCGGATTGGAAACTCCGTACTTGCCGAGCGCGCGGACTTCGTAGTAGCCCGGCGGCGTCTCTGCGCCGATCTGCACCGTGAACTGGTTGGGAATCGGCTGCGGCGAGTTTTCGAACTCGCCGGCTTCGCGGAGCTTGGGCTGGGCCGCAATGCCCGGATGCGAGAACAGCAACCGATCGACGGAGTCCAAGTCGCCGCCCGCGATGGCGATCTCGGCCGAGTCCCCTTGCCGGCCGCCCGCCGGGAAGACGCTCGACAACCGGGCCCCCGGCAGTTGAGCTGCCGCCGTGGCGCCGCAGACCAGCCACGCCAACACAGCCAACCTCCGCGATCCTCGGGTCAAGCAGCCGCCCGCGCGGCAAGGAAAAGTTCGCGCCTCGATAACTCGCATGGCAGATCCCCTCCGTTTGCAATTGGAATCCTGCTGGCTTGCGAAAGATTCAAGCCTCTCGTGCCGGAATGTGGCGCGACGGCCGCCTTCAACCCGAGCGATGCGACGGTCTACGGCCAGACGCGATCTTTCGGCCCGATTTTCGCACGCCAGGCGGATTCCTGCAAGTTTTTGCCGTGCGCGTCAGACGCTGAACTTGATGTTCAGCACGTCGCCGTCGCGGATCACGTAATCCTTTGGCTCCTGCCGCACGAGGCTGGCGGCTTTGACCTCGCGCTCGCTGCCCAGGCGGATCAAATCGTCGCAGTTCATCGTTTCGGCGCGGATGAAGCCGCGGGCCAGATCGGTGTGGATATTGCCGGCGGCTTCCAGGGCCGTGCCTCCTTTGCGCAACATCCAAGTGCGGACCTCTTTTTCGCCGGCCGTGAAATAGAGCATTTGGCCGGAAGCGTCGAGGATCGCCCCCAGCACTTCGTCGCGCCGCGATCCGGCAAGGCCCATCTCAGCTTCGAATTCGGCGCGATCGGCGTCGCTCATTCGCGACAATTCGCGTTCCAGGCCCACGCGAACCGCCAGCATCGGCGGCTGCTCCTCCGAGGCCGGCCGGGACAGGCTTTCCAAATCCTCGGCGTCGTCGGCGGCATTGATGATGATCAGCATCGGCTTCTCGGTGAGCAGCCGGAAGCTGCGCGTGGCTTTCAATTCGTCTTCGCTCATATTGGCCGAAGACAAAGGTTTGCCCGCTTCGATGGCGGCCAAGACTCGCTCCAGCGCAGTCAGTTCCGCCAGTTCTTGATCGCGATTGGGTCGGGGCTTTTTGACGCTCTCACGCAGCCGCTCGATGCGGCCGGAGACGATTTCCATGTCGGCCAGCAGCAAATCCTCGCGAAAGCTGGCCAGGTCGGCCAGCGGATCGGCGCCGCCGAAACCGGCCACGACCAACACGAAACAGCCGGCCTCGCGGATCAGCCCCAGCCGCGCGGCGTTGCCCTCATGGCTGCGGCTGAGGCCGGGAGAGTCGACCAGTTCCAAGGCGGCGAGCGTGATCTTCTTGGGATGATACACTTCGCACAAACCGGCGACGCGCGGCTCGGGCACGGGCGCCATCGCGCTCTGCCCCAGGTGCGCTTGCGCCGGGTCGTGATCCACGCCCGTCAACCACTCGAACAACGTGCTCTTGCCCGACCCCTGATATCCCACCAACCCGATTTTCATGCGCTCGCGTCCGTCTTGCTCTCGGCCGCCTTCAAGGCTTCGGCCAACTCGGAAATCGCCTGTTCTACCGCTTGCGATTCCAAGTTGTCCAGGCGTTGGCCGCCGAATCGGACGCGATAAAACGTCTCGACGATCCGCCGCGGCAACACGGCCGCCTGTTTGGTGGCGGGCGATTCGGCGAATTGCCCCCCGACCGACAGGGCGAACTCGCGAGGCGTCTGACTCGCGCCGCGCACCCAATGGCGCCGCGCCAGCAGCGCCTCGAACCGTTCGTAGAATTCCACCCGGGCGCCGCTGTGTCCTCGCGCGCGTCGCCAGCGATTGCGAACCCAGCCGCGGACCGGCTTGATCGCCCGTTTCGAGCCGCGATATCCGCCGGCGACGATCAACAGCCCGGTGGCCGCCACCAGCAGGCCCTGCCAGCTCAGCCAACCGGCCGACAGGCCGAACTGTTGGCCGCCGAGTTTCTCGCCGAGCCGATCCCAGAGCGCTTGCCGATATTCCTCGTCGGCCAATTGCTTGAGTTGCTCCTCGATCCGTGCGATCAGCGGTTGATAAATCGACTCTTGCTGGCGTTGCGAATCCATGCCCAAAACGTAGTTGGACCAGAGGAACTGCGACAAATCCAAGAATTGCTTCCAACTATAAAGGCCCAGCACCTCGTAGCGATCGAGGTCGCTGCCGATCGGCGTCGGATCGAGAATCAGCCAGGCCCCATTTTTCTGGGCCAGCTTCGAATTCCGCACGGCGGGGGGCAGATTCTCGGGACCGATCCAGGCTTCGACCCAGGTGTGCGCGTGCAGCTCGCGCACCTGGTAATACTTGCCCGCGTCGTTCCACTCGCCCCCCTTGAAGCCGATCGCCAGTCGGGCCGGAATCCTCACGCTGCGCAGCATGAGCGTCAAGGCGCTGGCGAAATACTCGCAGTGGCCCACCGGGTGCTTGGTGAGAAAATCTTCCACCGGGTCGAGATTCGGGTCGCGCTCCACGCCTGTGAGCGAATAGCGAAATTTCGTCACATCGCGAAGATACAATTCCAGCGTTCGAGCTCGGCGTTCGCGATCGGCCGGCGGAATGTCGCTCACGAGCTGCTCCGCCAAGGATCTCAAACCAGGGAGCATATCGTTGCCGTCGCCGTCGAGCGGCATCTGCAGCAACTCGTGATCATCACCCCGCAGGTTCGGATACCGCGTCGCGGGAATGAACATTGAGTACAAATGGTCGCGGAAGCCTGACGTATACAATTCGTAAGTGAACGGCTCCGCTTGTTTGCGCGCAGGGCGATAAAGCTGCTCGTTTTCCTGGGAATAGAGGACTTCCGAGGTCGTGTCGCGCTGGATCACCGGGAACACGCTGAACAGGGTCTGATCTTCGCGCGGCTGCAACACGATCTTCTGTTTGACCAACGGCGTTTCGGTCGGCAGTTGGCTCTCGGGGGTTATCTGCAAACGCAGCCGGTCGAATTCGAATCGTTCCGAGCGGCGATGCCATTGGCCGTTGTGATAGGTGAACAATAGCGCGCCGCGAAACAAGGGCACGTCTCCCGCGACCCGATAGGGCTCGTCCGTGCCGTCTTCCTTGAACCACACCTGCATCAAGGCGTTGTCGTTCTGGTAGGCTTCGCCCAATTCGCCTAAGGTGACGCTCTCCGAGAAGCCGACCGTCCGCAGCACGCGGGTCTGGCCCGCTCGCCAGCGGCTGGCCTTGCCCACTCGCGGCAGCCCGAAGAACATCAAGCACGACAAGATCACCGTCAGCACGCCGAGCTTGAGGATTTGCCCGACCCAACCCCAGGTCAATCCCGCATCGGCCTGGCCTTCGGGCGGCAAGCCCGCGAAGACCGCGGCTTGCGCCGCCAAGGGCCAGCGGGGACTCTCCGAAGTCGCTCTTGCAGCGTCGGCGCTTTCGCTCGCTCGCCAAGGCTTCCACAGCTCCTCGGCCCGGAAATGCTCTCGATAGATCGAAAACAGCGCCAGCGTAATCAGCCCGATGAACATATAGATCAACAGCAACACGCCGAAGAAGATGCTCATGTTCAAGGCCGAGGCCACGGCCACTTGCAACAAGCTCAGCAGAATCAAGAGCCAATAGTTCCGCTGGTTCTTTTTGCGGTACAGCAGCACGAACTGCAGGTAGATCAATAAATTCGCCATCGAGAGCAATTGGCTTTCGCCGGCGTAATAGTCCCAGTCGTGGTAGGTGGCGGCCAGCGCCACCAGACCCGCGATGTTGGTCACGGTGGTATTGAGTTGCAGCCAGCCCTTGATATCGGTGAGATACAACGAACTGACCGACACGATGATGGCGACCGCGGGCAAGGTCAGATTACGCTCGCCCATGCCCAAGAGCAGCGTTGACAGCGAAACCAGCACGGCGATGCTGATTTGCAGAAGTCGTTCCAGACGCATCGCTATGAACCTCGAGCTTCCCGACGCCAATGTGCCATGGTATCGCGTATCGCCGCGCCGGCATTCTATTCGCCGCGGCATTCTATTCGGCAGTGAAGTATTCGGCGAGTTCTTCGCCGCCGGCGTCGAATGTTTCAATCCTGTTCAGCCAGGCGCGGCGCCGCTGGTCATTCCAGAGACAGGAGAACCTCGCCGTGTCGCTCAAATCCACCGCTCGCGTTCCGATCACGATGACTCTCGTGCCCGGATGCACCTGATCCAGCAGCGCGGCGAGCGCTTCGGGCAAATGGTCGTCCGGCCCGGCCTCGGTCTCGGCCAAATGGCGCATGGTTTGGTGCAGCAGCGCGGTGGAGGTCGGACCGCTTTCCATCCAAGGCTCGGGCCCGCTGGTCGAAATCGAAAGCCATTTGCCTCCGCGTCGGCAGAGATCGGCCAGAATCGTGCCCGCAAAGCTGACTGCCAACTCCACCGTTTCGAGATCCTTGGCTTCCGGACGCTCCGGCTGCCAGAGTTCGAGCACGATCGCCAGATCTTCGTTTCGTTGCTGCTCGAATTGCCGCACGACGGGCGTTTGCCGTCGCGCGCTGGTGCGCCAGTGCAGCCAGCGCCGGCTGTCTCCGCTGCGCCAATCTCGCAGGCCGTAGAATTCTCCTTCGACGAAGCCTTGTTGCCGCGCGGCAACGCCCAATCCCAGATCCGAGGAGCGCTGTACCCGAGACCAACCGGGCGCCAGCCTTCCCAAGCGAGGATAGACGACGAGCGACTCAGGCTGATCGATCGTCATGCGATACCGCAGCAATCCCAAAGGAAACTGGGTGTACAGCCGCAAGGGACCGAATGCGTAACGGCCCCGGCGCGGCAAACGCCCGCGGTAGCTGGCCGTATAGGGCTCGCCCGGCTTCAAATACGGAATCAGAACCCGGGCCAGAATCGGGGCCTCCTTGACCGCGTCCGCTTGGCGCCGTAGCGAGTCTTCGACCCTGACCGACCAACTTCCCAACCGCCAACGGCGATTGACGACCGCCAATTCCACGATCAACAAGTCGCCGGCGCAAACCGATTGAGGCAACTTTCGACGGATCTCGACCTTTCGCAACGTACTCTTAACCAATCGCCAACTGATGACCAGCGGCCCTGCCAACATGCCGAACAGCAGCATCAATAGATTGATCTGGCGAGTCAGGGCCCCCGCCAAGATGAAACACGAGACGCCCAGATAGAGCCAGCCTTCGAGCGTGATCGCAATGTTCTGATGGGAGCGGCGCATCGCGCTTAACCTGGAACGGGAACGTCGTCCACGAATCGCTGAATCAGGGCCTCGATGGCGCCGCGCTGGCTGCCGTGGAGATACCCCTTGGTGATCACGCGATGGGCGAGCACGGGCACGGCCAGACGCTTGACGTCGTCGGGCACGACGTATTCGCGGCCCTCGATCAGCGCCAGCGATTGGCTGGCGCGGTACAGGCACAAGGCTCCGCGGGTGCTGACGCCGACGTGCAACTCGGGGCTGTTTCTTGTCGCTTCCACGATGTCGAGCAGGTATTCGTAAATCGACTCGTCAACCGCCACCTGACGCACGGCGTGCTGCAAGGCCAATACCTGCGAGCATTCGATCACCGGCGAGAGATTCTCCAACGGCTCGCCGCCGCGGTGAATCGCCAGCACCTGCAATTCGTCCTCGCGGCTGGGATATCCCACGCTGATCCGCAGCAAAAACCGGTCGAGTTGGCTCTCGGGCAAGGGGTACGTGCCCTCGAATTC
>Ga0307374_10000476_pt1 | contig 77718 bp, 68 predicted proteins | sample OX3MG_FD_202532 | JGI IMG/M metagenome (GOLD analysis project Ga0307374, IMG submission 202532) | Soil microbial communities from Risofladan, Vaasa, Finland - OX-3 | ecosystem: Environmental > Terrestrial > Soil > Coastal area > Acid sulfate soil | place: Finland: Risofladan, Vaasa | collected... | reverse complement strand
GCCATTGGGGATTACATCGGCGGTCATAACCAAAATCCACGCGTCTTCGTCTGGAGTGCCCCGGTCGAACAAATCCTGACGAAAGTCACCAAATGTAAAGAAGCGTTAGACGCACTACACTAGTTGAGCCTAACGACAAAGGCTTGCGTGGCCAGTTTTGCTTCAAACAGTTGTCGCTCCAGTTTTTCTGCCTGGCTTTCTGAAGTGACGCTGCCCACAAGGACGCGGCTAAACACTTTGTTGCCGCGCTCAAGGCTTTGTATGCTTACCGGTCGGAACCTCTTCTCGATCAGCCTTTTCAGATTCTCCGCATTTCGCGGGTCCGAAAACGCACCCACTTGAACCGCATAAATGCCCGTTGTAGCGCCGGCTCCCATGTTTAGAATTTCCAACCGCACCAGCGCCGTTCCCGTCATGTGCATGGCCTGGGCGGCCGCGTAAGAGAGGTCGATGATGCGCCCTTCAACAAAGGGTCCGCGGTCGTTAATTCGCACCACGACGCTTTGCCCATTCTCGAGGTCATGCACTCGAACCATTGTCCCGAAGGGCAGCGTCCGGTGCGCGGCAGTCATCGCGTGCATGTTGTAAATTTCGCCGTTGGAGGTTTGCCGCCCATCAAAAGGATGGCCGTACCATGATGCGATGCCTTCTTCGCCCTGAACGATCGGCGCGGGCGGTAAGGGCGCCGGATGAGGCCGGGGCCGGGCAGATGGAGGGCCGCTAGGCGCCGCCACCCGAGGACGGCGATGATGGCAGCTTGTCCAGGAGAAAGCCAGCGCCAGCAACAGGCCCAGCAGGCCGAGCTTTTGGAGCATGCTGCTGCGGGTTTTGGGATTCGGAGTCTTGGCCACTACTCCCTATCGTGCTTCAGTCCATGTCAAAACTTGCGCGTTCGCAACTCCATTCGTTCTCGGGCTATTTTAGCCAAGCCTGAAGATGTGGACAAACGAAAATCGTGCAAGGTTCAAGCGTTCCCTGGAATATAATACTCGTTTACCTTTAAGGATCTTCAGTTATCGGCGCTTATGCAACTTCCTCCAAAACTCTGGTTCAAGCTCGAACGGTTAAAGGCGTGGTGGCGCTCAGCGTTCGGCGCTAAAAATGAGTCCTACGACACTTCGCACCGCATGTGCCCTGAATGCCGGGCGCTCATTCCCCGTGACGCCAGGATCTGCCCGCTTTGCGGCGTAAAAACCGGGCCGCTGAGAGCACGCGGAAACCCGACCGGGGCGCCGGCAAGGATCATGGGCGTTATCCCCATGCCCACCAGTGCAACATCGGTTCTGGTTGCTGTGAATATCGCGATGTATGCGGTTGAGTGGTTCCTGACCCAAAGGGCTGGCGGGCCAAGCGGGGGCGGCGGACTGCTCGGGGGTATCAGCGGAAGGGTCATGCTGCGCCTGGGTGCAAAGTTCGGCCCCCTGATCTACGCGGGGCAGTGGTGGCGGTTGGTGACGGCGATGTTTCTTCATGCCGGACTTCTGCATATTGGATTCAACCTCTGGTGCCTGTTTGACCTGGGGCCGGAAGTTGAGTCTCTGTTTGCAGCCAGCAAGTATCTGGTGCTGTATCTTGCCACGGGGGTGATCGGCTTTATCGTCAGCCTTTGGTGGAACCCCCTCGGGCTCTCGATCGGCGCCTCGGGGGCAATTCTGGGCTTGATCGGGATTCTGATCGGGGCTAGTTTCCATCACGGGCATCTTGGAAGAGAATACCGGAGCATGTTGTGGCGATGGGTCATTTATATTTTTATTTTCGGTCTGTTCTTTAATATCGACAACGCCGCGCACCTCGGAGGACTTGCTTCAGGTTTCATTCTTGGCTACCTCATTCCGGAGGGCCAGCCGGAAACCCGCACGAGTGAAAACCTCTGGAATGCTTTGGCGATTCTTTCCGTGGTCATTATTGCAGGATCTTTCGCCCTCATGGCGCTGCAAATCAACAACCCTCTTTTCTATTGATCCGGCGCTTGAGCCTGCCACCTGCCTGACCCTTTCCCAGTTCAAGTTTAAAATCTCCCTGCGTCTCCGCGTTGCAGGATGAGGTGATTTGTCTTGCCAAGCGAGCGGGGCTTTTCAGTTGCCGGAGGGCGCATCGAGCGAGCCATAGAGAGTGGCATCAGGCTGGTGCTCTTGCTCGTAGGCTGAGATTTGGTCTTGAAAGCGCAGTGACAGACCAATCTCGTCCAGGCCTTTCAGCAGGCACTCGCGGCGGAAGGGATCAACCGTGAAGGAGATCTGGAGGGCGCCCGGTCCGGAATTCATCCCGGTGATGGTCTGGTCTTCAAGGCTCACCGTCAGCCGGTAGCCTTCGGTCTGCTCCGTGCGCTTGAACAATTCGTCGACTTGCGCTTCAGGCAAAGTTATCGGAAGGATGCCGTTCTTAAAACAGTTATTATAGAAAATATCAGCATAGCTCGGGGCAATAATAACTCTGAATCCGTAATCCAGCACCGCCCAGGGAGCATGTTCGCGGCTGGAACCGCAGCCGAAATTCGTCCGGGCCAGCAGAATGGAAGCCCCCTGGTAGCGCGGCTGGTTCAACAAGAATTCCGGGTTGGGCGTTTCACCGTCAAGGTAGCGCCAGTCGTAAAACAGGAAGCGGCCGAAGCCCTCCCGCGTGATCGCCTTCAAAAACTGTTTCGGGATGATCTGATCGGTGTCCACATTCACGCGATCGAGCGGTGCGACGAGGCCGGTGAGTTTCACAAATGGTTCCATCTTAGCTCCAAGAAAAATTCTGAATTATGAATGCTGAAGTATGAAATCCGAACAGCGAAATACCGTCGGACGGCTTGGCTGATCGTTCCATCCCTTCGAATGTCGTGCTCTAATACACTCCCTGCGCTAGGTCGCGCAGTTTCACTGGGGTTTCAGCCCTGCCGGACGACTTTGGAATCCCCCAGCTTCCATCCGACCAGCCCGCCATCCGCAAGCGCAGACGCCTTCACCCGTTCAATTGTCTCACGCTTCAGCCCCTGGTATGCGTTTTCAGCCTCGGCTGTGCCAGCGGCGGCTTGGCGCACGACTTTCAGGAGTTGTAGGGCCTCATCGCTCTCAAAGTCCCCGGCCTCACGCAGGAGGGCCATTGCAGCGTCGATCTTCTGTTTGACTTCTCCTGCCTGGGCCGGCAAAATGTCGCTGGGAATCCAGCCCACCAGGTCCAGTACGCATTGGCGGATTTCCGCGACAAGCTCCGCCGCGCGCTGCGCATATCGATCATTGCACAGCGCTGACGATGGGGGCGCTGGCGCGCGCGGAACTCTCTCCCAGTAGACTCGGCAGAACTCAGCGTGAAGTAAACCGACCCATTGCGAAGCGCTCTCGCCCTCTGCATAGAGGCCAATTTGCCTCTTGTGGATCTCAACGTGAGATGGTTGATAATGGAAGACGCTGTTGCGGTAGCGCTTGAGAAGATCCAGGTATCGCGGATTCGCCGCAAGCAGCTCGTCAACCGAGCGATCTGACAGGGGCACCAGGGGCCAGCCCTCGACAACCACCCACAGACTGGCGTAGAAGGCCGACTGAAGGGCGTTGAGCTCCCAGTCTGCCTCCATCTCGTCCGATTGGAACTTGCTCTCTCCCCATGCCAAATAGCGGCACCTGTGCAGGTCGGCGGAGTGAAGGTACCGCGCCCAGCACACGAACCGCTCAAAGCGTTCTCGGTCGAACCCAAGAAGGGGTGCCACGAAATCAAGAAGATCGGATAATGGATTGGTCTTCATTGTTCCCCACCCCGAGTCTGGTCGCCGATATTTGGGCCCGTGTTACTCCGCTTCGGGCCATTGCCGGATATCGACAAAGTGGCCGGCGACGGCCGCGGCGGCGGCCATCATGGGGCTCACCAGATGGGTGCGCCCGCCCTTGCCCTGGCGGCCTTCAAAGTTGCGGTTTGAGGTGCTGGCGCAACGCTCACCGCTGGGCAGGACATCGGGGTTCATGGCCAGGCACATACTGCATCCGGCGTCGCGCCACTCAAACCCGGCGGCGCGGAAAATCTTATCAAGGCCTTCTCGCTCTGCCTGAGCTTTTACTAGCCGCGATCCGGGGACGGCGAGCGCTCCTTTGATGGTTGGCGAAACCTTTTTCCCATCAAGAACATGTGCGGCAAGACGCAAATCCTCAATCCGCGCGTTCGTGCAGGAACCAATGAAGACGCGGTCGAGGGAAATGTCCGTGATGGGCGTGCCGGGTGTTAACCCCATATATTCGAGCGCCCGCTCCGCAGCGGCGCGTGCAGATGGATCGGCGAAGGAGCTGGGGTCCGGAACCTGGCCGGTGACGTCGGCGCCCATTCCGGGGTTGGTGCCCCAGGTTACCTGGGGAGCAATGCTTCGAGCGTCGAACTCCACAACGCGGTCGTACGTGGCGCCGGGGTCAGAAACGAAGGATTTCCAGTCGTCGACCGCCACCTGGAAATCCTTTCCTCGCGGAACAAAAGGCCGTCCCTCAAGATAGGCAAAGGTCTTGTCATCCGGAGCCACCATGCCCGCGCGCGCGCCGCCTTCAATCGACATGTTGCAGACGGTCATCCGGCCTTCCATGGAAAGCTCCTGGATCGCTTCGCCCGCATACTCGATGACGTGGCCGTTGCCGCCGGAAATTCCGATTTTGCTGATGATCGCCAGGATGATGTCCTTGGCCGTGACGCCGGGCGGCCGGTGGCCGCTGACCCGCACCAGCATAGCTTTGGACTTGAACTGCGCCAGGCACTGGGTTGCCAGAACGTGCTCGACCTCGCTGGTGCCGATGCCGAAGGCCAGGGCCCCAAACGCGCCGTGCGTGGAAGTGTGACTGTCCCCGCAGACAATCGTCTGGCCAGGATTCGTAATGCCAAGTTCGGGTCCGATGATGTGCACGATGCCCTGGTTCCGGTTGTGCATGTCAAATAGAAGGATGTTGTTCTCCCGGCAATTGCGCGCCAGGGCGTCAAACTGCGCGGCGGCGGCATGGTCCAGCAAGGGAAGGCGGCGGTCCGTCGTCGGCACGGAATGGTCCATCACCGCGAACGTGAGGTCGGGGCGGCGAACCTTGCGCCCCGCTGATTTCAGTCCGGCAAACGCCTGGGCAGAAGTAACCTCATGGATCAAATGGCGGTCGATGTAAATCAGCGCAGGCTGCCCCGGCTCTTCCCGGACCACGTGGGCGCTCCAAACTTTTCCGTACATCGTGAGTGCTGGCATCTTTTTTTCGGAACCTGACTTATAAAGTTTTCCCACCTCGATTTAATAATTATAATGCCTTCCGCGCTTTCCTACAAACCTCCTGCTCTTCAGGCAATAGTACAGTTTGAAAACGAGAGTGCCGGCCTATTTGCGGCGGACCTTTTTGATCAACCGATTCGGCGCTCATAGAGCGCCGCTACAGCAGACTGTGCCACTACCGCTCCGCGGGTCCGCACCCCGGTGCGCAGAAAAATGGCGGGCCCGTAGCATCGGTGGGCTCTTCGGGCTTAGAATCAAGCCGTATGCCGCCGCGAAATCAAGATCGCGACCCGTCCCCTGGTTCCGGATCGACCACCCGCTCCCGGCGCATGTTCCTCAAGGGCGTCCTGGGTGTAGGCTCTGCCTTCACAGCTTCCTCGATGAGCGGGGCTAGGGCAAGCAGGAAAAAGCGCACTCGCTGGCAAGCCCACACAGTGGCCAGCATTCCCGAGGGCTACCAGGTTGCGGTCGCCGATGTGAACGGCGATGGACGCCCTGACATCCTGGCCTTAAGTTCGAGTGAGAACATTGTGGAGTGGTATCAAAATCCTTCCTGGGAGGCGCGGCCTGTCACGACCGCCACCCAAAAGAACATCAGCCTGGCTCCCCTGTTTCGTCAGGGCGATCCCGCACGAGGCATGGCGCTCGCCAGCGGATTCTACCTGGAACACAGTGGCCGGGGAGGAAACATCTGGTGGGCGGCGCCTCCGCCTGCGCTTGATGCCGAGTGGTCCCTTACACTGATCGGCCGGATTCCCGCCTCGCATCGCTTGCGCTGGGCCGATCTTGACGGCGATGGCAGGCTCGAGCTGGTGGACGTTCCGATTGTGGGCGCAGGGTCGGAACCTCCTGATTATTCCGTTCCTTCGCCGATCACGTGGTTTGAAATGCCTGAAACGCTCCTCGCGGGCCACGCTGAAAGCATGGCGCCCGCGAACGGCTGGACGCCGCACCTCATTGATCGGTCCCTGACCCTGGTGCACGGCGTGCTGGTGATGGACTGGAACAAGGACGGCCGCGACGAACTCCTGACGGCAAGTTTTCAAGGAGTGAATTTATTTGAATCCTCGGGCCACGGAGCGAAGCTCCAGTGGACCAGGACCCTTCTAACTCCCGGCGATCAAACTTCCCAGCGCTACCACGGCGCCAGCGAGATTGGCGTGGGGAACGCGCACGGACACAGATTTCTCGCCACCATCGAGCCGTGGCACGGCAACCAAGTGGTGGTGTACACAAAGGGAAATAAAAGCAAAGGGTTTGAGCGGCGTCAGGTCATCGATACAAGCTTTCGTAACGGGCACGCCCTCGTCTGCGCGGATCTCGACGGTGACGGAAACGACGAAATTGTCGCGGGCTACCGTGGTCCTGGAACTTCGTTGTTTATCTACCACGCCCCCGACCAACTCGGAACCGCGTGGGAGCGGGAAACGCTGGATACCAACATGGCGGCGTCGGGAGTGGTGATCCGAGACATCAACGGCGACGGGCGGCAGGATATTGTGGCTGTGGGTTCAACAACTGCCAACGTCAAGTGGTACGAAAATTTAGGTTCCTAGGATCCTTGGGTTTGCCGGGCGCTACGCCAGAACACTCTTGTATGATTCCCCAGTCATCCTCGAAGACATTGCTGCTTTGTCCCCGTTCCGGTTGAATAGTGAACGGTCAAGAATGTTTTTAAAGGGGCTCTCCGTGAAGGCACTTCTGGATGATCTCCTGAAGAACTTGCCAGGGGATATAGATGCGAGTTCCCATGCGGAGCGAATAGACCTTTCCACTCTCCAGCCAACGATAGAAGGTCGAACGCGAAACGTGCCCGCCCGTCCTTCGATGGAGGATCCGCCAGGCGTTAGGAGGAGAAAGCAGGGGCCGGTGCCCGTGACCTTCGGTTGCCGAGCCCCTATGGTCGGGAGCAGCCTTCTCGTTGAACAACTCTAAACTGGAATTCATACGTTGGCACCTCGCATCGAAATCAAATCAAATAGCCAGCGGCATCGCTTCGGCCGCGGAATTCATTTTCCGTAGAGGCTTCGAGGTTTGGCCGAAGCGCGGCTGTCGCAGTGAGCGCCCGAGAGCGGGACGGGGAATCGGAGCCGTTCAGAAAAATCGTCGCAAGCCCGGTATTCCCCGTAGGAGCGCCAGGATGGCCCTACTAGACTCCACTGTCCCTTTGAAACTCTTCCCACTCCTTCGCCAGGCGAAGCCGGTCGCGCTTGCGGCTTTCGTCGTATTCCCCATCCACAGGCATGGAGCGTGCCGGATCGAGCAGAAGGTGCGAAGGCTGCTGGGAACTGAACAAAACGGGCTCCTCCATCTGGCGTTCGTGGTACGCGCACCTTCCGGACTGTGGCGAGGAAGCAGGAAACACACATCCCTTTTCCGAGCAACGGCGGCTCGTAAAGGAGGTGACCTCCGGCCGGCTTCCGGAAGTTGTGATGAAGGAGAGTTCGCGGGGTTTTGCGGGCTGGCTGGTGATGTTTCTGGATGGGGCGTTTGGAAACGTCACTGAAGTCAGGTGATGGGAGGAATTAGTAAGGCAGACAAAGCGGGTGCTTCTGTTTGGAATTGCCATGATAGGCCTCCTTGGTAAAGTGGGTGTAAGGGGGGACTTGCTATAAATTCAAAAAGGCGGGTCACCAGCAGATCAGAAGAAAGATGAGATGGTAGGAGAATTCGGGTGGGGCTCGCCTGGGAGTACGACGATTTCTTAAAGATCATCAGTAACATGGCCGAATAGCATAGGCGGAGGGAACCGAGCGAAAGCGCACCGGCAAGCGCGAGGCATGAGGAGTTGCGAAAGCGCAGAAGAGGGTGTAGCCGCGAGTTTGCGAGTGCGCCGATGAAGGGGGGCTTACGCAATTGGTTACTTATATGATTCATAAACACCATAGAGATACCTGTCCGCTTGACCATTGACACAGCCTTAGCTATCGCGGAAAATGCGCATGATATGGTTTTTTCTGGGAAGCGTTCGGAGCTCGTTTTGGAAAGAAGGCTTCAAAAGTCGAACGCCTTGATCTGCGCCCTGTGTCGTAAGTCCAGGCCGCTACGGGTAAGCTCTGTGACAACGCGGAGCGTGGGAGAGGTGCCCCCCCGGTCCCAACTATGGTATACTAGCCTATAGGTGTAGCAAAGTCAAGAACTTTCTGCGGAGGCATGCATATTTAATGGCTGAACTGAATGTACCAAAGGTGGTTCGTCGAGTCAGGGCAAAGCTCCAGGTGAGCCAAGAAGGGTTGTCGCGCCTATTGAATGCCACCAAAGGGGCTGTCCAACACTGGGAGCGGGGCAGAAATCGGCCCGATTTGGCACGATTGCTGGCCCTGCGCCAGATATGTCCCCCTTCTCCAGAGCGGAAAGACCTTGATGCGCTGATCCGCCAGACTCAGGAACAGGTATCTCCTCTTTCCGACGGCAAAACAAGCCTGAGCGATATGATTGGGCCAAGCCGCAAGGGAAGCAAATTCGCCTTCGGGTTTCCGCGCGAAGGGGTAGACGTGCTTCGCCGTGAAAACCAACGGCTGCACCGCCAAGTCACAAAGCTTCAATCGGTGTTGGACCGGAAAACCGAACAGGTCCGGATTTTGGAAGATCTTGCCAAAGATCTTCAGCGTGAAATGGCCAAGTTAAAGGCCACAGAACCTTCGGAATGATCCGCTGCCGCCGGCTGAAGGAGAAATGATTCCTGCCGACGCTGCCGGACGTGCGACGTGCGGTTCGGTTCAAGCTTCGCGGAGCTTGAGCCGAACGGAATGGGGTTCACCGCAGGCCAAAACTGCGGCTCTCAGATGTAACTCAGTTCTGCGGCGGTGGCCCGGAAGATTGGGGAGGCAGCGAAACCGTGACAGGGCTGCGCAAGGTGAAATCAAGCTTGGTTTCCGAAGGAATTTTTACCTGCTGGCCTTTTGTTCCTGCTTGAACCGCTGTTCCTCCGCCGGCGCCGATTGCCGCGCCAATCGCTGCTCCCTTGCCTCCCCCGGCGATAGCTCCGATTAAAGCTCCGAGTCCGGCTCCTCCGCCAATCACCTCAGCGCTGCGCTTGCCGCGGGAGGCCGCCTGCTGTTGTAAGACGCCGCTATCGACCGGGTAATTTTTGCCTCCCACCGTCACGCTGACCAATGCCAGCTCCACATCTGACCGGCCCTTGATACGTCCTGCGGTACGCGCGCTGACCAAGCGGAGGCGAGCGTCTGAATAACGAGGAATGACGACGCGGCTCCCTTCCACCACGGGTGACTGCACCGTTGCAGCGAATTCATCGCCCGGATGGTTGACGGAAGAATCGATGCTGTCAACCGTCCGTACCGTAATGACCGTTCCGGCAGGAATGGACACCACGATTGGCTTGGGTGGTGGAGGAGGCGGTTGAGGCGCGCTGGGTGCGGGTGCCGGAGCCGCTTGCACGACGGGCGCGGGCGCAGGTTGAGCCTCCGGCGGCACTGCAGGAGGTTCGTTCTGGGCCACGGCGCGCCGGCTGCGGCGGACGGACGGGCGGCGTTCAGGCGGTGCGGGCTCTGGAGCCTGCGAAGCTGCCATCGGCGTACTCGATACAGCCACCTCGTCGATGACCTGCTGAACGCCATTGGCCGCTTGAGCGAAATGTTCAACCGCGTTCTTCTCTTCATCGCTGCCCACCGTGCCGGAGAGGACAACAACACCCTTCTGGGAGATCACATGGATATCACGGTTCTTCAGCACTGGATCCTGGTACAGTTTTGATTGGATCTGGGCGACGATGACGCTGTCGTCCGGGGAGTTTGAGTTCTTGAAAAGGCTGCACCCGCTAAAGGTTACAGCAAGGCCCAACATCAAGGCTGCAACACGCAATCTAGGACTGATCATGGTGACCTCCTGGCCGCCCGAAGGGTTGCGGCACCGTGGAGATTAGACGTAAATGCAAGGCTCAGTGTTGCGCTTTCCAGTTCATCACGCAACCGAATTCTTGCAACTCTGTCAACTTCAATCATACCAATATGTTGCGTGAAGATCAATTTCTTAGGCTGTTATCATAGAGCGTGTTAGAATTTCACGAGGAGGGTCGCCGTGAGGGAGGTCTCAGCGGCTCAACTGCTTTTGCTCATTCCGGAGTTGGTACTGAGTATCTGCTTGGTGAAAGCAAGCTTGTGACAGAAAGCCTTTCAATTGTCATTCCAGTGTACAACGAAGAGGACAATATCCATCCCCTCGTGGAGCGATTAGAAGAGGCTGTCGCTGGATGGAGTGACTGGGTCGAAATCCTTTTTGTTGATGATGGCAGCAGTGACAAAACGCTGGAATTGCTGAAGGAAGCTCAGAAGAGCGACTCCCGCATTCGGATCGTTCACTTCCGAAAGAATTTGGGTCAGACGGCCGCGATAGCGGCGGGGTTTCGGCTGGCGCAAGGAAGGGTGATCGCCACGCTCGATGCCGACTTGCAGAACGATCCGATGGAGATCCCCCGGCTGGTAAAAATGCTGAAGGAATGGGACGCCGTTTGCGGCGTCCGCATCAAGCGTAAAGACAGTTGGTGGAAACGCCTTTCATCACGGATTGGGAATGGTTTTCGAAACTGGGTCACAGGTGACGACATTATCGATACCGGCTGCACGCTGAAGGCTTATCGGCGGGAATGCCTGGAAGGGCTGGAACTTTATAACGGAATGCATCGGTTCCTGCCTACCCTGATCAAGATGCGAGGCTACCGCGTAACGCAGGTTCCGGTGGCCCATCACCCCCGGCGGGCCGGAAAAACCAAATACGGAACGTGGGGGCGGCTGGTGAAGGGGCTCACTGACGTCTGGGCGGTACGCTGGATGAAAAAAAACCGGATCCAGTATGAGGCTGAGTTACAAGTGCTTGAAAGAACCGACCCTGCTGAGGTCCGCAAGATCCACTCGTAGCAAAGAATGCCGAAAAAGAATATGCTGTTTATTCTGAGCAAAGTTCTGCGCCTCAGCCTGACAGAATCAACTACTGGCGAAGTTTTTTATGACCTTCTGCTGCCCCGAATGACCGCGTGACAGGGACCTTTGGGATTTCGGCCAGGCGCCTGGACAGAAAGAATGGGTCGGCCCCGGCGGCCTTTTCTCCCCGCCGTCTCGCGGGCCGCAGAGGGGGTTTCGAAATGACGGAGGTTTGTGGGCATCCTTGAGTGCTGAGACGTCTTCGCAATTGAAAGAGGTTGCTCCCGCCAGCTTTCCTCGGCGCGGGTTTCCCGGCGCACACTTTCTACTTTTGCTCGTTGTGGCCTCCTGGCTCTTCTTCGCAGGGCTTGGGCGACTTTCTCTGATTGAACCCGACGAGGGAAGGAACGCCGAGGTGGCGCGGGAGATGCTGGTCAAAGGCGACTGGATCGTTCCGCACTTCGACGGTTTTTCCTACCTGGATAAGCCGCCGGTTTATTTTTGGCTGGTGGCCGCCACCTTCAAGATTGGAGGCCTTTCGGAAGCGAGCGCTCGTTTCTCCTCCGCCCTGGCTGCCCTGGGAACGATGCTTCTGGTTTGGTTCCTGGCGCGCCGAATGTTTGGAGACTCCACCGGCCTCTACGCCGGGATCATTTTTGCCACGTCCCCATTGGTGGCAATCTTTGCCCGCGAAGTCATTTTTGACATGACGCTGACTTTTTTCGTCACCGTTGCGATGGTCTGTTATTGGCTGGGTGAAGCTTCCGGGCAGCGGCGAAGGCTGTGGGACGTTTTGTTCTTTGCGGCGATGGGCGTGGCGACTCTTACCAAAGGGCCGGTCGGGTTCCTTCTTCCCTTACTCTCGATCTCGGCTTTTCAAGCTTTGCGGGGCAGCCTGCGCAGCCTGAGGAAATTGAACTGGGGGCTCGGCTTGGCGACTTTCCTGGCCGTAACCTTGCCCTGGTTTATTGCCGTGTGCGTCCGGCATCCGGATTTTCCGCGGTACGCCTTCTGGCAGGAAAGCTTGCAACGTTTTGCGACCGGGCACTCGCACCGCTCCGGCTCTCTTTACTACTATCTTCTGATTTACGTGGCAGGATTCCTGCCCTGGAGTTTCTTCCTGCTCTACGCGGCTTATAGCAGGGTCAGACGCTGGAAGGATTTGAGGCAAGAGCAATATGCCCCGGTGCTGTTTCTCTTGAGCTGGGCGGGTGTGATCTTCATTTTTTTCAGCCTATCGCAGTCCAAACTTCCGGGCTATTTGCTGCCTGCTTTGATTCCGCTCAGTATTTTGATGGCAAAGGTTTGGACCCAGAAGCGGCCGCAGGGTGAGCGCCGGGCTCCTGATTGGCTGACGGCGGGGTTTGCAACTCTGATCGCGCTTGGAATCCTGGCGGCTGTGGCTCCGCAGCTTGAGCGATTTACCCTCCTGCATGCGCGGCTGGATCAGAAACTGCCTTCGAGCCTCCTGCCGCTGCTGAAACCCACTTTGCTCTATACGGGAATCACCCTGGCAGCTTTAGGGATCATCGGACGGGACCTCTGTACCCGGGCACGTGAAAAAGCTCCCACGCTGATCATATTCCTCCTGGCCTCATGCGCCTTTCCGCTTTTGCTGATGCGCTGGTTCCATCCCCTCGAGATGTACGCTTCCGCCGATTCGAGCCGCAACCTTGCGAAAACCATTCTCGCGAGCCCCGAAAAGAATCTGCCTGTGTATGGCTACTATTACTTCCGGACAAGCTTGCCTTTCTACCTCCGGCGTCCGGTTGGCTTGATTTCATCCAAGGCAGACGAGTTGACGAGTAATTACATCATTTCCCGCTGGCCGAAAGTCAACGCGCAGGCCGCAGCAGGCAGTCCGCCTCACAACATTTTCGCTGCCGGTCGAGACCGCTACCCGCTTGTGATGAACGAAAGCGAATGGCTGTCTCGAAGGCGCTCAACCCCGGTTCTCGTCATGGTCCGAGACGATCAGGTGTCCCAATTGGCTGCAGCGGTCCATCGGATGGACCCGCTGTGGAGTGGGTGGGAATACTCCGTCTGGGAAATTCCCGCCGATCCGGATGAGCATCGCCCGCCGGCCAAGGGCCAGTAGGCGCCGGCTCGAAACTCAGCGCCAAACCGGCCATCAGGAATTTTATGTGCGGCATTTGCGGCATTCACAACTTGGCTTTCGAGCCCCTGGACCGCCGGGACGTCATCGACCGAATGTCGGCGCGGCTCAAACACCGGGGTCCTGACAGCCAGGGAAAATTCGAACTTCCCCATTTGGCTTTCGCCATCCGCCGCCTGAGCATCATTGACCTGGAAACAGGCGACCAGCCGCTCTCGAATGAAACGGGCGAGATCACTCTGGTTTTCAACGGGGAGATTTACAACTACCGCGAGCTTCGCAAGGAACTTCTTGGCCGGGGCCACCGTTTCAAAACCCAATCGGACGGCGAAGTCATTGTCCATCTCTATGAAGAGAAGGGCACGGATTTCGTGCGCGATCTCAATGGCATGTTTACCATCGCGCTTTGGGACAATTCCGCCGGGCGCTTGGTCCTGGCGCGCGACCGGGCCGGCGAAAAGCCCCTCTACTACTGGCAGCACGATCATACGCTTGTTTTTGCCTCCGAAATTAAGGCGATCCTCGAACATCCCGGGGTCAGCCGCCGGCTGGATTCTGAAGCCCTGCCGCAATATTTCTTTTATGGATACTTTCCGACGCCCCGGACCGTTTACGCGGAGATCAAAAAGCTTCCCGGCGCCCACCTCATGGTGGTGGAAGGCGGGAGGATGCGCATCGAGTGCTACTGGCGCCTGCAGGATTACATGTGCGCTCCGGACGAGCCCGCCCTTACCCCAAAGCAAGAGCAGGAGGTCTGCGCGGAGCTTCGCGAGCGGCTTCGTGAGGCCGCGGTTTCCCGCCTGGTCAGCGATGTACCCCTGGGGATTTTCCTGAGTGGCGGAATCGATTCTTCGACGATGGTTGCTACCATGAGCGAACTTTCGCCGGGTAACGTGAATTCCTTTTCGGTCTCATTCCCCAATCGTTCTTTTGACGAAGGCGGGTATGCCGCGTACGTGGCCAGGCATTTTCACACTCAACATCACGTGCTGATGGCCGACGACGCCAGCATGCGCAGGGCGCTCGGGTTTCTGGTCGACCATCTGGACGAGCCCATGTCCGACCCGGCCGTCATCCCAACTTTCCTTTTGTCCCAGTTTGCAAGAGAGCGCATCAAAGTAGCGCTGAGCGGCGAGGGAGGCGACGAGCTTTTCGGAGGGTATCCCACTTACCTGGGGGCACGCGCCGCGGAGTATTACCTTCGGCTTCCGGAAGTTATCCGGCGGCAGGTTTTTGACAGGGTCCGGGACCACTTGCCCGTATCTTCGGGCGCCGTGCCCCTCGGCCTCTTCCTCCGCCGCTTTTTGACTCACGCTGAAAAAAATCCCGCAGAGCGCCACCACACGTGGTTTGGAATGTTTTCACCGGACGAAGTCGACGGACTTTTTTCGTCCGAATGGACGGGGCCGCATCCTCCAAGCGGCGGGATCTTTTCTCCTTTGTCCCGAATCCTTGACGGCGCCCGGTTTGATGAAGTTCTGGGCGAAATGCTCTACCTGGATTTCCGGATGTATCTTGAGGACAACCTGCTGGTCAAAGTGGACCGCGCGAGCATGGCGTGCTCGCTGGAGGTCAGAACGCCTTTCTTGGACCACCGGCTGGTGGAGTTTGTGGCGGGCCTGCCGACAAACCTTAAAATGCGCGGTTTTAAGGGGAAATATATTCTAAAGAAGGCGGTTGAAGCGTGGCTTCCCCGCAAGATCGTTTACCGGCAAAAACGCGGATTTGCGGTGCCGATTGCGAGTTGGATTCGGAATGAACTGCGCCCCCTGGTGGCCGAAACGCTGGCAGAGGATAAGCTGAAACGCCAAGGCTTCTTTAACCCTGTCTTTGTGCAACAACTGCTCCGTGAGCACTTGGAGGGGCGCGCCGATCACCGCAAGCCCCTCTGGACGCTCCTTTGCTTTCAGCTCTGGTACGATCGCTGGGGAATGGGAGACTCATAGCCTTGCGGGGGAGGAAAATCACTCACAAATTGGCTTATGCGCCGCCGGGACGGGAAGCCTTTTCCTCCAACGAGCGGGAGATCATTCAAAGGCTTCGGACGCCGCGCCAAGCTCAGCAATTCCTTTACACGCTGCCATATAACCACGAGAAGGAAGGGGAGACCTTGCGCAGCTTCCGCAGCGCGCTCAAGCACAAAACCGCGCATTGCCTTGAAGCGGTTCTTGTGGCGGCCACGATCCTTGAGCAGCATGGGTATCCGCCTTTGCTCCTTGATATGGAATCCCAAGACAATCTGGATCACGTGGTGTTTGCTTTCCGCCGGGGCGGGAGGTGGGGGGCTGTGGCCCGATCCCGAGACATCGGACTGCAGGGCCGTAAACCTGTTTTCCGAACTTTGCGCCACCTGGTTATGAGTTACGTGGACCCCTATGTGGACGGGAAAGGGAGAATCACGGGATACGGCTTGGCGGACTTGCGGACCTTAACGGGCACCGACTGGCGTTTTTCCGCGAAGAATGTCTGGAAAGTTGAAGAAACGCTGATTCGCTTGCCTCACCAAACGCTCAAGTCCTCGGACCAGCGGTATGAGCGGGTCCTGCGCCGTTATCTTGCGGTCAAGAAACAATATCCGGGGCGCCCGGTCACTTTTTATTCGAATCGCTCGCAGTGGATGTGAGCATCGAGCTTAATACTCCCGGATTCCTTCCTTTTGGGCATCAAGGTCGATCCGCATAATCCATTCACAGTTGACGTAGTGGGCTTCAAAGAATTTCTCCAGAGCCGACCGGTCCGGCGCTTCCGCCTCGGTCAGCATCCGGCCGTCAATTTGACTGGATACAATGCGGTGGATCTTAATTTCGGTTGCTCCCAGGAGTTGTTCCATGAGTTGCTTTAGCGCCTGCTTGGTGAGGCAGGCGGTGGTGTGAGCGGAGAAGTAGAGCGCCATGTTACCCCTTTTGAAGGTTTAGTCGAGAACTCTGAAAACTGATCCCTCTATCATAGCAGGGCTGACGGGAGGTGTACCGGTTGAACTTTCAGGACGATTGCGCAAGCGGGGAGAGGCCTGAGGCTCAGAAACTCTTATTGTGATTGCTCAATGGCTTCCACCAGCAGGTGAGACTTATGTGCAAGGTTGGAGGCTCTCTGCAAGTCGGACTCCTGGAGGGCCCGCAAGGATTGCTGCAGGAATCCGCGCGCGCCCTCGAGTGTTTCGCGCTCCGTGGGCGAGAGCCATTCCCGGCTGAGGCGCGCAATCCGCTGTTCAATCTGTTGCTGCATTTGGACAACCTGGCCATGCAACGCTGATTCTCGCGCCGAGCTCTCACTGGGTCCCATTGCCGGTACATTGGCGGGTTGTGGCTCCGGGGAGGCGTCGCTTGCTCGCGAACGTTCACCGCGCCGAATGCGCCGGCGAGGCTGTGATATAGGAGTGGGCACAGGCACCGGGATTGGAGCGGTTTCCTCCGGTTCTGGAGGAGCCGGCGCCTGAATGACGATTGCTTGCGGCTGCGTCGAGGCCGTCTCCACAGGGCTGGCGGCAGGAGGCGGAGTAGGGATGTAGACAACCCGTGGCCCTGTATTCCTTTTGGGGCAGCCACCGAATAGCAACGCAACAGTGCAAACTATAGCTTTTCCTGTCAAATCACCTTGATTGTACCATCCACCGGGGTGCCGCGCATCCAGAACGCCCCTATTAGAAAAACCCACTTAAAAAAACGGCGCAACGGGCTTCGCGTGAGATATACACTCTGGATGGCAAGGGCCCTCCCCAGGATACACTCGCCTTCCCTTTCAACACGAGCCGCCAGCCTGCGGCGGAAGAGGCCCGCGATCCGAAACCTCCGTAGCGGCGAACCCTAATGCGTACCGGCGCCGCTGTGCTCATGTGATTTGACCTGCTGTTCGTACAGTTGCTGCCATTCTTGGCGTTTCTTCAGGACGAACTGTTTGGCATCTTCAAACGATTTGAATGGACGTTTTCCCTTGATCAGGTTGCATGGCTGGCAGCAGGTTACGAGATTATCCATCCTCCGGGTGCCGCCTCGCGCGTGCGGGTGAACGTGGTCGATGGTAAGGATCATCCAGTTGGTGAATTGGTACAAGCCATCCAAGCCGCAATATTGGCATTGAAAATGGTCACGTTTGAAAACCTTCATTGCCTCGTCACGCGCTATGCGCGGAGCGGGCCCGGTGAAGAACTTCTTGAGATTTTTGATGGGCATGGCTCCTCCTCTTGATTCCAGATCTAATACGCGCAGGCTATCGCTCTCTGTGCCGTTCATGGCAACGAAAGAATCCTCGCTTCCGCTAGCCCTGAGGCTTTTTGATCACATCTTACTCCTGATCATTCTTTTTGGGTAGCGGTAAGAGGAAGGCCCAGGCACCCGGCTCGACGGCCGCGGCGATTCTGCGCTAATTCCGGCTCATATTGGCATGGAGACCCGGAAGGTAGTCCCAAGGTCCGGTTCACTTGAAAAGTCGATCGAACCGTTATGGAGTTGTATGATCCGATAGGCCATGGCTAGACCCACACCCGAGCCTCCGGGCTTCGTGCTGAAGTAGAGCAAGAAGATTTTAGGCCGCAGTTCCTCAGGAATTCCAACTCCCTGGTCGGCAATTTGCAGTTCAACGCGCTGGAGCAGGTTGCGAGGTGTGATTTTCAGTTCGCCACCGGAAGGCATGGCTTGACAGCCATTCAGCACAAGGTTGAGAAGAGCCTGTTTCATCAGATCACGATCCAACCGTACCTTCGGCACAGAGTCGCCGGCTTCAAGCTCTAACCGGACATTATTCTGCCGTGCCTGGGGCTCCGCCAAGATGAATACTTCCTGCACAAGCACGGCAAGGTCCGTTTCGCTTAGGTGCAACTCCACCGGGCGCGTAAAATCGAGGAACGTTTTGACGACCCGGTCAAGGCGCCAGATCTCCGATGAGAGCGTGTCGAGTTGGGGTTTAACGGTTGCGCCATGATCGGCAAGTTTGGTTTTTAGAATTTCCACTTGCAGGACCATGGCGTTTAGAGGGTTCTTGACCTCATGCGCGATGCCTGAGGTGATGCGCCCGAGGGCCGCCAGTTTGGTTGCCAAGTCGATCTGGTCCTCGAGTTGTGCTCGCGTCCCGGCATCGCGAATAGTTACCAAGGCGCCGACGGGTTCACCCTGCGCCTCCACAAACTGGACGCTGGCGGCGACTCGGGGATTCTCTTCCGAACTGCCCCCATCAGCAGATTCCCAGACGAGGGGTTTTCGCGTTTGGAACGCCTCACGCAGGGTCCGATCAAAGGGGCGACCGGTCCCAAAAATTTCGGTGGCAGAGCGATGCAGGAGTAACTCCGGCGGCGCGCCCAGAAAGCGCGTCACGGCGGGAGTGGCCAAAACCAATTGATCCTGCCGGTCAAAAAGCAAAAGGCCGTCGGCGAGGTTGGCAAACAGTTGGTCGAGATTTTCTTTGAGCTTGAGAAACGCTGTTTTCTCGCCCCTCATCTGCTCACCCAGGAGGTTCAGTTTGGAGGAAAGGATACCCCACTCGTCTTTACGGTTGATTTTTAAGGGCTCGGTATACTCGCCGCGGGCCATTTGCTCAACGCTGTGGGAGATCGTCTTAAGGGGACGGAGCAGGCGAAATGAGAGCAGGCTGGCAAACGCTGTGGCCAGCACAATGGCCAGGACAGCCAGCAGAAATGCCTTGCGCAACTCCGGCGTCAACTGGTTGGCGACGAACAGCGTTGAAACGCCCACATGGATTATACCGAAAGGCTTGTCGCCTACTTCGATCGGCAAATCGATCTCATAAACTCTTGGCGGCCCATAGATAACCCGGAGCTGCCGGAATGCGCTTGAGCCGAGCAGTTGGCTGAAGGGAGTGCCGGCGGCAAACGCAGAGCCAATTTCTGTCGGGTCGTTGTGGACAAGAATGATCCCCTTCGTATCGGTTATCGCCACGTAATACATGGTTGCTGAATAGCCCACCGCCGATTCGATCGTGGAGCTAAGGCCGGGATCTTGGGCAAGGTGCGTTTGAATAAATTGCAGGACGGCTCCGGAATCCGATGGCTCAATACCCGGCGGAAGGTGACTCTGCGCCAGAACAGTTTGTGCCTGGTGATAAACTTCGTCGGCGACGTATTGCCCGCGGCGCTCCACATTGACAAGCGCATCTCGGGCGAGGCTGGTAAGGTAAAGGGCGGATATAGCCAGCACCACCAGGAGCACGATAAGTCCTGTCAGTGCCGTCAGCTTAGCTTTGAGGCTTAGCCTCATATTCTTTCAGCTTGTTGTGAAGAGTTTTCAGGCTGATCCCCAACATCTCCGCCGCGCGCGTCTTATTGTTTCCGGTAAAGGCTAAAGTTTCAACGATCAACCGGCGTTCAGCTTCTCCCACCGTCATTCCAGGGTGAAGATGAAGGTCGTCGCCCATGCCTACCGAGGCAGCGCGACCGAAATCTGGAGGAAGGTTTTCGGTTCGCAACACTTCCCCCGGGTTCAAGACCATCATGCGTTCAAGCGTGTTGCGGAGTTCGCGGACGTTGCCCGGCCATGAATAGTGCCGAAAGGCGTCCATCAAGCGATCGTCGATAGCTTTGATTTTACACTGGTGCTTACGATTCAGCTCTTCGATGAGGGCTTGCGTCAAAGGTTCCATATCCTCCAGATGTTCCCGCAGGGGAGGCATAATAATTTGCACGACGTTCAGGCGAAAATACAGGTCGCTTCGGAGCTGCCCTTTGGCGACGGCGTCTTCAGGAATCTTATTGGTGGCCGCGAGAACACGAACATCCACAGAAATCTCGTTCTTACTCCCCAGGCGACGGAGTTTGGAATCCTCCAGCACGCGCAAAAGCTTGGCTTGGGTCTGCGCCGGCATCTCACCGATTTCGTCCAACATCAGGGTGCCGCCGTCCGCCAGTTCAAAGCAGCCCATGCGCCGCTCGACCGCCCCTGTAAAAGCCCCTCTCTCATGCCCAAAAATTTCGCTCTCCATCAGGGTTTCGGGAATGGCGGCGCAGTTGACGGCCACGAAAGGCCTTCCCTTGCGGGGACTAAGTTCATGAAGGGTCCGGGCGGCGAGTTCTTTGCCGGTTCCGCTTTCGCCGGTGATCAGTATGCTGGCGCGGGAGGGTGCCACCGCGGCGATCACTGACATGACCTCCTGCATCTTTTTCGACCGCCCCACCAATTCCCCCAGGAAGCCCGCGTCACGCAAGCGCCGGTGAGCGACCTCAAGCTGAAGTTCGTTTTCCCGGCGCTCCAGACAATTGCGGAGTTCAACCTGAAGGCGCTTGGGATTGATCGGTTTCTCAATGAAGTTGAACGCGCCCAGCTTTGTCGCTTCGACGGCTTGTTCGATCGTTCCCTGTCCTGTCAGCATAATGAACGTTATCTCAGGCCGCGCATCCCGGATCTGTTTGAGGAGACCCATGCCGTCGACTTGCGGCATCCGCAAATCCGAGATCACGACGGCCGGGTTGAACTCGGAAATCTTCTCCAAAGCCTCGCGGCCGTCGGCGGCCGCGGCGGTTTCATAACCCCACGCCGTCAGCAGTTCCGCCAACCCCTGCCGAGCGCTCAGTTCGTCATCGACAACCAGGATTCTTGCTCCACCAGGCACTTGTAAGCCTCCACTTGTCAATATATTACATTCCTTCAATCGGAGGTTGAAAATCAACACAAAGGAAGCCCTGGGGTTTCCACCCGGCGAGCAAATGCAAGAACGATAAGCCTGGGCTCAGCTCGTTGAGCCCCGGATTGCGTGTGCAGTCCCATTCCCTATTCGGAAAAAATCTCAAGGCGCAAGTTCCATCTTGGGATTTGTTTTGACTTTACGGAAGCCTCGTTTTTATACTGAGCACGCTTTCTAAGTTGGATAAGCGTTTGGCAGGGCGCGCAAAATATGGATGAGCATATCCTGATCGCAACCCCGGAGAAATCCCGCCGGGATTTGTGCATCGAGGTTGCAAGGCGTCTGGGCCTTGCCGTCTCACCCGCCGAGTCTACTCCTCGCGCTCTCGGCATTCTTAACGCCGGCGGCATCGACGTTGTTCTCGCCGATGCGCGAATGCCGGGCCTGAGCGTCCTTGATCTGCTGAAGTCGGCACGGGAAAATTCGCCGGCAGCCGACGTTGTCGTCATGGCAAATTCCGCAGAAGATGAGATGGCCCAGCAGGCCGTCAAAGGGGGCGCCTGCGAGTGCATCATCCGTCCGTTCGAGGCGGACGATCTTCAGCGGCTGATCAAGGGGGTTGTCCAAAAAAGGCAACTGTATGCTGAGAATCGTTTGCTCCGCGAGCAGCTTGAAACGCGGCGAGGGCTGGGAGCTCTCATCGGTTCGTCGGCGAAGATGCAGAAGGTTTACGAAACGATCCTGAAAGTGGCGGCCAAGCGGCATCCCGTGCTGGTGCTGGGAGAAAGCGGCACGGGCAAAGAGCTGGTTGCGCACGCCATTCACTCTTATGGACCGTGGCGTGACCTCCCCTTTGTTCCCGTCGATTGCGGCGCCTTGTCCGCTACGCTGATCGAGAGTGAGCTGTTTGGGCATGTCCGAGGAGCCTTCACGGGCGCCCATCAAAACCGATCCGGCCTCCTGGTCGCCGGAGGGAAAGGAACAGTTTTCCTGGACGAAATCGCGGAGCTTCCCGTGGAACTCCAATCGAAACTGTTGCGAGCCATTCAGGAGCGGGAGGTTCGGCCGGTGGGCAGCAATCGGCGCATGCCTCTTGAGGCCCGCATCATCGCCGGGACCAACCAGCATCTGGAAGGAGCCATCACTCGAGGGATCTTCCGCAAAGACTTGTTTTTCCGGCTCAATGTCGTATCCATTAAACTGCCGACTCTGCGGGACCGGAGGAGCGACATTCCCGCCCTGGTGCATCACTTTATTGACCGTTATGGTGGAACCAGCGGTAGCGCCAAAGACATCTCCTACGAGGCCATGAGCCGCCTGATGAACTACGACTGGCCCGGCAATGTGCGGGAACTTGAAAACTGCATCCAGCGCGCTTTGGCGCTGGGATCCGGTCCTGAAATTCAGATGAGGGATTTGCCTTCCAATCTCCTTTACGCCATGCAGGCCGGAAGCGGGGAGCGACAGATTTCCACCTTGCGAGAACTTGAGCGGGATGCCATCCGGCAGGCTCTTGAGGCGACCGCCGGAGACCGCCTTCGGGCCGCTAAATTACTCGGTATCGGCAAGACCACGGTGTACCGAAAAATCAAGGAGTACGGTCTGGAAGACATCACGGATACTTCTCATCCTTAGTAACGCGCGCCGCGGTTTGGCGATGGATTTGCCTATTTCCCTGTGGGACGGTTCGAAATCCTCCGAGGAGGCTTTAATCATGTTGAAAAAGTCGAAGAGATCCATCAGCCGCCGCAAGTTCTTGGCAAGCGTCGCCGGTGGCGCTGTGGGAGGACTGACGCTTGCTTCCTGCGGGGGAAAGCACCGGAAGGCCGTGGAAGCGCCTGCCGAGGCTTATCTCGTCCCCAATTTTCATCCGGCGAGTTGCGGCTGGCTGGATACGTTTTCCCAGGAACGCGTGTACTGCTGCAACAGCTATCTGGATCATCTCGACCGCGTGCGCGACGATCCCACCTACAAATTCGTTCTCTCGGAATGCAACAACCTGATTGCCATTATGAATTTCCAGCCGCAGCGCATTCCGGAGCTCAAGCAGAGGTGCAAGGAAGGGCGGGTGGAGCTGGTCAACGCTACCTTCCTCGAAATGACGATCAATCTTTCGGGCGGTGAAGCGCTGATCAAAGAGGGTGTGGAAGGGTTGCGCTGGCAGGAAGAAGTGATGGGCTTCAGCCCGCGCTTCGCGTGGACCATCGATATATGCGGCCTTCACGATCAGATGGGCCAGCTCGCGGCCGGCTTGGGCCTCCAGGCCATGGTTTACAACCGGATGAACAAAACGGGCAGCACTATCCATTGGGCGGAATCGCCGGACGGGTCGCGCATTCTTGCGCTGTGTCCCCGCAACTATGGCGACTTTGGTCCCGTATTTCGGACAAAGGTTCCATTAACCCCGGACCAGCTCCGGAAACTTGAACTGGAACTGAAGGGAAAAACGAAGGAAACGCCCGCCGGCGCCCCTATTCTTGTGCTCGGCGGCGGTGGCGATTATAACCTGGCGCCAACCTACAAGGAATATCCCAAAGAATTTCTCAAGCAATGGAAACAAGTCAATCCCGAAACCAAGATTCGCATCGCTACGGCCGGAGAATATCTGGATGCTATCTTGCCCGGGATTCAATCCGGAAAGATACAAATCCCGACCATGCGTGGCGGCACGGGCTACACTTTTGACGCTTTCTGGATCGAAAGTCCAACCGCCAAAACCTGGTATCGCCGTAACGAGCACGGCCTGCAGGCGACGGAATCCTTGGCGACAATCGCAAGCCTTCAGTCAAACTTTCGGTATCCTACCAAAGACCTTTACGATGCATGGATTCAGATGCTTCTGAATATGGACCGCAATTCGCTTTGGGGGTCAGCGGCGGGGATGGTCTTTGTCAGCCAGAAATCCTGGTGCGTCCAGGATCGCATGGAGTCCGTTCAGGCTATCAACAAGGGAGTTCAGACCCGAGCGTTCCGAGCCTTAAGTCCGCGTGGAGAAGACTTGGTTCTGTTCAATCCGCTCAATTGGGAACGAAGCGACCCTATCACCATCAAACTCGATCCGGGCCAAAGCCTGAAGGGATTCGAATGCCAGGCGATGTCGGGCGGGCAAACGTTATGCAATCTCCGGCTCCCTTCCTTCAGTACCCCGGGAGCCGAAGTTCAACCTCGAAGCCCGGCAAAGTCCAAAAAGATTCAGCTGCCCGAAACAATTGAGACGCGTTATTACGCCGCTCGGGTCAACCCGAAAACCGGCGCGCTGGAAAGCCTGAAACTGAAACCGTCGGGACGAGAGATGCTGGGAGCTCCGGCCAACGTGATTGTTGCCGAAAAACCGAAATCACAAGATGGCGACCCGGGGGACTTCATCGTTCCCCGGCCCCACCGCGTGCGGCTGGCTTCCTCCAGCGACTTCAAGCCTGCTGTATCCGCTTATTCCGGCCCGCTCGCCACAACAGTCGTCATCGAAAGCGAGTTTTACGGCGGCCAACCGAGCCGGCGCGTCATGCACTTCTATAAGGAGCATCCTCGGATTGATTTCGAAACCGAGCTCCAGGATATTCCTAACCTAACGGTGGTGGTTGCGGAGTTCCCCCTCAATGAGGAGATCAATGAAGTCCGCCGGGGCATTCCGAACGGCTTCTCTCATGCCGCCTGGGCCAAGCCGAATCCAACCCTTCACGGCTGGGCCAAAGGCATCGTGCCAGCGGTGCGCTGGACCGATTTTGCGCTCGCCGGCGGAGGAGGCGTTGCCCTCCTGGACCGCGGGCTGACGGGCAGAGAACTCAATGGCCGGACGCCCATCATTTACCTGTACAATGCCACGGAAAAGTACTACGGCTATCCGAATCCCTGGCTAAGCGGCAAGGGAAAGCATCAATTTGATTACGCGCTTGTAGCCCATGAGAGCGCATGGGAAGATGCTCGAATCCCTCAAATGGCCTGGGAATATAACAGCCCGCCGCTTTGGGTCCCCGGCGGTAAAGCTGCTCCAGCCAAAGGTTGGGTTGAGACCTCAAATAACCTCATCGTTCAGGTGGTGCGCCGGGAAGGGCCTGAAATTGAAATGAGGCTTCTCGAATGTTTCGGCTTGCCCGGAACAGGCGAAGTGACGTTGAATTTGCCGCATCACGGCGCAAACCTTACCAATTTGCGCGGCAAGGACCCCAGTCCGCTCGGAGGCGGTTCGCCTTACCGCTTCCCGGTCCGGCCCCAGCAGATTGTGACGCTGCGGTTCAGAACCGAATCTGCTGTTGAGAAGATCAAGCCCATACTGGAGTGGGATTCTCTTGTGCCTAAGTCAAAGCTCGAGGCCTTGCACAAATATGGAAGCTACAAGGGACACCCTCCGCGAGGCGATCAGTCCTAGCGCAACTTTTCTCGTTTTCGGCGTTGGCAATCCTTTCCGATCCCGATTGGGGACCTGCGCAATTTTTGTCTTGTAGAGCTTCGGCAGCAGTTACTCCGGGCTCGAATGGGATGCCAAGGCCCGTTGCGTCCATCAGAAATTGCTCGACATTCCACAGGGTTAAATCGAAAATTGCTCTGATGGCCACGATTGCTCTCGACGCGACTTACACCGTCGGGCCCCAGCCTTCCGGTGTCGCAGTGTATTGCAGAAGGCTGATTGAATCGCTGGCAACACTCGAGTGCGAACACTATTATTTGCTCTGCTATCGCATTTCGAGGTTTAAACAGCGGCGTGACTTTCTGCGGCCCAATGCCATCCCGCAGCCCCGGCGCCCGCGTTTTTCCGTGCGCTTCTACCATAACCCGTGGACATTCTGGCTGCCATGGCAGGCCGAGCTTTTTCACAGCCTGGCGCAACGGCCGCCGGCGTTTCGGTTCAAGAAGGAGATCGTGACGGTGCATGACCTGTTCCCTTTGACGGGAAAGGATTACTCGACGCCGGAATTCCAGCGGAAATTTTCTGCCCTCCTGTTGGAAGCAGTTGAGAGGGCCGTGCGCGTGATTACGCCTTCCCGGCATACGGCGGACCAATTGTTAAAGCACACAGCTGTCTCTCGGGAAAAGATTCGCGTGATTCCTCATGGAGTGGATTTCCCTGCGAATTCGCTCAGTCCTGAAAGCCGTGTGCTTGAGCGCGAACGCTTGGTAGGCAAGGGCAACACGATGATTCTCGCCGTGGGCTGGATTGAAACGAGGAAAAACATTCTGAACGCCTTAAAAGCGCTCCGGCATTTGCCATCCCGCTACCGCCTGGTCATTGCGGGAGGAAATGGTCACGGCAGTCAAGCTGTCCACGACTTCATTCGCACCGAAGGGCTCAGCTCGCGCGCCGTGGTGCTCGGTTACGTGCCTGCCAAGCGTCTTCCCGTGCTTTATGACGCAGCGAATGTATTTCTTTTCCCGTCTTTTGATGAAGGGTTCGGGTTTCCGGTCCTTGAGGCGATGGCGCACGGGCTTCCGGTGGTTGCTTCTGAAACAGCCTCCCTGCCGGAGGTGGGAGGGGATGCGGCCATTTATGTTAATCCCCGCGATCCTCAGGACATTGCCGAGAAAGTTATTCGAGCTGCCGAGGATGAGGGTTTGCGGAAGCCGATGATTGAGCGCGGCCTTGAGCGGGCTCGGCAGTTTACTTGGCGTCGCACGGCCTCGGCCCACCTGGACGTCTATGATGAAGTGCAAGCAATGGAACCTGTGCATTGATGCCCGCAGCCTTGGGGTGCTTCCCTGGCCAGGAACGCCGCAGGCTAAGGCAGATCTGCTCGGCCATGCACTGAAGCTTCGATATTATTGATTTGGGGAACTTTTGAGAAGAGCACTGATTACCGGAATATCCGGACAAGACGGAAGTTATCTTGCCGAGTATCTGCTTGATCTCGGCTACGAGGTTTGGGGGCTGGTGCGGCGTGAGCCCCAGACGTCGCGCTGGGTAGAAAAGATTGCTCACAGAATTGAATTTGTGTATGGCGACCTCCGGGATGAAGAATCTCTCAAGGTCGCCTTTCAGAAGGCCTGGCCCGATGAGGTTTACAATCTGGCGGCCCAGGTCTTTGTCCCCACCAGTTGGGAGTGTCCCGCTGAAACCTTTGACATTAATGTGGGAGGGCTTGCTCGCTTTCTGCAGATTGTTGAGCGCCAGAAGCCGGATACGCGCGTGTATCAGGCATCGACGTCGGAAATGTTTGGGAATGTCGGGGCGATCTGCAGCGAGCAGACCCCTTTCCGTCCGATGTCCCCTTACGGAACGTCTAAAATGGCGGCCCACCGGTTGGCGGCAGTGTATCGAAACCGGGGACTCTTCGTATTGGGAGGCATTCTGTTCAACCACGAATCTCCCCGGCGCGGACTGGAAATGGTTACACGGAAAATCACCCGGGCGGCGGCACGCTGGATCTTGGGTGACCGAACGAAACTTAAGCTGGGGAATTTGCACTCGAGGCGCGATTGGGGGTTTGCCGGAGATTATGTGAAGGCGATGCATGCCATGCTGCAACACGATACGCCGAGGGATTACGTCATCGGCACGGGAATTTCCCATAGCGTGGAGGATTTCCTCCAGCAGGTTTTGATTGAACTCAAAAAGATCTGTCGCGAGAGGGATGTTCCGCGCACGATCGAGGACTGGGTCGAGGTGGACTCGCAATTTCTGCGGACAGGCGAGATCCACGACTTGCGGGCCGATTCGAGCACCGCCCGGAAAGAGCTTGGCTGGCAGCCGACGGTGGATTTTCCGCAACTGGTCAAGATGATGGTCGAGGCCGATTTGGCTTCCGCAAAGGAAGCACTGGGAACGAAGGCTGCGGGCTGATCGGAGCGGGAAAGCTATTTGGGAAGTTCTGTGCCCCCCTGACGCAAGCGGGACAAAAACCAGAGAAAATTCCAATTACGATTTCCCCGGATGCACCAACTGCAGCAGCTTGCCTTCTGCCCAAGGCCGGTAGCTCCTGGCAAAGCGAATGCGCTGGTCGAGCGGCGGGTGGCCATAAAGCCAGAACACGATAAAAGGGTTGGGATCGGGATCGGCCAAGTCCTGTTCGCCGAGGATTTGGAAGGCCCGCGCTTCGGCGGCATTCGGGTCCCGAACAACGCCGTAGGTGACTTCCAGCGCGAACTGGTCGGCTTGGTGCTCGTAATGGCGTGAAACGGCATTGACGGCGGGTGAAGCGAAAAAACTGAGCGCTGTCAGCACCAGCAGCATCACCGGCAATGATGCCAGGTCGCCTTCGTCCTCAATGCCGGTGCGATCGCCAAACCGCCCGATCAGCCGCTTGACGGCTCGAAACCCCAGCGCGATGAAGCCTAGCGCGATCAGTTCAATCAGAACAAATTCCTTGAGGATGTGGTGCAAAACATAGTGGCCCGTTTCATGCCCCAGCACCAGCAAGGTCTCGTCGTCCGTCAGCTTCTTTAGCGTGTTGTCCCAGACCACCACGCGCCTGCTTCCGCCGAGTCCCGAAACATAAGCATTAATAGTTTTTGTTTTTGAGCTGGCATTCATCTCCAGAATTCTAGAGCGAGGAATATCCAGGCCGGCACGGTCAAGCATGGTTTCAATCTGGGTGACCAATGCGGGACGAGAGGCCTGGAGCGGGGTGAACTTGAAAAACAGCGGCTCGACCACATAAGGCTCGATGAACATCAGGAACAAGGTAATGGGAAGGGTGACCGCCCAGAAATAAAACCACCAGTGCCGCGGGCTGCGCCGGACCACGGCATAAAATATCCAAACCAGAAACGCGCCGACAATAACCAGAAGCGCCAGATTCTTGCCCCAGTCTCCGGCCCAGGAGCCGAACCCCTGGCTTGATAGGCCAAATCGGTGTTCGATAACATAGTCCGAATAAAAGTCGAAAGGGAACTCAAGCAGTTTGACCGTACCAAAGAACAAGGGCACAAAGACAAGACATTGCAGCAGGTGACGGCGGGACAGGCGGCGCGCCCAATTCCGGAAAGCGACCGCGATCCGCGCTCGCCACAAGAGGAAATAAACCAGGAGTGCAAGCGCTACGCCTGCAAAATAGAGGGCGTAACGGATGTGCGAATAGGCAACGGCTTCGGCCCTTTTCTGGGGCGGGAGTTCGTATCCCTCGGGAGGCGGAGGAAGCTGTGACTCCGCCGGAGCGACATTCTCTGCTTTGGGTTCCTTCGTCAGGGGAGCGATCCGAGGAGCAGCGCCCCAACCGGCCGCGTCAAAACAAATCAGGATCAGAACTACGGAGGCCGTTAACCAAAGGCAGGTTTTCATTAGACTCGGGGCAACACAATGCCCTGCTGTGCCTGGTATTTGCCCTTCTTGTCTTTGTACGATGTTTCGCAGATTTCGTCGGACTCAAAAAACACGATCTGGCACAGCCCTTCGTTGGAATAGACACGCGCGGGAAGGGGTGTGGTGTTGGAAATCTCCAGTGTGACGAACCCTTCCCATTCGGGCTCCAAAGGCGTCACATTAACTATAATCCCGCAGCGCGCGTAGGTCGACTTCCCCACGCAGATCGTCAGAATGCTCCGCGGAATCTTAAAGTACTCCACGGACCGGGCCAGGGCGAAGGAATTGGGCGGAACAATGCACACCGGACCGCGAAATTCGACGAACGAACGCGCATCGAAATTCTTCGGGTCCACGATCGTACTGTTAACGTTCGTGAAAATCTTGAACTCATCGGCGACACGCAGATCGTATCCATAGGAAGAAAGTCCATAGGAAATTACCCCGTCGCGTACCTGACTTTCGGCAAACGGGGAAATCATTTCGTGTTCTCGAACCATGCGACGAATCCAGTGATCACTTTTGACGGCCATGAGCTCTCCCTTGCTTGGAATCTGGCAACTCGGCGGGACAATCCCGGCGGCTTGCGTTCGAGTAGCGAACAGCGCTTGGCATCATAATACAGGATACCGGAGAAAACAACTTGACAACGCCCGAGGGGGTTTCTACGATAAAATCCTGTATTTTCAGGAGGTTCCTGTGATCAAGCTCGATCTCGTCAACGATGTGGTCAATCGAACGGGCATCACCAAGACAAAAGCTGAAAGCGCTGTTGAAACCGTATTTGAGTCGATGAAGAGGGCCCTGGCCAGAGGTGAGCGGATTGAGTTGCGGGGCTTCGGCGTGTTTAATGTGAAACCTCGCAAAACCGGTATCGGCAGAAATCCTCGAACGGGTGCTGAAGTTAACATCTTGCCCGGGAAGGCCGTCCGTTTCAAGCCTGGCAAGGAGCTCCAGTCTCTTCCCTAAAGATACCTGGCGTACGGCTCCGAGGCGCGCACGCTGCCTCCCAAGTGACGCACTTGCTTCGACTTGCGAGTCTCAAGGCGTTCCCTACATAAGGCTCATGGGGTCCATGTCGATCATCAGCGAGTGGGCCGGGACGCCGAGTTGTTCGCACTCATCAGCCAGGCGGCGGAGAACCGCGTTGAGCCTTGCGCGCGATGCCGCCTTAAGAAGAAACTGGATGCGGTAAAGCCTCTTGATCTTTGCCAGGGGCGCAGGTCCGGGCCCCAAAATTCTTATCCCGCGAGCCAAGTCGCCAAGCCGCTCAAAAAAGTTTCCGACTTCTTTGGCAATCCGTGTGGCCTCCTCCAGACTTTTGTCCCGGGCGATGACGTTAGCTAGCGCCGCGGTGGGAGGGTAGTGCATCAGGCGCCGGAACTGGATCTCCTTTGCATAGAACCGGGTGAAGTCCTGTTCGGCTGCCAGGCGAATCGCATAGTGCTCGGGGTAGAACGTTTGCACCAGGACGCGCCCCGGAGAGTCGCCGCGGCCGGCCCGGCCTGCTGCTTGTGTGAGGAGCTGAAAAGTTCTCTCCGCCGCTCGAAAATCCGGGAGCGCCAGTGAAGTGTCGGCGGATACCACCCCCACCAGCGTAACCTCGGGGAAATCATGTCCTTTGGCAATAAGCTGGGTTCCGACCAGGATATCGATTTTCCCTTCTTTGAAATCTGACAGAATCTTGAGGTATTGCCCGGGGCGGCGCGCCGCGTCGCGGTCAAGCCGGGCCACGCGCGCTTGAGGAAACATCTCGGCGAGTTTTTGCTCCAGCTTTTCCGTTCCCTCGCCGATGTAGTGGAGATATTCGCTGCCACAGGCTCGGCAGCGCGAGGGGATGGAAGCCTGGTAGCCGCAATAATGGCAAATCAAGTGTTTTTCGCGCCGATGGTAGGTGAGCGAGATCGAACAGTTCACACAGCGTTCGGTCTGGCCGCAACTCCGGCAAAGCAGAAACCAGGAGTAGCCGCGCCGGTTCAGCAGGAACATCGTCTGCTTTCCGGACCGTAGCTGTGCCTCGACCTCCGCCTTCAGGCGGCGGGAAATCGGTACTTGCGTGTGGGTCTCGCGAAACTCTTCCCGCATATCCACGATTTCCACGCTGGCCAGCGGGCGGCCGCCCACGCGCTCGCCGAGCGTCAAAAGTTGATACTTCCCTTTTTGAGCGTTGGCGTAGCTTTCCAGAGACGGCGTGGCGGAGCCAAGAACCACCAGCGCCTTGGCCAACTGGGCTCGCACGACGGCGACATCCCGCCCGTGGTAGCGAGGCGTCTCCTCCTGCTTGTAGCTGGTCTCATGTTCTTCATCCACAATGATCACGCCGAGATTTTCCAGCGGCGCAAAAACCGCCGACCGCGTTCCCAGCACAACCCGGACTTCACCCCGGCGCGCCCGCCACCAGGCTTCATGGCGTTCGTTTGCTCCCAGGCCGCTGTGCAGCACCGCCAGGGTGTTTCCGAAGCGGGATAGAAACTGCTGGTGAATGGCCGGGGTCAACGCGATTTCCGGCACCAGCATCAGGGCGGCCCGGCCGGATTCCAGCGCGCGTTCGATCAAGCGCAGGTAAACCTCGGTCTTGCCGCTGGCGGTGATGCCATGGAGCAAGGCCACGCTAAACTTCCGGCAATCGAGACGCTCGGCCAGCACGTCAATCGTCTGCGCCTGCGGGGTGGTCATGGTAGGGGGCGGTTCGTACGCAGGGGCGGATTCGGCCGCGGGCAAAGCCCCGTCGCCGAATTCCACCAGACCTTGCAGGCGCAGCTTTTTTAAGTGAGCGAGGGAGGCTCGCGCTATTTTCAAAAGCTCGCGATGGTCATGTGTCTCACCCTCGCGTTCGAGAGCTTCAATGATGCGCCGGGCCACCGGCGACAGGTGTGGCGTGGGGGATTCCAAGGGTCCCGCCAACCTGACGGAAAGCACTTTTCCCCGCCCTCGCGGGCGTTCGGCTTGCGAGAGAACCAGGAGGCGGTCCTTGATCGCCTGGGGGACAAGTTCAGGGGAAAGTTTATCGAACTTCCGGCGCAGGGACTCGATTGTAACGCCGGGGTGCTCATCCACATACTGAAGCAGGCTGGCTTCCGCGCTTTGCCGGGTTTCGCCGAGAAGACTTCCGGCCATTTCCTGCAGTTTTTGACGTCCGGCCTCGGTTAACTCCGCCAGACGTACTTTGCGAGTCTCGGATCGCAGGGGCAGCATGGCCCGGTAGACTTCGCCGAGCGGGGCCAAATAGTATTCTGCGATCCAAAGTCCCAGGGTGAGGAGTTCCGGAGTGAGCACCGGCTCCGCGTCGAGCACGCGAAGGACTTCTCGCACCCGGATGCCCGAGGGAAGGGCTGGCGCCGTCCCAAGAGCAATGCCGATCACCCGGCGCGCACCGAGCGGAACCAAAAGGCGCTGGCCCGCGCGCGCATCGAGAGACTCAGGAAGCGAGTACGTTAGCGGGTGCCGTATGGCCGCCAGAACCGCCACATTGACCATGGTGGGCAAAGCGTGGCGGCTGGGATTCGTCTTGACCCCTGAACTGTTCCGAGTCATGGCAGGATTCTATGCCACACCAACACGGTTGGCTAGCGTTGCGTTTGGAAAATACGTTTACCTGTAGCGCCGACCTTCAGGTCGGCAAATGCCGAGCTAAAGCCCGGCGCTACAACAAATTGGTCCTTCCGTATAAGTAATACAATTTGCCGAACGCAACACTAGTAAGGACCCGGTCTGATTGCAGATTAGTTCGGTGCTCAATCGAGTATTTTGCGGCAATTTCCCTTCTGAAACCACCCATCTTCCGTGTTTCTGTCGTTTGGGATGCCAGCACACGGCTTATTCCTTCTGCTTGCAATAAAAAGGAGATTTGGCTAGGCTTGTTGAATGCAGCCATCGTTACATGCTCTTGAACCAGGTCCGCATTCCCCGGAGATCGTCCGGATGATTGTGGAGATCCCCAAGAACTCCTCAAACAAATACGAGTATGACAAAAATCTAGGCGTCTTTCGGCTGGATCGTACCTTGTATTCGCCCATGCACTATCCGGGTGATTACGGCTTTATTCCCGGGACGCTCGCCGAGGACGATGACCCGCTTGACGTGCTCGTTTCGGCTGATGAGGCGACCTTTCCGGGCTGTATGTTGGAAGTGCGGCCGGTGGGACTGCTGGCCATGGTCGATGAGCACGGTCCCGACACCAAGATTCTCGCCGTTCCTGACAGAAATCCGCGCTATGACCAAATCCACACCATCGACCAGATCTTTCCTCATATTCTGACGGAGATCGAGCATTTCTTCACGATTTACAAAGAGCTTGAGGGAAAGAAGACTCGGATGGAAGGCTGGCAGGGCCCCCGAGAAGCCCGCCAGGCCATCCTGGAAAGCCGCCAGCGGTACCTTGATGTGGAAGGCCAGCCTGAGCAGGAACGAACCGCTGCAGCTTCCTCTTAAGGCCTGGGTACGGAAGCTGGGGCGCCTGTACCCGGACGCGCTCGCGGCCGTTTCTTTCTTTCAATAAATAGCTTAGGGTTGCCGCGAGGGGCCTGGCTCTAAGGCCTCAGACCAGGCTGGCTCGTCTCCGCGCTGCGATGAGGTTTGAGTAAAACGCTCTGAGCTGTTCCAGCATCCGTACCGCAGAATTGAAATTGCGGCGGTTAATATGCTCGATGTTGATCCCCAGCGGAGGCGGATCGGGCGGAAGATTATCAAAAACATCCATCAAAATTCGCTGCGCCAGGTTCAAGCTCCTCGCAAAAGCGTGTTCCGAGGCGTGGCTGGAAGTTTTTTCAGCAGCCGAACCTTGAATCAGAAAATGGTCGAGATCGGCCGGCGCATCCGCACCCAGCCAACGCAAAAACTCGATGTCGCTTTGTTGACTTACGGGAGCGAAGCTCAGGAATATACGGGCTTCGAGCCCGTTGAGGCGTTGAATCAGCCACACAATATCATTCGAGTCGAACAGAACCTGGGTGGTAAAAAAGCAGAGGCCCTCCGCAACTTTGCGCCGGATCCGCTCCACTTCGTGCGCGCGGCTGGGAATGCTGATTCCCCCCAAAGCCGCGGGTAATCCCGTAGCCTGGATTTCTCTTGCCGCCTGAATGACGCTAGGGCCTGGATACTGAATCTGGCTCGATTCTCCACCCACCAGAACCAAGCTCTCGATCCCGAATTTCTCCACCGTTTCCCGGAACCAGCCGGCTTGGTCCGTTTCGTAAACCACGCAGCGGTTGAGCACAACGTCCCTGTCGAACTCTTTCCGGATCTTGCCTCCCAGAACTCGGGGCTCGACGCGCGGCACAAACTTGAAGGTCCTGTCGCCGCTCCTTGATTCATCGTGAATTTCCGGGAGATTGATCGCATCGGCCAGTTTCTGAATTCTGGCGATTTCTCCCATCGCAGATTCGAGCGCCTCCGGTTTTCCTTTGGCCGGAGGAACCATTTCAAAGAACACAACCGGAATATGAGGATTCAGAATTTTGCTTTTTAAGTCCATCGAAGTTCTGCGCGGCTTCCTCGCCGCCTGCAAGCTCCCGCTCGCCGCCCCGAATTGCGGCAACCCCTTGCAGCCATCATAGCACATGCAATGCCGGGGTCTCGTCGGAGGAAATTCAGACTGCAAGCAGAAAGCTCACCGCGGCGATTTCAGGAATTCGCAAATCTTCTGAAAATCTTCGCGGAGTAACTTTTCTTCCTTGGGATTGCGGAGAATATAAGCCGGATGAACAGTCGGAAGAGCCTTGATGTCTCCAAAGTCGTAAAATGTTCCCCGAATTTTGGTGATGCCTTCTTTAATCCCTAAAACGGTTCGGACCGCCGGGGCGCCCAGGCAGCAGATGAGACGCGGGCCAATCGTCTGAATCTGACGAAGAAGAAAGGGTGAGCACATTTCGATTTCATCCGGCATGGGTGTCCGATTACCTGGAGGCCGGCATTTCACAACATTACAAATGTAAACGTCTTCCCGCTTCATTCCCACAAGCTCGATCATGCGGTTCAGGAGTTTGCCTGCACGTCCCACAAAGGGAAGGCCTTGCGCATCTTCATCGGCCCCAGGCCCCTCGCCTACAAAAACCACCTCGGCATGAGGATTGCCCTGGCCAAAGACAATGGTTTTGCGCCCTGAGCTTAAACGGCAACGGTGGCAATCGCCCAGGTCCTCTCGAATCTCATCGAGCGTCTCCTTTCCGCGAGGCGCTGAGGAGGCAGATTCAAAAAGGCCCAAAGACTTAGGCGCTGGAGTTCTGGGGGCTGCATGAACGGCGTGCGGGGGAGGCGAGGCTTTTGGAGTTTCCAATTGCTTTCGCGCGTCCTGCCTATCAGGAGGAGGCGGCACAGGCGCTTTGTGGGCCGGGGATGCGGCTTGAGCCGTCTCATTGTGAATCGCTGATTCCGAACCGTGGAGGTAAAGCTCTCCGATCCCCATCTCCCGATAAAACTCAAGCCAGTTGGCGACTTCCTTCCGCAGTCGTTCATCCATGTTGAGAAATCCGCCCGTGCATCCCGGCTTATCGGTGAGCCGCCGGAGTCAGTTTCGACCTCAATTCGACGACGGCGTCCAGAATCAGATTAGCCACGTCCAGCTTGCTCATTTTTTCAAGCGGCTTCGTCCGTCCGTCGGGGAAAACCAAGGTAACGATGTTCGTGTCATAATCGAATCCCGCGCCCGGCTGCGTAACATCATTCGCGACCATAAGATCCAACTGTTTTTGGCGCAGCTTGGCGGCGGCGTTTTCGAGCACCTGGCCGGTTTCCGCGGCAAACCCCACGATGATCTGATGCGGCTGCCGTCGCCGTGCAACCTCCGCCAAAATGTCCTGCGTGGGCTTGAGCGTCACCGTGAGAAGGCCTTCTTGCTTCTTGATCTTTTCAGTTTGGACTTTCGTGGGGGCAAAATCGACCACCGCCGCGGCCATCAAAACCACCGTTGCCTGGTCAACGTAGCGGAACATGGCTTCCGCCATCTCTCCGGTCGTTCTCACGGACTCCACGGAGGCCCCAGAGGGCGCTTGAAGGCGTGTAGGGCCGCTGACCAGCAAGACTTTCGCTCCCCGTCTTTGACCGGCCTCCGCCAAGGCGTATCCCATCTTTCCAGAAGAGCGATTGGTAAGGTATCGAACAGGATCCAGAGCCTCTTCGGTCGGACCCGCGGTGACCAGGATGGTCTCTCCCTTGAGGTCATCCCGAACCTGCAGCGTCTCGAAAACCGCCTGGGCAATCGTGTTGACGGAAGCCAGGCGTCCGGGGCCGGTCATGCCGCAGGCCAAGTAGCCTTCGTCAGGTTCGATGACCTTGTATCCGCGCGCACGAAGAATCGCCATGTTCTGCTGCGTCGCCGCGTTTTCCCACATGTTCACATTCATGGCCGGGGCTACGATAATCGGAGCCTTTGTTGCCAGAACCAGTGTGGTCAGGAAATCGTCCGCGATGCCGTGGGCAATCTTGGCGATAACGTTGGCCGTCGCCGGCGCGATCACTAAAGCGTCGATTCCCTGGGCCACGGCGATGTGCTCGATGGCACTTTCAACGTTCGGCTCTTGCTCGGCCTCGCCAAACACCTGCGAAATGACTTTGTGCCCCGATAAGGCGGCGAAGGTGAGCGGCGTCACAAAGTTCCGGGCGCCGGCCGACATCACCACCTGCACGTCAAGGCCGCGGTCCTGAAGAAGACGCACCAACTCCGCTGCCTTGTATGCGGCAATGCCTCCCGTAACTCCCAGTCCGACACGCATCAATGGCGTTCCTGTCCCTTATGCCAGCCGGTCCTTCCAAATATCGTACTCCGCTTTAGGGACCAGCCCTGCACCAGTCTATTTCTATGAACTAAAAGGCTGGTCCCGCCAGGCCTGGCAGACTCTGCCCCTTTGCCCTCGGGTCCTTCTACTTGCCGTGATCGCCATCCTCCGACTTGATCTCAATATTCTCTACTGGAATCAAGCCTGCGCTCACTTCCTGCATTGCGATCTTTGTTGCTTTCCTGGACGGCGACTGTACCAAGGGCCTGGTGCCCGCCTGGAGCTGCCGGGCCCTCTTGGCAGCGATGAGAATGTAACGAAACTTGCTGTCGATACTGCTAGGTAAATCCATCTATCCTCCTACAAACGTTTTATAAATCTCTTTCACTCGGCGTTCCTGGCACTCGCGGCGCAACCGTGCCGCGAGGATGATGCTGCGAAGCGACTGCACCGCCAAGGAGCGGCGATCGTTGACAATCAGATAGTCGTACTCCTTCCAATGAGCCACTTCCGTCCGGGACGCTTCAAGGCGTTTGGCAATTACCTCCGGAGCATCTTTATGCCGATGGCGCAACCGCTTTTCAAGATCGGGAAAAGACGGCGGCAATAGAAAAACGCTCACCGTTTCCGGAAGCCGCCTGCGCAGCTTTTTGTAACCTTTAACGTCGATGTCGAGCAAAACGTCCTGTCCGGCCTCCTGGGCTTCCTGAAGCTGTTGCCAGGACGTCCCGTAGTAGTGGCCGTGCACTTCCGCCCACTCAATAAACTCATTCCGCGCCATCCGCCTCTTGAACTCAGCGCGGGAGACAAAGAAATACTCGCGTCCGTTTTCCTCGCCGGCGCGGGGCGGCCGGGTCGTGTAAGAAACCGAGAAGGCCAGTCCGCGGACCAGGGCCCTCAATCTTTTAATTAAAGTACTTTTGCCTGTGCCCGAAGGCGCAGAAATAACAAAGATGCTGCCCCGCCTCTTCGGGAGCTTGTTTGCTGGGTCCGCCTTCACTCGATGTTTTGCACCTGTTCCCGCAGCTTTTCGATCTCAGACTTCATCTCAATGGCTTGCCGGCCGACCTCAGCGCCGACTTCGGGCACGTCGGAAGTCTTGGAAAGCAACGTATTCGCTTCCCGATTTAACTCCTGAAGCAGAAAATCCAGCTTTTTCCCCACCTCCGAGCTTTCGTTGAGAAGCTGGCGGGCCTGGATCAAGTGGCTTTGAAAGCGTGTCAGCTCCTCCGAAATATCGGACCGGGAAGCCAGGTAAGCAACTTCCTGGGCAAGACGCGCCTGGTCCACGTGGACCGCCCCCAGCAGTTCGTGAAGCCGGCTCTCGAGCCGCTGCTGAGCATACTTGGGAATGCGCCGGGCGAGTTTGGCGATGCCTTTGCGCAACTCTTCCAGGCGGACAAGCCGGGTCCGTATGTCCTGCTCCAAAACCGTGCCTTCGGAGGCTCGCATCTCGTTAAGGGTGACCAGGGAGTCTGCTAATACTTGTTCCAAGTTCTTCTGGATGCGGCCCAACTCCTCTTCAGAAAGTTCACCATTGCTTGTGATCACGCCCGGAATCCGCAGGAGCGCCACCAAATCAGGGTCTCCGCCGAAATCCAGTTCAGCCCGCAGTTCCCGGCAAGCCTGAACATAGGCATCCAGTACCTTGCGATCCAGCTTCAATTCTCCCTTGCCTGTTCTTTCCAAGCTGACGCTTACTTCCACGTGGCCGCGGGTAATGTGATTCTTTACCACGCGCCGCAACAGAGGCTCCAGCGGCGCCAGCTCTGCGGGGAGCCGGAATTGCAGATCGAGGAACCGATGATTCACGGACTTCACCCCGACGCCGAGAGAAAAATCAGCTTCCTCGCATCGCACCCTGCTGTAGCCGGTCATGCTTCGAACCATATTTCCTCGAATAGCAACTACAAGAAGAAAAAGTTTGAGACCCTGGGCTGCTTGTGCCGGGCCTAAGCTTCAGCATCCACGAATTGGAGTTCGTGAAGCCGCTGGTAAATCCCTCCACGCGTGACAAGGTCTTCGTGAGTGCCCACCTCGGAGATCGCTCCGCGGTCCAGAACCACAATGCGGTTGGCGCGTCGGATCGTGCTCAGCCGGTGCGCAATGACCAGAACTGTGCGCCCTGCCATCAAATTGCTTAGAGCTTTTTGCACCAGGGCTTCCGATTCCGTATCCAACTCGGAAGTGGCTTCATCGAGAATGAGGATTGGCGAGTTCTTGAGCAGGGCGCGAGCGATCGCGAGGCGTTGACGTTGGCCCCCGGAGAGGCGCTGGCCGCGTTCGCCGATCACGGTCTGGTAACCCTCTGCCCTTTCCATGATGAAGTCGTGGGCTAAAGCCGCACGAGCCGCCTCAACAACCTCTTCTCTGCTGCGGTACCCGTTGCCGTAACTGATGTTATTGAAAATGGTATCGTTAAACAGGATGGTGCCTTGCGTCACCATCCCAACTTGCGACCGCAAAGAGCTGAGCTTGACATCACGGATGTCATGACCGTCAATCAGGATTTGCCCGCGCGTGACGTCATAAAACCTTGGGATTAAGCTAGCCAGAGTGGTCTTTCCGGCGCCGCTCGAACCAACGAGGGCCACAATTTCGCCCTTCCGAATCCGCAGAGAGACGCCTTGCAGGAGCGGCACTCCCGGCTCATATTCGAAGTCCACATGGTCAAAAGCAATTTCATGCTGGAAGGCCGGCAGATCAATGGCTCCGGGTTTTTCATTAACTTCCGACTTCACGTGCAGGAACTGGAAAACCTGTTCCGAAGCCCCGACAGCCTGCTGGACGGCGTTGTTAACACCCGTCAAGCGCTTGATCGGTTCCCCCATTCTGAACAGTGCGTAAAAAAACCCAAGAAAACCGCCCATGGTTTGAGCATGGTGAAGGATCGCATTGCGTTCGTAAAGCAGAAGTCCGGCCACGGTAATCATGCTCAGAAGCTCCATGAGCGGAGCTGTTGCAGCCTGGGCCCTTACCCAGCGCATGTTCGTATGGAGCAGCTTATGCGTCGCCGCCTTAAACCGCGCCACCTCAAAATGCTCCATGACGAAGGCCTTCACAATCCCAATGCCCGTGAAAGTTTCCTGGACAAGGTTGTTGATGTCGGCCATCCTGTCCTGGCTGGAACGGCTGGAGCGGCGGATGGACCGCCCGATATTTGCCGAGGGAAGCACTACAAAAGGCACAAGCACAAGTGAAATTAGAGCGAGTTTCCAATCATAATAAAAGACGACGGCGAGCAATCCAATTAGCGTGAAAGATTGTCTCAAGAAGTCTGCAGACACCTGGGAAACCGCATACTGGATCATGTCAGTGTCATTGCTGATCGCCGAAATCAGGCGGCCGGTAGGATTCCGCTTGAAAAAGGCCATGGACTGCTGGACGATCTTAGAATAGAGCTGGTTGCGCAGATTGCGGACGACGGATTGGCCGATGAAGCTGATATTGACCGTGGCCGTGTACCGCGAGAACCCCTTCACAAGGGTCACCACAATGATGGAGAGGGCTACCAAGGTCCAGACGTTGTGGATATGGCCGGGAAAAAGGTCTCGCAGGTACAGCGCATGGTGACTCCAGGGGAGCTTGTTAAAGAGGCGAATGCCCCCGGAGTCGGCGGCGGGCTTGAGAACACTGTCACCGATGGGTTTGATGAGCAAGGCGGTAATCGCCTCACACGCCCCCACCACGGCCATCAGAACAACAGCTATGGTAAAGCGCAATCTGTAAGGTCGGAGAAATCCTAGCAGGTGTTGAACTTGGCTCATCCGGTGTCCTACCCATCAGGCTGGAGAGCCCACCGGGCGCGGAAAACCTAATCTTAATCTCCACTCAAAGACAAGTCAAGCGGAGCTGCTCCATACAGGCTCCAAGTTCTACCCTTTGCTTATCAGTAACCAATTGATAACGCGCAAGTTGCCGTATACATCCGGAGCATGGAACCCACTTGATGTTGTATCCCTCAGGCGAGTTCCCATCCCAAAGCTGCGGCGCCGTACAAGGGGGAGTAGTTTCCCAATTCCGCAAGCGCGATTTCGGTGGAATATTCGAGCGTTGGGGTACTAAGGACATCGAGGTACTCGTGCAGGGGATCGAGCAATCGGTTCCCTGCGAGTGCCACACCCCCTCCCAGGATGATCCTGTCTGGATTCAGAATGCGAATCAACATCAACAGTCCCCGTGCAAGCCACTCAGCGGCCTCGCGGACGATGAACACGGCGGCCTTTTCGCCTTCGGCGGCTGCCTGGAAAAGCGTTTCCGCCGTGATCTCGTCAGGATCACCGGAGGAAAGCTCGATAGTGCGCGCTAAAACCTCCGGCTTCCTTTTCGCCAATCCCCGGCCACGGAGCGCGATTGCTGTTCCCGAACAAAGGGTTTCCAGGCATCCCCGGCCCCCACAAGAACACACCGCGCCCACAACCGACATGGGAACATGCCCTAACTCGCCTGCCAGGCTGTCACGGCCGTGAAGCAACTTGCCCTCGCACACCACGCCCCCGCCGATGCCCGTACTGATGGTAATGTACACAATCGAGTGGGTACCTCGGCCGGCGCCGTATCGAAATTCCCCAAGGGCGCCCGCATTCGCATCGTTGTCCACACGGCAGTCCAAGTTGAGTTCTTCCTTGACCCAACGGGCCAGATCGAAGCCTCTCCAGCCGGAAACATGCATCGAGCTGACTTGCTGCCGCTCGTAATCGACCGGGCCGCCAAAACTAATGCCGCATGCTTTCACGCGCTGCTCTGTTTTCTCAATCAAGCTTAGAGAGCGTTCGCGAATCTCGTTCAGCATCCACTTGCGCCCGCCGGATGAGTCCGTCTTGCCTTCTGAAAGGTGAAGGCGGCGTCCTTCCCGGTCAAAGATCCCGATGCGAAAATTATTGCCTCCAATGTCAATCCCGAGCACGCTGGACATTTTCCCTTTATCCCTCGCTTTTTCTGTGTCGCGTTCAGTCCATCCCAGAGTTTCTCGCACCCTAGCTGGAGCTTCTTCTCATGTCGCGATGCAGCGTCTTAATTTCATAACCCTCGCCTTGTAGGATATTTGCAATGTGTTCAGTGAGCGCCACGGACCGATGCCGGCCTCCCGTGCATCCTATCGCAATCGTCAAGTAACTCTTTCCCTCGCGAACATAGTGGGGCAGCAGATAAAGCAGAAGGTCGGAAAGCCGGGAGACAAGCTCCCGGGTTTGGCTGTGGGAATCGATATATCGCCTGACGTCCGGGTCGCGCCCGGTCTTATGGCGCAAGTGGGAAACATAGTTGGGGTTCGGGAGGAACCGAACGTCAAAGACCAGGTCCGCGTCTTGCGGCACTCCAAAGCGAAAGCCGAATGAAACCACGGAAATCAGCATCGTTTTGTGCCGCTGGTTCCCAAACCGATCCTGAATGAAGGAGCGAAGCTCCTGGACGTTCATGTGGGTGGTGTCGACGCTAGCATCAGCGAGCTGGCGCATGGGCTTGAGCAAAGCGCGCTCCAGCCGAATGCCTTCCCGGACCGGCAAATTCGCCCCAAGGGGGTGTGGGCGACGCGTTTCTTCAAAGCGCTGGATCAAAGTCTTGTCCGTTGCTTCCAGGAACAGAAGGGACAGTTTGAGCCCCTTCTGTTCCAGCTTTTGGTAGGTTACCGGAAGCTCGCTCAACGCTTCCCCTTCACGAATGTCAACGACCACGGCGGCGCGTTTGATCCGGCTTCCGGGAGCCGAGCAGAGGTCGGCGAACTTAAGGATTAAATCAACTGGGAGGTTATCAACGCAATGGTAACCCAGATCCTCGAAGGCTTTGAGCGCGGAGCCCTTCCCTGAGCCACTGAGGCCTGTGATGACGACCAGACGGTGGGTTGCGGTCTTGGCGTGGGCCTTTTTCATGGAGACCGTGCGGGCCGAATCGCCGAGCTGAAACCGAGCTGCGTGCGGCTCAGGATTGCTTGCGACCGTTTCGCCTTTCTTTTATCTGCTTTGGGTCTTACGGTTCCGGTTCGATTAAGCCAAGGTTTCCATCAGGCCGCCGGTAAGCAACATTCACCCGCTCGGTCTCGGCATTGCGAAACACTACGACGCCGCTCGCAGCCGCGTCCAAAGCCTCGATAGCCTCGTCGAGCGTCATGAGCTTTACCGGAATCCTTTCTGATTCAACAATGCGGGGCTTTTCGAGGTCAACCGCAGAGCCCCCGATGATATTCAGAAGAATTGTTGAAGTGGGGCTGGGCCGGCGCTTCTTGGTGCGGCGCCGCTCGAACCAGCGTACGGCTTGGCGCTCCAGCTTGTCGAGCGCCCCTTTGATAGCGCTTCGGGTATCCGCCGTTTCCATGATGCCGACCAGAGTTTGATCATGGAGCTTAATCGTCACCTCGGCGATGCGCCGATGCTTCTCTCGGGTAAGGATAACGTGCAACTTGGGATCTTCCGGGAGCAGCCGTTTCAACTTCCGAAGATGCTTCTGAGTGTACTGCTGCAAGTCAGGGGTGACATCCATCTGCCGGCCGGTAAAATCTATTTCCATGACGGTACCTCCTTGAGCTTTTTCGGGAATGAGCGTTGTGGAAGCAGGGGTCATTCTTTCACCCGGCGCTGGTGGGTACTGGGAATTTTCATGTCTTCGCGATATTTCGCGACGGTGCGGCGAGTCACATTGTATCCCATTTCATGGAGATGGCCCATGATCTGTTCATCGGTCAAGGGATGCGCGGAGTCTTCTTCTTCAATCATCTTCTTTACGATGCGCTTCAAGCCAATCAGAGAGGTGTCCCCGCCGGAAGGTCCCTGGACGGATTCAGAAAAGAAATAACGCAGCTCGTAAACTCCCTGGGGGGTGTGAGTGTATTTATTCGAGACCGCGCGGCTGACCGTCGAAGGGTGAACCCCCACTTCTTCGGCAACCTCCTTGATCATCATGGGCCTGAGATAATCGATTCCCTTTTCAAGGAATTCCTGCTGGCGGCGGATAATGGCTTCACAAACCCGGACAATGGTATGCTTGCGCTGCTCGATGTTCTTGATCAGTTGCAAGGCGGAGTTGCAGCGCTCCTTGATATAACTCCGCACCTCGCGAGTCGCGGTTTTATCCGTGAGCAGCCGCCGGTAATGGTGGCTGAGCCGCAATTGGGGCAAGCCATCCTCATCTAAACGCACCTCATAGCCTTCACTCGTCTTGACAAAGAAAACGTCCGGCTCGATCAAGCGGGGTTGGGTTTTGTTATACCGCTGGCCCGGACGAGGATCGAGCTTGCGGATCACATCGATGGCCCTTTCGACCGCCGGCAGGGGACGATCAAGAGCGCGAGCAATTTCCCGGTAGTGCTTATTCTGGACCAATTTCAGATGATCCGAGACAATCTGCGCGGCAAGCGTGTTTTCTGGAGCGAGGGTGCGAAGCTGAATCAGAAGGCATTCCCGAACATCCCTGGCCGCAACTCCCAGAGGGTCGAGTTCCTGGATCAGGGTTAGTGCAACCTCCACATCCACGAGGGCATGTCCGCCGGTTTCGGCGATCTCTTCCAGCGCGGCGGTTAAGTAGCCATCTTCGTTGAGGTTGCCAATAATCGAATGCGCTGCCTCTCCGACTTCCTCGGAGCAGGTCGTGAGGCTCAGTTGCCATTCCAGGTGGTCCGTCAGGGACGAGGCCTGGGTAAGGAAATTTTCGAACGAGGGCTTTTCGTAGATTTCGCCGACAGGCGCTCTAAACCCAGGATCCAAATAATCACGAAAGAAGGACCCATAATCGATCTCTTCGAAGGAGTCGCGGTTGCCGTCTTCCGAGTGGTTCTGATCGGGAGCGGATTCAGAGGGTTTATCCCTCTCGATCTTTTGAGCAGCTTCCTCAAGGGAGGGAACGTCTTCGAGGACATCCTCGAGCACAGGGTTGGCAACCATTTCCTGGTTGATCATGTCGCGCAACTCCAGCTTATTCAGCGCCAGAACACTGACCATCTGAACAAGGCCGGGCGTCAGAATTTGCTTCTGCGCCACCTTGAGGTTCAGACTGATTCTTGGCTGAGACCCGCCCATCAAACCACCAGTCGAAAGTTGTCGCCGAGATAGATTCTTTTCACTTCCATGTCGTTTCCGAGTTCTTCCGGAGACCCGGCCCGGAAGATCCGGCCGTCGTTGATGATGTACGCCCGATCGGTTACCCGCAGCGTCTCCCGCACGTTGTGATCCGTCACCAAGACGCCGATCCCCTTCTCCTTGAGCCGGACGATAATCTCCTGGATGTCCAGCACGGTCAGCGGGTCAATTCCGGAAAAAGGCTCATCTAGAAGTATAAACGATGGCATGATGACCAGGGAACGCGCAATTTCAACCCGGCGCCGCTCTCCCCCCGACAGCAGATAGCCGTGGCTGCGCCGCACCTGCTGCAGCCCAAGCTCCTCGATCAGTTCCTCAAGGCGCTCGCGGCGCTGGTGCGCGGTCAGGGGCAGCGTCTCAAGAACCGCCATAATGTTTTCTTCCACCGTGAGTTTCCTGAAGATCGAGGGTTCCTGTGGAAGGTAGCTGATCCCGCTCCTGGCCCGAAGGTACATGGGAAAATTGGTGATGTCCGCCCCGTCGAGGAGAACCTGACCTGAATCTGGATTGATTAGACCGACAATGATATAGAAAGAAGTGGTTTTACCCGCTCCGTTTGGTCCGAGCAGGCCCACAACCTCCCCTTGGGAGATGCTAAGACTTACGTTATCAACAACTTTGCGGCCCTTGTATGCTTTTGTCAGGTCGACAGTGGAGAGAGTATGCATGGTCGCTCATTGCGCGACACGGTGTTGGGTGACCGTAGGTGAATTGGAACCTCCGTCGACTAGTAACCTATCATTGTGGATGTAGAAAGTCAAACGCTGCCCACTCGAATAGCCCTTTTCCGCATCGTAGAGCGCTGGGGGTCCCCCCGTCATAACGATCTTTCCCGTCCTTGCGTCGTAGGTGGCGTGGTTGCCTTTCGCGTATCGAGTGGGTTGGGTGACCAGCACATGCCCTTCAGCCAGCGCACGGTCGATCTGGGAATCACCCATCTCCCTGTTTTTTGAAAAGTAGACCTCCAACCGGTCTGTCTGAAGCTTCGTGTCCTGGGTTTCCAGGACCACATGGCCGGAATAAAGAGCTTTGCGGCCCGCGTCAAAGTAATCAAGCCGGTCGGCGCCGATGGTTATGGAGCGGTTGCCGGATACCGCTTGCTTGCCGACGCCGCTACGCGCAGAAGGTTTGGGATTGGGCACCAGGTGGGACGTTATAACGCGTGACCCCGAACTTACCCGCCGCTGATTCTTGTACACGTCAAGTGACGAAGATTCCACCACGTCCGTCCCGCGCCACGCCCGGACGTGGCCCTCATAGTGGACCACCTGACTGTTGCGGTCGGCCACCATGCGGTCCGCCACCACATTGGTGGGCAACGAAGAACCCTTTTGGGGATCATAGTGGACGGCCTGGACTTGACCCATGCCTTCCGCCGTGCCGGAATCAACGTGGAGGACAATCCGATCGGCCTGTGCCCGTGTGGTCCGATCCCAAACCTGCGGATGGCCCGACAGAACCAGTAATTGCTTCTGCGCCGAATCGTGAGCTTTTTCAGCCGCGGCTTCCAGGTCGCTGTTTCGGAAGCGAAAATCTCCCCATTGGTCTACGGATTGAAGCATTTCTGTAGCCGGGTCAAAGACGGCCAGCAACTGCCTGGCAGAGGCTACGGAAGGGCTTTGATCCGAGGCAGTTGGAGGCGCTTCGAAGACAATTTGCGTTCCACCCGTTCCGCGAAATGTTTTGAGGCGGCTTGCTGTGTTAAAAGTCATCAAGAACCTGCCCGCCGTCACGGTTCGCCGGCCGGCCTTGGAGCTTTCAGGAAAGAGCACCAGGGTGCCGGAATCCAACGTCTCGGCTTCTTGGAGACTTTTTCCTCCAGAGCGAAAGGCAAACCGGACCGCCGCTGTCGTAAGCTCCTCCCGCGAAATCCTTCCGCCGAGAGCTTCAGGCCCCGAAGACGGGGTTCCCCCGCGTTTAGGTTGGGCTATCGTCAGGCGGACCTGTCCCATTGCTTTCCCGTTTGCCGGGACCTGACCAGGACCCGAGAAGTTTAATTGTGTTTCATGCGCCTCGAAGCGGGTGAGAGTACCACCCTGGAGGACTTCCCCTCGGACATGGCCGTCTGCCACAAGCTTGCGCAGTTGACCGCTTTCGGGATCGAGCCGGCTTCTCAAGACATCAGCTTGCAGGCTCATTTGCTGTTTTGGGGTCTGGTCGGAGGCATGGGCTTTCCCTTCCAGGAGGATCTTCGTGATGCGATTGTGGGCATTGAGAGAGAGCGAGCCCCGCTCGGCGGTGATGGTACGATTGCCTTGGCGGACCTCCACCGGCCCCCATAACTGCGCCCTTTTGCCAGAGTCGTCATAGCGCAGGCGGCTGGCGGAAAGCTGTATGGGCATGTTGCCATGCCGGTTTTGTCCAGGTTGAAAAATCGCGTTCACATCCTCCTTCAGCACGATTTCGCCTTTTCCGGCGGCATAGCTCAGCCCGCGAGCCGATCCCGACACGTTGCCCAAACGGAAACGGACCGCGGTATCACTTTCCACAAGCTTGGCATGATTGCGGGAAGTTACTTTTGAGGTTTCGATGATGACAGACTGGCCGTTGGAGACTGACGCGGGATGCTTCTCTTCTTTTCCTCCGGGCGTGCCGGTCGCCTGGGAAGGCTGTTTGGAGGCGTTCAGAATCAATTCGACGGAGCCGGGAGTTGAAAGATTGTTCGTCGTGCGATTGTATTCTCCATCCGCGGTTCGCAGGGTGTCATAGTGGTTTCCGGACAGGCCGTAGAACTCGACGTAAACATCCCTCAACACCGTTGTGCCGCCTTGTTTCATGGCAAGGGTACGCGCGGCATGGATGGTGAAAACTTCCCGGCCCCCCTCAGAACGAGTAAAAGTGAATCCAGAAAGTTGTTGATTGACGTTTTGCGGCACCTCCGGAGGTGGAGGCAATGTTTTTCGCCTGTTTGCGCTGTCTCGCCAGTAGGTCAGCACCACGATCCCGAGCGTTGCGAGCAACCCCCCGACAATGAGACCTCTGACCCACAAACCACGCCGGGCTTGCTGCCGGACCTCTCGTTCCAGGATTTCGCGCTTTTTCTCCACCTTTATAATTTTATACCCCGGCGGTTGGTCTTTTCCGCGCCTTCTTTAGATTGATCCCTTATCACTGGGGCGCAGATCTTTGATGACCATTTGGAGCGAAGCGATTCCCTGGTAGATGTTTTCGCCGAGGGTAAAGGCCAAGTCCAATGAATCGCCGGGCTTGAGCAGCTTTGCCTGCTCGCCTTGATTCCAACCGAGGGCATCAAAAAGCTTTGCACCTTTTCCCACCCTCAGCTTTAGATGCTTTTCCCCAACAACACGCGGCGCGAGCGCCAGAGGAAGGTTGCGAGCCACAAACACGGGGGTTGGATTGCCCAGCCCGAACGGTTCCATCTTTTTCAACTCCTCATAGACCGGCCAGCCGATTTGATCCAGATCGACTTCAGCGTCCACGCGCAAGAGAGGCTCCAAATCCTCAAGAGATAGGACTGAACGGGCGTATTCCTCGAAGCGCGTGTTCAACTCACCGATCAGCTTGGACGGCAGGGTGAATCCGGCTGCCGCTCGGTGCCCGCCGAAGCGCTCGAAAAGATCCTGCGAGGCCGTGAGGGCATTCAAAAGATGAAAGTTTGAAATTGATCTTCCCGATCCCTGCCCCGTGCCGTTGTCCACGCCAATGATCAGCGTGGGCCGGTTCGAGCGTTCCACGACTCGCTGAGCCACGATCCCCAGCACCCCGCGGTGCCAGCCTTTGCCCGCAAACACCAGGGTATAGCGCTCGGAGAGCTCCGGCTGAGTGTTCAGAATCTCATCAATTTCGCTCAGGATGGAATCTTCCACCCGCCGGCGCTCCGCGTTGAGTTCATCAAGAGAGAGAGCGATTTCGCGGGCCTTCACACGATCGGTTGTCGTGAGGAGTTCAATAACGGCGCGAGCGTCTTCCATCCGCCCCGCCGCATTGAGTCGCGGGGCGATTCGGAAGGCGACGTCTCCGGCGGTGGGCGCCCGTCCATTCAGTCCCGCCACGTCCAATAGGGCGCCGAGCCCCGGCTGCACCGGTTGCCTGAGCCCCTGGAGCCCGAACTTGGCAATGACCCGGTTTTCGCCGATCAGCGGAACAACGTCCGCGATGGTGCCGATCGCAACAACCTTCAAATAAGACTGGAGCAGAGCTTCAGACATTCGAGGGCCCACGAGCGCCTGAGCCAGCTTGAAAGCCACGCCCACCCCCGAAAGGTTCTTATCGGGATAGGAACAATCGGAGCGGCGCGGATTTAGGATGGCGCACGCGGGAGGAAGCGACTCTTTCGGCAAGTGGTGGTCGGTAATGATGCAGTCGATCCCCAAATCGCGGGCTCGCGCCACCACCTCGATCTCGCGAATGCCCGTATCCACGCTGAGCAGGACCTTGTAACCCTCCGCCGCGGCTTGCTCCACCACCGGCAGACGCATTCCGTAACCGTCACGCAGCCGGTGGGGAATATGGACTTCCACGTCGGCGCCAAGCGATCCCAGGGCCGCCTGCAACACCACCACGGCGGTTGTTCCATCGACGTCATAATCACCGTAAATCAAGATTTTTTCTCTTTGCTCAAGGGCGCGGCGCAGGCGTTCGACGGCGGCGTCCATGCCTGCCATCAGGAAGGGGTCGTGGAGCTCGGTCAGGCTGGGATAGAGAAATTGATGCGCGGCCTCCGGCTCCGTGATTCCGCGGAGAACCAAGAGGCGGCCGACCAGCGGCGAAACGCCCAACTCGCGAGCCAGTCTGCCAGCCTGCTCTGTTGCCGCCAATGCCAGTTGCCAACGCATGACTTTTGCATCATCGTGACAGGTTCACTTTGCGGTTGCAAGATCATTGCGGAGGTGGTGGTGGGTCATTTTGAGGTAGAGGCGGTTTTATGCCGCCACGTGGCTAGGTAAACTCGCCGCTACCCCAGCCAAATTGACCCACCACCGCGGAGGTGTGCGTTTTTGAATTCCGTTCGGTGTTGATGTTCCCTAAGAAATGGCTGCACATCTTTTCCATAGGGGTAAATCATGAAGGGTTCCTTGCACAGGGGCGGCCTGAGGCAAAAGCTAATTTACAATCCCTTCGCCGGAGAGCGCGATGTTGTCGCGGGTGGTGTTTTTCACAAGGTACATCGCCTCGTCAGCAAGGCGCAGGACTTCTCGCCGGGTGCGAGCGTCGTCTGGAAAACCTGATATCCCGAAGCTCGCCGTCACTTTAACATTGAGCCCTTCCTCAACGAAAAATATCCGGGAGTTCAATAATTCACGAAGGCGGCGCACGACCATGAGAGCGTTGTGCTTGGACGTTTGAGGCAGGAGCACCACGAACTCGTCGCCGCCATACCGAAAGGCATAGTCAATCAAGCGGAGATGGCCTTTGACCAGGTCGCCCACGAGCCAAAGGAGTTTGGAGCCCACGAGGTGGCCATGGGTATCGTTGACCTGCTTGAAGTGGTCAAGATCAATGAAGATCACGGAAAACTCATAGCCGTATCGGGTGGAGCGGTAAATCTCCGCGTCCAAAACGAAGTTGAGATGGCGCGCGTTATAGAGAGCGGTGCAGTCGTCGGTAATGGTCAGGTCGTGGATGCGCTTGACGTACCGCGCGTTTTCAAGCGCGATGGCCGCATAATCCGCGAGGTTTTTCAGAATAGGAACATCTTCTTCATGAAAGCGTTCCTTGCCCGAAGTATTGACCAGCTCGATCACTCCCAGAACATTTTCCCGCCCCTTGACCGGCACACAGACGATAGACCGGGCTTCCGGGTGCCATGATCCGTCCCTTCTCACCATCTGGCGCTGATCCGTTTCGATATCCTCGACCAGCACCGGCTCCCCATGCTCGGCAACCCAGCCGGCAATGCCTTCCCCCATTTTGACCCGAACGTCCTTTAACTGGTTCGCGTTGGTCCCAATGGCCATTTCGTAATAAAGTTCGTGGGCCTTGTCGTCGAGCATCAGCAGCGACCAAGTGTCCGGCTGAAGAAAGTCGCTAATCTTCTCCATGATCGTTTGGAGGATTTTCTGCAGATCGAGAGTGGACGCGAGGGCTTTCCCAACTTCATGGAAAAGCGAGAGGCGTTCGAGCTGTCGCTTGAGTTCAGCGATCTCGTCGTTTCGTTGTGTCATGGACGACCCACAACTTAGCGATAGAATCGGCCCGTCAACTATTACAATATACGTCCAGCTTTATTCAATATTCTTTTTCGACCGTTTCTATGTATTTGCTTAGCTTAACTTTTTCGCAACCCGCCTCGCACTTCTCGTTTTGGGTCTTGCCAGAGGCGCGGACCTGAAACGATTGACAGCCGCGGCGGTGCGGAAATATGATTAGATGCAAACGGGATCAGGAGGATGGTGGCAGAGACAGTCCTGATGGACTCATTTGGCGAGAACCTTCGGCGCGAGCGGGAGATGCGCGGTGTGACGCTGGAGGAAATCTCCGCCGCCACCAAGATCAGTGTCCGCTTTCTCAAATCCATCGAAGGCGAAGACTTCTCGAAGTTGCCGGGAGGGATCTTCAACCGCAGTTTTATCCGCGCCTATGCCCGGTATCTCGGCCTTGATGAAGACCCCCTGATCGCAGAGTATCAACTTGCCGCCAAGGCGAAAGGTGAAGTCGATCTCACGCGGTTGTCACTTCCTGTCTCGCATTTTAGCCGGAACCGCCGCTCCCGGTCCGCCTGGGTGGGGGTGGCTGCAGCCGTGGTGTTGCTCGTCGCCGGATATGGCCTTTGGCGGTACTCGCAAGGATCAAGAGAGGTGGCGTCGCCCGGGACAAAGCAAGTTTCACCACAGAACAAATTGCCCAACCCAAGCGCTCCCGCAGGCTCCTCGGCCGCCATGGCTTCTCCGGAGCCCGCTCCAACTCATTCGTCGGATTCTCGGTTAAGCCCAGCCAGCTCCAACGGGCCAACGGGAACAGCCCAATCCGCTCACCCGGACGTGACGCCCGCCGCTTCAGCCGAATCGGGCCCTCCGGCGGCCAAGGCGCCTGCGCACGTCGATTATGGTAACAATCTGGTTTTCCAGATTGCGACGACGGAGCGTGCCTGGGTGGCGATCGATGCCGACGGCAAAACCGTCATGCAGGGCATCATGAATCCTAACGAGGTCAAAACGCTCAAAGCCCAGGACTCTTTTGATGTCCTTACCGGAAACGCCCAAGGCATCATTCTCACTTTGAATGGCCAGACCCAAAAGCCACTGGGCCGTGAAGGCGAGGTCAAGTCGATTCATTTAACCCGGGATAACCTGAAAAATCCCAACTCTCCTTGAGGCGATGCCCATTCCCCATCGGATCATCGAAATGCTGCGCGAGGGTAGCGCCCCCTCCCTCATCCGCCGGAAAGGGGCGGAAGGTAGTTTGCCTGTTTCGCTGTCCGAAAAAATTGAAATCCTGGCCATTCTGTCGGGAGACGGGGACGATGCCATCCGCAATAAAGCCCTCTCCACCCTCGGGGCCTGGGACGCCCGAGAGCTGCGGCAGGTTCTTTCAAATCCTCAGACTCCAGTCTTCTTGCTCGATTTTGCCGCCCGTCATTTAATCCCCCAACGCAAGGATCTGGCTGCGGCCTTGCTCGGCAATTCAGCCCTTCCGGAGGAGTTGCGGGAATTGATCCAAAACAACACGGCGGATGCGCCGCCAGGGCAGGCTATTGAAGGACAGCCCTCGCCGGACTCTCATCAGGAGCAAGCTGCCCCGTCCGATTCGCAGCGGGAGACTTTGCTCCAGAAGATCAACCGCATGTCGGTGGCGGAAAAGATCAACGCCGCCCTCATGGGAAGCCAGGAGGAGAGAGCTGTTCTCATCCATGACGCCAACAAGATCGTCTCCCGGGCCGTCCTGCAGTCTCCCAAGCTTACGGATCAGGAAATCGAAAGTATCGCCATGATGAAAAACGTGAGTGAAGAAGTCCTGCGCCTGGTGGCCACGAACCGCAAGTTTATCAGGAGCTATGCCGTGGCCCGCAATCTGGTCAACAACCCGCGGGCGCCAACCGACGTGACTCTCCAGTTCGTGAACCGCATGAATGATCGAGATATTAAAGAACTCTCACGAAACAAGAATGTCGCGGAGGTGCTGCGGGACGCGGCCTTCAAGATGGTCAAGAGGAAAGAAGATGCCAAAAAGGCCTGACTTCTCTGCGGCCATAAGCCGGCGGGTTGCGAATCTTCTGTTGTCAGTGGGCAGAAGTTGCAAGGTCTGATTCCGTAAGGCCGCGGAGCAACCGGTCCAGCAAGCGGGCAAGGTTCTGTGAAGCGCTATGCCCGGCATCGAGCACATCCTCGTGGCGAAGCGAGCCCTTGGCAAGCCCTGCGGCGCGATTGGTGATGGCGGCGATGGCGAGCACCCGCAAGTTCATCTGCCGGGCGGCGATGGCTTCCGGAACCGTGGACATTCCAACCGCATCGGCGCCCAGGCATTTGAGCGCCCGAATTTCGGCAGGCGTTTCGTAGTTTGGCCCAGCGACGGCGGCTACGGGGAGCGGACGATTTCGAGGGCCAGACGAGCGGCGGCGGTACGCGTTTCGACGCCGAGTTCTTCGAGGATGTGCTCCAAGTGCTTCTCCACGGTGCGGACGCTTAGCGCGAGGATGGTCGCAATTTCAGGGTTGGTCTTGCCCTGGCAGACCCACGCCAGCACCTCCGCTTCGCGGTTGCTGAGGCCAAGGCTCTGGCAGGCAGCCGGGGATAGATCCTCCGCTTCCTTTTCAAGCAGCAACAGCTTTTGGTTCGAATCTGCGACCAGCCGCACCCAGAGGCGCTTCTCTCCGCGCTCGATGCACAACGGCTTTCTGGGCGCGGGCACGCCGGCGACCGTGAGAAGCCCCTCTTGCTCGCGCACCCATTGCTCGATATCGGCCGGCAGGCGCTGATTCCTGAGCGCAGCCTCTCCGAAGAACTCGCCCAGCGTTTGTCGTGCCCCGGAGCTCATCAGATGCACCCGGCGTTGGGAGTTAAGCAGAACCACGCCCCGCCGCAACTTGTCAAACCCACACGCCATGAGACCCAGCTCATGCTCGCTCAGGGTCACGGCTTCCGCGTTCCGATAGGCCTGGATCAGATGAGGGCGAAGGAGATCCAGGCAGAGCCGGTCGCGCTCGGTGAAGTCTGGCCGGCCGCGATTGACCCCGATTGCAATTAACAGAGGCGCGCGCGCCGGCAGGCCGACGCCCATCAGATTTTCAATCCCCCAGCTTCGGTAAAACTCGTTGTAAAGCCCCAACGCATGAAACTGCCTGCGGCTGAGAAAGTCCGAAATTTTCATGGCGCGACCGTCGCCGGTCTTCGAATAGTACCGGATCAGCGGGTGCTCGTGCATGTGCTGGTCGAGGATGGAGCCGTATTGAGCGATCTCGCCGTGGTCCGGCTCAATAACCCCGTGAACCCGTCCCTCCCGCAAATTAATCTCGTTGTAAGAAATTACGTCGGCGGATACCAGGACAAGCAGCGCCGAAATCGCATGGCGAGGGAAAGCCTCCAGATTGCGCGGCTGGTAGATCTCGCGCAGGACTTCGAGCAACACGTGAAGGTCACGCTCGCTCAGGCGGGCCATCGCTTACTCTCCCTCCATAAAAGTGGGGGTAGCCGATGTTGGCGCTTTTCGAACCGCGGGCTTTTTCTTTAAGGCACTACCAAGCCCCGAAAAGCCTCACATACGTAGAAACACGTATTTACAGTAGGTTGCGGCCATGCGATAAGTCAAGCTCTATCTTGTGGTTATCCAGCATCAGCAATAAATCTTAAGCGTCCGCCGGGCGCAGTGGAGGGGACAGTGGAAATGAATCACGATATGGAACATAAGGTGGATCTTAAAGAGACTCGATGGGCGGGGGTTTTTGCGAAGCAGGCGCTGATGCAAAGCAAGGGGCAATGGACTATGCCCAAGCTCGGTCGAGCTCTGTTTCTTGTGTCGTTGGTGGCTATCCTGCTCGGCGTTGCGAGCACCGCACGGGGAACTGACACCATCCTCTATTCTTTTGGGGGTTCCAAATATACGGGCACGGTGCCCAAAGGGGGACTGATCGAGGATGGCAATGGGAACTTTTACGGCACCACCTGCGGCGGAGGATATGATTTAAATGGTAACTTCGGCAACGGGGTCGTCTACAAGCTGAGCCCGCCCTCCGGCGGTGTCACCACCTGGACGGAGACCGTGCTTTACACGTTTGAGGGTGATGACCAGAGCGATGGCTATTGTCCAGTAGGACGACTGGTGAGGGATGGGGACGGTAACCTCTACGGCGTCACCGAGTATGGCGGCGGCTATTCCGCCTACGGGACCGTGTTCGAGCTGAGTCCGGGCGGGACAGAGACTGTACTGTACAGGTTTAGCGGTGGCGCGGACGGGCAAAACCCCGTCGGTGGCTTGGTTAGGGACGCGTCGGGTAATCTCTTCGGCGTTACCACTTATGGCGGTGACCCCGATCTTGATATTGGCATGGTGTTCGAGCTCAGTTTCACCGGGGGCGTTTGGACGGAGACCGTCCTTCACACCTTTACGGGCTACGATTACAACACTGGAATTGACGACGGCGAAAACCCTGACGGTGGCTTGGTTAGGGACGGGTCGGGGAACCTCTACGGCGCGGCGGGATCCGCCGTGTTTGAATTGAGCCTCGCCGGGGGCGGATATACGTACGGTATCCTGTACACGTTCAACAATTCCCGCGACATCTACGGGCACTTGCTCATTGACTCAAAGGGCAACCTCTTCGGTACCAGGTGGAATGGCGGCGCCAATTTCGCTGGGAGCGTCTTTGAGGTCAGCCCGCCCGCCACGCCCGGGGGCGACTGGACAGAGGCCACTCTTTACAGCTTCGGGGGCACGAGCAACGACGGGAGAGACCCCCGCGCGGGTCTCATCATGGACGGCTCCGGCAACCTCTACGGCACGACCGAAAGAGGCGGCGGAAACAATTGCGAATTCACCAATGATTGCGGGACCGTCTTCGAGCTCGCCCCGCCCTCCGGCGATGTGACCACCTGGGCGGAAACCGTCCTGCACAGCTTCACGGGGCCAAAGACCGATGGGTGGTCGCCCCGGGCGGGTCTGATGGCGGACACGTCGGGCAAGCTGTATGGCACCGCCGCGTACGGCGGCGCTTACGACTCCGAAGGCGCGGAGGGCGGGACTGTATTCGAGGTCAGCCCGGCCACGTCGGCGCCGACCGTCAAGCTTTCCCCCACCAGCCTGGACTTTGGGCAGGTCCCCGTTAACACAGAAAGCGCCGCCCAGTCGGTGACGGTCACCAACACTGGCGCCGCCGATTTGATCATCAACGCCGGCGCGGTGACGCTCGGGGGCGCGGACCCTTCGGACTTCACGATCACCGCCGACTCTTGCAGTGGGCAGACGGTCACGCCGAACAACACTTGCTCGGTGAGCGTCGCCTTCTGGCCCAACGCCGCTGGCAGCGAGACCGCATCGCTGAGTTTCGCCGATAACGCCAGCGACAGTCCTCAGAGCGTTGCTCTTTCCGGAACTGGCCTGACGCCACAGCAAGTGATCCAGAACATCATCAACGCCGTGAACACCCTTTATTCGGAAGGGGTGATCAATGGAGGGCAGGACAACTCTCTGGTAAAGCAACTTCAACATGCAATCAGCCTGGCGTGCGGCGGGAACATCAATGGCGCCATTGGAAACCTCGAAAGCTTCATCAGCGAGGTGGAAGACCTGGAAGGCTCCGGAACGCTGACCCTGTCGGAAGCCACGGCGCTGATCGACGCCGCCAACAGTGCGATCGCATCGCTCCAAGCCGCCACCGGGCCGTTGACTTGCAGTTGATGCCGGTTGGCGCCGGGCGCGACCGGCAGCTTGGCGCCGATCCCGGCGGGCATCCGGGTGAACTCCGTCGCCCCGGGAATTGTGGCCGTTGGCCTGGCAAAACGCCAGTGGGATACTGAGCCCGATTATCGCCACCGCGCCGAAAAGGCCATTCCGCTCGGCCACATGCAACTGCCTGAATCGGTCGGTGGCCGATGCGGTGATTTTTCTTTGCTCGCCTGCCTCCGATTACATGACCGGGGCAACCGTTTTGGTGGACGGCGGGTGCAGCCTCTATCCGATGGATTGAACCGCACTAGATGTAGCGCCGCCTTCACGGCAGCATGCTCTACGTGTAGCGCCGCCCTTCAGGACGGCATGCCGGGCTGGAGCCCGGCGCTACGCGGTTGCCGCGGCGGCCGTCAGGCGGCTTTCTTTCCAGAGCTGAATGTAAGGTTCGAGTTCTTGCATCATGCTGTGAAAGCGCTCCAACCGCAGCGATTGCGCGCCATCGCTCACGGCTTTTTCCGGGCACGGATGGACTTCCACCAGCAAGCCATCCGCTCCCACGGCGACCGCGGCGCGCGCGAGCGCCGGGACCAGGCTCTGCTTGCCGGTGGCGTGGCTGGGGTCGAGGATGACGGGCAGATGGGTCAGCTCGTTGAGCACGGCCACGGCCGTGATGTCGCAGGTGTTTCGCGTGGCGGTTTCAAAAGTGCGGATGCCGCGCTCGCAGAGCATGATGTTGGGGTTGCCGTGCGCGGTGATGTACTCGGCGGACATCAGCAGCTCCTTGATGGTGGAACTCATGCCGCGTTTCAGCAGGATGGGCCGCTGGCATTTGCCCAGCACCTTGAGCAGCGCGAAGTTCTGCATGTTGCGCGCGCCCACCTGCATAATGTCCGCGTACTCGGCGACCGTCTCCACGTCGCGCTCGCTCATGACCTCGGTCACGATGGCCAGGCCGGTGGCTCGCCGGGCCTTGGCCAGCAGCTTGAGGCCTTCAAGCTCCAGCCCCTGAAAATCATAAGGCGAAGTGCGGGGTTTGAAAGCTCCGCCCCGCAGAACCTTGGCTCCGGCGGCGGCAACGCTTTCGGCGGTTTCGATAATCTGCTTTTCACTTTCCACCGAACATGGACCCGCCATGACGACGAAGTCATCGCCGCCAATCTCCGCGCCGTCCACCCGGATGCGCGTGCGCTCTTTCTTGAACTCCTTGCTGACGAATTTGTAGGGGGCTGAAATGCGCATGGCAGTCTCGACGCCGGGCGTGGCTTCGAGTGATTCCAGGCAGGCGGTGACGTCGCCAACCCCTACGGCGCCGATCACCACGCGCTCTTCCCCCTCGATAGAATGCACCTTGTAACCGTACTCACGAATCCGCTCGCACACGTGCTCGATTTCCTCCCGGGTAGCATGAGACCGCATGGATATGATCATGGTTTATCTCTCCTCGCCAATAAAAAAGCCCACTCGGCTGGAGTGGGCTGGCTTTTGAAACTTGGTTTTTCCGGTCAGGCCAACGCCACTCTACCGCACTCGGGCAAAGCCCCAGTACGCGTAGGTAAAGCTAAACGAATTGGCGTAAAAGCCGACCATCGAATAAAAACTATACTCCAAAAGACCAGGCCCTGCAAGCAAATCTTCGTTGCGCAAGCGGAGCCACGTAGGGGGTTGGTTTCGACCCCGGTTGAGGACTGCGACTGACTATATAGGGCGCCATAAGTCGGCGACAGTCATTTATTGTAGCGCCGCTCTATGAGCGGCGAAATCCACCGGTCGCAGACCGGCGCTACAGTTTTGGAGCGTCGCCGACTTATGGCGTTACGTATAAAGAGCGGCTCTGAGCGGCAGCCCGTCTCCCCGCGAGCAACCGGCGGCAATTCCGGTCCGAGAAGCAATGCCAGCCATGCGCAGCCAGGAGAGTTTACCTAGATTTAACCAACTACGCGCAACCGATGGGTCCCCAGAGACGTTCATACCTATGTACGAAGCAGGCGTCCATGCGCGACGTTAAGGACGCCCGAAAGGAGAGGCAAAATGATGACCGAAGAAACAAGAAGGGCATTCGGATTCGACAACAGCCAGCTCTTAAAATGGAGGCAAGGAGGACGGTCCCAGAAGGCCAAGACGCTCCTGTTTGTGGTAGGCGTCTCAATCATGATTTTGCTCGGGTTCGAGTTGCTCTCAGCCGCCCCGCTGCCCCAGTATGGCGGACAGCGAATGCACCGGCAACAGGGTCCCGACCAGCAGTTGGCGCGGATGACCAAGCAGTTGCATCTGACGGACGCCCAGCAGGCCAAAATCAAACCCATCCTTGAGGGACAGCACAAGCAGATGATGGCCCTGCGGCAGGACACCTCGATGCCTCGCGAAGACCGGTTTGCGAAGTTCCGCGAGATCCGGAAAGCGACCTTTGAAAAGATCCATCCCATTCTGACCTCCGAACAGCAAAAGCAACTACAACAGATGCAACAGGAGCGGCGGGGAAGGCACGGTTCCGGAGGATGGAAACAACCTCCGCAGGCAAATTGATCTCTGGGCGTGATCATGATTCATACGAAACTGGCGCCAGAGAGTCCCTTGAATAAAAAATATCGATGGAGGCCTATGAAGATCTTTTTGGCTGTTTTTGTGGTTTTGCTTCTGGGAAGCACTTCCAGTTGGGCGGTTCTTGGAGAGTATGGAAATTCGGTAGCGTCCGACCAGCAGCACATGCACGCACAGCTTCGCGAGGTAGTCCGCCAGGGCTATTCCGTCAAGCAACTCAGCTCGGCGGACGGCAGGATGGTCAGGGAATATGTCTCCCCTGCCGGCTTGGTTTTTGGGGTCTCATGGCAGGGACCGACCATGCCCGATCTCCGGCAGTTACTGGGTTCCTACTTCGGGCAATTGCAGCAAGCGTCCCAATCCCGGCGGCAGCGGCACGGGCCGCTGGTGGTGCAGACGAAAGACTTTGTTCTGGTAAGCGGAGGGCACATGCGTTCCTTCCGCGGGCGCGCTTATGTACCAAGTCTTTTGCCCGCCAACGTTTCAGCGGAGGTCGTGCAATGAATCTGCGGAATGGCTCCAGCGTCCGTTTAAGCGTGTTCGCCGCAGCCACGGCGGCCGTATTAGCTCTGGCCGGCTGCGGAGGCAGCAGCGGTTCGAGTTCCAGTTCCGGCAGCACCCCGGTGAACAACACCCAGGCTGTCGAAGTAAACGTTGGTCCTGCAAACAATTACGTGAATGGGCTTTTTACGGATGTTACCATCTGCGTGCCCGGCTCCTCAAATTGCCAGACCATCCCGAACGTCCTGGTGGATTCGGGTTCGGAAGGCCTGCGTCTTCTCTCTTCCCAGGTTACTCTCTCGTTGCCGGCCATCACGGACAACAGCAGCAACGGGCTACAGGAATGCAGTGGCTTTGCGGATGGCTCCTACGTCTGGGGGCCGGTGGTGGGTGCTGACATTCAAATAGCTGGCGAAAAGGCCTCGTCGGTCCCTATTCAAATGATCAGCGCCTCTCCTCCGTTCCCCGTGCCTTCCCAATGCACGAGCGGCGGCGGACAGGATGAGAACACGGTAACATCTCTCGGCGCCAATGGCGTTCTTGGAATTGGCAACTTCCAGCAGGATTGCGGCTCTGCGTGCACTTCCACCTCCACTGCCCCGCCCATGTACTATCTTTGCCCCAATTCAGTCTGCCAGATTACCACTGTTCCGCTGCTCTATCAGCTTCAGAACCCTGTGTGGATGTTTCCTCAGGACAACAATGGCGTGTTGATTTCGCTTCCATCCATTGCCGCCGGCGGAGCCCAGACCGTCTCGGGATCGCTGATCTTTGGCATTGGAACCCAGTCCGACAATGCTCTCGGCAGCGCGCAAGTCTACACGACCGACACTAGCGGCGATTTCCAAACCACCTATAACAGCATCGCCTACAGCCAGAGTTATATCGATAGCGGGTCCGACTCCATCTATTTTCTGGACTCCGCTACGCTCGGCATTCCTGACTGCTCGGATTATGCGGGCTGGTACTGTCCAAGCTCAACCGTCAATTACACGGCGACCAATACGGGCCTGAACGGCACGACGGGTCCGGTCTCGTTCAGCATTGCGAACACCGATGCGCTGTTTAGCGGCAACGGGGGGACCAACGCAGCGTTCAACAACCTGGGTGGGGATAGCGGAACCAGCCCTTCGACGGACTACTTTGATTTCGGCATGCCGTTCTTCTATGGCCGCAATGTGTTCATTGGGATCGAGAATGAGACAGGGCCGAACGGTGTGGTGGGTCCGTACTGGGCGTACTAAGCAGCTTTAACCGAGGCCGTACGGCGGCCTGCCTAACGTAAAGCAACGGATCGAGAGGCGAAGACTCTCGCTAATTGATTGAAAAGATTGGCTCCTCGGGCAGGACTCGAACCTGCAACCCTTCGGTTAACAGCCGAATGCTCTACCATTGAGCTACCGAGGAGTGTGCGAACCGCGATAAGAGATTCAGCCGGAAATTCAGTTTATAGCACAGCCCCAAAATCTACGTCAATGAAATGCAGTCTCAGGTCTCGCGCCGCCTTGTCACAAGGCTCACTCCAAATCTGGAGGCAGAGAGGAGATTGCCGAACGCAATCCCTTGGCGTGAGCCCGCAAGATCTCACTCCAGAACCCCGATTGTTGTGGAGCCTATCTTGAAGTTTGCCAGAAGTGTAACCGAGCGCCCACCAGGAAGAGGGAGTGGTATCAGCCTTTCTTTTCTTCTTCAGGCTTTTCCGAGCCGCCTTTGACGGCGTCTTTAAATTCCCGGATACCCTTTCCTAACCCTCGTCCCAGGTCAGGCAACTTCCCTGGCCCGAAAATAATCAACACAATCAGCAAAATAAAAAAAAGGTGTGTGGGTTGAAGCAATCCTTCCATTTTTCAAACTCCTCCTGGCATTGACACTCTGCGTAGGATACTCTCTTATTATAGTCGAACCTGCTCAGGAACCCAATCAAGAATTGTTAGCTTGGAAAGACCATATCTCCCGGCGGGATTCCCTTCTCCTGGCAATACGCCTGGTGGAGGGTGGCATAGCTCGCCGTGATGAAGTCCTTCTGCGTGTATCCCAGTTGACGCGCCAACAGGTCGATCCATCGCTTGGGGCCTTCTAATTCCACGTAGTTCCCAATCGGTGTTTCGTCATACAGAAGCACGGGGCTGCCTGCCTTTTTGCGCCGGCTTTTCTCGGCGTAGGCGGTCCGGTATTTCTCGTAGCGAAACACCGAACGCAGGCCGAGCGCCTTGAAGATGTTCTGGAGCGACGCCCCGTCCTCGACGTCCGTCTCGATTTCTCGGCGGACCTTATAGGAAGCGGAGGGGCGCGGTGGCCCCTTGAAGGTCACGATGTGCCGCCGCCCTTCCCTTCGCAGGCGCAGCAACGAGCGGGCTTTGCGCAACCGCAAATCACTAAAGTCAAAAACGACGTTGGCTTCAAAGTGCCGCCGCTCGACCACCACAAATCCCAGGCCGCTGAGACGCCGCTTCAAGCGGCCGGGATCGAGGACCTTCAACTTCACCTCAACTTCTTCATAGGGGCGCTTCATGCAACGTGAAGGAAAACCTGCTCAGGATTCGCGCGCGATAATGAATTCCGGCAGGGACATTAAAGCGTCCTTATAGATGGAATCCGGAAAGCCCTCCAGGCATCGCTTCGCTTCTTCTGCGAACTTCTTTGCCTTGTTCCGGGCCGCACGAAGCGCTCCGTAGCGCTCAACCATTTCCACAATCTCAGCAAACGCCACATGCTGGAATCCGCCGTCCTCAAAGACGCGCACCAGCTTCTGGGCCTCCTCGGGGGTGCACTCCTGCCGAAGGTAGATGAGCGGCAACGTCACTTTGCCTTCCCGCAGGTCATTGCCAATCGGTTTGCCGAGCTTCTCCTCGGACGAAGTAAAATCCAAAACGTCATCGATCAGCTGGAAGGCCAGTCCCAGGTTGACCCCGTAAGAGGCGAGCAGGTTTTCTTCTTCCTCCGGCTTGTCGGCAAGCAGCGCGCCCGCGCGCACACACGCGGAAAACAAGCAGGCTGTCTTGCGATAGGTTAACTCAAAATAGTCGTCTTCGGTCAGGTCCGGTTTGCGAAGGTAGGCCAATTGCAGCAGCTCTCCCTCCACCATGACCTGCGTCAGGCCGATCAGGAGATCCAGAATCTTGAAATTCCGCTCCGCCAGGGCGGTGCTGAAAGCCTGCATATAAAGCCAGTCGCCCGCCAGCACGCTCATGTGGTTGCCCCAGCGGGAATTGATGGAAGGGCGGCCCCGCCGCGTTTCCGCTTTGTCAATAACGTCGTCATGCACCAGCGTCGCGGTATGAATCATTTCAAAAGCCGCGCCCAGGCGAAGGGCCGCCGAGCCTTCAAAAGCGCACAGTTTTGCGGCGAGCAGGACGAGGACCGGCCTCAGCCGCTTGCCGCCGCTCACCTGGAGGTATTGGCCAATTTCCGTAATCAGCGGGATACTCGAAGCGCTTTGCTGGCAGAATTCTTCTTCCACCCGTTCCAGGTCCTCGCGAATCAAGTCAAATACTTCTTTGGCTGTCAGAAGTTTGGTAGTCGCCAAGCGTCGATTTCCCCCTGCCACCTTCATCCCTTGATAGAACGGAATATGATCAGATGTCGAAGTGTCCAAGCCACTGGGTCGATGTTTCATCCTCCCACAAAAGCCCCCTGAAGGAAAGCCTCTCCTTGCGGGCGCGGGCGCTCGAACGCTTGAGCCGGCCTTCACTCAAGGCCGAAAAAGTCCATGAAGTTTTGCGCCGCGAGCGCCCCCATCTCCTCGGTACTCATGTGACGAAGCTCGGCAAGCCGCCGGGTGACTTCCTCGACGTAAGCCGGCTCATTGCGTTTCCCGCGATTCGGCTCGGGCGCCAGGTAAGGGCTGTCGGTTTCCGTAAGCAAGCGGTCGAGCGGAATTTCACCCGCCACAGCGCGTAAATTGTCCGCTTTCTTGAAGGTGACGTTTCCCGCGAAGGAAATGAGAAATCCCCAGTCCAGAAACGTGAAAGCGTCCTCCCGGCTCCCCGTAAAACAGTGAAGAATACCCCGCAAGCCGCGAGAAGCGCAATGGCTCCCGACCATTTCCTTCAAGTCCGCCCAGGCATCGCGGCAGTGGATGATCACCGGCAAATTCGCTTCCTGGGCGATTTCCAACTGGCTCGCAAGAACCTGCTTTTGGACTTCGCGCGGCGAATGGTCGTAATAATAGTCGAGGCCGATCTCGCCTATTGCAATGACCTTCGGCTCGCCCGCCGCTTGGCGCAGCGTTTCGAAGTGCCTGGCTTCCGCCCGCACTGCCTCATGCGGATGAATTCCCACGGTGGTATAAATCCAGTCGTAACGCGCCGCGATGGGAACCCCCACCGCCAGATCGTCCGGCCCGCTCCCTCCGCCTACCGTCAGCAGCCAGCGCAGGCCCTGAGCGCGGGCGCGCTCGATAACTTCCTCGCGGTCAGCATCAAACTGCGCATCGTCCAGATGACAATGGGAATCGACCAGGAATTGTTTCATTGACTCACTTGCTCGTTGATCCATTGAAATGCCGCTGGAAGGAACCCTTCGCGGTGCTCGGGGCAGGCTCTTCGCCCGTCATTCCGAGCGCAGCGAGGAATCTGCTTTTAGCTCAGGATGACGTCGCGCGATCGTTTTTTCAGCATCCTGTGAAAGTCGTGCCCTTTCGCGAATCCCAGTCATGTCACCTGCTAGATGCGTGATCCCATCCAACAAAATCAATCATTCGATCCGCCCATCAATCAATGAGTCAATTATTTGAGCCTCGCGCCCTTGGGCACATCCTCTTTGAAAGTGACCAGGACCGGCCGGCCTCCGTCGCCGGCGGAAGCGGCAACAATCATGCCGTTCGATTCCACCCCGCGAAGTTTGCGCGGCTGGAGGTTGGTTACAACAACGACCTTCATCCCCACCAGTTGCTCGGGCTGGTAATATTCGGCAATGCCCGCGCACACCTGCCGGACTTCCGTGCCGATATCCACCTGGAGCTTCAGCAGCTTGGTGGCGTTGGGCACCGCTTCGGCGGAAAGCACTTCACCCACGCGCATCTCCACTTTGGCAAAATCGTCGATCGAGATCTTATCAGAGGTGCCAGGTGCTGCGGGCTGGGTGCTCGGTGCTTGTGACTCGGCCATCTTGGCCGTGTCTTCTTTCACGGGCTGGAAGCCCGTGCTACTTGGGGATTCGGGCGCTTTGGGCGTTTCTGATTCCACTGGTTTCGATGCCTCCTTCGGTTTGTCTCTGTCGTGGTCGGTTTCGGCAAGCTCGTGAAGCTTGGCCAGCGTCACGGCTTTGTCGAGACGCGGGAAGATGGGCTCAGGTTTGCCGACGCGGGTACCTGGTTTGAGACTTGTGGGATCTCCGTCTGCTCCCCAGCCAAGTGAAGACATACGTAGACCTTCCAACCCGCTTTCCTGGCCGAGCTGTTGCCAAAGCCTTTTGGCTGCCTTCGGCATGACTGGGTAGAGCAAGGCAGTAGTCAGGCGCAAGGACTCTGCCGCATTGTAAAGAACAGACGCAAGAGATTCCCTCTTTGAAGGGTCTTTGGCCATTATCCAAGGCTCTGTTTCACGGAGGTATCGGTTTAGCTGACCGATAAATGACCAGACTTCGTCCAAGGCTCGGGAGAAGTCGAAGCTTTCAAGGAATTTCTGAAAGTTATTCTGCACATGATTAGCCACAACGATAAAACGAAAGTTGAAACCACCGTCAACCTGAACGCTCACCCTGGAAGGGTTGGCCGACTCGGGGGAAGTCGTGACCTCAGGTACCCTGCCGTCAAAATACTGGTGCAGCATTGCCAATATACGGCTAGCTAGATTCCCCAGGTCATTCGCCAAGTCGAAGTTATAACGGTCGATCAGCCCTTCATAAGAAAAGTTCCCATCCAAGCCGAAGGGTGTGTCGCGCAGCAGGTAATAGCGCAGGGCGTCGTTGCCGGGCGCGCCGAAGGAATCGAGCGCTTCCACAATCGGCTCCGAGTAGACCACGTTGCCCTTCGACTTCGACATCTTGTCCTGCTCGTAATAGATCCAGCCGTGGGCGAAGATGGTTTTGGGCAGAGGCAGTTCGGCGGCCATCAAAAACGCCGGCCAATAGACGGCGTGGAAGCGGAGAATGTCTTTGCCGATCATATGGACGACTTCCGAGGGACCCTCGGCGCCCATCCAGTATTTCTTAAAATCCTCGCTTTGCTCTTCGCCGCGGAAGCCGATGCCGGTCAGGTAGCTGGTGAGAGCGTCGTACCAGACGTACACAACCTCCTCGGGATCGTCGGGCCAGGGAATGCCCCACTTGAGGCGCCTGCGGCTGATGGAAATATCCCGCAGGCCGCCCTCGACAAAGCTTTTGACCTCGTTCATGCGGAAATCAGGCAGCACAAAGTTGGGATTATCCCGATAAAGCCTCATCAGCGGGCCGTCGCTGCCGCCAAACGCTGAGAGCTTGAAAAAATAATTCTCTTCGCTGATGAGCTCCGCGGGCCTTCCGCAGATGTCGCAGTCGACAGGTTCAGCGTTGTCGGAAACGTACCGCTCGTCGTGGATGCAGTAGCGGCCTTCGTACTTCTTCTTATCGATGTATCCGGCCTTCGCGGCGCGCCTGATCATCCATTGGACGGAGGCCTTATGGGCCTCGTTCTGCGATGTGTGGACAAACTTGTACTCGCTGATCCCCAGTTTGCGCCACAGTTCTTTGAACAGCTCGCGCTTCTCGGCTACGAATTTTTCCACCGGGATCCCCGCCGCTTCCGCGGCGCGCTGGAGCTTTTCTCCGTGCTCGTCCGTGCCGGTCAGGAACGCCACGTCGTACCCGCACATGCGCTTATACCGCGCAATCACGTCGCAGACGATGGTGGTGTACGCCGAGCCCACGTGGGGCCGCGCGTTCGGGTAGTAAATTGGCGTTGTCAGATAAAATTTTTCCATGGGTTCATTCATTCAATGATTCAATTTCAGATAGGCCGCCTGCGCCGCGATCATCACCTGCTTGAGCGGCACAGCTCGTTCCTCGGCCAGCCGCCGGCAATCGTCGAATTCCGGCGCGGCGTTGACTTCCTTCCCGTGGCGCTTGGCGACCTTGACCCGCACCGGCCCGTAGGGCGTCTCGACCGTCACCACCTCGCGCTCCAGAACTATCCGCCGAGCCTCGTAAATTCGCAAGCCAATCGTCGTCGTTTGCTCGAACAGAAGGTCGGCAAGCGCGTCGCACGCTTCCGGCCTCGAAAGAACGGTCAGCAGCAGCCCCGGCCGGTTCTTTTTCATCTGGATGGAAGTGCACGTCACGTCCAGCGCTCCCGCCGCAAGCGCCTTCTCTGCCAGATATCCGTAAAGCTGCGGGCTCATGTCGTCCACATTTGCTTCAATCACGGAGACTATTTCATCTCCCGAGGCGCCGGACTCGGAGGCGGCAACTCCCGTGCTCTCGCCCACAAAAAGCCGCGCCAGGTTGGGATGGGAAGGGAAATCTTTTGTTCCGGCGCCATAACCGATCTTCTCGACTTTCATCCGCGGCATGGGGCCGAAACTCGTGGCCAGTTCGGCGACCAGAGCGGCGCCCGTGGGCGTCACAAGTTCGCCCTCCACGCCGGAAGAATAAACCGGAATCCCGCGCAGCAACTCCGCCGTTGCCGGCGCAGGAACGGGCAGCGAGCCGTGCGCCGCCTCCACGCGCCCGCCTCCCACGTTCAACGGAGAGCAGATCAGACGCGGATTTCCCAGCATGGCGAAACCCAGGCAGACTCCCACGATGTCCAGGATGGCATCCACCGCTCCCACTTCGTGAAAGTGAATTTTCTCGACGCTCACGTTATGGAGCCGGGCTTCGACTTCTCCAAGGCGGCGAAAGATTCGAAGCGCCGTCTGTTTTACGGGTTCAGGGAGCGGCGCACCCCCGATCAGAGCTTCGATGTCGCCGAGATGCCGGTGAGGTTGCTTGCCCGGCGCTTCGATTTCCACGTGGTTGCCTGCCAGCCCTCGCCGCATCACCCGGCTTTGCCTGAATTCGTAAGCTCCCAGAGGCAGCTTTTTCAGTTCCTCCTCGAGGCGACCGAATTCCACTCCGGCATCGAGCAGAGCCGCAAGGAACATATCGCCACTAATCCCCGAAGAACAATCCAGGTAAGCTTGTCGCATACAAATACCACTCCCGCCAACCGCGGTCCCTCAGCAGGCACGCCCCCTTGGCGCCGAAACCTCCTATGCTATGCCTTCGTTTGAATCCTTGTCAATGTACAGCGCCTGTGAGTGGTGGGTCAACTTGGCGGGGGTAGCGGCGAGTTTACCTCGCCATGTGGCGGCATAAAGCCGCCTCTACGTCAAATTTGACCCACTACCCGCCTGTGATGAAGCAGGGGCCCCTCCTGCGCCGCTTCAAAGCCGTTTCTCCTTAGTGAAGAAAACGCCCGCGGAGCTTACCGGCGGTAAAGTTGGGATCCTTCGTAAAATCCATCAACCGGCGTTCGCTTGTCCGAATCGAATCGATCGCCGCAGGCAATCCCGCGACGGCCTCCTTGGGAATCTGGATCAAGCCGTTCTGATCTCCGTGCAGGAGGTCCTGGGGATGAACGACCAACCCGCAGATCTGGATTGGCACTCCCACTCGCACGATGCGGAAACTGGCGTGGCTGGCCGCGACGCCGCGCGCAAAATAGTGGAAGCGCATCGCCCGAACCTCCGCCATGTCTCGAACGGCGCAGTCGGACACCAGGCCGATCCCGCCCAGCCGGCTGAAGATCGTCGCCATCACTTCCCCGCTGTGCACGGCGCAGTCCGGACTCCCGCCAATCTCTTGAAACGCAATGACCGCGGGCTTGGGAGAATTTTCAACCGCCTCAAACAACTCGACGAAACGTTCCTCCTCCGGCTTCGCTCCTAAGGTCACCGTCTCCACCTGCGCCGTTACAGCGTACCCGCACATGGGGCCCATCTCCGGGAAAAGGCACCGGACCTGAAGAGGCGTAAAGCCCTCGCTGCGCGGCCGGAGCTTTAACGTTTCAATCGCGTTTGAGATCGTCGGCGTATCGACTGACTTAAGATATTCGACCGGTGATTTCTCTTTGTCATTCTTCTCCATGACTTCAATACTCCTCTCCTCAGCAGCCCTTCTGCCGCCCGCAGCAAGTGTAAGGAACGAATGCTTTTGCCTCATTTAGAATATATCATTCATCAGGCGTCCGATTTTTGCCATTTACGCTTTGAGGACTACTGGTGTAACGTAAATCATTTGTGGGCCGGTAGCTCAAGTGGTAGAGCATTGCCCTTTTAAGGCAAGGGTTCTGGGTTCGAGTCCCAGCCGGCTCACCACAATCTGGTAAAACCATTTATTTGATCTTGTTTTGCGCTGATGGCGGAGCTGGCTGGAGGCGCCGCTCTATTGAGAGTTGCAAAATATAGTGACAGCCGCCGCTGGTGCGCGGGTCTCGGACCCGCGTCTTTCGCCGCTCTGCACGGAGTGTCAGTTCGATGGCCAGGCAGAAGCCAGGAATTCAGGCTATCGCAACTCCGGCGCCGAAGTCCCAGATAACCTTTTTACCGGCGATGTAGGAAAGATTCACCATGTGCCCGGCCGCGGCGGACCGATGCCCGACCTCCGCGTCCTCTCCGCACCGCTTCCGCGTGCGCACCGAGTCAAAGAACTCCGCCAGATGGAGCACGACAGGATTCATGCTATCCTCGGCTGCAATGACTTGGGGCTCAGGAGCTTTTCTCGCGGCCTCTGCGCGGTGGTCGCCCTGGTTCATAAACTCTTCCTGGAGCGCTACGGGCCAGCTATCAATGGAGTATTGATAACCTTCCGCGTGGGACTCTCCCGCAAAGGTCAGGGACGGTTTGCCCAGGAGCAAGGTAAGCGACCCGTTGGTTCCGAGGAACTGGATGCCCTGGCCCGTCCCGCTCTGGCTGTTGAACGTGGAGGACATGTTTACGTGGAATCCCTCGGGATATTCAAACAGCGCGTCCAGCGTGTCGGGAACTTCGCGCCCGTCGTGGCGGACCAGAATGCCTCCCGTGGCCACGACGCTCGCGGGCATGGTTGCGCCCATAATGTAATGGATGGAATTGATCAGGTGCACAAACAAGTCGGTGGAAATCCCGCCGGAGTAGTCCCAGTACTTGCGATACCGGAAGACGCGCTCCGGGTCATAGTCGCACTGCGGGGCCGGGCCCAGCCATTCCGTCCAGTTGAAATTCACCCCATTGCGCAGGTCGGGCGGGATGGGGTAGTTCCAGGCGCCGGTGGAACTGTTTCGATTGTAAGCCGCGACAACTTTCGTCACCTTCCCAAGTTCGCCTGCGGCGATCATCTTTTTCGCCTTCTGGTTCTGGGCGGATGAAACCCACTGGCTGCCCACCTGCACCACTCGCTTGGCGCGCCTGGCGGCCTCGATCATCGGCGCGCCATCCGCGATTTTATGGGTCATGGGCTTTTCGATGTAAACGTCTTTCCCTGCCGCCACCGCATCCAGAAAAATCGGCAAGTGCCAATGGTCCGGCGTGGCGATCACCACGGCGTCAATGTCCTTGCGGTCGAGCAGCTTCTTATATTGTGCGAAATTGGTGGCGATCTTACCGCCGGTTCGCTCCTTGGCGCGTTCCAGGTGCCCTTGGTAGCAGTCGCAAACCTCCACCAGGTTGGCTTGGCCGGTCTTCCGGGTTTCCTCCAGCAGGATATTGCCGCGAATGCCGAAACCGATAAACCCCACATTCACCCGGTCATTCGGGCTGGCGGGCTTGGGCATCGGCGCAGAAGGTTCGGCGGCCACCCGTTTGCCGTTCAGAAACATACTGAGTCCCGCGGCGCCCGTGGCGCTGCGGCGAATGAAATCCCGGCGCGTAAATCGAGACATGGTGCCTCCTTGAACTGGCTGACTCTCTTCCACACGCGCTTGGGCCTGGCTGGGCGGGTCACGTGAGCAGAACCGACTTTCCCAAGCCTGCCTGGGCACGTACCATCATCAAATGCTATTTTTTTACCCCTCGCAGTGACGCCCGTCACTTCGTTGCGCCAACCGGCCGCTCGGTTTGTTATGCTCATAGAGTTGACCCGAATTGCCGTTTTATCGAGAGAGGGTTTATGAGCCGACGCAAACACCGGCCGTCATCGGAAAAGATCGAAGTCGCTTACCGGAACGAGCGCTTTATGGAAAGCGCCGACGCGCGCACCCTGCGGATTGCCGCCGAATACCTGGAGCCTCAGGTCCGGCTTCGCCGCGCGGGCGTGCAAAACACCGTGGTCTTTTTCGGCTCGGCGCGTGTCACGTCGCGAGCGGACGCCCGCGACCGGCTGCGTCTGCTTCTGGCCGCAAAGAAATCCCGCAACGCCTCGCCCACCCAACAGGCATTGCGAGACGCACGCATGGCCCTTCGGATGTCGCAATACTATGAAGAGGCGCGAGAGCTGGCCCGGCTGATCACCGAGTGGTCGCTGAGCTTGAAGAACGGCAGCCATTTTCTGGTGGTCTGCTCGGGAGGCGGGCCGGGCATCATGGAAGCGGCGAACCGCGGAGCCATGGAAGCCGGCGGCGTGACCATCGGATTCAACATCAAGCTGCCCATGGAACAGAGCTCGAATCCTTACATCACGCCGGAGCTGAACTTCATGTTCCGATATTTCTTCATGCGCAAGCTCTGGTTTGCTCAACCCTCCCGCGCCGTCATCGTTTTTCCCGGCGGATTCGGCACCATGGATGAAATGTGGGAATTCCTCACCCTGATCCAGACGCACAAAATGGGACACCGCTGCACGCTGCTGCTTTATGGTTCAAAGTACTGGAAAAAGGTCTTGAATTTTGACTGGCTGGCGGAGGCGGGAACCGTCAGCCGCGAAGAGATGAATTTAATCCGCTTCGTGAATACTCCGCATGAGGCCTTCGGGATTGTGAAGGACAAACTCACCAGACTGCTTCACCTTCCCGGGGCTCCGCGCTATCCGTTCATCTGATGGCAGGGGGAATTTGCTATTGTCCCCCGCGTCCCATTGGAACCGCCTGACACTCCGGACCTACATTTATGGCCGGGAGGGGCCCGCCGGTTTTAACCCCCATCCGGCCGGTCACTCGAAGCAGAAACAAATCCATTGCCAGTTGACCTGATCGCACTATAATAAGCCAGCAGAACGCCTTGATTGGGGGTTGACTCAGCCGATGAAATCCAAAGATTTAGGTGCGGTATTGTCAGTGGCGGTCCTTTTAGTGGCCATTAACCTCAGCACTTCTTTCGCAGCACTGGCCAGCGCACGGCCATCAAGCGCTGAGGCGCCGGTTGCTTTACAGCCCTTTGCGGACCAGGTTCGGCGCCTTGAGAGGACGCTTGCATTTTTGGGGCAACCCCTGGCCCCGGAGGATCAGAAAGCCATTAATGCGGCCCTGGCTGGCCCCAATGAGCAGGCCGCCGTTTCAAAAATCCAGGCCATCCTTGACAGGTACACGCTTGTGAAGGTGAGTGTCAGCGCCGAGAGCCGTGTTGACGCGAGCCGCGGGGCCGCTCCCGCAGACCTGATTCAGGATGGCAGCCGGATCTTCCTGGTAAAGGTTGAAAACCATGCCGGGGTCACTTCCTATCTGCATGTCCAGAGCCCCAACAGCGGCGACGTTTACATGAGGTCCAGCGGTAAGGCGGTCCCGATCCGGCGGGTAACGCCCGAAGAAGTGCGCGAGCGCTGGGCCGAGGTCACGCTTTACAGTTCCCAGTTGGCCGTCGGCGGTTTCAAGCAAAACCCAAAGCCCGAACGCCTCACGGGGCTTGGGGTCGAGTACATGCTGCTGGTGATATACAGCCGCGACGCCGGCGAGCGGTCCGCCACGCTCAGCTTCGACGTCGGCCAGGGCACGCAGGATGTGGGATTCCTGAACGAGATCAGCATCCTTTTCAAGATCGCCCCGGCCCGCTCGATCAAGATGCACGTGCTTGATGATGACGGTCATCCCACCATGGCATCGTTCATCTTCAAGGACGAGCTAGGGCGGATCTATCCCAACCCTGCCAAGCGGCTGGCTCCAGACTTCTTTTTCCAACCCCAAATCTATCGCGCCAACGGAGAGTCCGTCTCTCTTCCGCCGGGAACCTACACGGTGTCCTATACCGGCGGTCCGGAGTACGTCACCGAAACCCGCGAGTTCAAGGTGGACTCGAACGGCCCCCAGGAGCTCGACTTTCGCCTGAAGCGCTGGATCGACCCTGCCCAATATGGCTGGTTTTCAGGCGATCATCACATTCACGCCGCGGGATGCGCCCATTACGAAACCCCCAGCCAGGGCGTGAATCCCATCGACATGGATCGCCAGGTCCGCGGCGAGCACTTGAACGTGGGCTGCGTGCTCACCTGGGGACCTTGCTACTATTACCAGAAGCAGTTCTTCCGCGGCAGAAAAGACAATCCGCTCTCCAAGCGGGACCAGTTGCTGCATTATGACGTGGAAGTTTCCGGATTTCCTTCCAGCCACGCCGGCCATCTGGTGCTGCTCAATCTGAAAGACCAGGATTATCCCGGTACGAAACGTATTGAAGACTGGCCGACCTGGGACCTGCCCATTCTGCGCTGGGCCAAGTCGCAAGGGGCCACGGTCGGGTTTGCCCATTCGGGCTGGGGTTTGCAGGTGAGTGGCGACGCGCTGCCCAACTACCAGATTCCGGGCTACGACGGCATCGGCGCCAACGAATACGTTGTTGACGTGACTTACCCCGGCACCGTGGACTTTATCTCTGCCGGCGACACGCCTTACGTCTGGGAACTCAATATGTGGTACCAGACTCTGAACGTGGGGTATCGCACCCGCATTGCCGGCGAAACGGATTTCCCCTGCATTTATGACAGCCGCGTCGGCGAGGGAAGAACCTACGCGAAGGTGAACGGGCCGCTGACCTATGACAGTTGGATGGAGGCGATCCGCTCGGGAAGAAGTTACGTCTCCGACGGCAGAAGCCATCTGATGGATTTCTCGATCAACGGGACCCAGATCGGAACGCACGCGAGCGAGGTTGATCTCAGCGCTCCGGGCGCCGTCCACGCGGAAGTGACCGCAGCGGCTTATCTCGACCCTGTGCCCGACGAGCAGATTCGCAGCCTGCCGTACGATCAAAAGCCCTATTGGAGCCTCGAACGCGCCCGGATCGGCAATACGCGCAGCGTTCCCGTCGAAGTTGTTGTGGACGGGCAGCCGGTGGCACGCAAGGAGATCGTCGCCGACGGCAGCGCGCAGAAACTCGCCTTCGATATCCCCATCCGGCAAAGCAGTTGGGTCGCCTTGCGGATTCTTCCCTCTTCCCAGACGAATCCCATCTTTGTGGTTGTGGGGGGAAAGCCCATGCAGCCGTTGTGCCGAAGCGCCCAATGGTGCCTGGACGGCGTCAACCAGTGCTGGACCCAAAAGTCGCCGCAGACTTCCCCCGCCGATTTGCCGGAGGCCCGGGAGGCTTACGACCACGCGAGAGAAGTCTACGAGAAAATGGTAAGTGCCTGCACGGCCCCATGACGCGGGCCGCTGGGAAGCAGGGCAAGCCTGCTTCGGCATTTAGGGAGATTCTTTCGTTTCGAGCCTTCTGAGGAATACTTCGATTTCACGTTTGGTTTGCAGGTCGCCCTTTTTGCAGGCAATGTCGGCGCCCTGCTGGTAAATCTCCCGAGCTTCATCCGGCCGTGCGAGCCCGACCAGCGATTTGCCAAGTTCGCGATAGGCCGCCGAGTAGTCCGGCTTGAGGCGCACCGCTTCGCGAAACTCGCGCTCGGCCTCGGCGTAGCGTTGGGCCTTCAAATACTCGCGTCCCAGGCTGTAGCGCACCATGACGTTCGCCGGAGCCTGGGCCGCCAGCGCTTCAAACGTTTCAAGCGGTGATTTTGCGGTTTCTTCTTCCGCCATGATCGGGGGATTCGTAACGGTTGGCCGGGCCTTGCCGCGAACATCCGCAGCGCACGGCATTCCGGCGCGCTACTTCATGTTTTCAGGAATCAGATACTCCACCAGCACCAGGTCGTGCCACTCGTTCCCCAGCCGGCCGTGCTTGGTGTAGACGCCCACCTCTTTCCAGCCCGTCAGTTCGCAGAGTTTTCTTGCCGGCTGGTTGTCGGCGATGATGCGTCCTACCAGCTTGTAGAAGCCCTTTTCCCGCGCGGCATTCTGCATGCCCTTGATGAGTTCCTGCGCCACGCCGTGCCCGCGCAAGCTGCGTTCGATAAAAATCGAAAGTTCCGCGATGCCGTCGAAACACCGGCGAGGGCTGTAAGGGCTGAGGGCGGCCCATCCCATCAGCGTATGCTTTACCTCCGCCACCAGCACGGGATATTTCTCCGGCCGCGCCGCCAGCCACAGGTACCTCTCTTCAGGAGTGACGTAGGCGTTCTCAAAGGTCGCGGCGCGGTCCTGCACGCCCTGGTTATAGATCCTGGCAATTTCCTTTGCGTCATCGACGCGTGCCGCCCGAATCGTCAGCGGGCCGCTCCATTCCGTCATGTTCACCTGCCCTCTTTTTTAGTCTGCGAATTCGCGAGAACCGCAAATCGAGGCTAACACAAAATCGAAGCTCTATGAAGAGATGTTGCCGGGTTCGAGCGTCGCGGCCATCCGGTCGAGAACGCGGTAAAGGGCGGGCCGGAGTCCTTGCGACAGATCCTCCGCTGCGGCCAGCATCTCGCCGGCCGATTGGACAAAAGGGCCCGGGTTGATGTCCCCGGCGGAGTTTTCGATCAGTTTCTTAAGCCCTTCCGGCCCGACTTCCAGATGGAATTGCAGCCCCAGTGCCCGCCCTTGGAACTCGAAAGCCTGATTCAGGCACGCCTCGCTCGATGCCAGGCGCACCGCTCCCTCGGGCAAATCGAATGTTTCACCGTGCCAGTGCAGAACCGTCAAGGTTCGAGGCAGGTCACGGAGAGCGCTTGCGCACGCTTCCGGCGTCAGCCGCACAGGAAACCAGCCAATTTCCTTGTCCTGATTCTTATAAACGCGCGCGCCCAAAACGCTCGCCAGAAGTTGCGCGCCCAGGCACACGCCCAGGATCGCCTTTGGCGCTTCGAGCGCTTCCGCGATCAGCTTCTTCTCAGGCGCAAGCCACGGAAACTGCGCATCGTCGTTCGCGCTCATCGGCCCGCCCATAATCACCAGGAAATCGAAATCGGCCGATTTCGGCAGCGCAGCGCCGCTCCACTGCCCGGTGGTTGCGACCGCGTGCCCGCGCTCCCGCGCCCACTCCCCAATCGCCCCCGGCCCTTCAAACGCCACGTGCTGGATCACATGAACTCGCATTCTGGGTTGCTCCGCCTCGCGCACTACGATAGCTCATCTTATGCTATACGGAAAAACGGGGCAATTTGGCCGTTTGACTCTACAATGTAAATTTTGGGGGAATCTTTGACAAACATTGCGGAATCTCAAACGGGCCGCGCGGCCATGCCGGCGGCGTGGATTGTCGGCATGGCCGTCTTTCCTTTTGGCCTGGTGGCGGGGTTCACCATTACCGCGCTGCCGTTTCTGCTGACTCATCTCGGCGTGCAGCTTGATCAAGTGGCCGCCATGAGCGCCACGGTCATGTCTCCGACCTTCTGGGGATTTCTGTTGCAGCCTTTGATGGATACGGGCCTCACGCGCCGCGCCTACGCCTGGGTTATGGCGGCGCGCTGGGATCACTGGCCGTGATGTCGCTGGTGCCGCACATCGCTCTGCACTGGCTTGGACTTGGTCTCGGCGCATTCATCGTGCTGGGAACCGCGCCCACGCTGCTCTTTCCCGAACCCGCAAAATCCTCTTTCCACTTCCGGCAGATTTTTACCGACGCCATGAAGGCCACGTGGCGGGCCTGCAAAACCAAGGAGGTTCTGACCGGCTTTTGTCTCTTCCTGGTTCCGGCCAGCGCGGAGGCGGCCATCAACCTGTTCTCCGGCATGGGCAACGACTTCCATACCAGCGCGTCGACGGTGATTTGGGTGACGGGTGCAGGGTGCGCCATCACCGCGTCGGTGGGCGCTCTGCTGGGCGGATATGCTGCGAACCGGTTTTCCCGCGGATACCTCTATCTTGGCGCGGGCCTGGCCACCAGCGTCGTCTCGGTAGTGATGGCTCTCACTCCCCACACGCCGTTGGCCTTTATCCTGGGCGTCTTGATCTATAACGGCATCGCCGGAGTCGCCTATGCGGCGTTCAACGCGCTGGGATTTCAGTTGGTGGGCCAGGAAAGTCCCGTGGCCAGCACGCAACTGGGATTGTTTGCCGCGGCCACCAACTTCGCCATTGTGTATATGACCTGGTCCGATGGGCAAGGCTTCAAATACTTTGGCACGCACGGACTTCTGTTGACCGATGGCCTTGCCAGCATGATCTCAGCCGTCCTGCTGCTGTTTCTGTTGGGAAGCCGGCTTAAGAAAAAACAGTTCGACGAGGCGGAACTGCCGGCTGTTTCAAGTTGAGGGTGATGGTGCATGGTAGCGCGGACCTCCGGTTCTGAGATCCGCGGTTCTTCTTAGATTCGGGTCCACTCGTCCGAAGGCAGTAGGTAGCGCAGAGTCCCGTCTCCCAGAGACTCTGCGGCTTTTCGCCGGTTTCCAAACCAAGAACCGCAGAGTCTGAAACCCGCAGACTCTGCGCTACCCGCTTCTTCGCGTCACCCCTCACTCAGAACCTGGACTTTCGTCATTCGTAATTTGTAATTGCGGTGTTGCATTCCCCCCGCCCGCGGTATATACCGTTATCTTAACTTCGTGGTGATCGGTGGCCGCACACCTCGCAGACGTCGCGGCCGATCCGCCGGCCGCGGAGCAAGGAGAATTAAACTTATGGCCATGAAAGCAAGCATTATCGCGGGAATCGAGTTTAAGGTTGGCCCTTCCATGTCTTACTCGCTCTGGAAAATTGGCCTTACGAACAACCCCGAAGAACGCAAGAAGCACCTGAGATCCACCGAAATCCAAAATGTTGACCGTTGGTCCGAGTGGCAGGCCAACTCCTTGTCTGAGGCGGAAGATATTGAACTCCACTTCCTCGAGAAAGGCATGAACGGCACCCCCACCCGCGATCTGTCCCGCTACAAACTTGCGTACGTCTACATCTACTAGTGTAATGCGTCATAAATAGATTTACTTATGTTCGGTCTTCGGATATCCTGTTGCGCATGAGCCGAAGAGCCGCACCGATTTTGCTTTCCGGGCAGGAGCGGGCCACCTTGCAGAGGCTGG
>Ga0307374_10000472_pt1 | contig 77901 bp, 77 predicted proteins | sample OX3MG_FD_202532 | JGI IMG/M metagenome (GOLD analysis project Ga0307374, IMG submission 202532) | Soil microbial communities from Risofladan, Vaasa, Finland - OX-3 | ecosystem: Environmental > Terrestrial > Soil > Coastal area > Acid sulfate soil | place: Finland: Risofladan, Vaasa | collected... | reverse complement strand
ACTCTCTCGTCGATCAAGGGCGCTTGGATAGCCACGTGGTCGGGGATACGGCACGTCTTCAGGCCCAGGATGACCCTCCGCTACCCGGACCAGAAGCTCGACCTCCAGGGACCTGGATACCACTTCGACCCGAAGAACGGCGTGGGCCTTCCCGGCTTCAAGGGGAGGCACGTTCTTCGCGAGGACAAGTGCACCGGATGCCAGCTCTGCGCGATCGCGTGCGACGGCGTCGCCGTGGCCATCGAGATGCAGACAATGGTGAGGAACAAGCCGCAGAACAAGAAGAACTACTGGCCAGCCGTGGACTACGGCCGCTGTGTGTTCTGTGGCCTGTGCATCGACCCAGATACTCCTGTGGTTACAAACCCGAGCCTGAAGCGGATGAGCTCAATCTCCGTGGGAGACATGGTACTGACGCACACAGGCAACTACAAGCCGGTAACCAAGGTGTGGGATATGAGATACACCGGCACCTTGTATCGGATTCACGTATACGGCAAACCCGAACCATTGGTATGCACAGCTGACCACCCAATTATCGCCGTCTCCCGTCCAAGGTCAAACAGGAAGGACGGAAGGCTGTCGAGGGCAACAGGCCCACTGAAATTCTACAAGCCTAGCGAGCTGAAACCAGGCGACTACCTTGTGAGCCCGATAGTGAAGAAGGAGGTCCCCACCGTCAGATACGAAAAGGAGGTTTCGATGTACAAGCTGGGTTTGGTAAAGAGGAAACTTTTGCTGGATGCCTCGCCTGACCTCTTCAGGCTAATTGGCTTCTATCTCGCCGAAGGGTCTTGCGATGGTGGCAGACGAGTCAACTTCGACTTCAACGTAACGGAGACTCGCACTCTGGCTGCAGATTGCAATGGCCTTGTGCAAAAATTCTTCGGGAAACACGGTGTCCTGAAGAAGAACGGCGAGAACGGAATCAGGGTATGCGTTAACTCAGCTATCGCCGAGGACTTCTTCTCTCAGTTCGGTAAGGGCGCCCCGAATAAACTACTTCCGGATTGGGTCTTCTTCGCGGAGCGCGAGAAGATTCTGGAAGTGATGAAAGGCGAGTGGCAGGGGGACGGGTGCAGGATTATACAAGCCCGTCAGAAGTATCTCAACTTCACCACCACCTCGGAGGTCCTTGCTTTCCAACTTCAACAGCTGCTAGCCAAAGTCGGAGTTGTCGCGACCATCGAGAAGTCGGAACCGGAGCACAAGCTTCCCTCGTATCATGTCGACGTATTCGGAAGATGGGCGGTCAAGCTCGCGACGATGTGGAAGATAGATTTCGATTATCGTCCCACCAAGCACTCAGACAAGTTCCACATCTCCGCGGAATACGTGTATCTTCCTATCAGAAAGATTGAGACGACTGAAGTGACGGACTACAGGGTGATGGATGTGACTGTCGATGGGGACCATACATTCAGTCCTCTGGGGCTCGCGACATCAAACTGCGTAGACGCGTGCCCCTTCGACGCCCTGTCGATGAGCAACGACTACGAGCTCTCGGCCTACGACAAGGCCGCCCTGAAGTACACCCCCGACATGCTCATGATCCCACCCCCCGAGTTCGGGACAGCCAAGGTGAAATTCGACCCGAAGAGAGGCACCGTGACACATGGTTGACGTGACCGACGCCGCGTTCATCGCGCTGACCGTCGTCACGGTGGGAGGTGCCATGTCCGCGCTCGAGGCGCGGGAGATAATCTACGGCGCCGTCGGCCTCGCCGCCAGCTTCTTCGGGGTCGCCTCGCTCTTCTTCCTGCTCGACTCTCCCTTCGTGGCGGCCTTCCAGATAACCGTCTACGTGGGCGCCGTCGCCGTCCTGCTCCTCTTCACGGTGATGCTCGTCAGGGAGGGCAGGTGGTTCGGCGACTCGATGGGCCCGGCCGCCAGGGCGGCCGCGCTCGTGACCGTGGTCGCCCTCATCGCCTCCCTCGTCTCTAGCTTCATCGCGGCTGGCCTCTCGACCGCGAGCGAGCAGGCCACCGCCCCGAGCTTCGTGGGCATCGGGCAGCTCCTCACGGGGCAGTACGCGCCTGTCCTCGAGATCCTGGCGCTAGTGCTCGCCGCGGCCGTGCTGGGGGCTCTCACCCTGGCGAAGGTCGACCCCGCTGGCGAAGTGGACGCGGTGGCCGTGGCCAAGGCGCAGGCTATCGACGAAAGGGAGGGGGCGTAGCGGAGGATGGCCGTCGCCCTTTCGGACTACCTCATAGTCTCGGCGCTCCTCTTCGGGGTCGGGATCTACGGCCTCGTGACCAAGAGGAACGCCATGAGGCTGGTCTTCTCGGTGGAGATACTGGTCAACGCCGCGAACATCAACTTCATCGCCTTCAACAGGTTCCTCTGGCCGACCGCCCTCGGGCAGACCATTGTGCTCTTCTCGATCGCGCTTGCGGCGGCCGAGGCGGCGGTGATACTCGCGATCGTCGTCGTCGCGTACAGGATCCACGATGACGTCGACGTCAGCGAGCTGAAGAACTTGAAGGGGTAGACCACTTGGACGACAAGCTAATTCCAGGATTCTTAGCGGGCAGGGGTGAGGATTCGGCTAGCCTGAGCAGCGGAGAGGGAGTGGCTTCGTCCTGACCGCGATCCCGCTCGTCCTCCTGCAGGTCGTCATCGTCCCGCTGCTGGCCGGTGTCGCCTCGTTCGCGCTCGGGGACAGGGTGGGAAGTCGCGTGGGCTGGATAGCATTCGGCTCGCTCCTCTACGTCGCCTTGCTCCTGCTCGCTGTCGGGTCCGGTCTCTACGGCGGGGGGGCGGCCGTGGCCGAGACGTACGCCTGGGCGCCCGCGGCCGGACTCAGCTTCGGGTTCCTCGCCGACGGCCTCAGCCTGCCCGTGGCACTCGTCATGACCCTGGTCTGCGCGGCGACCGCCGTCTACTCCATGCCCTACATGCGGCACAGGTTCGGGGACCTCTACGGGGACGAGAGGAAGCGGCGGTACGGGATCTACTACCTCAACTTCCTAATGGTGGTGACCGGGCTCCTCGGGGTCTCGCTCTCCACGAACCTCATCGAGCTCTACCTCTTCGTAGAGCTCATGCTGATACCGACGTTCTTCCTCCTCGGCCTCTTCGGGTACGTGCAGAAGGGGAGGGTCGCCATCATGTACTTCGTCTGGAACCAGCTGGGGGCATTCATCTTCCTCGTCGGGATACTCGTCGCCTACTCTTCTACGGGGAGCTTCGAGGTCTCCTCGCTCTCGACCCTCGGTACGGGCTCCTCGCTGGCGTACTGGGTCTTCTTCCTCGTAATGCTTGGCTGGTTCGTGAAGATGGGCGTCTTCGGGGTGCACATGTGGCTCCCGACGGCGGAAGCCGAGCCTCCGTCTTCCTTCGCCCCGATAATGGCGACCGTGGTGGGCGTAGGCAACTACGTCGTGGCGAGGCTCCTCGTCCAAAACATGCCGACCGTGTTCCAGACCTTCTCGGTTCCCTTCATGATAGTCGCGCTCCTAACCATGATCTTCGGCGGGGCGATGACGCTGGTCCAGGACGACGTCAAGTACCTCTTCGCGTGGTCGACGATGAGCCAGAACGCATACTCGCTCCTGGGGATCGGGAGCCTCACCGTCCTCGGGCTCTCGGGCGGGATCTTCTATTTCCTCAGCCACATCCTCGGGAAGTGCATCCTCTTCTCGGTCGCGGGAATCCTCCTCATCAGGACCGGGACGCGAGACATGAAGCAGATGGGGGGGCTCGCGAGCAGGATGCCCCTCACCGCCACCCTCTGCCTCATCGGTGGGCTCGTCCTCTCAGCGGTGCCACCGACGAGCGGGTTCCAGGCGGAGTGGATAATGTTCACCGGCATCTTCTTCCAGGGAGCCTACGGCGTCAACGTCAACCTCCTGATAGCGATCCTGGGGATCGTCGCGACGGTTCTGACGGTAGCGTACACCTTCTGGCCCATCAGGAGAATCTTCTTCGGGCCTCTCCCCGCCCACCTTCAGAGCGTCACGGAGGCGCCTCTCGCCATGACAATCCCGCTCTTCGCCCTCGCCGCGATTTCCATACTCCTCGGAATCTATCCTGACCTGGTGACCAAGATGCTCGTCAACTTCGCCAACTCACTGCAGGTGCTGAAGGGAGGCCTCTGATATCAAGTTGGCGACGGCCTCCATCCCATCAATCTACCTTTGGCTGGTCATAATCTTCCCTTTCGTGGGAGCGCTCCTCACACCACTGCTCTCGAGGCTCGGGGGCAGGGTGAGGGACTACGCGGCGGTGGGATTCTCAGGCCTCTCCGCGCTCTTCGCATTTCTCCTCCTCATCCCCGTCCTCCAAGGCGAGTCGATCTCTGTCTACAACTCGGTCATCCCGACCTCCGTCCCGTGGATCTCCGAGCTAGGCATCAACATGGGCGTCCTCTACGACCCGTTCACCATAATCATCGTCAACGTGGTCACGTCCATCGCCCTCCTGATCATGGTCTACAGCCTCGACTACATGAGAGGAGAGCATGGCCTCACGCGCTACTGGTTCTTCATGAACTTCTTCCTGGGGAACATGCTCCTCATCGTCCTCTCGGACAACCTACTCTCGCTCTTCATCGGCTGGGAGGGCGTCGGGCTCTGCAGCTACGCGCTGATAGGCTTCCACTACCACGACGAGACGGAAAACTGGGTCGGGACGCCTGGGGAGAAGGCCATCGGCGAGGAGCAGGCCTACTCCCCGTCCCACGCCGGGATGAAGGCCTTCGTCATGACGAGGATAGGCGACATGGCGATGCTCATCGGGCTCTTCCTCGTCTTCATCTACGCGCACACCTTCGGCTTCCAGGCGCTCGCCAGCAGCAACTCGTGGGCGACCTCCCTCTCCAACGCCGGCCTCCTGGTCCCCGCAGCCCTCCTCCTCTTCGGGGGCGCGATAGGCAAGTCCGCCCAGTTCCCGCTCCAGGAGTGGCTCCCAGACGCGATGTCCGGCCCTGCCCCCGTCTCCGCTCTCATACACGCCGCGACGATGGTGAACGCAGGCGTGGTGCTGGTCGCCAGGATAGGCCCCATCTTCTACTTCGCGATGGAGGCAAACCCTGCCCTCATTCAGCCCTTCTTCATGACCGTCGCGTGGATAGGGGCGATCACGGCCTTCCTCATGGCCACCCAGGGGATGGTGGGGTTCGAGCTGAAGAAGATACTGGCGTACTCCACGGCCTCGCAGATCGGCTACATGATAATGGCCCTGGGGATAGCCGGCCTCTCCTCGAACTTCGCCCAAGGCCTCTCGGCCGGCCTCTTCCAGCTCATGAGCCACGCCATCTTCAAGGCGTGCCTCTTCATGGCCGCGGGGGTCCTAATCCACGTCACGGGGACCAAGTACGTGAACGGCATGGGAGGACTCAAGGAGAAGATGAGGCTCACCTTCGCCGTCTTCCTCATCGCGGCCGCCTCCCTCTCAGGCATACCGCCCTTCAGCGGGTTCTGGAGCAAAGACGCCGTCCTCGCGTCCGCATGGAGCGCGGGGCAGTGGGGCCTCTTCGCCGTAGGCGCAGTGACGGCGGGGATAACCGCCTTCTACACCTTCAGGATGCTCGGCCTGATATTCTACGGGAAGACCAGCGAGCAGCTCGGGGAGCACCAGCCCCACGAGGTGGGGCCAATGGGATGGGTCCCCTATGCGATCCTGGGGACGATGACCGTGGTCATCGGCGTTCTCGCGCCGTTCCTGAACATCGATGGGGCGCTAGAGGGGGCGGCTACCACCTACCTCCATGGCTTCTACCCCGGCGCCGTCCTCCCCAGCGTCCCGGCGGCCTTCTCCTTCAACCTGGAGGCGGCGGGCATCGCCTTCGCGTTCGTCCTGGCAGGCCTTGGTGCTGCCTACATGCTCTACATCGGGAGGCGCGTAGAGCCGGGCAGCCTGGTCGGGCAGACGGGCGTCCTGCACGGCCTCCACAGCTTCCTCGAGAACCGGTGGTACCTCAACGCGATATACTACAGGGTCTTCGTCGACCCGACCATCTCCGCCTCCAGGTGGCTCCTCGACGGCTTTGAGCTCCAGGGCCTCGAGAGAGTCAACTCCGGAACGGCGTCGCTTTGGGTCTACATCTCCCGCGCAGGCAACTGGATAGACGGCAACGTTATCGACGTCGCGGCGGCCGACGTCGCGATCGACGGCGAGTCGATCTCGAGGGCCCTGAGGCGGATTCAGAACGGCGTCCTGGAACGGTACACGCTGATCTTTGCGATAGGCCTCACGGCGATCCTCGTCTTGTTCATCTTGGCGACAGGAGTCCTGGGCTGGCCTTGAGTTACGTCCTTTCGCTGCTCGTCCTCATCCCGCTCCTCGGGAGCGGTGTCACCTTCGCGCTCTCGAGCCTCCGGGGCGGAGGGAGGACAACGTCGAACGTGGCCGCCGCATTCGCCTTCGCGACGCTCCTCGTCGCGGGGTACGCGTTCTTCTGGGTCTACTGGCACACCCCGACGCTGGGGACCTACGCCCTCACGGAGGACCACCCGTGGATCAGCCTGCCCGGGTTCGGGGTCGACATCACGCTGGGCCTGGACGGCCTGAGCGCCCCTCTCGTCCTCGTCTCCTCCATCGTTGGGATGCTCTCCGTCCTTAGCTCGAGGACGCTGATAGACAAGAGGGAGCCGGCATACTACTCGCTCCTACTTCTCGCGCTAGCCTCGGTGATGGGTGCCTTCACCTCTCTCAATCTCATCGTCTTCTACCTCTTCTGGGAGCTGACCCTCATCCCGATGTTCTTCCTGATCGGGGTCTGGGGCGGCGACAGAAGGAAGTACGCCGCCCTGAAGTTCATCATCTTCACCTTCGCGGGGAGCGCCGTCATGCTCCTCGGCTTCCTAGCCCTCTACTTCGGGGTATCGACCTCGACCTTCGACATCCCCAGCCTCGCAGGGAGGATCCCAACCGGGCTCCAGTACCTCCCCCTCCTCGCGGTCTTCGTGGGCTGCGCCGTGGAGCTCCCTGTCTTCCCGTTCCACGGTTGGCAGCCCGACGCCTACGAGCAGGCGCCCGCGCCCGTCAACGCCCTGCTCTCAGGCATCCTCCCCAAGTTCGCGGGATACGCCGTGATCAGGATCGCCCTCGGCCTCTTTCCGCAGGCGGCATACCAGTACGCGTGGGCCTTCATCATCGTCGCGATCTTCTCGATGTTCTACGGCGCGGTGGTCGCCCTCCTCCAGAGCGACCTGAAGCGGATGTTCGCCTACACGAGCATCAGCCACATGGGCTTCGTGCTCTTCGGGGCGTTCGCGACCGTCCTGTCAGGCAACCCTCTCGGGATCGAGGGGGCCATTCTGCTGATGTTCACGCACGCCCTCGCCACGGGCTCGCTCTTCACGCTCTCGGGATTCGTTGAGAAACAGTCTGGGACAAGGAAGATCCCCCTGTTAGGTGGGATGGGGCAGCGCGTCCCGCTCACGGCCGCACTCCTCGCGGTTGCGAGCAGCGCAGCGATGGGCATACCCCCGTTCGCTAGCTTCCTCGCCGAGCTCATGGTAATCTCCGGAGGGATCTCCGCTTACACATCGACCGCGATCACCGTCCTCGTCCCGGTCATCACCGGGGGCTATTTCCTCTGGATGCTGAAGCGGGTCATCATCGACCCCGCGCCCCCTGCCACCGACACGGGAAAGGCTACCGAAGACGTCTCGAGGGCCGACGCCACGGTTGTCGCGCTCTACCTCGTCCCGCTGGTCCTTCTCACGGTCTTCTCGTTCCTGATCCTCTCGCCCGCCGCGCCAGTCGCACAATGGACTGCCAACCTGATACACGGAGGCCTGCACGCCTGATGGCGGAGTACATCCTCTTCGCCGTCGCGGCCCTCTCCGTGGCTGCGCTTGGGGTACCCTTCTTGCAGTATCGGGGCCGGCGCGGGAGCCTCCCTGGCTACCTCCTAATCGTCGCCCTATTGGCGGCCCTCGCCTCTGTCATCCTGAACGCGGCCACGGGCTCGACGAGCTCCGCCCCCTTCGGCGCGCTCCTCGCCTCGGATTCTCTGGGAAACCTCTTCGCGATTCTGACGCTCTTCGTCACTCTCTTCGTGGCGGCGGCCTCCCTTACCCTGATCCCCTCCGGCAGGTCGAGCAACACACCGTTCTACTATTCGCTGCTGTCCTTCGCAGCGCTCGGGATGCTCCTCATCTCGTACTCGGTCGACCTCCTCATGCTCTTCGTCGCCTGGGAGCTGATGAGCATCCCGACCTACGCCCTCGCCGGCTTCCAGAAGAGCAAAGAGGAGTCAAACGAGGCGGCCGTCAAATACGCCGTCCTGGGGGCGCTCTCGTCCGCCATCATCCTCTACGCCATCAGCCTCACCTACGGCCTGACGGGGACGACCAACATCGGCGCGGCCGCGGCCTCGCTGGGTTCGCAGCTCACCGACCCGGTCGCCGGGCTGGCGGTCCTCCTCTTCGTCGTAGGCTTTGGGTTCAAGATGTCGATCGTGCCCTTCCACATGTGGGCGCCCGACGCCTACGAGGGAGCACCCACGCCCATCGCCGCGCTCTTCGCGGCGGGGACGAAGAAGGCGGGCTTCGTCGCCGCGATCAGGGTCGTCCTCGCGATCTCCACGGTCTATTCCCTAACGCCTCAGGGGGGCCTGTTCACCATCCCCAACGTCCTCGCTGTCCTCGCCCTCGCGACGATGACGCTCGGGAACCTCGCCGCGCTCACCCAGAAGAGCATGACGCGCCTCCTCGCCTACTCCAGCATAGCGCAGGCGGGCTACATACTCGTCGGCTTCGTGGCCTACTCTTACGGGCAGGGTAACCCTGCCTTCGCCCAGCAGGCCGAGTTAGGGATGACCGGGGCGCTCTTCCACATCATCAACCACTCGGTGATGAAGGGGGCGGCCTTTCTCGGGGCGGGCCTCGTCATACTCAAGCTGGGGAGCGGCAGCGTCGAGACCTTCAACGGGCTGGGAAGGCGCATGCCCGTGACGGCGTTTGCGATGGCGATCTCGTTCCTCGCTCTCGCGGGCGTCCCGCCGCTGAGCGGCTTCTGGAGCAAGCTCCTCCTCTTCACCTCTGTCCTAAGCACGCCATTCGCGTGGCTCGCCGTCGTAGGCGTCCTGAACAGCGCGCTGAGCATGGGCTACTACGGCTGGGTGATCAAGCGCATGTACCTGGACGAGCCGGACGGAGAGACCACCCGTGTCGAGGAGCCGGCCTCATTCGCGGTGGTGTTGGGGGTGCTCGTCGCCCTGATAATCGCCTTCGGCCTCTTCCCGGGGCCGGTCATATCGTTCGCGCGCGACGCCGTGCCCGCTCTCGCGGGCCACTAGGTCCTCCTAGAGGTCCCGCTTCACCGAGAAGTCCGTGAGCTCCTTCAGGAGCGCGGTCGCCTCGTTCTCGTCGAGGAGGGACAGCTTCTCCTTCGCCTTCTTTGCGTAGGAGTCGGTCATCGACTGCAGCCTGGCCAGGAGCAACCTCTCCTCTCCCTTCTTCTTCAATGCGGCGGTGATCTTGTCCTCCGTCCCCCAGTCCAGGATGTCGTCATGGATCTGGTAGGCGATGCCGAGATACCTGCCGTATTCGGTGAGCGCCTCCAGCTTCTCCTGCGAGGCGCCGCCAACGAGCCCCCCCAGCCTAACAGCGGTCTCGAAGAGCGCCGCCGTCTTCTTGGAGATCACCTCCAGGTACTCGTCCCAGTCGAGCTTGTACGCCTCCGGGTCGATCGTCAATTCGGCGTATTCCCCCTCGCACATGTTCATCGCCGCGTTGCTGATGGTGGTCGCGACCCTCCTGTCGGGGTACCTCGCCGCGATCGCGAGTATCATCGCGAAGACGAAGTCGGCGGTGAGAAGCGAGGTGCTGTAGCCGTACCTGACGTGGAACGCCGCCCTCCCCCGCCTTGAGGCCTCCTGGTCGATGATGTCGTCGTGGATGATCGACTCTGCGTGCAGAAGCTCGACGGCCACTGCGGCGTCGAGGACCTTTTCGTCGTCCGAGTGCCCGACGGCTTCGGCGGCGAGGAGAAGGACGAGCGGTCTGATGCGCTTCCCTCCTTCGAGGGCATATCTCAGAGGGCCGTGGAAGCGAGAGTCGGAGTACCTGCTCAGCTCCCTCTCGATGGCCCCGTTGATCTTCTCGAGGTAGTCCGTCGTCTTGACCTCAATCCTGTCGAGGAATTCCAGATCTTTCTTGGCCAAAAGGTTCGGAACCGGTGGCCGTCAGCCCCGCGTGATATATATAATATTTTGCGGGCTCTCAGGGACCCTTGCTCAGGTTCCGGCTTCAGCAGCTCCACGTCCCTTCCCTCGGCAGGTACTTCCTCCCCCTCCCGAAACTGACCGACGCCCAGCTCAGAGTGTTGTCGGTTCGCTTGGAGGGGCGAGGTTTCGGCGTCCGGCTTGGAGTCGGGCCGAGCAAGCGAATCGCGCTGAAGGGAGCTCAACGCATCGCCATCGATGGGGCGCTGGGGCTGGCGGCCTCCGCGGCAGACATGCTGGACGCTCTCGCCCCCGCTATCCCTCAGCTGCTTTCGCTTCGAAGGCAGGAAGCCGGCAGGGCGAGCGCGGACGCGGTGGCGCATTATTTCTCCCTGAAGCGGTCCGGAACCTCCACGGACCTCCAGCTCTTCCCCCGAATGGAGTCCCTCAGGACCTGGTCGTGCTTGAGGAGGGACGGGCTGTGCGGACTCACGCCGGACGAGGCCGCCGTCCTGAAGCATCTCTTGGGAAGGGCTTCGGGCTCTTCGCGGCTCGACTGCGTCACCGCCAAACCGAGACAGGGTTCGAGCGCCTTCCAGGTAGGCAGGAAGCTCTACTACAAGTCCACGGTGCCCGTCGCGGAGTTCCTGGATTCCCTTAGGACCATCGACTCGGGCGGAGCAGATTCTGCATCCTACCTGCCGAGGGATTCCGTCATCTCGCTCCCAGGCGTGCGAGTGGACACGCGCATACCTCCGGCCGACCTCGGCGAATGGTGCTTTTTGGGGTAGATAGGCTATGCACGGGTTCAGAAACCTCTAATTGGTTCTCCCGGGAGCCACGCGCTGGGCCAAAAACCAAAGAGCCTCATACGCAAGAGGAATGGGTCTGTATGGGCGCAGAAATATCACCTTCAGATTGTGAACGTAGGGCGTTTTCCGAAACTTGAACGAGCCGTCCGAGAAGAAATCTAGCATCGTCGTTTCAGAGATTCCAATTACCTGACGCGATGTCGCTAACTGGCTCGATACAGAGGGTAGTGCCTCAATCTACCGTCATCACGGAAGACTTGAGAGCGTCGTGCACATCGCTCAGAAGGAGCGCGAGCCACTTCAAAGGCCGTGCGATTTCGTCAAGAGCCAAGGGATCCGGTGCAAGGTTCGCACAGCTGGCAAAACAAACGGGATGTTTGTCCTGGAGGTGAGGCCTGTATTGAGTCAGATAGCGTTCCTACGAGCTGTAAGACCACTTCTGATGACCAGAAATAAGATAGAGAGCGTTGACCGGGTGAATGCCTTTCTCGAGGAGAGGTCAAAGAAAGGAAGACTGAGGAAGATGTTAATTAGCTAGATTTCGCCGGCCACAACCGGGCCCCGGTAGTATAGAGTCAGCAGACGTATAGCCCGGTCAAACTGGACTTCAGTATCGAGAGTATGCTGGCCTTTCGAGTCGGCGACGCGGGATCGAATCCCGCCCGGGGCACCTATTCCCACAATGGCAAATCCCCGACTTTTTGGATACCCCGCCTCAAATGCGAAGGAAGAGCAGTACCGCATGACCACGGACCTCATCCACGACTACGAGTACAACCTGAGGAACGCGCCCGCGAGGCTCGGCACCGACACCAGGCTGAGGGCGCCCGACAGGAAGCCGATCCTGGCGTTCCTGAACCACCTCAAGGCCCAGAACGTCTCGACGGGCAGGCTGGCGAAGTACGTCAACATGCTCCATACCGCCTCCGTGACGCTCCGGGTCCCCTGGCAGCGCGCAAGGAGAAAGGACATCGAGGACCTGATGGTGAAGCTGACCGACCACGAGATCGTGAACAGGAGGACGAAGGAGGTGCGGCACTACTCGGCCGAGACGATGGCCTACTTCCACATGGTGGTGAAGAGGTTCCAGAAGTTCGTGCGGTACGGGGACACGGACAGGGACGCCCCCTACTCCGACGAGGGGAAGCCAAATCGCCCTGCGATGTTGACATTTCGCCCTGCCTTGATGTCAACGTCCGTTCCCTGATGTCAACGTGCCTCGACCCGTGTTAAATACCAAACGAGCCTCTGACGTCGTATTCTATCTTTCTCTCTGATTTCGGAAGGCGTCTGAAGATTCGGCACTAGCGTGTGCCATCGAACACCTCCGTTCGCCAGCCTCAGCAAGAGAAAACGGGATACACGATGACAGCTCGTCCGACTTATCAAAATGAAATTGAGCGCGGTCTTTGGTTGACCGTTTTCCCCCGCTGAAAATTAACACAAAACTGGTCATGTCCGCGAATTATGCTGCAAGCTGTCCTTTATCGAAATCCTTAATGGCGCCATAGAGTCTTACCGTTAAAGTGGTATGAAGGTAAGTGTTTACGTTGGCGACGAAGTCTGGGACAAGTTCAGGAGAGCGGTCGTACGGAGGTCAGGCGACCCAAGGACTCTCAGTTCGGAGGTCCAGAACCTGATTCAAGATTCGCTCGTCGAAGACAGTGTCGTCACAGGTTTTGAAAAGATGAAGATAGCGTCCAAGCCATTGAGTTCGATGCAAATCGTGGTGGTCAAACCCTCAGTCGTGACGTCAGCAGAAACCACGCTCAGAGAGATGAGGGGAAGTCGTCATGGCAAAGCTGTATCTCGACAGTAGCGTGATAGTGAAGCGTTACATCGCTGAGAAAGGCAGCGAATCAGTGGCCGAGATCTACCAAAAATCCGATACCAAAGAAATTGGCATCTGTTTCTCGATGTGGAACATCGGGGAGACTATAGGCGTAATCGACCAGTATCAGAGGAGAGGTTGGATCACCGAGGACCAGTTTACGAGCGCCGTGGGTGGACTCGCAGGAGAGACCCTCAGGTTGATGAGAATAGAAGCTCTCGAATTATTGCCAGTCCACTCGTCCGAACTCTCGGAGACGTGGGATTTGATCAGAAGACATCATATCTGTCAGGGAGACGCGGTCCAAATAGTCGCATGCGTTCGCTCCAAGGCTGACAAGCTGGTCTCCGCAGACAAGGCCTTGCTCGAGATAGCGAAAAAAGAGGGAATCCCCTCTGTCAACATAGAAAATGCAGGAGAAATGAGGGAGCTGTGACGGTGAAAGTGGAGAAACGCGCTGCTGACTTGCCGCTGCGGAAATTGGCATATTCCCTTAAATATTCTGGCGCTATGCCTTTTTCGACTCATCGATCCTCGGGTCAACCGTCTGTGTCTGAAATATCGACATGCGCCTGACTTGAGTTCCTCCACTCAAACGCTGGGCCTCCTTGGCGCATTTACACCCGAGCGGCATCAATTTGATTGGCATGGACCGAAAGGACCGTATCGAAAAGGCGTTAAAGCAACCCCCGGAGGGTTCTACCAGACTAGACAACGGGTTGTCTCGCCTCTTAGCATCGTGCTCGCTCGGCGGGGATTCGAACCCCAAACATCGCAGGGCATTCGTACCGCCGGGGGTTTGCCTCCGAAGATTGATATTCCCGCCCGGGGCACCTATTCAAAATAAAAGCGCGTTTCACGCTCTATTTATCTAAAGGAGCCAGAATTGGGCAGCAAGTGGGGCATCACACGCGCCAGTAGCAAGACCCTCACGGCAAGAAGCTTCGGTAATGATAGTTGTTCGGACATAACTATTTACTGCACGGCCAAATTTTGGCTCTCCTTGAATGCAACTGACGAACGAAAGAAGTACCTTGCTTTCGCCCTCATAGTTGTATTCGTAGTCTCAGGCATGGCAGTCTTCTCATCGTATTATCCACAAGGCTCAGTAACTCATTCAACAACAATCAGCTCGTCTACCAGTTCGTCAAGCTATGAGGGCGGTCAAGGTTACCTAAGCGTGCCAAAGGTCTACTCCGACCTAGGCTATCCAAAGGTGACATACTCGGACTATTTTCCCTACCTTCCTAGCAAGCCAAACTTCACGATGGAGTACCAGACCAAGAACTTGAATTTCCAGGTTGGACCTGTTGAGAACGCCTCCGTGATAGGTCTCAATCAGGCGGTAGGGCTCGCTATCGAGAGGCTCAATCTCACAGTGCAACTACAACTGGCTTACGCAACCTTCTATCCGGGGACTATCGTCAACAGCACACTCGCAATTCATCCGGAGTGGTATCTGTTCCTTGCGGGAGTCTATGACGGTTTTTGGGCTTACGGTAGTTACGGGAACGGGGCGTTTTCAGTGGAGGCAGATGTTGATGCACTCACCGGGGCGGCCCCATCAGGAAGTGGTGGTATCGACCTGTCGAGTCTGCCCAATTCAGGACACTACGAGCTCGACGTGAACTCTTCGCGCGCGTTGGAGACAGTCCGCGCGGAAGGCGGCAGCATCGCTGGAGTGCCTCCTGAGTTGACTGAAAACGGCACTGTTTCTTTAATGGAGCCAAGGATAGTCCTTCTCGGGCGGACTTCGAATAATGCAGCTTTTCAGAACCCCTTAGACGCGTTACTGTCAGGACAGAAGCGTCTTTGTTGGGTAATTCAGCTCTATTCACCGGCTCCAGAATATGGCTATCAGGGCACTTTCGCGGTCGACGCCGTAACAGGAAAACTAATCTCAGGTTGGGCAGCGTCCCTCTTGCCCTCTATGCACACCGAGGCGGTCGGAGGGTATCCAGACTTTTCTAGCGTGAAGAATTTCACAGCGTCGCAGGAAATTTTTCAAATCAACGGGAGCATAGTCGGAAGAACGAATCCCGCACCTGTGGCCGTCCCGACCGTCGTCCTAGCAAGGCCTGGATCGAATGGGTCAATCGCCTTGAACTTCACCTCGACGATAGCCAATAGCGAATTCAACGCGACACTCTCTTCCTCGAATCCTCTTCCAGGCATTCAAACGCTTTCTTCGACCGATGGATTACCTCAAGGGGTTTCGCTTCGATTTACCAAGCAATCAGTGATCATTCCCCAAGATGGCTCGACGACCTCGCAGCTCTTGATTACTGTGGATAGGAACGCGCCGTCAGGGACTTACCTGATTGAGGTTGATGGGATGTTGGGGGGGCAGCCGGGAGCTACGAAGATTCTATTCTTCCTGACGGTCTGGGACGGCCTCGGTCAGTGGCCTCCACCACCAACGGTAAAGTAAGACGTTGCCAAGGGTCCGTCCACGAACCTTCGGCCTAGCTAAGACAGTGCCACTAACACACGTCTGCGATTCGTACCGATGCTGGTGCAGTCCCTAGACGGGCTATTGCTCTTGAGTCCTTTCGTTACCCCTTTACCTTTACCAGATGGTCGTATGCCTGCCCGGGGCACCTCTTCAAAATAAGCTAGTTGTATGCTCTATTTGTCTAAAGGAGGTGGAATTAGGCTGTAGCTCGGGCATTATACCCGCTTTAGGTAGCCGTCAAGAATGAGCGACCAATAGCATATTCCTTCGGATCAACTCCAGAAAACCTCTCATCAGGCCGCACATTCGAATTCGTGGCATTCTTGGGCTGGCCCGAAGTGACCCACCCCTGAACGTTTTCTCAATGAGGATTCCAAGAAACCGAGTTCGCGCGAGCGCACAAGGCCCACCCTCTCTCGCAGGGAACACTCGTCGCGGGTTCGTCTACCTCTGAATCCCTCCATGGTCGAGCAAGATGCAGAGTCGGACGTCAAGTCCTGCACGAGCCTACGTTCGCCCCCCGGTTGAGCTCCGAAGAGGGCTTTCGCTTCTGGAATTCTTATATGACTAGCGCTGCCTGTTCCTGACCCAGGAGAGGTGTCCCCAACGCTCGAAGCGCGACTGTCGGACCTGTTCCCGAAGCTGTTCGAACTCTCCAGGCCAATCATCACCTCGGAGGTGCCGGTCATCGTCGCTGCTTCGGTACTCGCCGCCCACGATGCTCCGATCTTGCCCATTACCAAGGCGGGGGGATCGCCCCCGGGCGTCGAGAAGCAAGGGGTGAAACTGTTCAGGGCGATTGGGGGCCAGCAGGTAATAAGGCTGGTCGTCAAGACCAGGCCCAAGGACCGATACAAGGTCCTTTGGGACTCCTGCATCACGACGAGCATGTGGTTGGGCGCCGTGGACTACGACGATACACTCGAAAACCTCCTCCGGATCTTCGAGCTCACGGGCTTCGGTGACGCGAGGGTGAACGCCCGCGCCCCTCACCACGGGCTGGTGACCCTGGAAGAGGCCGTCTCGCTGTACCGGGAGAGGCGGCTGAATTGCGGCATGGGCGTCAACGAGGTAGCGTCGCGTGCCATCTCCGTCGACCCAGAGGCCTCCCTCATCGAGGCGATGACAACGATGTGCGACAAACGGGTGCGGAGGCTGTTCTTGAATGGAAAAAATGGCGAGTTCATCTCCGACAGGGGCATCCTGGCGCTTCTCTTCTCTCCCAAGGCCCTGTCGACCGCGAGGGATGAGCCTGAGCTGTGGACCAACGTCAAGGTGTCCGACGTCCAATCGGCGACTGCGAGTCATATCTCGCGCCATTCCACGGTCGAAGAAGTCGGGCGAATTGTCGGCGAGGGGCACAACGTGTTCATGCTCCCCGACGGGGTGTCCCTGGTTTCGAGATGGGACCTCGTGATGAAGCCTTGGAAGGCAGGTCGCCTCCGACTTTCTCCTAGACGAAAGCTCTCAAGCTGAGAAGCACCTGTATGGCGAATTTGTCTAACTAGTCGAGGAACCTGGAGAGTCGCTCTTCCCACCGGGCAAGTCGCGACACCGAGGGGATTCGATCCGTGTGGTCGAACGCCCGCCCGGGACACCTCTTCAAAGCAAGCCATTTTTACGCTCTATTTACAAAAAAAAGGTAGAATCAGGCTGTAATGGGTACCATCGCACCCGTTGACAAACCCATCGAGCCGCCTACCCTCTTGAATGAAAGGACTATACATCGCTCTAGACAGGTATATTACTCGGCCGAAGACGTCGGAGGGTGGTCTCGCCGAAATTGCTGGAATCAAAGTCTACGAGGGCAACCATTTTAGGTTTGCTGTCAGTCCTTCTGCTCGCCTTCGCGCCTCATGCCTTCGCGCTATCCAACGGCCAGGCGGCGAACCTGGTTCTAGGCCAGGCTAACTTCATATCAAACAACACTGTGGCGACTCAGACTGAGCTGAACCTTCCCAATGCCGTTGCCTTTGACTCGAGCGGCAATCTCTGGGTCGCAGACCAGAATAATAACAGAGTTTTGGAGTACAAGGCTCCGTTCTCCACCCACGAGGCCGCAAGCCTGATCATCGGCCAGTCGAGCTTCACAGGTAGTGCGTCAGCCACCAGTTCGACGGGGTTGAGCGGTCCTACGGGCCTCGCGTTCGACTCGGGCGGCAACCTCTGGGTTGTTGATATGGGTAACAGCAGAGTCCTGGAATACGCGACGCCGTTCTCCACTGGCGAGGCCGCCGCCTCGGTGATAGGCCAGTCGAGCTTCACATCGAGCGACTTCGCGGACACCAATTCGACCGGGTTGAGCTATCCCACTGGCCTCGCGTTCGACTCGGCCGGCAACCTCTGGGTGGCTGACCAGGGTAATGACAGAGTCCTAGAGTACAAGACCCCATTCTCAACGCACGAAGCCGCGAGCCTCGTGATAGGCCAACCGGGCTTCACTACCGCCGATACGGGCGCGACCACGCAGACGAGTCTGAACGGTGTCAAAGCCCTCGCGTTCGACTCGAGCGGCAACCTCTGGGTAGTGGACTTCAGACAAAGCAGGGTCCTGGAATACACGACCCCATTCTCAACACACGAAGCCGCGAGCCTCGTTATAGGCCAGGCGAGCTTCACATCGAGAGACTGCGCGTTCACCTCTACCTGCGCGGCCTCTTCGACAAATCTGTTTGATCCTAATGCCCTGGCGTTCGACTCAAGCGGCAACCTCTGGGTCGCTGACGGGGATAACAACAGGGTCTTGGAATATTCGGCTCCGTTCTCCACCCACGAGGCCGCAAGCCTGGTCATTGGCCAGCCGAGCTTCACGGGCGGTGCAGCAGCCACAACTTCGAGGGGGCTGAGCGGTCCTGAAGGCCTCGCTTTCGACTCTGGCGGGAACCTCTGGGTCGCGGACTACGCGAACAGCAGGGTTCTGCAGTTTGGCGGCTCCGTTACTACCACCTCGACCACTCCGGAGTTTCCTTCGCTGGCCATCCCGATAATCTTCACCATAGTGCTGGCGGCCGCCACGCTTCTGTTGGGGCCCGCGAGAAGACTTCGGCATCCCTAGGATTCTCCCTCTGGCGCTATCCTCCGAGTTCGCAATTCGCACCCATTTGAACGCGAACCAAGACTTGCATGCGGAAGGGGTTCGACCAGGCTGGTCAAACGCCTGCCCAAGGCATCACCATGGAACAAGCCCAGCTGGGCTCTATTTGTCCAAATGAGGTAGAAATAGGGGCACTTTGAGGATTTGTACCTGACCCGATAGCAACGCGCTAGGAACCAAGAAGATTCGGACGAGAAAGAATCCCATAGGGAATAATAGAGGGGACCAACATTTCTCCCATCGCACGGTCGATTGAAAAAGAAAGAATGGGGATTCGCCATCGTCCAGGCGCTCTTGGTGGCGGCCGTGTTGCTACTCGTGTCGCTGCCGTCGCAGTCGCTCAACAATAATGCTACGAAGACAACGGTAACCCTGACTGCGACGTCGACAAGAGATATCGTTGCTACCTCATCGACCCATGGGTTGCAGCTTCGCGTAGCGACAAACTCTACTGAGCTGTTGGCCGGCGAGCACCTGGGAATCTCGATCGACGTGGTAAATACACTCCCCAGGGAGAACGAAGTTCCTCCTTGGGACATCGGATCAAATGTATCGTGGGGCTTCGCCGGCTTCCCGGTAGCGGCGTGGCCCGATTGCGTCTACTATCTGCCGCTCGAGTTCAATGTATTCAAGGGGAATTATACCGCGACCAGCTTGGCGGCATCCGAACCTGGAGTAGTACCAGAAAACATAGGCTGCAAGGAGAATGAGAACGTCAGTCAGCTCATATTCCAGCCTGAAAGCGATGAGGTTGCCGTGACTGCCTACTATGCCGTAAACATCGGACCCAATGAGACCAACACTACTGCCAATTACCGAATGGAATGGCGAATGGAGTCAAACTTCACTGTCGGCGGATACTGGAATGCTACGGCAGTATACGATCCGTTCGACCTTGCCTCAACTGCGGTCGGGTCAAACGGTTTCACTTTCGGATATCCGGAAGTTCCGCCCCTTGGGCAGACTCCGTTCTCTCCTGGGGCCTACACGCTTGCGGTCTCTGATGAGTGGGGACAGGTAGCAATAATTCCCTTCACGGTGAGTTAAGCCGAAGGAAAGGAAAGGTATTCTCTTTCACTTATCAAGTCGATGGCAAGCGCGCAGCCCTTAATCTCCCGATCTAGATAGAGTGACTCTCAACTATGAGAATCATGGCCTGAGGTTAAGTAGGCCGGTCTGCGAGAATCTGGAGAAGAGAGGGCTGCAAGATGACAGGATATTTCGGATCAATCGAGAAACAGACGCTGAAGAACAAATACTTCAGGCAGGTCCTGTTCACAGGAAAGCACTCGCAGCTCGTAGTGATGAGCCTGAAGGCGGGAGAGGAAATCGGCAACGAGGTGCACCAGAACGTTGACCAATTCTTCCGGATAGAAAAGGGAAGATTCAAGTTCGTCCTTAACAACGGGAAGGAGACACACGTCGCCCGGAACGGCGATGCGGTGATCGTGCCCGCCGGGACCTGGCACAACGTAATCAACCTTTCAAAGGGGAAATCGAAACTCTACACGATTTATTCCCCGCCGAACCATCCGGCCGGAACAATCCACAAGACCAAGAAAGATGCGGAGAAGGCCGAACGACACGAGGCCTAAAGCAGTCATTCTTGAGAGCCGTTTCGGCCGTGCAGTCCTAGCAGTCACGGATTGGAACCCGAAGGGTGGTATTTCCAGCGACAGGTCTGTGCCGAGAAGACTGGTGCTCAATCTTCCGCGAAAGAAGCACGGATGTCTGCTTCTGCCCATCGGGCTTTGTTACGCCCTAATCCTTGTTGGAAGTTTCATAACAGCTCTCGCATCTTAGTTCGAAAGCCCTTCCAGTGCCCACTCGTTCACCTTTCGAAAGAACGGAGTGGTCCTTGCAGACCCCCCTTCCACATTCCCTGCAAACGCCTCTGGCATCGGTGTTACAGAAATAGCATTTCAGTTCTATTTCACTTCCAGATTATTCCCGTCAACACTTGAATCTTATTGCTTATTGAGTTTTTCATCACGCAAATGACCGCCCCGCACGGTCTGCGGGAAATGAGAAGTAGATCTTTCGAAAGTGCCGACGGAGAAGCTGCTGGAAAGCAACCGAGGCGGGACTGCCAGCCTTGCGAGATCGACTATTGCTTTGGAATTCGCCCCTCCCGTGGGAACTGTGAATGCACACCCTCCATTCAGTATGAAATTGGAAAAGATTGCGTTGTAAATCCCAGTGTGCACCGCTGGATTCAGGTCCGCACCGAATCCAAGGAGTGGTATCGACCACCTCTTGAAACCACCTGAGAAGCGCTCGTCAAGCGCCTTAATGCCCGAGGAAAAGAATTGCTCAGAGTGGAGCGTTTCACAAGGCCGCTCTTCCACGCATGCATCGATAACCGGCAATTGTTGAAAAATGGGTATTGCGCCAAGCTTTACACAGAGGGTTTTTCTTCGCCGTTCGATTTCCGAGCAGACGCCCCCCCCGGCAGATATATTACTTAGGCCGAGAACATAGGAGACTCGAGCGCCGTGGAAGCGTCTCCTCTCAAGTCGGCGAGGGTAACTTTTCTAAGTCTGATGCTCGTCCTTCTGCTCGCATTCGTGCCTCACGCCTTCGCGTTCTCCAACGGCCAAGCGGCGACCCTGGTCATCGGCGACTCGAGCCTCACGTCGTTCAGGCCAGGCGCGACTCCGACTGGGTTCGTTGGTCCGTATGCACTCGTATTCGACCCAAGCCACAACCTCTGGGTCGCGGATTCGTATGGGAACAGAGTCTTGGAATACAAGGCGCCGTTCTCCAACGGCGAAGCTGCGAGCCTCGTGATAGGCCAGCCGGGCTTCACGACACTCGCTCCCGCGACGACCTCCACAGGGCTGAACACCCCCAGCGGCCTCGCCTTCGACTCGAGCGGCAACCTCTGGGTCGTGGACTCCTCTAACAGCAGAGTCCTGGAGTACAAGGCGCCTCTCTCTACCGGCGAGGCTGCCACCCTCGTGATAGGCCAGCCGAGCTTCACAACGAACTACTACACCGTGACGAATGCGACGTCTCTGAATAGCCCCAATGGGCTCGCCTTCGACTCAAGCGGCAACCTCTGGGTCGCGGACCTCCTCAACGGCAGGGTCCTAGAATACACCGCGCCGTTCTCCACACGCGAAGCCGCGAGCCTCGCGATAGGCGAGCCGAGCTTCACAGCGGCCAACGACGAGGTCAGTAAGACAGGGCTAAACGCTCCCAATTCCCTCGCCTTCGACTCGAGCGGCAACCTCTGGGTCGTGGACGGGCATAGGGTCTTGAAATACGCGGCGCCGTTCGCCACCCACGAAGCGGCCGGCCTCGTGATCGGCCAGAACACCTTCACGAACAGCAGCACAACGACGACCTCCACAGGGCTGAACACCCCCAGCGGCCTCGCCTTCGACTCGAGCGGCAACCTCTGGGTCTCGGACAAGCTTAACAACAGAGTCCTAGAATACACCACGCCGCTCTCCACCTCTGAAGCCGCCAGCCTCGTGATAGGCCAGCCTAGCTTCACGAGCAGCGCCACGACCCCCGTAACTCAACCCACCTCGACGTCGCTCAGCCAACCCACGGGCCTCGCCTTCGACTCGAGCGGCAACCTCTGGGTCGCGGACTGGTCAGACGGCAGGGTTCTGCAATATGGCGGCGCCGTCACCACCCCCGAGTTTCCGTCCTTTGCCGTTCCAATCGTATTCACTTTGGCTTTGACCGCAGCCCTACTGCTGGCGGTGCCCTCAGGAAGATTCCGCGGCCCTGAGATTCGGGCATAACGCAATCGGAAATCTTTGGGTCTCAGGTTTCGCAATCCAACCTCATTCTGGCAGGATAAGCTCAGAACCATGTCATTTGTTTGGCGGCACCGACGTGAATCGATCCAAAGCCGAATGCTCGCCGAGCATGCTTTGGTCGCTGAGACACTTGGGCTTCGCCAAGGCCGAGCGGTCTGCGTCGAGATTTGTAGATAGACCGAAACCGAAATTAGCGCAACTTCAGCGGATGCGGGACCAAGAGCACGCCTCGCGCGGCCAAGGCGGGCTTAGCCCACCGTTAGGGAGACGATTTGGATCACGTAGTTGAAGCTCTCCGGCTGCCCGTTGACTGTCGATGAGCCAGCGAGTTGCATATAGGTCACAACCTTGTAGCTCGTCCCGGTTGGCGAGCCCACGGAAAGCTTGTACGCGGTAATGTTGGACGTCGATCCGGTTCCGCAGGATGTTATGGTCTGTGGAAGCGTGTTCGCTGCGTAGTTCGTCACCGTGAACGTATTAGATCCAATCGTTACGCTCGATGTCCCCGTAGAGTGGAAGTACTGGGACGCAGTGTAGGTGGAGAGCTGCGAACCGGCCTGAACCTCCGCCGAGAAGCCCGCGAACAGACCGACTATCATCTCTTGAGCTGACGCCCCGGTGAGGTTTTGTCCTGCCACGTTGATAGCAAGCACGGTGCCGTCCTTTAGAATCCAGCCCGTCTCCGCCGGTGTGGCCTGGCCGTTTGCAACGGTGGTTATGGTGACCTTGTAGGTCGTCGCGCTCGCGTACACCCTGGTGTACGACTCTGTGAGGTTGGACTGTGTCGCCCCTGACGTGAGGTTATACTTGAGCTCCATCGCCGAGAACGTGCTGATCAAAGGCACGACGTTGAAGGTAGAAGCGCCGCTGGTAGTGGAGGTCGAGCTGCAGCTGGTCAACGCCAAACTCGTCGAGCTGGTCGAGGTCGTTGACGATGAGCTCGAGCTGGTCGAGGTCGTTGACGATGAGCTCGAGCTGGTCGAGGTCGTTGAGCTAGTCTTCGATGTGGTCGAAGTCGATGAGGAAACTAAGGACATACTCGTAGAAGTCGAGGAACTCGTGGAGCTCGACTTTGGAGCGGAGAGGACTGCGTATGCACCTACGCCAGCGACCGCGACTACCACGACAACGATTAAAGCGACTGCGAGGGGAGCAAGCCCGCCCCTTTTCTGAAGCATGTGATACGCTGCAGGCCTGTCTATTTAAACAGTCGAAGAACAATTCACATATTTAGAGCTGAATCCTGATGATTTCTCTGAGGGCCATTCGCCACCAGCGCAGGTCTCCGAAGGGATCTTTCGGATTCCGCCCGGAGAGTAAAACGACGTCCGCCGGGGGCTCAAGCTAACCCGCTTGCTCGCCGCTTGCTCCAAATGTTAAGAACTCGCTGTTTCGCCCGAAATGAAGGGTCGAGAGGGGTCCGAGCTTGATAGAAACGGAGAACCTCACAAAGAAGTTCGGCGACCTCACCGCCGTAGATAGCGTCACTCTCCGCGTCGAGGAAGGGGAGGTCTTCGGTTTCCTGGGGCCCAACGGCGCCGGCAAGACCACCACCGTGAGGATGCTCTGCTGCCTAATATCAAAGTCGAGCGGCAACGCCACGATAGGAGACTACGAGATTGGCAACGAGGCAGACTCTTTGAAGATCAGGAAGACGATAGGGCTCGTGCCTGATAACGTAGGTCTCTACGAGGACATGACCGCCTACGATAACCTGGACTACTACGGGAAACTCTACGAGTGCACAGCATCGCAGAGGAAGGAGAACATCGAGCGCTTCCTAAAGATGTTGGGGCTTTGGGACAAGCGAGATGTCGCGGCGGGTGCGTTTTCCAAGGGGATGAAACAAAAACTCGCGATAGCCCGCGCCCTCATTCATGACCCCCAGATACTCTTCATGGACGAGCCGACCGCGAACCTCGATCCTGAATCGTCAAAGATAGTCCGGGAATTCATCCTCGACCTAAAAAAACAGAAGAAGACCATCTTTCTCAACACGCACAACCTCGATGAAGCGCAGCGAATCTGCGACAGAATAGGGATCTTGAACACCAAGCTGATGGCGATAGGTACTCCCCAGGAGCTCGAGCAGTCGGTCCGTGGTAGGACGACCGTAATACGGCTGGAGCAGGTAAACGACCTGATTCTAGGAGCGTTGAAGAAACTATCGCCGGGGAACCTATCCAGCGACGCCAAGAAGGTGACGATTGATGTAGTAGACCCAGAAAAGCAGAATCCGGCCATCGTTGAGGCGATAGTCGGGGCCGGCGGCCGCGTCGTGTCTGTCACCGTGGTCGGCTCGACCCTGGAGGATGCTTACCTGAAACTCGTGAGGGAAGCCGCATGAGGCTCTCAAAGTCCTGGATAATCGCAACGAAGGACCTGAAATCATTCATTCGGAAGAGGACGGTCCTCTACACGGCGGTCCTCCTGCCCCTCCTGCTCTCGGTTCTTTTCCCAGCGATACTCGAAATCTCGACTCGCAAGTCTGGGGGAGTCCCGGCCGCGGATCTCCCGGGGCTGGTAAACGCGTTCGCCTTCTTCTACGTCATCATCCCGGCCATCATCCCTACTCCGATCGCCTCTTACAGCATAGTCGGCGAAAAGATCGAGAAGAGCCTGGAGCCGCTCCTGGCCACCCCCACCACCGACGGAGAGATCCTGCTCGGCAAGAGCATCGCCGCGTTCCTGCCTGCCATCGTTGCTACCTACCTAGGCGCTGCGATCTTCATGGCGCTTATCGATAGCATAAGCTACGGCAAGCTGGGTTACCTTTACTACCCAAATTGGAGCATGGGCCTCATCCTCTTGGTTCTCGCTCCTCTTGCAGCGATACTAAGCGTCGAGATGAGCGTCATAGCGTCCGCGAGGCTCAGCGACGTGCGCTCGGCGTCGCAGCTCGGAAGTCTCATGTTCCTCCCCTTCACGGGCATCTATCTCGCGGGCCAGATAGGGTTGATATCTCTCGACACGAATAACCTTCTCATCATCGCCGCCGTCCTCGCGGTAATCGCCCTGGTTCTCTTCCGCGTGAGCACGGCCACCTTCCGCAGGGAGGAGATACTGACAAAGTGGAAGTAGCCGTTGTCGGCTTCCTCTCCAACGTCCGACCGCTTTGGCAAAGGAATAGTTTTCCGGTCCTAAGCCCTGACTAGGATGATATCTCGGACGACGCGGACCGGCAGGCGCGCAGGTCGTCGGCCACTTACATGTGACCTGTGGCTTGGAAGAGGCCTACGACGTTACCTTCGCTGTCCTTGAAGTATGCCGAGAAACCCATGTCGCCGATGGCCTGCTTCTTCTCGACCGTCTTCCCCCCTGCCTTCTCGACCTTCTGAAGGGCCTTCTCGATGTCGTCGACCAATATGGTGACCACTATCGACTTGAGCGGCCCCTCCCTCTTCCCCATGCCTCCGTTTATCGACCCCGGATTCTTGGGTGTCCCGTTCTTGTCGCTCTCGGTCGTGCCCAGCATCCAGTACGCCATTGGGCCTTCATATTTCATGATGTTCCACCCGAACGCGTCGGTGTAGAACTTCGAAGCGCGCGTCGGGTTGTCTGCAGGAATCTCAAAGTGAACTACTGAATCCATGCCAATATATCCGAGGCGGGGATATTTAACGACCACGGGAAAAAAAGGATAGCACCCGGCCCTTCGAGCCCCACTCAAGAGCTCGGGAATCTCTTCCTCATGAGCCGCCCGAACTGCCTCTTGTCATATCGGTATTCTCTGTCGGTGTCCAGCTCCCGGTACATCTCTTCGACAGTAGCCTTCCGGAAAAGCACCCGCGAGATCCACAGGGAGACGTCTTCGGTCTTCCGGAAGGGGAGCTCCATGGAATAGAATGGGTAGTCCGCCGCGGTGGGCACCACTCCTACGAAAGGGAGGAAGAGGGTGACGAGCCTGGAGCCCCGCCCGAGCTCCTTCTCGAACCTTTCGACGTCCCCCTCGACCTCATAGTGACCGCAATACACCACCGTGGCGTCGCGGATGTCCGAGTCCATGAAGTCCTCGCTCCTGATCTCTATCCTGTCTGAAAGGCCGAGCCACTCTACATACTCGGCCGCCTTCCTGGCCCTGCCGGCGTGCATCTCTATCCCAACCGCCCTCTTCACCCCGAACTCCGTCACCGCGACCACGCAGAGCTGACCCCGCCCGCACCCCAAATCGTAGAAGACGTCTTTCTTAGTCGCCCGGGCGAGGCTGAGAATCTTCCGGATGTGCCTGTTGCTCTGGTAGTCCTCCGGCCCCAGTCTATCCAATTCTCGCCGTCATCCGTGCCCAGCGTTGCCGGGCGTAAGTCTGTTGTGCCGATATTCGTTAAAGCATAATCGACAACTCAATCTTATATATCCGGAGAATTTTAGATCGTCCATGTCATACAAAGGGCTGAGCACAAAGGCTCTCCACGCAGGCCAGGAATCTCCGGACCCCGCGACTGGCGCCCGGGCAGTGCCGATATACCAGACGACCTCTTACGTGTTCAAGAGCACGGACCACGCCGCGAACCTCTTCGCGCTGAAGGAGTTCGGGAACATCTACACGAGGATCATGAACCCCACCCAGGATGTCTTCGAGAGGCGCATCGCCGCGATTGAGGGCGGGAGCGGGGCACTCGCCGTCTCCTCGGGGCAGGCCGCTCAGGCATTCGCAATCCTAAACATCACTCGCATCGGCGACGAGATCGTCTCAGCCAACAACCTCTACGGAGGGACCTACGAGCAGTTCCACTACTCCTTCCCGAAGCTGGGAAGGACCGTGAAGTTCGTGGATTCGCGCGACCCGCAGGCCTTCAAGAAGGCGATTACGAGCAAGACCCGGGCCATCTACGCGGAGACCATCGGTAACCCTAAGCTCGACGTCCCCGACTTCGAGGCCATCGCCAAGGTCGCCCACGACGCGGGCATACCCTTCGTCGTCGACAACACCATCGGCGTCGGGATCGTCAGGCCCTTCGACTACGGGGTTGACATCATAGTGTCCTCCGCGACCAAGTACATCGGCGGGCACGGGACCTCCATCGGAGGCGTCATAGTCGACGGCGGGAAGTTCAATTACGGCAACGGCAAGTTCCCCGAGTTCACCGAGCCCGACCCGAGCTATCACGGCCTGAAGTTCTGGGACGTCTTCGGGAACTTCCCCGGACTGGGCAACGTTGCGTTCATCATCAAGGCGAGGGTCCAGCTGCTCCGCGACCTCGGCTCCTGCATGAGCCCGTTCAACGCGTTCCTGTTCCTCCAGGGGCTGGAGACGCTCCCCCTGAGGCAGCAGAGGCACTCGGAGAACGCGCTGAAGGTGGCGAAGTTCCTGAAGACTCACCCATCGGTGACCTGGGTGAACTACCCCGGCCTCGACGACCACCCCAGCCACAAGCTGGCTGAGAAATACCTGAAAGGCCAGTACGGGGGTATGGTCGGCTTCGGCATCAAGGGCGGTGCCGAGGCAGGCAAGACGTTCATCAACTCGGTGAAGCTCTTCTCCCACCTCGCGAACATCGGCGACTCGAAGAGCCTCGTGATCCATCCGGCGACCACCACACACCAGCAGCTGACCGCCGAGGAGCAGAAGACGACAGGGGTGACAGACGATTACGTCCGGCTCTCCGTCGGCATCGAGGACTTCGAGGACATAAGGGACGACCTCGACCAGGCGCTAAGGGCTGCGGCCAAGTGACACCTCGGTCAAGCTTATCGCCCCGACCACCTGGGGTAGCGGCAGGTGAATTGGAATCCCGGACGGTAGCGTAGGGGTAGTCGAGACAAAGTCCTTCGCCTTCGCCGCACCGCCCCACGAGATGCCACTCGAGAGCGGGGAACGGCTCGGGCCCATAACCCTGGCCTACGAGACCTACGGCAAGCTGGACAAGGAACGGTCCAACGCCATATTGGTGGCCCATGCGCTCTCAGGTGATGCCCACGCAGCGGGCTTCCACGAAGGCGAGAAGGGCCCGGGTTGGTGGGACAGCATGATTGGCCCTGGAAAGGCATTTGACACGGACAAGTATTTCGTCATAGGTTCTAACGTCGTCGGGGGGTGCAGGGGATCGACGGGCCCGTCGTCGCCCAACCCACAGACGGGAAGGCCCTACGGGTCGGACTTCCCCCTCATCTCGATAAAAGACATGGTCGATGCCCAACGCCACCTCCTCAGCCATCTTGGAATCGAGCGTCTCCTCTCTGTGGCCGGCGGGTCGATGGGAGGGATGCAGGTGCTCCAGTGGATGGTCTCCTATCCAGAGAAGATTCGCTCCGCCATCCCGATATCGACCGCGCTGAAGCACACGCCCCAGCAGATCGCCTTTAACGAGGTCGGAAGGCAGGCGATAATGGCGGACCCCAACTGGAGGGGAGCGAACTACTACGAGGACTCGCCGCCCGCCCGGGGCCTCGCGGTCGCGAGGATGGTTGGGCACATCACCTACATGAGCGAGGCGTCGATGGCAGAGAAGTTCGGGAGGCGCCTCAAGGAGTCGAAGCGACCCGTGAAGTTCAGTCCTGACTTCGAGGTAGAGGGATACCTGGAGAACCGGGGAGAGAGCTTCGTCAAGCGCTTCGACGCCAATTCGTACCTCTACATCACGAAGGCGATGGACTACTTCGACGCCGCGGGCACGAGGAGCCCCTCTGAGATCTTCAAGGGGTTGAGGGCAAAGGTCCTCGTCATCGCCTTCAAGTCCGACTGGCTGTACCCCGCGCACCAGTCCCAAGAGATAGTGAAGGCCTGCAAGTGGGCGGGCGTCGACGCGACATACTGCGAGGTCCACTCCACATACGGGCATGACGCCTTTCTGCTCGAGACGGAGGAAGAGACCAGGCTCATCAGTCACTTCCTGACCTCGACCTTTAGCCGCCACGACGACGGCCACGAAAAGGCGACGTCCAATGAGATTAGTGGCCCCGTCAAATTCGCCGGACGAGTGGGCGCTTAAATGAATGGACGCCATCCATTATCACCGGGTCATGCTCTGTAACCTTCGAAGAGCAGGCAGTCCACCTATGCCCTTTGTGGTGATGGACACCAAGATGATAAGATGTCTCGCTGTAGCTCGGCGAGGAGCGGGAGGCAGATGAAGCGATGGAACCGGAGGTAGACCGGGCAGTCGATGCTTCCAAGTCCAGGACATTGGACAGAGCCAGATTAGACTACCGGGTAATCGCTGACTGGATCAGGCCGGAGGCAAGCGTCCTGGACCTGGGATGCGGCGACGGCGAGCTGCTCTCGATCCTTGTGAAGGAGAAGAACGTCCGCGCGAACGGAATCGAAATCGACGAACAGGCAATCTACAAGTGCGTCGAGAAGGGGCTGAGCGTCTTCCACGAGGACATCGAGGAAGGGCTCTCAGGCTACCCAGACGAGTCGTTCGACTACGTCATCATGAACGGCAGCATCCAACAGGTGAAGAAGCCGGACACCGTCTTCAAGGAGGCGCTGAGAGTGGGGAAGGAGCTGATAGTAGGCTTCCCGAACTTCAGCCACTACTCGACGAGGCTTCAGATGCTCCTCTCAGGGAAGGTCCCGATCACGCCCTCGCTTCCCTACCAGTGGTACGACACGCCGAACCTGCACTTCCTAAGCATCTCGGACTTCCGGGACTACTGCAGGCTGAGGGGACTCAAGATCGAGGCGTCCGCCTTCCTGAACAAGGACAGGCGGGTAGGCCTGCTACCGAACCTCTTCGCGGAGCAGGGCCTCTTCCTCCTGTCAAAGTGATGGCAGACATCGAGGTCAGGGAGCCTAGCGCTCCACGAGCCTTAAGGGGAGACCCCGTCGCGAAGAGCCCTTACTTGTTCCTGCCCGTGAATGCGCCCAAGAGGGCGAATACCAAGGCGAGGAAGAGAACCCCTGTCGTTCCCATGTCGGCGGGGCTGTCGAGGTCGGTCGCGACGTTGATGACCAACCCTATCAGTGCGAACACCGCTGCTATCAGTACAAAGTTTCTGCTGTTCACTATTTATCGAAAGGCCCGGCCCGGAGTCGTGTATTTACGGTTTCCCGCCTTACTGCCCAGATTCGGGATTGCGAGACATAGGACGCCGCCAGCTCCAGGGGTGGGTGCTGGGGCCTGGACCCGGCACGGCCTCTCGACAGAGGCGTCCGCGCGGGGGCGCCTACGCGCGTCTGCCTAAGAATCGTCTAGAGGGAGCACGCAAACATTGAGGAGCCCCGAGGTGGTCGCAGTAAGGTCGTAGACGTTGTCGAGGTCGTACGTGACGCTGAAGAGCAGCCCAATCAGACCTAGAAAGACAGTCTTCAGAATAAGATATCCGCTCTTCAAGATTTATTGAGCTCCGCGTTCGAACCTTCTGCCGATTCATCGTCGCCGAGGTGTTGAGTTTCGGTGCGCAAAGAAAGCGAAACATCCTGAGTGATCCACGGAGATGGCGCCTCCATCTTCATCGCGTCGTGCAGCAGGTAGACCGACTCGAAGTTCTTCCGGAAGATCGCCACGACAATCTCGTTCGTGAGCTCGTCGCCCAGACTTTGAAATTCTCCTGACGGATTGAAGCGAGTGAACCTTACGACCGCTCCTCCGCTAACCCTGCAGACCTGACCTGCCGATTGGCGCCCGAAGGTGAACGAGTATCGGACGCTGAGGCTGTCCTTAGTCCTGGCCGATTCGTCTATGTCGACATCAAACTCGAAGGGGTGCTTAACCGACTGCTTGACCTCTCTCCCCGCCTTCATGAGGGAAATGCTGTCGATGGTGGTCTGCACTGAGACTATGTGGATCTCAAGATCCTCCTTGCCGTCCTCCCCATCCTGTCCCGGCTTCTGAACAAGAATCTGGGAGGCCACCTAAAGTCGGACCTCCGTCCAATGAGGATCCGTCCTGATGACCAGGTTCATGTAATCGTGGATGACCGCCCTGCCCTTCTCCGTAATGGTAAACTCTACTCCTGAACCCTCGCCGTTCTTCATGATGAATCCCGAAGCCGAAAGCGAATCCAGGTGCTTCTTCAGGACGACCCACGAAGTGTTGCTTCGGTACATGATGTGCGTGGGTTTTGTGGCCCCTTCCGCGGCGACCTTCAGGACGTCCATCATGACCTCGAACGCCGACCTGCGCGCCACGAGCCTCGTCTGCGAGCTCAAAACTTGTGACATTGTTTTCGTCGTCGTAACTGGCGACGAGTCTCCTTATAGGCCACAAAGAAGGGGCAACACAATGTAAAGGCACGTCTCTACAACATGGAATCTGGCTCCACGTTTCGTTGCAAGAATCGCAGACAATGAGGGTCTCTCTTCCATGAATCTCAAAAATACATGGCGTTTCTCTTTGAGGCTGGGCGGCCCTCGTCTGGAGTTGCGACTCCATCTATACGGACCTCTCGCATGATTCTTGGCCAGGAAGCGGCGAAGGAGCGCGGTCGGGTCTCTGAAGGGCCTTCGCGGTAAGTTCGATCAGGAGGCTCTTGCCGACGAAACCGAGAACGCCCGGTCCTTGCGGCGTTTCGCTTCTCCTCGACCGGCTAGGTCCCTGGGTCATCCAAGGGCAACAGCTCCAAGGAATATGCCCGCGCAAGCGCCGCGACTTTGGGCGAGAGCACCCCAGAATAGTAGGCGTGGATGCTGAGCTCGGTGTCGAGCTGCATTACGAAGAGTTTCATTATTTGCGTCTCGTCCACGTCCCGTATCGTGACGTAGCCGTGCTTCGACCCATCCCTATTGCGCGTCACGGCGCCAAGCGTATGGATACTCCCAGACTTACCGACCATCTTGGGGTTGAGGGTCTCGGTTCCCTCGCCCTTGATTCTCCTCTCCAGGCTAGAATGTGAATCCGATTCGAGGGAGCCAGCGAGAGGGCGGAAAATCAAGGCCTTTGAGATGCGCCCTTTCGAAATCGTCTCCAGCCGGAGCGGCGCAGCCTGCTTCTTGAGTTTCAGGTAATGGTCGAGCAGCGTGGATCCGTCTTCGGTGAGTGAGTATGTCACCCTCTTGCCGTGCACGTGCCTCGAGAGGAGCTGGTTCCGTATGAGGGCCTCGAGATACATTATCAGGTCGTCCCAGGTGACGTTTGCCAGCTGCATGATCCTGGTCGGCTTCTCCGTCCCTTTCGATATCACGCTGAGGATGTCGCAGGTAATCTCGAGTTTCGAGCGTCTTCCGGACAACGGGGGGGCATCTTCTTCGAACAACTTTGGCCGTATTCACCTGTTTTCCTTCGGCGATTCACAAGTTCGGAATCGTATGTAAGTTTTCATGGTCTACGAAACATTTCGACCCACATTCTCGTTTTTCCGGTCGAGACAGCGGGAACCGACGCTACGTTGCCGAGCGGTCGCCGGCGGGTTTGCTCTTCCCACGCGCGCCCTTTTCAGGGTTGGCTGCGGCCGCCTTCTCAAGCTTGATATTGCTTCGCCAGACCGCCAGAATGAACCCGCCCACAACCAACGTGACGGCGGCTGCAAACACCTCTCTCGTCAGGCTGGGAGTCGCCGAGAGAATGGTCCCGTCAAGGACCGCGAGCAGTCCTACCCCGAAGAGCATGTTGCGCCTCCACGTCTTCGGAGGCCTGCGTTCTCGTTTCAACGCCGTCTGCGGACCGCCGTCGACCTTTTAGGGGTTCCGGGACCGCTTCGAGGGCGCCCCGTCTTTTTCTAGGCCGGCATGCCTTGGTAGAGCATCAGGAGGTTCCCCTCTGAGTCCTTGAAGAACGCCGTGGCTCCCGACGGTTCGTATGTGATTGGTCCCTCCACCCTGCTGTCTTTTCCCATCTTCTCCCCGCGGTTGAACTTCACGCCCTTCCCCTTTAGCTCGCCGACGGCACCCTTTATGTCATCGACCATGAAGACCGAATAAGCGAGCTCTCTCTTCTCCCGCTCTTCTGGCGAGACGAGCCAGAACTCTGACCCGCTGACCTTGACCGAGGCCCAGAAGTCCTTCATGTCGCCCTCCATCCGTAGGAGGAGCTTCCCACCGAGGCTCTCGGTGTAGAACTGTACCGCCCTGTCCATGTTGCGGACCGGCACCAGAGTCGCGTGTTTGCTGGATTGTGATAGCAATCTGAATTCGGCACGGAGAAGCCGCCGGCATTATTTAAGATGCGTAGGGACAGAATGCATAGCCACGTGCGCTGAGGCACGGCCAACTCTTCCCCTAAGACCTGAACGCGAACGGGTTCACGGGGAAGTACGCGAAGAAGAAGACGACTGCGGCCACCAGCCAGAGCAAGATGAGCAGCCGCTCCGCCCTGACCTTGCCGCGCGTCAAGAACGCGATCACCAGCGGGATCCCGAGCGCCAGCCCCACATCGGTGTTGATGAAGTAGAACGCGTACTCCACCCTGTGGCTCACCAGCGAGATGTAGAAGAGTGGCAGATACGTCGCCGCGATGATGCTCCCGACTAGGGCGTCCACCTCCTTGGCGCTCTTCCTTGCTACCTTCCACGCCACGACGGGAACCACCAGCCAGATGGAGTACCAGACCACAAGGTTGCCCATCCCTCGCCAGTCGATGGGGTGGTAGACGGCCACCCTATTGGTCCCATTGGCCTCGGTCGACGACACTGTCACAGAGCTTACAAAGTAGGGGAGCGGGCCCGCGGCCAACGGGAGTATCCAGCTCCACGGATAGCAGTTCCACTGGTTTATGGTGCCGCAGCCGGTCAATGAGGATTGATACGTGTAGTAGAACTCGAAGTTCTGGATCGGGTTGGTCACGGCGTCGGACTGGACGGTCGTGGTGGTCGTCGTCGTGACCGTCACGTTCGTCACGGGGTTCACGGTTACGGTCGGCTCGACCACCACGGTCGTCTTGGCGTATGGGTGGTAGGCGTAGTCGTACCCCCAGAGCGGGAGGCCCACGACGAGCGAGAGGATTATGGCGAACGCGAGAATCTTCCTAAAGCCGATCGGCGACCCCGGCGTCCTCGGTCTCTTCGAATTCGCCCACCAGTGGTAGAGCACGAGGGCCAGGAGGAAGAAGACCCCGGTCTCCTTGCTTAGGATGCATAGGCCGAAGGCCAGCGCCGAGAGGTAGAAGCGCCTTTTGAAGTAAGCGAGGAACCCGGCGAGGGCGAAGAGGACCGGCGGCCCATCGAGCAGGAGGAGGGAAGTGTGGACGAAGAACATGTTCTCGAACGCGAGCATCGACGCGGCCAGGAGCGCCTTCTCCTTAGAGAAGAACCGCCTCGCGAGCTCGTACATCATCCAGACCGAAAGGGTGCCGATTACCGCATAGAGTATCCGCCATCCGAAGAAGTTGTTGCCGAAGACGCTGATGCCGAGGGCTCCCCACAGCTTTCCGAAGAAGGGGTGTTCGAGGTTGTTCGCCACTCCGTGGAGCAGGTCGAGCGACGCGGGGACGTAATAGGCCTCGTCAAAGACCATCCCGTTGCCGTTAGAGGTGTCCGACGGGAACGAAAGCGCGAAGAGGTGGAGCGCGAAGATTATCAGCAGCAGGTGGCCGACGTTGATCCCGCGGAGCATCCTCTGCAAGGGGCTATGCGCCGGCCCTTCGCCGCCGTCAGGAGGAGTCTCAGTGGCCGCTGCCAACACTGTCGGCGTTCTTGCGCGATAATATAACTTCAAACGTCTAAATCCCGACTCGCGGGCGGATCGGAGCGACCATGCCGGCGACCCTACGCGAATACCGAGACAGGCTGACTCACTGGATCGTCCTAGGCTCCTATGTCGCAGCCCTTCTTGCATTCGCCGCAGCGCTCGTCCTCACCTTTGAAGGGAAGCTCTGGGTGGTCCCACTCGGGAGCGTCTCCTCAATCTCCGTCGGCTCGGTGGCCGTCATCTATGCGCTGAGCCAGTATAGGTTCAAGAGCGTCGGCTTCACCGAGATGAAGTCGATTGTCCTAGGCGTGCTCTTCGCGAATGCCTTCCTCCAGTGCTACGAGTTGGTCTACGGCCTCACCTTCGGCCTTAGCGCCGTCCTGAGCGACCCTCCCACGGTCACGGGGACCGCCGTAAGGACGTTCATCCTTTGGCTCATCATGATGTCCCCAATCCTCCTTGTCCACGAGCACCTCCGGTTCAAGCGGACTAGCGCCGTCCTCCTCTTCCTCACGGGGGCGGTCTGGGTGGTGTGGATCCTCTACGGGTTCCCGCAATACTACTACTCGGGCTACGCCTTCACGCAGATCCTGAAGACCTCCGACCCATTCCACCTTAGCCTATGGCTTAACTTCGGCTCGAAGGCTCTTCTGGCCGTCTTCTTCGTCTCCTTGCTCGAGCCTTTGAGGGCCTTGAAGGCCGCGCTCGGTCGCCTCTAGCACGCGTTTCCGGCAGAGAGTTCTCCGCGCCAACGGGGAGCGGCCTGGGGGAGGTGCGATTCGGGAGCAAGGCGCCCCCGCGCTCCTCAAAAGGGGCTGTCCTCGGAATTATGCGCGTTGTCTAGATTTCATGGCATCTTGGGTAATCTGCATTTCAGCACAGCTTTGAAGGGTTGAGTATACGATGAGGCTGGCCCGCTCGATTTTTCGTAACAAGCCCCGCTTTTCTGGCCGGCCCGTTCGAGCGAAAGTCGAACATTCATTCCTAACGCTTAAATCGACTGACCGACCCAGAGCCTCAAGTTTGAGAAGATCGCTCTCTTTCGCAGCGGTTTTGGCGCTTATCGTGGCCGTGACGGTCTCCGCCACGACTGCCGTCCAGGCGCAGTCTCAAACCGCTTGGACCTCAAGCGGGTGGGTCTCTTCGGGCACGATCTTCGACTTGACGGGGAACTCTAACCTCGCGCAGAATTCGGCTCTGATCGCCGGTCACTCTTACAACCTGACGCTCCAGATCAGCGTCCCGAACACGTCGACGAGCACGCCTAACTTCGATGTGAGCTTGAACAGCCGGGTCCTTGCGGCGACGGGCCAATCGGTCTACTGGGCAGTTCACAATCCCTCGTTCCCAGGGTATGATCGGGCTATCTTTATCCCAGGCGGCAAGACGGTCACCTTCAACTACACCCAGGGCACGCTGAGGCTGTCCGCCTACTTCCAGGTCCCCGTGAATTTCACGACCCCCTCGGCGACCTTTGTGACCCCTTCGGGTAACGTCACCGAGTCGCTGCACCTGCCGCAGAACAGCGTGACACTCGTGGGGGTCGTACCGGTAGGGTCGACGGGGGCGGGCTCATTCTCGGCTTCGGTCAGCGACCAGACCCTCCAGACCTACGCGAACGATTACAACCAGACCGCCGGCCTTGTTCCCTCCGGAAAGATATCGTCGACCTACTCGTCCCTAGTTAATTCGATCCTCGCCGAGGCACAGGCTCTCAACAAGCTCGGGCTACCTGACCAAGGCACGACTCTGCTCAACGCGCTAGTCCCTTCCTCGTTCCCAGTGCCGCCTAGCAGCTCCCTGCAGACCTACCTCTTGGTAGGTCTCGCAGCCGCGGTCGTCGTCGTGATCCTTCTAGCGGTGATGACCATACGGGGCAGGGGCAAGAGCGGCTACTCCATTGGGATAATCAACGATGTCCAGAAGGAGTTGGCGGTGCTCGAAGTCACGGCCGCGAAGTATGACAAGGCGATGGCGGACAAGCTAAAGTCAATCAGAGACAAATTGAGCGAATCAAGTTGAGCAACAACAGCAACGCGGGCAAGATGTCGTCGTTCGCGAGCATCCACGTGGTGGGGCTCGGCGGGACAGGGACCAACATTATTCAGTCGCTAATCGAGAGCGACAGGTTCTTCAATCTGCTCACCACGGAGGACTTCAACGTCGCCTGCCTCTCGGTCGACGTCGCGGACGCAGACATCGCGAACCTCGTAAGCTCCTACAAGGCAACCCAGTCGAAGCTCGAGGCCAAGGGGGTCTCCGTCGACCATCTCTGGGTCAGGGGCCTGAACATGAAGTTCAACACCCCAGAGTCCCTCTTCGAGTTCATGGGCAAGTACAACACCTACCTCATGAAGGAGGGGATCGTCGCTACGAACTACAAGCCGTGGGTGCAGTCTTCGATGACCATCCCGCCGCTCGCGGGGGGCGTGGGAAGGATGAGGGCCCTCAGCAAGGCTGTCTATGCGCTAAACTACTACCACTACAGCGAGCTGAACAGCGCCATCTCGGTGTTCAAGGACCGAGTCCTGACCTCGAAGTTCCAGCCGATAGTCGTCCTCGTCTTCGGGCTGGGCGGGGGGACTGGCAGCGGGATGGTCTTCGACTTTGCGAGGCACCTCCGCGCCAAGCTAGGCTCTTCCGTGCCCATCATGGGGCTCGCGATACTCCCAAGCGCCGCCGACGACCTATTGGCCAGAGGGCCGGCGCCTTACAACGCCTTGATGGAGGCGGAGCTCCTCTTCAACAGGAAGCTCAACGAAGAGGTCACGAAGAAGTACGGCGCGGCCTACCAGAATCCATTCAGCTCTCTCTTCTTCGTGCCCCTCGACCCGGTGTATAACAACAGGAACAACATGGCTACGGCAAAGAAGGAACTCGACGAGTGCCTCATCGACATCCTCAGCATGTTCATGCGCTTCGACCTCGCCGACCTCCTGAGCAGGGTCGGGACCAACAACGACTTCGGAGGGAACTGGGTGCACACGCTGGCCTACCTTCGCATCCGGTACCCCGTCCAGGACTACATCGACTACATGCACGAGTACCTGAAGTTGCTCGAGACGCTCGGCACGTTCATGGATGCCAAGAAGGAAGCCCTCGTGACAATCAACGACGCAATCAAGAACAGGTCCGCCGCTCTCAAGAACCTCTACCGGAAGAACCTCATACAGACCAACAACTACCGCCCCGACTCCTTCGACTCGGAGGTCGAGGAGGTCGTCCGGAGGGCGGGTAAGTTCGAAGCTGACTTCAGGAAGCAGGTCCGCGGGCTGGAGGACTTTGCGCAGAACTACAACCAGAGGTGGACAAAGGTCCTCCAGGCCATGGCCTTCGGGCCCGAGACCACCGAGTACAGCGTGATTCAGGGGTTGACCCACTTCCACCAGCAGATCTCCAAGCTGGGAACGAACTACGAGCAGTTCCTGAAGGATCTCCCTATCTACACTTCAGAGCTCGAGAACAGCATGACTGCGACCAAGTTCCTTACCTCCAGTCAGATAAGGCAGGTCAGGAGCTACCTGAGCTTCGTCAATCTAGTCGCGATTGCGCTCGAGACCCTGAGCCTATACATCAGGGCGAAGGGGCTTGCGGACGAAGTCGCTGTCCTCTACGCGAAGGACGAGAGCAAGGAAGGGAGGATGGCGGCAGCGAAAGGTGAGACAGATCTCCTCCCTCTCTACAAGGCCGCGGGCTACATCCTGAACCGCCCGGAGACTGAGATAAAGGTCTCCGACCAATACATCCCCGGGATAAGAGTGGTAAAGAAGGGGTTGGACGACACGTTCAGGGAGGCTAGCGCCTCCTTGGAGTCAGCGGAGAGGCTGCTCGCTCAGAAGGAGCAGGACGCATCGAGGATAACCAAGGAGATTGGCAAGATCAAACTCGACGTCGGTGGGAAGAAGAAATATCTGAAGCGCTCGCAAGACACCCTGCAAAACGAGGTCGAGGCGGTGCGCGCCCAGATCGATGGGCAGAGGACCGACCGCGACAAGCTCAGGGCAGACCTTGACAAGCTTACAGAGCTCGAAAAGGCCCTGGAAATCACCTCTCCCTACAGGAAGATTCTCGCGAACGTCGTGAACAAGACTGCTGAGCTCAACTCCCGAATGAGCGGCATCACGAACACCGACAGCTACTACGAGAGGGTCGTGGAGCTGAGCGAGGTGGAGCAGGTCAAGATAATGGAGAAGATACTCAACGAGGACGAGGAGAGCCTCAAGGGTGACTCCATCCTCAAGGAGATCGTCGACAGGGAGAGGTTCCGGAGCATCGTGAAAAGCTACATTCGGATCTTCAGTGTCCCTAACTATCCTGGGCTATCCGACAGCTACAGGTCAGACCTGATCTGGGCAACCGTAGGGATCCCGTCGGGGCTCTGGGACCAGGAGCTCCAGGGCGCGCTCTCGAGCACGCTCAACGTATACTCGAGCGTCGAGGCGAGCAAGAGCATCTCCCTGAGGCAGATCCCCCAGATGGACCCATGGACCATTACGTTCCTCGTCATCATGGCAAAGGCGAGGATCGACCAGATAGAGAAATTCCCATCGATGAAGAACGACATGGAGGGCGTGCAAAAGTCCGAGAGGCTCCTCTTCAGGAGCTTCCTCCTAGAGCAGGGACTGGGTAGCCTGGAAGACTTGATAGCCAAGTTCGAAGAGACGAGGGCGGCACAAAACGCGAAAGAAAGGGAGGCCTGATGGCCCAGGTTGATAGCAGGTCGAGGGCAAAGGTCACCGCGTACACCTCAGCCCTGATTATCGCCGTCGCCTCCTCCGTCTATCTGGCGGTCGTCCCCTTCCTTCCTGCTCCGCCCATTCTCCCCATTCTTGTCGGCCTGGGTCTCGGCGCGCTCTCGCTCAGGAACAGGGGAATCTCGATCGCGGCGCTGTACCTCCTGGTCTACTTCTCCGTCCTCTGGCAAATGATTGGCTTCGGCTTCTTCCAGCTCCTCTCGGCCGGAGTCGGCATCGCAGTGCTCCTGGCCTTGGCGGTCCCCTTGATCCCGTTCATGACCAAACGGGTCGAGATCAGCTCAATGGCCCTCGCCGTCCTCGCAGTCGCGCTCATGCTGACCCCGGCCTATTTCGTCTCGATACCCCTCGTCGCTGCGGCCGCCCTCACCTTCGGCGGCTTCGCGAGCCTCGAGGCCATCGCCGCCACCTTCATCTTCCTCCTCGCGCCCTTTCTCCTCTTGGAAAACGCCCTCTACTTCACGACCAACAGCGGCGCTACCGCCCCAATAATCTTCGGGCAATTCACGATCCTCGCTCAGAACCTGCGGCCACCGCTGCCTGGGCTCAACGTCCTTCTTACAGGGCTGCCCGCGAACTACCTCTCGCATTCCGCCCTTCCGGTCTCGTCTTGGCTGTCGAGCAGCTCAGGAGTCCTGCTAATCCCAATGGTGGTCCTCGGCGTGGTCCTCATTGCTGCTACGTCGATCGGGGGCCTCGCCCGCACGTTCACCGAGAGATTCGAGAGGTCCAGGGAGATGGGCGGGAGGGTGAAGCTCGTGCTTGCGCCGCTGGTCGTCGCGGTGGTAACTCCGACCATCTTCATCGTCCTCCTCACGCTCCTCTCCCGCCCCGGGAGCGGCGGCTTCCAGACATCGCTGACCAACGACCCATCGCACCTTCAGGCCATCTACATGCTCGGCTCCTCCTTCCTCCTGACGACCACCTTCATCGGGCGCGAGACTCTCATCTTGAGGCTCGAGGGCGTGCAGGTGGGCACGGATGAGCTCGAGGAGTTGATGAGTGCTTGCATGGCGAAGATGAAGGACGCGCAGGAGCTCCTCGACCAAGTCTCGACGTGGATCCCTTCGATGAGCCTGAGCGGGGAGAGAAGGTCGATGTTGGAGTATTCGGCATACCTAGAAAACGTGCAGAGGCAGATGAGCGGGGCGAGCGGGGCGATGATCGCACAGTTCCAGACGCAGCTCGAGGCCTCCGTCCTTCGACCCCTCGCCGAGCAGCCAGAGCTCCTTAGGAAGAGAGTGGCCAGCGAGATAAGGGGGCTCATCTCCGCGACCGCGACCGTGAACAACCACCTCGAGGAGGCGAGCGTGTCGGTCCGCTACCCAGACATACCGGCGGCGTCTGACCTTGCTCCACTCAAGGACCTGGTCCAGGCATACGAGGTAGCGACCGCTGCGATAAGAGGCGTCACCGAGGAGCTCTCGGACTTGTACGGCAAGGAGTCAGCCTCCCTCGACATGCTGATGGGGCAGGAGGAGGTGAACCCGCCAGTGAGCGCGTCCGTCCTCCTCCAGTCGAACGAGTTCGTCGGGGCGATGAGGCTCGTGGCGGAGGAGTACTGGCTAAACTTCCATCTCAGATGGGCAGAGCAGCTCGACCAAAAGAAGTCCTCGCTCTTGGAGAAGACGAAGGACCTCGACTATGCGGTCGGCGAGGCCGAGTTGCAGCGCCTCCACGCCGTCGAAAATGTGGTCGCGAAGGCGAAGCCGGCGAACTCTTCCGCGACCCTCGAGAGCCTTCGAGAGCTCCGCTCCATACTCGAAACCATCGTGACGCAGACGGCCTCGGGCGCAGACAGGGTCGGCGCGATGCTCGAATCCCTCGAGCTGAAGTCCATCAGGAGCCTGAGGTTCGAGACCGTCAACAGGCTGGGCGAAGTCCTCGCGCTGAAGAAACAGTTCGCCTCCGTCGGCGTGAGCTTCGACAGTCTGACCAAGTTCCTCGAGACTGCCGCGAGCGTCCTCAGGAGCCAAGCCGATGCATGGAAGAGCGACCGCGACAATCTCGTCGTCCTAGCACAATATCCACTCGCGAAGAGGATAATCGAGAAGATGCTGAGCGGTCAGAAGAGCGTGGCCCTCGCAAAGCTGCCATTTCAGAAGAGAGTGGCGGCCCTTTACGCTCAGCTCTACGCGACCGGCAGCGCTGAAGTGGAATACGACGAGAACGGAGAGAGCCTGACTGCGAAGGGAGAGCATGCCTAGGTGCGCAAACGGCCATGAGCAGCGGCTAGGCCTCAAGTGTCTAGCCTGCGGCGCGGAGCTTTCGTACACGGACTCGATGGAGGAGCTGCGCACCCTTCCGAAGGTGGAGCCTGACTACGGGAATATCGCTGTCATCTCCGTTGGGTACCCGAGACTCTCCCTGAGTGCGGACTACGTGGCGGAAATCTCCATCGGTCAGGCGGACCTCACGACCTCAACCGCGTTCGAGGTGGCGAGCATACGCGGAGGAGGCTGGCATGACTTCAACAAGAAGTACCTGCACGAGCTGCGCCGATGGATGGCGCTCGTCGGGATCGGCAAGTCCACCGACGGATTCCTGGTGGTCAACACCACCGACCCTCTCTCGGTCCTCGCCTTCTCAGCTCTCCCAAAGCTGGAGCACACCGCCGTCATCGCGGTGGTGGCGGACCAAGACTCGACTCCGGTCGAGCAGAACACGAGCTACGTCGCACTCTCGCTCGCCTTGGGGAAGGGCCTCCCCGTGATCGCGCTTTCAGAGACGTTCGAGGGGGAGATGCTTTACTTCACCGAGGACAAGGGATTCGCGACGGGTGCGGACGCAATATCGAGACTGCTAGAGTCTCTACTCTCGGCGGCGGATGACGTCATGGACCTGCTCGAGAGAGACCTGAGGCTTGGTATCAAGATGCATTGCCTTTCAGCTATCTTGGCGGGCTCCAAGAGCGTCTACGGGATTGCGACGAACGCGTTCATGGCGCAGAGCTTTAACATCTCGATGGGGGCGAAACCTGAAGAGTATCAGACCGTCCACTCCATCGCCTTTTCGCGAAGAGAAAGCGAGGGCGAGTTCGAGAAGGGCTTCGACGTATTCAGAAACAGGAAGTTCAAGGGAGCCCTGAACGCAGAGTTCCGCTTCCGCGAGGCGGCTTCCCAGTTGTACGACCTGGTGACGATCTACGGGATGAGCAGCGACGTCGCCCTCCAGAGCATGGTCTCGGGATATCAGGCAATAGTCGGGAACATGCCGGAGCTGAGCGTGGAAGGAGCGTCCTGAGCGGTGTCCGCCTCACCTGCCGGCGAAGTCGCCTCGCCCGAGTGGCCCCTGCGCACATACAAGCTGGTTTCAGCAACCTACCAAGACAAGGTGTACCCCGAAGGCGTCCTGCGCGTCAACGAGGCGGGGAGCGAGATCGAACTCAGAAAATGGACGGGGAAAGATAGGAGGACAGGGGCCGTGGTCGCGAGGTTCAATCTCGAGCCCAACGTGGATGTGCTAGTGGACGGCCCGCTCCTGAGGGTCGCAGGACTCTCGATCACTCTGGAATCGCCTGGCGTCGCGGGAGAGGTCGCCGACCTCCTCAGGCGACCGACAAGGGAGAGCGAGGCTGTGAGGCTAGTCTCGGAGGCCGAGTCCTTCGTAAGCGGGTTCCTAGAGGTGCGCGAGGAGGCGCTGAACGTGCTCTCGCGGATCAGGGTCGACCCTCGGGGTGCTCTGTTAGACGTGCAGTCGATGTGGACCACCGACGACACAGAGCCCCTCGATGCAGTCTACTCGAAATACTCGACGCTCCTCGCGGAGTCTCTCGAGAAGATGACGTCCTCCCTCGCGGGCCGAGAGAGTGTCCTGGGCTCTGGCGTCACAAACAGGCTGTACGCTCTCGCCTATACCATCGGCGCGGTTCAGAACGCCCTCTTCGAGGGAGATTCCGACCTCGCGCAGGAGCTTGCGGCGCTGCAAGAGCTCGGCATCGCGACGACGGCTCAGGACCTGCGATTGGTGAAGCCCGCTGAGCGGCTGATGCTCAGGGCACACCCGGGGCTCGTCGTTCTGGCAACGGCCAGCTCTCCCGCTAAGTAGCCTTCCTTTTCAGGCGAGAATGGATGGGGTTCCGGGCCTTGGCTACGCCGCACCCGCGGGGTTGGCTGGAGGCGGTCTGGCGCCGACCACGACATCGATTGTCTTCAGAGTGGTGCCCCTCATGATACCTACGGCCAGGACGTGTCCCGCCTTGGCGTGCTCCTCGAGGTACGAAGCCAGGGCGTCGTGGTTGACTATGCGCGTCCCGTTTATCGAGACGATGACGTCTCCTCCGGTGACGTAAGCCTGTCCTTCGACGGTCGCCTGCTTCGTGCCCCCCTGAATGCCTGCCGTGGCGGCAGGCCCCCCCGGAACGACGTCCTCGATGAGGACGCCGTAAGTCACGTTGTTCCCGTTTGCTTGAGCGAGCTGATAATACATGTCAGCAGTGCCTATCCCGAGGTATGGGTGCGCACTGTAGGTCCCGTTCGCGATCATTGAGCCAATCTCCCTCGACACCGCGTCGGAGGGTATCGCGAACCCGACTCCCTGGGAGCCGTTGACGGTCGCCGTGGTGAGCCCTATGACCTGCCCGTTAGCATCGAAGAGAGGTCCGCCAGAGTTGCCGGGGTTGATGGGCGCGCTGAACTGAATGATGTCGGCAATCGAATAGTTTCCGGACGTCGCCTCAGTGATGGTCCTTCCGAGCTGGCTGACTACGCCCACGGTCAGCGAGCCTGCGAGACCGAAGGGGTTGCCTATGGCCGCAACTGGGTCTCCGACTTGGATGGACGAGGAGGATGATAGCGTCAACGGGTGGAACTCGGAGGCAGGCGCTGAGGGCACCTTGACGATGGCCAGGTCGCTGTATGGGTCCGTCCCTACCACGGACGCGGGATAGGCGTCGCCGTTCCAGAAGATGGCCGTCATGTTGGTCACTCCGTCGACCACGTGGAAGTTGGTCACGATGTAGTTCGCGTTGTCATAGTTCAATGTGAAGCCCGAGCCGAGTATCTCCTCCGCCACGCTCCCGCTTCCAAAGATGCCGCTGACAGTGGCTGTGGTGAACCCGTCAACGGTGACGACGCTCTCGTTCGAGCTCTTGTAGATCTGCACGGCGTCGATGGGAGCACTAGATGACGCGCCGCTCGAGGACAAATTGGCACCGATTACGGTGGTCGTCGAGACCGACGTCGAGGTGACCGTGTTGGCCGCCGCCGCGACCGTGCGCGGCCCGACCAGGTAATACGACGCCCCCGCGCCTAGACCGGCAGCGAGCAGCACCAGAACCGCGATAGCGGCAATCCTCTTCGTTCCGAGACCTGGAGATGGTTCGTACATGTTCTCATCATACCTCTATTTTACGTATGGTCAGCCTGCGGGCGTTTTATATTCAGATTGGTGCATTTCTCTATCTCGAGGCGCCAGCGGCGTTCTAGGGCGCTTCCCCTACGCCTCCAACGGTCCGACCACGAACAGCGCCAAGAGAAGCATTCCGAGCACCAACAACGTGACGCCCACATACAGCATGTCCCTCTCTCTAAGGAAGAGGAGGACTGAGGCGGCGACGCGGGTGATCGGGGTCGCGATAAGGATCAGCATGCCGAGCTGCAATACGCTGACTGCGCTTCCGTGCGCTATCCCCGCAAGCAGCGCGGATGGGCTGAGGGTCGGTCTGCCGAAGTTCGCGGCGAGCGTGGCTTGCAGAGTCGCCGGGGCTCCGGGGGGCGGCGCAAAAAGCATCAGGACCAATCCCGCAGCCACTACCGCCGAACTGAGGGCGACCCCATATCTCAGGATCTTGCCGATGGCCTCGTTGAGGTCGGCGCGCGGACGTTGGGGGCTCAACGAGGCATCCCCATGTATATCATCTCGACGCCGAAGACCAGCAGGACGGCGATGAACATGACTCTAATCGAGGCTGGCTTCGACCGCACGAGTGCCCTCGCGCCGGCCAGCGAGCCGACCACCACGCCGAGGGCGACGGGAGCCGCGAGGAGGACGTTGACGTACCCGCTCACGTAGAGAATCCCCGTGCTGGCGGTGGCGGTCACGCCGATCATGAAGTTGCTCGTCGTCGTCGAGACCTTGAACGGCAGTCTCATCATGGTGTCCATGCCGAGGACCTTCAGGATGCCACCCCCGACGCCCAGCAGCCCTGACAGGATACCGGCGAAGAAGACCACCACGAAGGCCGCGGGGATGCGGGTCGCCACGTAGCTTATCGTCTTGTGAAGCGTCTTGTCCTCATACTCTCCTCGCAGGTCGAGGCGCTCGGCGAGGGCGTTGGGCTCCGTGTTCACGGCGGACTCCCCCATCCGCTCCCTCCTCGCGTTGCGGAAGACGTTGTAGGCGGAGAAGAAGAGCACGAGTCCGAAGACGATGAAGATTGCCCAGCCCAGGCCGCTCCGCACGAAATAGAGCGTGGTCGTCACGCCGACGATGGAGCCAAGGACCGAGCCTATCTCCAAAAACATCCCTATCCTCAAGTTGGTTATCCTGTCCCTGACGTAGGCGGAGGCTGCCCCGCTCGATGTGGCTATCGTCGATATTATGCTAACCCCGATTGCGTATTCGATGGGGACGCCGAAACCTATAGTGAGAGCCGGCACAACGAGTATTCCGCCCCCGACCCCGACCATCGACCCGATGAGGCCGGCCAGGATCGCGACCAGAAACATCAGAAGGAGATATTCGTCTATCCCGACCACGAGGCGTCAGTTTTGACGCCCCTGTGATTGTAATTAAGCGTGAGTCCTGGAATGCGCGTCCCGAGGCGAGGGATCCCTAGATGACCTCTATCGAGGACTCTGAGAAGCCGCGCTTCACGAGAATCTCGACGACCCTGTCGCGGTGGTCGCCTTGCAGCAGGACGATGCCGTCCTTCACCGTCCCTCCCGTCGCCAGCATCTTCTTCATCTTCGTGCCGAGTTCCTGAAGGTCCTTCTCGTTCATCTTGAGGCCTTCGATGACCGTGGTGGGCTTCCTGAACCTCCGCATCTCCATTCTCACCTTCACCCGCGCCTCTTCGCGGTCGAGCTCTGCTACTATGTCGTCAAAGCCCGGTTCTTCGTCTGAGCTGCTCACTTGTGAATCATGGTATATCTCATTCTCCTATTAAGACTTAGCATGAATCCAAGGCGCGACCACTCATGCCCAAACACGATGGGTTGGACCGGGCGCTCGCGTGCCGCGCCTGCCTCACTGACCGTGATTCATCGCGAGCTGCCCGGACTCGATATTCACTTATAACGGCATTAGGGTCACGCGTCCGAGTCGGGCCCGTAGCTCAGAGGCTGAGAAACGGCTGGGCAGTCTGGTCAGAGCGACCGGCTCATAAGGGGCTCATCGCCTCGTAGAAACCGGTCGGTCGAGCGTTCGAATCGCTCCGGGCCCATCACCAACCTCTCGCGCTGTTGCCGTCAACGAGTGAAAATATTGCATCCGCGACAAGCAACCGTTTTATCCGCATCGCGCTCTTCAGTCTTCGAAGGCAAGATGCGGCCCGCCATCCTCGTAGTCCAGAACGCAGAGTGGGAGGGTCCAGGCCTCATCGAGGCGTACGCGCGAGCCGCCGGGGTGACCTTGGCCACCGCCGGGCTCTTCCGGACCTCGACCCGCGTCTCGGCCATACCCTTTGACGAGTTGGAGAAGGGCTCTTTTAGCGCCGTGGTCGGGCTCGGCTCGCCCTTCACGGCCTTCCTTCCCCGGAGCAACCCGCACCACGCGGAGCTCGTTCGGCTCTTCAAGCTGACCCGGAACCGGAAGATACCCTCCTTCAACATCTGTTACTCGATGCAGCTCTTCTGCCTGGTCCACGGTGGCAAGGTCGTCAAGAACCCCGCGGGCAAGGAGGTGGGGTTCCGCGAGGTCCGCCCGACGCCAGAGGGCAGGTCGGACCGGGTCATAGGGCCTATAGGGCCATTCACTACGCTCCAGTGGCACGGGGACATAGTGGAGGAGCTCCCCAAAGGCGCCGTCCGCCTCGCATCCTCAAGGAAGACGAAGAACCAGGTCGCCGTCCTCGACGGAATTCATTACTTGGTGCAGGCGGACGGGCAGGCGGCCACTCCCACGATAGTCAAGAGCTGGCTGAGGCATGACGCGAGTTGGGCGACCCAAGGCACAGGCCTCAGGAAAGGCGAGCTCGTCAGCGAGGCCGTCGAGCACGAGGCCTACTTCCGAAACACGTTCCTAAGGATCTTCGGGAACTTCGTCGCCCTCGTCCTCTCGCGAGAGACCTGAGGCTTGACTCCGGAGATCTGACGGCCCATTTTCCACTCTTGGCCAATCTCATGAAGAGAATGCAACCTCTTTCGTAACTAATCTGCAACAGATTTTGAAAAACTGCTTAATTCGATTGGGACCAAAAAGCCCGCATGCAAGCGATAGAAGCAACGTCACCTCAACTCTCCGCTGGTTTCGGCCTAGCCTTCCCAAGGGGGATGGAATATTGAAGACAAAGATCCTCGGGGGATTGAGCGTCGGCCTGTTCCTTCTTGCCGCCTTCTCCGTCGCGGGCGCGGCCAACGCATCGGGGCCGGGCGCAGTCTACACCATGGACAACGCTTCGCCCACCAACCACGTGCTACAATACCAAAGCGGGTCGAACGGCGTGCTATCCATGGCTGGCACCTTCTCCGCACAAGGCGCGGGAACGGGTTCGGCGCTCGCGAGTCAAGGCTCGGTGCAGTTGACTCAGGACGGGCGTTGGCTTTTGGTAGTAGACGCAGGAAGCAACCAGATAACCGTCTTCCAGGTGAACGCGGGCGGGAGCTTGACGGTAGCTGACGTAGTCGCCTCTCAAGGCAGCACGCCGATAAGTCTGACAGTCATCCACGACCTCGTCTACGTGCTCAACAGCGCGACGCCCGACATAGCCGGGTTCACGCTGAGCAGCACTGGCAAGCTGACCTTCATCCCTGGATCCATCCAGCCGCTCAGCGGAATTTCGAGCTCCTCTCCAGAACAGATAGGCTTCGTCAGCACGAGCCCAGGAGGTTCGGGACAAGACGGTCAGGGTCAGGGAGGCAGCGTCCTGGCGGTCACCGAGAAGACGGCCGGCGTCATAGACACCTACGCCGTCTCGAGTAGCGGAGTCGCGAGCGCGCCGACGGTGACACCCTCAAACGGAGGAGGGCCTTACGGCTTCACAACCGCGCAGGGCTACCTCATACTGACCGAGGCGGGAACCGGCAGCCTCTCCTCGTACGCGGTCTCGAACAGCGGCAGCCTCAGGACTTTGAGCGGTGCGATACCCGACTTCGGGAACGCCGGGTCCTCCACTGGACCGGCCCCCTGTTGGGTGACTGTGTCTCGAGATGGACAGTTCGCCTATGTGAGCAACGCGCACGTCGGAACCATCTCCGTCTACGAAATCTCTGGGACGGGGATAATCAGGCTGGACAGCTCCATCTCAGCCCACACTCTCGTGCCGACCCTCGACCTCGCGGTCAGCGGCAACAACCACTACCTCTACGCCTTGAACGGCGGACAAATCACGAGCTTCCAGGTCTATCAGGCCGGGAGCATCGCCCAGGTCTCGGCGGTCAGCGGAGTCCCAGCGTCTGCTTCAGGGCTAGCGGCCACCTAGGTGGCCGCGGCTCTCGGCCGGCTCATGGGCGCTTTTCAGGGGAGTCGGGGAAACGGCTCGAGTGCTGGTGGATGATCCTCCAGCTCTCCCCGAACTTTCCTATGACCATCGTCACCCTCGACTTACCAGCGACCGTCGACCCTTCGAAGGAGTAGTCGTTGACGAAGACCCCCTTGTAGTCTAGGTAGAAGGTCGCGACCGCCATGAAACCGATGACGTCGATCCTCAGATCCTCCAACTTGTACTCGTAGTCGGAAATGTTGGCGAACCTCGCCTGCTCGTACATGAAGGCGTCGTCCGAGTTCTGCCTCGTGTAGGGGCGGGACTCGTCGAACTTGCTGAAGTATTGCGAGGGGGCGAAGAAACTCGAAAGGCTCGTGATCTCCTTGCTCTTTCCGACGTCGAAGTAGGAGGTGATTAGCGCCGCCACCTCCTTCCTCGTCTGGTCGAGCTGACGCGATTCCAACGGGCTCTCTCGGAGGCGCCATTAGATAAGCTGAGAACTCCGCCCCGCGACTCCCGGCTTCGGCACCTAGGTCCCCGGGTCATCTCATGCCCAGAGCGCCCTTGGCACGGAGGAGGAACCTCTCCCTCATCGGGAGATTGACGACGGGTCCCGCGACCGGGATGAACCGCCCTTCCCGGAGCTCGTACACTTGCTTCGCCTTCGAGAGGGCGTGGTCGACCTCCCGCTTCACGCCCTCGGTGACGTAGCCGAAGAGCCTCGAGAAGACCAGGCAGTCGCACGTGTCGACGAGCCGCAAGTAGTATTCTGTCTCCCCTCCCGGCTCGGCGCTCGCCGGGTGCTCGCTGGGGTCGACTATCTCACACCCGACGAAATGGCTCCGAATCAGAGAGATTTCTCGCCTCTCAACTGCGCTCCCGTAGATTTTCATCGGGTGGGAGTAGAAGACCCTCATGGGAGCGAAACGCACACCAAATTAGTTAAGGATTTGCCGGACAGCTGTGTTCTTGCGACGCAGGGGACATCAGCCCTGCACCAGGTCGATTATCTGGCCGTAAGAACGGCCGCACCTGTCGCACCGCCCGTCCACTATCGTCCCGCCGCACGCGCACTTCACGCGCGGCTGGTTCTTCCCTTCGGGCTTCCTCACGCGGTACCTCGCAAAGAGCATAGGCTTCGCGGGCCAGAGGCGCGAGGTCTTGACGTCGACCGTCACGAGAGGGAAAAGCCTCTCGACCCTCCGCCCGATCCGGTTGTCGAAGGCGCCGACCCCGAGGATCTCGACCCGCTCGAGCCCGGGATGCCCAAAGCGGCCGAGAGGCGTCGGATAGATCCTATGGCGCCCCGGGGTCACCGTGACTGTGCGCCTAGGTCTGATGTGTTGGGCGATCCCCAACACGAAAATCCCGCCGTTCCTGGAGACCCTTACCACCTCGGCGAGGAGGGAGTCTGGGTCAGGGACGTGGTGAATGACCCTGATGAGCGCGACGAAATCGAACACATCGTCGTCGAAGGGCAACTTGTCGAGGGTGTCGCGGATCAGCGTCGTCCTCTCCAGCCTGGACGACGCCCTTCGTAGGTTGCTGAGGGAGTAGTCTAGCATGAACATCTGCCCCACTCGCTTCTCAAGGACCTGGGTGATCCTGCCGAACCCGCCGCCGAGCTCGATGCCGGTCTCTCCCTTCGCCCATCGCGAAACTACCTCCTTCTCGGCGCGATCCTCGATCCCCCTCCCTTTCCACACGGTTGAGTAGTCAAACGTCTCGTAGTCGGGAATCGCGTCCCCTAGCTCAGTCATGAGGCCCACTCTTCCCTAGGTTCAACGTGCATGCGCGGCGGCTACCGCTTCTCCTCAGCCTGATACATCTTCCCGAGTTCCACGTACCTTCGCGACGCATATTCGAGGCGGCCCGGCTCAACCCATGTCTTGAAGACGGCGTCAGACCTCCCCCACTTGGCCAGCTTCCTGTTGAGAATCCACGCCTTGAGACCGAGATAAGACCCGAGGGTCAGGAAGAGCCACGAGTTCATGACGTGCGACCCCTTCTTGGCGGGGGGAAGATCGCCCTGCCGCGGGCCCGTCTCACTCAGCCTGCGATCGTAGATGGTTGGGAAATACGACCTCATCCAAGAGGCATTCTCGAGGATTTCGTGGTAGACGGAATCACCAGAGATCACCTTTGCAGTGAGCGTGTCCCGAGCGTGGACGGCGGTCTTTGGCCTTCTGGGCTCGTTTCTCGCCAGCTTCTCGTCCATCACATAGCTGAAGCAAAAGGGCGGCCTGATTCCGCTGACCGTGGAGTGGATCCGCGAGAGGATGAGAGCCTTCAGCAGGAATGCCCACATGCCGTCGGTCTTCGTTATGCAGTAGTAGTCGATGTCGTCGCCCTCGATCGCCGAGAGGTAAGAGTTCGTCCCCGCGACGGCTACGAAGATCGCATCCTTGCTGAATAGCCTGGCGAACACCCGCGCCGCCTCAATATTGGCGATAGCGCGGCTCCTTCTTCTCTCCGCCTCCTTGATGGCCTCTCTCGCGGCTCCACGGTCGGAGCCCGGGCTGATCAGCACTACCAGGCCAGATTCGACGAATACCTTGGAAGCGAGCGATTCGTCCGAGGCGATGCTCCCTTCGAGTTCCTCTTCGGTCGCGTCGATCGCAAGAAGTTCGATGAGGTCCTTGGTGGAAAGGGCAGCTCCCGAAGCCGCGGCAATCCTGCAATATTCCACCACCGCTTCTCTTTGGGCCTCGTCAAGCAAGAATGCGGCGCCTTGTCGTCTCCCTCGTCCTACCAGCGCCGTCATTTCCAGACGGGCCTTGGGGCAACAGGATGAATAAAAACACGAGCGAGGGGGCCTGCGGACGTGCTTTTCGCCGTTCTCGACACTTGCACCACGGCCTCCGTCACCGCGTCGCCGACCTCGCGCGACTCCAACGGGCGCGCTTCCTCAGACCGATAGATAAGCTGGGGCCGTCCTCGATACCTTGAATAGATTCGGGGGCTGTCGAGGACCGTGTGAGGCGAGACAGGTCCTTGAGCGAGATCACTAGTCTCGACATGTCCAGCTTCAGCGCCTCTCATGGCCTTAGGGCCGCCGTCCTCGTTGTCGCGCCGCTGTTCCTCGGATTCGCGAGCGACCATCCAGAGTTAGTATTGGCAACCCTCGGGGCGATGTTCGTGACCAACACGGAAGGGCCCAACGCAGCGCCCCTTCCCCTCCCCATCCTTCTGCTGGCGTGCTTCACCGAAGCCTCAGCGTTCGGACTGGGGACTCTGGCAGGCCTTACGGGTCTCCTGGCGATTCCGCTTGTCGGGTTGGGAGTCTTCATCCCGCTGGTGGCATTCGGCAGCCGGACGTCGGCGCAGGTCGGAAAGCTCACGGCGATCTTCTTTGCCGTCGGGGTAGGCCTCCCAGGCGGCTCGACCGGGGCAGCCGTCGAAAGGCTCTGGCTGTCGCTGCTCGGAGGACTGCTGGCCTTCCTAGGAGCTTGGCTCCATCGCTCGCTGACTTCGGGGAAGGCCTCGGGAGGGGCGAGCGTCGCCTTCGAGCCACTGCTCTCGCAACTGAAGCGATGCGCCAGACTCCCGCGGCTGACCGCTCCGTCGATGCAGTCAGAAACATTGCGCCATCCACTAGCGGTCGGGGCCGCGTCCGCCCTCGGGTTTACCATAGGGCTCGCGTTGGGGCTCCCCAGAGACTTTTGGATTGTCGTTACAATAGTCATCGCTTTGCAGCCGAGGATCGGTCCGACCGTAAACTTCACCGAAATGATGGTCATCGGAACGATTGCGGGTGCGGTGATCGCCGCCGCGATCACCGTGGACATAAGCGACACGTACTTGCTCGAAGGACTATTGCTCGTCTTCGCTACCGCTATGTTCGCCGTAAGGGGTGTGAATCTTGGCCTGTCCCAAGTGCTAATCACCCCATTCATCATCATCCTGCTCAACCTGTTGTATCCGGGGCAGGGGCAACTCGCGGAGATACGGATACTCGATGTGACCATCGGAGGGGCGGTCGCGATCCTGACTGTCTACCTGGTTAGGATTGGAATCCTAGCGCAGCGGTTGGGCGTTGGGCACCCACGCCGGCCTTTGCAGCTTCGCTGACTCCTAGGTTTCGCGCACGGTGCCCGCGAAGTTGGGTGTTAGACTCAGCCCCGGCGGCGCCGCTGCCACTCCCTTCGGGCTTGCGCCATGCGGCCCGTTCGAGTCCGTCTTCTCACGCATGTCATATCAGCCGAAGCTGCACGCCTAGGCGCTTGGATAGATTCTGGAGATCCTGGGCGACGTAGAAGAACGCCATCCAGCTCCACTTTCCCCACCGCCTGATTCCCTCCTGCTTCACCTTCTCGATCGCCTCCCTCCTGTCCTCGGGCTGCTTCCCGTAGAAGAGGAGACCGAAGACGTCGACCGACCACGCGTCGATCGGGAACCCGGCGTGTGGGTTTATGATGTCAGTCGCATAGTCGCCTATCCCGGGCAGCTCTGTCAGCTTCTCCTTAGCGTCCTCCGGTGACATCTTCATGATCGCCTGCAGGTCGGGAAATCCCGCCTCAATCATCTTCGCAGATGCGACGATGTACTTGGCCCGGTAGCCAAGCTTGCACTGCTTCGCGAAGGCCTCCGGATCGAGCTTCGAAATCCTAGCGGCCGTTGGCTGAAGCATGACGTGCTTCCCATCGAACTGGATCCTCTCGCCGTACTCTCGGTCTATCGCCTCCATCATCTGCAGGCTCCTCTTGAGCCTGGCCATCTGCAGGCAGATGCTCAGGATCACCGAGTTGAAGAGAGAGACGCCTTGGGTGTCGTGCATCCCGTAGAGGCTCTCGACCACGTGCTTCAGAATCTCGTCCTGCTTGGCGAAGTCGTAGAATTCCTTCAGGTCTTGGTCGGCTCCCAGACAGACGGCTAGGGTCCCGCTCAGGCTTTCTGCGTCTCGCTTGGAGATCTCTCGCCCGGCATAGATTCCCACCAGCACTCGCGGCTTTTGCAAGGTGCCGCGAGACTGGATCTTCAGCCCGACCAGTCTCCCCTCGTAGCGGATTCCCGTCCAGAGCGTATCGTCCTCGTACACCTCGTCAGACGTGAACAGGTCCCAGCCGGCGGGCTTTCTCACGGTGAGCCGGAAGTTGAACGGGGGAATGGGAGATATCTCGAACTGCGCCCTGCGCTGCAATGTCATCGCTTGTCCTTCTGGTGTAAGCGACCAGGATGCAGTTATATTTGGACCTAACTCATCCATCAAAAGAGGGAACAGAATGGCCAGCGTCCAAGTCCGGTACATCGTCCACGACGTCGACGCCTCCATCAAGTTCTATACCCGGTATCTCGGCTTCCGCGAGGTCATGCCTCCCTCCCCGGCGTTTGCCATGCTCGAGCGCGGCGACCTCCGTCTCGTGCTCAGCAAGCCGAACCCGGACGCAGAGGGCGGTCAAGCCACGGCAGATGGGACCAAGCAGGAGCCCGGAGGGTGGAACAGGTTCTCGATCGTAGTCAAGGACTTGGAGATCACGGTGGCGGCGCTGCGCCAGGCGGGAGCCTACTTTCGAAACGGCATCGTCAGGGGCGTAGGCGGCAAGCAAATCATAATCGACGACCCCTCCGGCAACCCCGTCGAGCTGTTCGAGCCGACGGTGCCCGAGGCCCGCCTGGAACCCGGCGTGTGAGTCTCCTCGAGGTGGCGGGACCCGGCCTCCTAGTTAGCTCGGACGAGGTCCTACTTCTTCTTGCGCTTGGTGCTGCGGCGAGGGGCTGCCATCGTCTCGAAGAGAGCGATGAGGTTCCCTTCTGGGTCGGCGCCGATGAATGACCATCCCATCTTGGGGACCTCCATCTTCGCCACGACTTCCCTCCCGCCCGCACTCTTGAAGGCCTCGATGTGCTTGTCGATTTTGTCGACGTTGATGTAGTTCCTCGGAACGTCGGTCGCGCCCGTCCTCTTGTACATCCCCCCGCCCACGCTCTTCCCCCCCGGGCCTGTGGAGATCGTCCAGTAGTCCATGTCGGACATCTGGGCCTTTGTCGAACTTCCATCCGAAGACGCCGGAGTAGAACTTCGACAGTTTGGCAAGGTCGTTCGCCGGAATCTCAAAATGCACTATAGTCTTAATGACCATGAAAGGAGTGACAGCGGGCCCTATTTACCGGACTCCGCTATACTTCGTAGAGCGTCGGCCGTCACTTCGCGGGGAGTTTAAGGCGCCGCCTCGCGTGGCAAGGCACGTGGGCACGGCGAGCCTGGTCTTCAAGATGTCTTGGCTGTGGTCGATATTCGCCGGCTTCTACCTCGTCGCCTACACGTTCTGGCTACCGGGCCTCTTCACCAACCTGCTGGTCGTGACTGCGGTTGCAGCGCTGACCCTGATTCTGGGGCTGGGATTCCTTTACGACGGGTTCTCTGCCGCCGTGGCTCTTCAAGGCGGTCCCGCGGCCAAGACGCTCTCATTGAGACGGCTACGACGCCTGTCGGGTGGGGGTCTTCTGATCGCCTACCTACCCGTCTACTTCCCTCCACAGGGAAGGATCGTGGCCCATTGGCCTCTCGATATGTCGATAACCGCGGCCTCCGCGGCAATCATGATTGTCTATGGGATCCAGGACCGGTGAAGCCGCACCTCGCTCACGGCGCGATTGAAAAAGTCGCTTCATACTGATATGCCGTGCTGCGCATAGAGGTGCTCGTCCTTCTTCTCAGTTTCGACCCTGATTCCACAGACTTCACAAAGGATGGCTTGGTCGTCGGGAGCAGGATCGTGGACGAGCCCCGAGAAGCCCTCATCCATGTCCGCAGATATGCGAAGCATGTGCTCCTCGAAACACTCGTTGCACAAGTCCCTCCGGCAGAGAACGCATCCGAGGTCTGCCTGCCTCTTCCGGCAGGACTGGCAGACGCTCGTGAGGAATGGCATCCGTGCGATAGATGACCTCGTCGCTCAAATGGCTTTGCTTCGAGGACGAACGAGCGCTAACAAGGTGGAGACGCATCTAGGCCAAGAGGGGAGTTACAGGGGCTCTTGGATAACCACCTCGCCAATCCACAGCACCTACGTGCGGCTCGAGGGCGGGAAACCTAGGCTGCTCGTCTTCGAGGGCTCGGAGCTCACGGAGAGAGAACACAATTGTGCCCCGACGATAGAGGCAGGCCCTGTTCTTTAGAATAATGAGGCGGGTCGAGAGCCGACGCTCGCTCCAAGCTCCCGAACTCCCGACCTCCTCGGTGACCCAACGCGCGTCTTCGACTCTCGTCGCCAACGGGCCGCACGAAGGTATATGCGGGACCAGCGTTCGCAGGAAGGCGCGTCTCCATGTCGAAAAGAGTGAGGCGGGCGGTCATATTGTTCATGCTGTTCTTGCTGCTCGTCTCCGGGTTCTTCGGGTTCATCCTCACCCAAATCTGAGCAGAGTGCAGGGTCGCTAAAGAGAGCCTCGCAACCTGATCGATTGAAGGGGTGAAGCGGCGTGGGACCGATTCGAACGGTCGACCAACAGGTTAACAGCCTGCTGCTCTACCATGCTTCCCGGCATTTTTGATGCCACTGAGCTACCACGCCAGACTTCGCCCCGCGTTCGAGGGGCACTATATTTGAGACTATCTAATTGGTGGACGGGGATCTGCCGAGCGGGAGAAGTGAGAGCCGCCGCACGCCGACGCTCGGCTAGGTGCCCCTCTTGTTGCCAAAGATTCTGGTTTCGATTCTTGCCTTACGATGAAGCTCCCAAATCACTGCGTCAAAGTGCTTCTCGAAGCCGTCTTGATACTTGGCGAAGTTCGGCGCATAACCATACTCGACCTCTACCGCAACGACTTCATTGCCTTTTATCGCGATAATATCTGGTATTACGTTTGTGATTGGAATCACACGATAGCCTTCAGCTTCTAGCTCCTTCGCCTTCTGTAATATTCTCGTCCAAGCCTTTTCATTGTAGCGATGTCCTAGGTTATTTGCCCAGAGCTTGGGCACGGTCTCCGCATGGAGACCCTTCCGGTGTTGATATTGCACAGCGCAGTGTCTAGAACAGAAATGCTGCTTGACTCTTTTGCTCTGGTTGATTTGATTGTTCCGTTTGACTACCGTCTTCGCACAATTCGGGCAAGTTATTTTCCAGTCCTTGCGCAAGCGGCCGTTGATGACAAGAAACTTCGCTCGATATTGGTCGCGGGTCAAGTACTTGAATGGATTGGTCGTGTGGAGACATTCGGTGATACTATGTAAACTCCTACATTCCGCGTCGATTGCCCCATAACAGGATATGGAGGCGTAGAGAGAAGCGGAACCCCTTTCCCTTGCAGACGTCGACCAGCCACCTGCTGCGCGCTAGAAGGGTGGTCGCGTCGATCCCTTCAGGCATCAATATCACCCGGTCTCTAGGCAGACCAAACTCGGAGAGGACGGCTTCGATCTCTGCCAGGTCATTCTGGTCGCACACCACGAACTTGAACCAGGCCTTCTGTGACCGCACGAATGCATTCAGGGAGTCGGGACGGATTCTGGCGCCTTCCTCTACCAGGCTGTTCGAGATCTTGGGAGAGACGTTGAAGCAATCGACTGACGCGGCCAGCTCGGTGCTGGGGGCGATCGTCCCGTTCGTCTCGACCTCGACAAAGAATCCCTCGCCTTTGAGGCTCGCGAGAAGGGGCGCGAGCGCCCTCTGGTGAAGCAACGGCTCGCCGCCCGTCAAGACGAGGTGCTTGCAACCATAGCTGGCTATCTTGTCGATCACCGCGCCTGCCGACATCGGAGTGTAGTCCACTCCTGCCCTGGCCTTGTCCTGGTCCAGCCACGTATACTTGCTGTCGCACCAGGTGCATGAGAGATTGCACCGGTAGGTGCGGAGGAAGACGCTCGGGGTCCCGGAGTGGACCCCCTCGCCCTGGACGCTGAGGAAAATCTCCGATACGGGCAACTGCTCTTCTGTGGCTTGCGTTCTCTTCTCTCCTCCAACTCCGGGATTTTTTTGAAGGCGGAACGGACGGAGGCCCGCTCAACCCGCCTTTGTAGTGGTTTGGCTGCGGTCGCTATTTAGCTTTCGCCCTGGGCAGGTGGTCTGTCGCGCCGTCTGCGCTCGTTCTCGCACGCCTTCCTTAAAAGCCTAGTAAAGATTATCCTTACAATAAGCCTATAACGGACGTTATGTCCAATATTCGAGAGTGAACTAACTTGGACACAATGAAAGTCAAGAACTCGTTTATCCCCTGGTCCTTCTTGGACATCGCGGCGCAGGAAGAGGGCCTGTTCGAGAAGCGAAACCTGAAGGTTGACTTCTTCTCGGTGGGCCGCTCGGAAGCGGAGCCTGCCGACAAGGTCGCATGGTACGGGGACCTCGTCAGGGGAGGGGACCTCGACGCGTATTCCGTTTGCGCCTGGGGCGCCATCGACAGGCTCGCCGAGAAGGAGCGAGAGAAGATCGTCGCCGCGACGACCTCCTCGGGCTACGCCTTCTCCATCCTGGTCGCGCCCGGCCTAGGAATCAAGACGGCGGCAGACCTGGCGGAGATACCGATCGCGGTCAACATGAAGACCGGCTCCCACTACTGCATCCTGAGCGACCTCGAGAGGACCTTGCCCTACAGCAAGATCAAGGTCCTGCACGGAGGCGAGCCTCACAACAGGCTGAAGGGCTTACTGGAGGGAAAGTTCCAGGCGGTCGCCCTCATCAGCCCCTACACAGAGATTGCCGTGCAGCTCGGCTTCGTCAAGGTCGCGGAGACGAAGACCGTGGACGTCCTGGCCTACGTGGCGAGGGACGACATCCCCATGGATGTCCTAACCAGGTACCTGGCCGCGCTCGATGAGGCCGCCACGATGATGAAGAATGACCCCGAAAGATTCAGGGCACTCTACGTGAGGACATTGAGGGAGACATTCCTCGGGTTCCCCGACGAATGGAAGACGAGGATCAACAAGCTGATCGATAAGATCGCCCCCACCATCCCGATCACCACCTGGGGCGAGCTGACCGAGTACCCAAGGGAGTCGTTCAACTCGCTAAGCACCTGGATGACCAAGCACAACCTGCTTCAGGCCAACGTCCAGTACGAGAACATGGTGATGAACCAGCCCCTAGAGAAGGTCCAGAGCGGCTAGAGCGAGGCGACTCGTCAATGGCGCAGAAACTGACCACCATATCGCACGGCTACTACCAGCCGTACTTCTACTGGATGTTCCCTATAGTGGTGGCAAGGGAGGAGGGCCTGTTCGAGAAGGAAGGAGTGACCCTTGAGGTCCACGACATCGTGCCCGGTGGGCAGCCCGAGAACAAGGCGGAGTGGTACAGGGAAGCGTTGGATGACCGGTCTCGGGACTTTTACTTCTGCTGCGCGTGGCAGGGCGTCTACAGCACCTGCGAGACGGGGAAGGGCAAGATAGGCGCGGCGATAAAGTCCACCCTCATCAAGACCTTCGGGATATACACCAAGCCCGATTCACCGATCCGCAGCATCCTCGACATCACTGAGAACGGCCTCGAGATCGCCGTGAACAAGAACGCCGATGCGCACTACGTCACGCTCCAGAACCTGTCCGAGTTCGTCCCGGCTTCGCAGATCAAGCTGATGCACCTCGGCGGGATCGACGGGTGCTTCAAGGCGCTCGCGGCCGGCGACGTCCAGGCAGCGACCCTCGCGGGGCCCTATGCAGAGGCCGCCGAGGCGGTTGGCTACAGGAGAGTCATGCCCCTGTCGCGGACGGAGCCGACCCTGATCGTCTTCAACGACGCGGTTGACACCTCCGCCGCGAACTCGTTCTTGGCGGCCGTCAACAAGGCGGTCGACAAGATCAACGCGGACAGGAAGAGGTATCACGCGAGGTACCTGAAGGAGTTCGAAGAGGTCGTGAACAAGTACGTCCCTGAGCTGAAGGAGGACCTGCCAAAGGTGAAGGCGAGGGTGACCCTGCCAGTCTGGGCGGAGTCGAAGATATTCGCGAAGGACGAGTTCAACGGGATCCACGAGTTCCTGCTCGAGCACAGCCTCTCGGTGAAGGGGAGCGGATACGAGGGGACCGTAAAGACGAACCTCGCCATAGCGCACTGACCCTGCGAGCGTGGACGAATTGGTAACAAGACTCGAAAGGACAATTGAGATTCCGCGTCAGTGGTACAACATCGCGCCGGACCTTCCAAGCAAGCTCCCGCCGGTGATAGACCAGAACACGCACGGGATCGCGGACAAGAAGATACTCCACAGGCTCTTCGTCAACGAGGTCGCGAAGGCCGAGTACTCCGGAGAGCGCTTCATCACCATCCCCGAGGAGCTAAGGGACGTCTACTCTATCTGGAGACCAACCCCTCTCGTGAGGGCCAAGCGGCTGGAGAAGTATCTCAACACACCCGCAAGGATCTACTACAAGAACGAGACCGTCAGCCCACCGGGCTCCCACAAGGCCAACGCGGCGGTGGCCCAGGCCTATTACGCGAAGCAGGAGGGGACCGACAGGCTCGTCACCAGCACGACAGCGGGCCAGTGGGGGACCGCCCTCGCCTTCGGCTGCACCATCTTCGGGGTGAAGTGCACCGTCTACATGTCAAAGTCTAGCTACGACAGCAAGCCCTACCGCAAGGACCTCGCGGAGGCGTGGGGGGCCGAGGTAATCTCGAGCCCCAGCACGAGGACCAAGGTGGGGAGAGACATACTGAAAGTGGACCCGAACTCGAGCGGGTCGATGGCGGTGGCTAAGAGCGAGGCCCTCGAGGACACAGAGAACGACCCGACAGCCAAAGACGCTGTTGGAAGCATCATGAACTTCGTCCTCGCCACCCAGACGGTGATAGGCCAGGAGGCGCAGGCCCAGATGGAGCCCTACGAGGACTACCCTGACATGGTCATCGGCTGCGTGGGCGGAGGAAGTAACTTCTCCGGGATATTCTGGCCATACTACTACGAGATGGTCAGCAAGACCGCTCCCAAGCAGGTCGAGTTCCTCGGCGTAGAGTCGTCGGCGGTCCCGAAGCTGACGCAGGGACAGTACATCTACGATCACTCGGACGTGATGAGGATGAGCCCTCTCTTCAAGATGTATACCGCCGGGCACACCTACAATCCTCCGGAGATCCACACGGGCGGGTTGAGAGTCCACGGCACGGCCCCCACGCTCAGCCTCCTTCACAACGCAGGCATCGTCAAGGCGGTCGCGTACAACCAGCTGGAAGTGTTCGAGGCGGGCGCGCTCTTCGCGAGGACAGAGGGGATACTTCCGGCTCCGGAGTCTGCCCACGCGATCAAGGCCACGATAGACGAAGCGAGGCGTTGTAAGGCTCAGAACAAGGAGAAGGTCATACTCTTCAGCCTGTGCGGGCACGGCATCCTGGACATCGAGGGCTACCGCGAGTACTTCTCCGGCAAGATGACTGAGAACAATGCCGACCCCGCGGAGCTGAAGAGGTCTCTCGACCAAGTGAAGGGCCTCTATCCTTGGCTCCAGGGCAGCGACTAAGCATCAAATACACGGACGGTTGAGCCAGCGCATGGCCAAGCGAAGACCGCTTTCCTACGGAGAGTACCTTGGTCTCAACGAGCTCCTCGAGCTCCAGCGCTTGGTCTCGAAGCCCAGGCAGCACGACGAGGTCCTCTTCCTCATCGCCCACCAGGCCTACGAGCTCTGGTTCAAGCTCATGCTCAACGAGCTCGAGACGGCAATCTCGCACATGCTAGCGGACAACCTATCCGAGGCGACCAGGCTGATACGCCGGGTCGTGCCCGTGCAGCGGGTCCTGATAGACCAGCTTGAGATACTCGAGACCATCAAGCCGACCGATTTTCTGAAGTTCAGGAGCATACTCCACCCGGCCAGCGGGTTCCAGTCGCTGCAGTTCCGGGAGCTCGAGTTCATCTCGGGTCAGAAGGACGAGAGATACCTCAACCTCCACATCGGGAACGAGATGGACTACGAGCAGTTGCTGAAAAGATGGGAGGCCCCGACGCTCTGGGATGGGTTCAGGACCGTGCTCGAGGAGAGGGGGTTCGACGTTGGGAGGAAGGCGAAGGGGAACGAGGAGGCAAACTTCGAGCTCGAGGTCGAGGCCTCCCTGAAGATCTTCACCGAGAGCAAGTACTCCCACGTGGCGGAGCTCGCGGAGGTCATGCTGGAGTACGACAAGTACTTCCAGCTCTGGCGGAGCCACCACATCATGATGGTGGAGCGCGTCATAGGCGGCAGGCCTGGGACGGGCGAGAAGATAGTCGAGAAGACCATGGGTCCCAAGTCCTTCCGCCCCTCTGGCGTCAGCTACCTGCAGACGACGATGGGGAAGAGGTTCTTCCCCGCGCTTTGGGCTGCCCGGACTAGGATCGGCGCCTACTGAATCGTCGAGCGGGCGAGCTTCAGGGCAGCCCCAGCTTCGAGAAGGTCGCCAGCGTCGCGGGGAGGGACGCGAGGTCCTCTGCGTCGGGATGGTAGACGTCCCTTGAGGAGTACTCGGCCTCGAAAGGATACGCCGCCTTCTTGCCTGGCATCGACGGGGAAATACCGGTTATCCCTCCTAGCAGCCTCTGTCCGTCCTCGCTCAAGAGAAAGTCGAGGAACTTGCGCGCCGACTTGTTCTCCTTCGCGGTCCGCAACAGCCCCGCTGTCGTGAAGGTGAGCATCCGGGGTATCCCCTCCGTCTCGAACGACCTCACGGGCGAACCGGCCGTCCTCTCGCGGAAGTATGCGAGCGAGTAGACCGTCAAGGAGAGGTCGTGGTTCCCGTCTATGAGACCCTGGAGCAGGTGGTCGATGCAGTCGAAGGTGGAGGGCTTGTTGGGGCCTGCTAGGCTCTCGAGGAACTCGGTCCACCTCTTCTGGGTGACCTTCCTCTTCAGGAAGTTCATGTAGTGGGCGCCGATGTTGCCGAACTTGCTCGACGTGAGCGACTGCATCCCGAGCCTCCCATTCCACCTTGGCGACGCTATGTCCTCGATGCTCTCGGGTAGGCCCTTCGCGGGGAGCCTCTTCGGGTTGTGGGCCATCGTCATGAAGGTGACGCCCGCCGCGAACCAGTTGAGCTTCTTGTCGTAGAACTTCTGCGGATATGCCCCTATATCCTTCGCGTCGTGAGGCGTGAAGAGCCCCTCGGCATCCATCTGAAGGGCCACGTAGTGGGGAACCATCACCAGGTCTGCGGTCCTCATCCCGTGCTTCATCTCCTCCCTGATGCGGTCGTGGACCTGGAACGGGTGGTCGTCCAGGTACACGGGGAACTCCTCGAGGGTGTTCTTCTTTCGAAAGGCCCAGAGAAGGTCGGAGGTCCCGGAGCGCAGCCCCAGCGATGCATAGATTATCACGCGCTCGGGCATTCGATTTATTCGTCTCTCTTCGAGTTATTTATCGGTTTATGGGTTGACAAGAAAGTCCAAGAGGAGCTCCCATTGCATCGGTCATGTAGCATATGGCACAGCCGGTGAACGGGAGGGGAAGGCTCGCCTACGTTGCCGCTGCGATACTAGTCGTCGGAATACTTGTTTCCGCCACAATCATCTTGACTTCGTCGGGCTCCGCGAAGACCATCGCGAGAACATCTACGACTACGGTTACGTCCACCTCGACCGGATATGTGATCGCCGACGCCTCTGGCGACGCCGCGTTTCTTGCCGATTGCGCATCCGCGCAGGTCAACGTCCATGGGTTCGAGACTCTGGTGGCCGGGACCAGTTCTCCGGTTGTCATCTGCGTCCAGCTCTATGATTTCAACTCGACCTCGACCATTCTCCTGAACCTCCCCGGCCTTCTAAACATACAGGGCCCAGTGCTTGCGAACGGGTCATTCAGTGAGTCGTCCGGCGAAGGAAACTTCACGGTCGTGGCCAGCCAGGACCAGCTCACCTTGGGAGGTCACTCCAACACCAACGAAGGCATCGTCGTGGGATACGCCGTCACGGCGAAACCAGGCGCGAGCGGCACCTACGCAGTAGGGCTGACTGGTTGGTTGGTCGGAGATGAAGGAGTCGCGGTTTTGGGCACCGGCTGCACGGCCGGCCTGCTCGTTGCCGGGAGCGGGAGCCCCAACTATTTCAGTAATTGGGTTGGTGGGTGTATAGATACCACGATGACCGCGCCGGGCTCATCGAATCCGGGAGTAAGCCCTGTCAACAGTAACATGCTCTTCTTCAGAGTCATCGCCGTAAATAATTCGACGCAATGAGCATGACTAGAGTCATCTGCTCTGAAGTGAAATCCTTGCAGGATTCGTTGGAATTTTGCGTCCAGACCGTTTTTGTCAGGCTAGGCGATCGTCCTTGAAGAAGTTCTTGAGCCGCCGCGTCCCCTCGGCAATGGTCTCAGGCGGGCTCCCGAAGGAGATCCTGAGGTGCCCCTCGCCGGAAAGGCCGAAGATCACCCCAGGAAGCACGGCTACGTTGTGCTCATTCAGGAGACGCCTCGCGACCTCCTTGGAGCCCAGGGGCGCCTTGAATCTGGGGAATCCGTAGAATGCCCCCTCGACCTTCTGGCTTTCCAAGGCGGGAATCTCAGAAAGCCCCTCTTCGAGCAGAGCCCTCCTCTTCCTCAACTCCTCCCTGAACTCAGAGGTATAGCGCTCGCAATTCCGGAGCGCGAACTCTGAAGCCGCCTGGATGAAGGGAGGGAAGCACGTCACCGCCGTCTCGAGGAACCTGTTGATCCCAAGTATCGTCTCGCCGTCAGCGACCACGTAGCCCGCGCGCCACCCCGTCATCGCGAAGCTCTTCGAGAGGCTGAACAGGGAGACCACCGCCTTGGGCGCGTCCTCCATCGAGCCGAGGGATACGTGCCTCTTCTCGTAGACCAGGTCCTCGTACGCCTCGTCACTGATGACCCTTATCCCCCGCTCGACGCACAGCTCGAGGAGGCCCTTGAGAGACTTGCGGTCGAATACCTTGCCCGCCGGGTTGGAAGGCGTGTTGACTATTATCACTCGCGTCTTGGGCGTGATCTTGGACTCGATGGCATCAAGGTCGAGGGAGAAATCGGGGGCGAGCTTGTACCTCACGGGTTTCCCACCCGAGAGAAGCACGGGCTCAGAGTAGTAGTAGCCGGGATCAGGCACGAGAGCCTCGAAGTTTGTCTTCGCGAGAGAGAGGAGGGCCGCATATATCGAGAGCTTTGTGGTCATGAAGATGACGTTCTCAAGGCTCGCGTTGACGCTGTTCTTCCGGCGGACCTTCTCCACGATCGCCTCCCTGAGGGTCTTCGAGCCCCAGGAAGAAGAATAGTGACCCCCTCCGCTCTTCATGCTCTCGTACGCGGCCTCGACTATCGGGAGGGGGGTATCGAACGACGGCTCGCCGATCGCGAGAGAGTAGACCTTCTCGCCCGCCGCCTGCTTCTTCGACGCCAAGTTGAATATCTCGAACGCTGGCGAGTCGGGAATCTTGTCGAGGAGCATCTCCCCGGCGGGGCGGACATCCGGATTTAAGCGTGCAAGGATGGCTCGCTTCATTTGAGCGCGCGCCGCCGACCCGAAGAAATCATGAGGGGAATCCGCGACCGAGTCCTATCCTGCGAAGCTGAGACCTCCCGCCGCGATGCTACGTTTTCGCGAGTCGCCTTTCCTCGTCAGCATGGCTGCGCCAGCCTCGACCATCCGTGCCTGCTCTGAATAATCGGCGAAGGCCACAAAAATTAGCAGCTGAGGGTCAATTCTTCCCCGAACCGCTTATATCGAGTCGAGCCTGAGATTTATGAAGAAATGACAGACGGGAACGGGACAAAAGACAAGCCCTGGGCTCTCAAGACCCCCCCCAGGGACCTCAGAGTTCACAGCTTATCGCGACGAGACCTCGACTCCCCCTGCGCTGGTGGTGCAGGTCGGCAAGACTCAGCTTCGCTATGACCTGAGGTGCATCGATGACTTGCACGCGATGCTGAAGTCCAGCGGGGACTGGATGCTTCTGGGAAGCGCCGACGAACAGAAGCCCGCCACGGAGGAGACGGTGGAAGCGTGGGGACGCTCAACAAGGAACCCTGTTGGAGGGTGGTACGGGCTGAAGAAGGGGCTGAGAGGGCGCTTCGCGATGTATGTCCCGCCCGTCCTCGAAGCGCTCAATCTCGCCGAAGTGGAGCACCTGCCCAAGAACAACCGGATGAGGGCCATCTAGTAATCGCTGCTAGTTTTCTGAAAATCCAAGAACCCCTGCGCGATTCGTTGCCCGACTCGATTTGGTCGAGTCGCCTTACAAACGCACGCGTAATGATAGAGATTCTGGACATTTGAACGTTACTTTTCCAGCAGATTTATATATAATGTCGGCCATCAATACCTGTATTAGCCAATTGAAAAAGGTCGAAGCCGAAGTCCGGAAGGAGAGGTTCCCCGAGGTCGATTTCGCGCTGAAGAGGATCGGCGTGCCAGGGCTCACCGTCGTCGAGGAGCAGCGGGCCGGCAGGGGAATGTGGTCATACCCGTTGGAAAACGTCAAGCACCTCATTCTCACAGTGGTAGTCGACGACGACGGGGTAAGGAAGGTCGTGGAGTCAATCCGAGGGAGCGCTTCGACCCGTTCGTGGGGAGACGGCAGGATAGCGGTCAGCACAATAGAGGATGTCTTCGACATCGGTTCAGGACGACCCGACACGTCGAGCCTGCATGGACCCCGCTGACCGCCTGAAATTCCTCAAAATCCGCGGCCCTGCGCAGCCGTTCTAGGCCTTGGGCGTGGTGCTTCCCTTGTATTTCGAGACCAGAGCCACGAGGCCGGCTATGACGAGCATCGTCGAGCAGAGGTAGAGCACAGGGACTATCGGAGGCTGTAGACCCTTGGCAACGAACGTCTCGTAGGTCATCCCCGTGCCGAGGACGAAGAAGATTACCCCCACCAGGCGTATCAGCACATTGACCCTGGAGTCATCTGCGTTTACCGCCGTCTTGCTTGCGGTCTTGCTCATCTTCGGCTCTGCTGCCGACCGAAGACGGGGCTAAATAAGCTATCAGTCGATGCCTCGCATTAGGGCACGACGGCTTCGCCTAGCCCTTGAGTAGCTCGAGCTTGGCGGGCAGGTACGTGTCCACTATGTAGCTCAGGCCGTATCTGGAGAAGGCCTCCTGCTCACTCTTCTTCTTGATCTTCAGGAACGTGTCGAGCTCGTCGTGCCACATCTTGTCCTTGTATCGCGGGTCGGCCTTCAGCTCGTAGATGCGCTTGATGTCAATCTCCGTCAGGGGGTCCGAAGGGAGCTTGTACTTTACAATATCACTTGCCCACACGCCTAGCCAGACACCCGACGGAGTCGTGAGGTCTCTCAGATGGGCTGCGTTCGCGGAATTGTGCAGCAATAGGCCTGACCGTCCTCCGATGAACCTCTCTACGGTAGGGACCGATACGTCATAGACGTATTCCTCGACGTCTCTGGTGACGCGGATTTCAGTCAGAGGATCGAAGCTAACATCGCTCTTCGCGAGATTGCGCAACTTCTCAATCGATACGAGCGTCTTTTCGTCCGGCCTTCGTTGCTCACAGGAAGCGATGTGATCGAGGGTCTCTACTAGGTGAGATCTGTCTATTCCTCCTTCCTTTCCGGACCTCATCACTTCGCAGATTCTCCGATAGGTCAGCTGGCATCGCAATTCATGATATTGATGCCCACAGACCTCTTTCTTCAGCGACGCCAGCCCGCTCGCCATGATCGGAAACGCTTTTGGCATCAGGTAGGAGCTTTGCCTCGTGGCCGTGAGATGCTCAACTATGAATTCTCGGTCGTCGTCGTGCAACACCGTGGCGACCAACTTCTCCACCTCGGATTTCCCAGACACAATCAGGGTATTCTCGTCTTTGCCGATGGATGGCGATATCCCTATTTGCGTCATGACGTAGGCAAGCTCGGAGATGAGACTCGGATTCTTCATCTTCCAGACTAGTCCGCCAGAATTCGTGACGTAACCATCACCGAAGCATCCCTTCAGGAACTCCAAGACGAATTCTTTCTCGACAGAAAGGATGGCACCAGGAATGTGCTTTCGTGCGAAGCCTGTACCACAAAGCCTCAGGAAGAGGAAGGCCGTGGGAGTTCCCCCAAACCTGATGTCCACGCTGTGATGCTCTTCATCTATGACCTTCCTTATCGTCGCCCGAGGGAATACCGCTCTAACACACCTCTCGGCGTCGTCAATCACATCGGGCTCGTGGAGCCCGAACGATAGTTCCACGGCTCGCGGGACGCCTTTGGCTTTCACCACCCTCCCCTCCGAGATATAGTAGCCCAAAAGGCGCGAGAATTCCTTGGTAAGCCAGATGATTGTTGGGCACATGTCAGGTGCCTTGTTGTTTCTTGTGCTCACAAATGTCATGCCTTTGTGCTTAGAGAGGGTGGGTGCTTTCTTTCCGTTCGAAAATGTCTGAAGCGTCCTGCGATTGTGATGCTTGGAAGGCTCGTCCTCTATGTGGACGTATAGCCTAGGCAACTGCATCGTCTGTCTCAGCGCAGCCAGTTCTGCTATCACGTCAATCAGGATCGTCGGTCTTTTCGGTGCAGACACGTTGCGGTGAGAGACAATCAAATCGCCCGTCTTCATGTCTGACGTCGGAATCGAGCGTATCGCGCCCTCCTTCAGCACGAATACACTGTGGTTAGGAGTGACCGTGACGGACTTTCCGCTCTGAGTGCGCAACGTATAGAGCTTGCCCCGATACAGGTGTCTTATAGCGGAGGTCAATGGTTTGAATTTTACGCAATTCGACTCATCGACGGTCAGGACCTCAAATGGGATACCAGAACAGACCTCGTTACCAAAGGAGTCCGTGAAGGATCCATACTTGTCGATGCACTCGTCGACGAACTCACCTATCTTTCTCAGCGCAACGTTTCCGTGCTCATCCTTGATGGGTATAGGCTCGTCACGTTGAACTGACCCCGACTTGATGACCATCGCGATGTGCGCCCCCCAGGGGTCGGCGTCGCAGAGAATCCCGATGGGAAGCTTCAGCTCCTGGTGGAGCCTCCTCAAGAGATACCTCGTCGAGCGGGGGGGCTGCCCCGCGCAGTTGATCAGTATCGCCTTGTACTTCTCGTGCACCTTCTCCTCGATGAACCTCGTGAAGAGGCCGCCCTTCTCGATGGCGAGCACCATCTCCGCATCGGTGTCAGCGAACTCGGCGGTCGTGAGGGCCGGCCCGATCATCATCCCGTCAGGATGAGCCGAGAGGTCGAGCTTCTTCCCCTCGTAGCCGGGCACCGTGTACTCGACGGTCAGGTTCCCAAAAATGGCGCTCCTCTCCTCCGGGAACACGTTGAACTCCTCCCTCGCCGAGCCCAGGAGCACTTCCAGGTCGGTGATGAGCTCGTCCGACTCCGCCTGGTCCTGGAACTCCACGTCGAAGGCTTGGGCGGAGTAGTAGACGTCTCTGAGCGTCGACGTCTTCTTTTCGTCGACGAGCTTCCTCGAGAAGTAGGCGAGCCAGAGAAGCTGGGTGAACGGCCTGATGTGCTTGATGTTCCCGGCTGACCTCTTGACCGAGGAGGTGCCGAGGATGAACTGCTGGAGCTTCTTGTCGTAGACGATGTTGCTGACCGACCTGCTCGCGAACGTGACCGAGGGGAACCTCGAGTTGTCAAGGTCGTTGTAGACCTGCTGCCCGAGGTCGTGCAGCACCTTCTCGACCTTGTCCTTCCTGACCTCAGCTGTAGTCTTCGATTTTTGCTTGCTCATGTTGACCTCTAACTCCCTCCGTGCCTCCGACCTCGACCGTCAGCTCCTGCGCGGCGATCTCCTCGGCGTCCACGGCCTCCTGCTCGTCCCGGATCAACTGCTTGTACTTCGGAGGGTGCTTCTCCCCGGCCAGCTCCTGCGAGAACTTGGCGATCAGCGGGAGGTACTTGCCGTAGATGCTCATCTTCCGCTGGACTGCCTCCATGCTTCCCTTCTTCGAGAGGTAGAGGCTCAGCCTGCGTAGCGCCTCGCGGACCGCGTTCCTGATCTCGGCCTCTATCTCAGGCCTGTCGGCGATGTACTCCTTCCCGACGGTCTTGTAGGGGACCTTGGTCGAGCAGATGTGGGTGATGACCCCCACCGGAGCGTCGTCGGGGACGTGATACCTCCTCCAGTCGATCTCCTCGTTGAGGACCTTGAACGAGACGTCGCTGCTCTCGTCGTAGAGCAGCGGTATGCGGTTGGCGAACCTGAAGAGCTTCCTCCCTGGCTCCAGCACCCTCCCGCCGTAGACCAGCCCGACCTCGACGAGGAAGGGGAAGCCGGAATACGACGACGGGGGCCTCTCCACAACGGTCGAAAACTCTGGCTCAAGCTCCTTCATTATCCCCGTCCCGAGGATCACCTCGCCTACAGGCGATAGGCAGGACGCGTCCGGCGGCAGGAACTCCGTGAACCTCTGGAGCGCGTCGACTATCGTGACCACCTGCTCGTTGGTCAGCTTCTCGGGGGCGAGGTCGGGCTTTATCCCCGCGAACTCGAGGAACTTGACCGCCGTCCTGTCCCCGATCCTGTGGAAGTGCGTGGTCATGAAGCGCTTGAGCGTCTTCTCCTCGTTGAGCTTGACCATCCGCTTGAACGCCTCCACGTCGACTCCGTACGGGTGCGGAAGCGTCTCCTTCGGAGGGGGAGGAAGCTCCTCCGTCGCCCTCTCATATGTCGAGATCCTGCCGATCGGGTCCACGAACGTGAGGTTGGCGTAAGACCCCACTAGGGCCGTCTGCTTGAAGTAATCGTTGATCTTCTGCGCCGAGCGGGTGAAGTCCCCCTCGAGCATGACGTCGACGCGAGTCCCCGTCTTCCCGTTCGCCTCCTCGGTGTCCCTCCTGAGGATTATCGGCTTGTTCTCGCCGATGTCGATGAGCATCTCGAAGATGTGCTTGCTCTTCCCGTCGACCGAGGTCGTGACCTTGACGGGCTTGTTCGTTGTAATCTGCCCGTAGAGGACTGCCATCGTCCCCCCCATCCCGAACATCCCCCTCGATTGGCGGAGCACGTACTTGGAGCCATAGAAGACCTTCCCAAATGCTCTCGGGACGTGGTGCGGGTCAACCCCCGGGCCGTTGTCCGCGACGCTGACCCTGTAGGCGCGGGGCTCAGAGGTCTCGCTCCCGTGCCCGTCCGCAACTATCCTGACGTAGACGTCGGGGAGCATCCCCGCAAGCTCGCAAGCGTCTAGGGAATTCTCGACGAGCTCCCTGACCGCCATGTAGAGCGCCCTCGCGGGGTTCGTGAAGCCTGCGAGGTCGCGGTTACGGTAGAAAAAATTCTGATGGACTGATCTCTGAGAAGGTCACCATGTCTACCGTTCACCTCCCGCCATTTCCGTCATCCGATCTTGCAAAACTGAAGGCTCTGACGTCCGGTGAGGTATAAACCCGCGCCCAACCTCATTGAAACTATTCGCGGACAACTACTTCGCCGACACTCTCGCTCGACGTGGAGGGTTGGTTGTGATGGATTAATAACCATCCGCCTCATTTATTGCCGCTTTGGCACTGGCTCACCGTTCGGCCGCCCTCTTTTGGCCGAATGGAGCCCGTAGCGGCTGATTCAGCTTCTAATCTCTGGAGACTGGTCTTCCCAGAGGAGTATGCGCTCCATCTTCCTCTTGGTGCGCTCCCGCTGAAGCATGTTGTATACCGACTTGTGCTGGCTCCCCGAGGCGAGATTCTCGACCGCATCCTTGGCCAGCCTCACCTCCGTGGCCTCGCCTATGATCGCCACGGTCTTGCCGTAGACCGAGACGTAGCACTTCGTGAGCTCCTCTATCACCTTCCTCGACTTGCCGCGGAGGCCGATTATCCTCCCCTTGATCCTCTCAAGGCTGTTCTCGCTCTTCCCTGCGTAGTCCTTGAGGTCTATGATCTCGAGCACCACGTCCGGGTCGAGCAACTTGAGCGCTCGCGGAGGCGAGAAGCCCCTCGCGACCGCCTCGACGACGTTGGCCGCCCTGAAGGGGTCTGCTTCCACCGAGTTGGACCTCACTGTCACCTCGCCGCTCTGGCCGTCCACCAAGAGGGTGACCTTGCAGGACTCCTCGATGCGCGCCTTGGTCTCTCCCTTCTTCCCGATGAGGACCCCGACACGGTCGAGCGGAATGCGCAACAGTCTCTCGAAGCTCAAGCCAAAACCGCCTCCATTATCTGCTGCGGGTCCTTCTGATAAACCCCTCTCTTCTTGAAGAACGTCACGATGTTTGTGATGTCCCGGAGCAAGAGCTCCTTGGACTCGGGGTGAGAGGAGAGCACCGCGGAGCCCATGTCGAAGAGCACCCTCTCCCTGGGGGCGGGCTTGAAGATGTTGTACTCGGAGAGGTCCGCGTGGACCAGGTCAGCCTTCTTGTAGAGCTGGCGGATCATCTTCAAGGTCCACTTGTAGTCGAGGGCGTCGACCTCGGCCTCCGCGAAGATCGGGGCGGGGGCCGGAGGCTTGCCGACGAACTCCATCACGATGATGTTCTCGTTGAACGCGAAGGGCTCGGGCACGCGTATCCCGGCCTCAGAGGCGAGCCTCAGGTTCTTGTACTCCTTCTGTACCCAGAGCCTGATTAGCTGCCTTATCGACCCCACCGGCAGCTGCTGGAACCGCTTGTCCCCCGCGACGTATCTCATCCTCTTCTTGAACTCTGCAGAAGCTGTCAGGTAGATCTTGACGGCCCGGGGGCTCCCGTCGGCAGTGATCCCCCAATATACGCGGGCCTCCTTCCCCGCCCTCACCACCCCGTTCAGGTACGAGAGCTCCCCCCTCGCCATGAGCTCGTTCAGCGCGAAGTTGGTCGCCCTGTCGAAGACCTCCTCGACCGTCTTCCTCTCGTTGGAGTCGTGCCTGAGGCGCCTGTTCTCCCTCTCGCTCCTGCGGATGCGCTCTCTCAGGCCGGAGCCTTGCTCGACATCGCCTTCTGTCATCGACCCCCGTTCGGCCTCAAGGCTGTCCTCCCTGGCCTCCGCCCCGGCCTCGTCCTCGGGTTCTTCCACGTCTCACCGCCTGAGCCCTATCCCTTTAGGCTTGTCACTAGCGCCTTTGAAGGAGGATTCGCCGAGAGGAGGCTCCTCACAGAGAGTATCTCGAGAACCGCCAGAGGGGTCCGATGAAGTTGTGAAAAGCATGCTGTCATTAAATCAGTTATCGAAGCCTTAGCCCAATAGTTACGACCGCAAACTATGGATGCCGACGCTCAGACCTGAGGCCTATTGCTCTGAAAGATACTGCTGTATAATCCGGCGCTCAGGGCTAAATGCGTTTGCCGCGATTCTGCCCGCATGAACTCTCCCGGTCTTGCGAGACTTCGCGGTCGCAGCCTTCTGTTGTTGGGCTTGCTAGCCTTTTCCGCCTTTGCGGTGTCTACCTCAAGCGTTCTCCTCGGAGCGAACGCCGTCGGAGGCGTCGTCAGCATCCCGAGCGACGGGTCCGGAAACGGATCCGGTCCTCAGCCGCACGGGATCTGCCAGCTTTACGGACCCGGGGGGAGGGTGCAGCACGTGATCTACATCCAGTTCGACAACCTCCACCTCACGCGCGACAACCCGAACGTCCCCTCTGACCTCGAGCAGATGCCCGCCCTCCTGAACTTCATGGAGAGCAACGGCGTGGTCTTCAGCGACCAACAGACGCCCCTGATCTCCCACACGGCGGACGACATCCTGACCTCTCTCACGGGCGTGTATCCGAACCGGCTAGGAGAGGCTGTCGCTAACAGCTACGGGTACTTCAACCCGACCGGGACGGTGAGCTTCGCCTCTTCGTTCACGTACTGGACGGACAAGGTCGGCGGGACGGACTCGAGCTACAACCTGCTCACGGCCGCCGGCCAGAACGCGCCCGCTCCCTGGGTGGCATTCACGAGGGATGGCTGCAACGTCGGAGCCGTCGCGACCGCCGACCTGGAGCTAGAGAACGTCGGGTCGGACGTCAATACGGTCTACGGTGCCAACTCGTCTCAGGCCGCTGAGGCCAAGGCCAACTACTACCAGGCCGTGGCAGACTTTGAAGGAATCTCGGTCCACTGCGCTTCGGGCAACTCGGTCTGCTCGACCGCGAATGGCGGGGTCGCCGACCTGCTCCCCAACGAGCCGGGAGGATACACGGGCTATAACGGGCTCTTCGGCAACAAGTACGTCGCACCTGTGATCAACAATGGCCAGCCCATGACCGACCTATACGGGAACGTCATCACCGACGGGCACGGCAACGACGGCTTCCCCGGCTTCGGCGGGATTTCCGCGGCGCAGTCCCTCTCCTACGTGGCCTCGATGCAGGAGAACGGCATCCCGGTTACCTACGCGTACATCTCTGACGCCCACGACGACCACACTACCGGCAACGCCTACGGCCCAGGCGAGGCGGGATACGTAGCGCAACTCGCCGCGTACAACCAGGCCTTCGCGACCTTCTTCGCCCGGCTCCAGCAGGACGGGATCACGTCTAGGAACGCGCTCTTCGTCATCACGGCCGACGAGAACGACCACTTCGTGGGCGGACTCCCCTCCCCCTCCAGCTGTGACGGCGTCACCATCCCCTGCACCTACAGCCAGATAGGCGAAGTTGACGCTGACCTTGCGGCGACCCCGTCGACGGGCCTCCTCGCGAGCGAAGAGGGAATAACGACACCCTTCAGCGCCCACTTCGACTCCGCACCGGCGATCTACCTGAAGGGCAACCCCGCCGCGACCGCGACGGTCACGAGGAGCTTCGAGCAGGGAATGAGCGCCCTGACCGCTGTCAACCCGATCAGCGGCGCGACGGACCAGATCACCCAATACATGGCGGACCCTGTCGAGTTGAACCTGCTCCACATGGTCACAGCGGACCCGGCGCGGACGCCCACCTTCATCGACTTTGCGAACCCAGACTACTACCTCTACACCGGCTCGAGCTACTGCAGCTCTCCCACTGACTATGTCTGTCTGGACACTGAGTATGCCTGGAACCACGGCGACGCCCAGCCCGTGATCACGACGACCTGGCTGGGCTTGGTCGGGCCTGGAGTGGCGAACGCCGGAGTCGACTCCACGGCCCGGACCGACCACACCGACATCCGCCCCACCATGATGTTCCTGCTCGGACTCAAGGACGACTACACCTACGACGGGCGCGTGCTCGTCGAGGCTTTCGACCCATCGGCCATGGCTCAGACGATGGGCGGCGGTGAGGGATCCAACGGGTCTGGCGCCAGCACGTTCCTCAGTCTCGCGCAGATGTACGAGCAGATCAACGCCCCCACCGGACGGTTCGGCCTGACCACCCTCGCGATATCGACCCACGCTCTCGCGAGCAACACGCCCGGCGACGCCACTTACACCAACCTCGAGAGCCAGCTCTCCTCGATGACGAGTCAGAGGAACGCCATCGCATCGCAGATGATCTCCCTCCTCCAGGGCGCCGAGTTCAACCATCAGCACATAGACAGCGGGCAAGCCCAGTCGCTGATATCTCAGGGTCAGAACCTGCTCAACCAGGCAAACACCCTCGCCGCTTTCCTGGCATAGAGATGGTCAAGTTCTGAGCCTCCACGCGATTTTGAGGCTGCTCGCTAGCAGCCTCCGAAGGGTTCTGTTCAATTTCTTGGACATCGAAACCTCTGTTAAGAGGCTGGACATGCGGAGCGCGTGGCGAGGAAGGAGCGGAGACCGAAGAAGAAATTCTGGTCGAAGCGGAAGATAACGGTGTGCCTCATCGTCGTCGGCCTCTTCATCGTCGCCAACGCGATAGCCCTCAACCACCCCACCCTGCCAAGGCCGACCGGCGGTATCCCGATATACGAGGCGGCTCCGGACTCTCCAATCCCGACCGGCAACTTCTCGATTAACCAGACGGCGGCTATGCAATTCGTAAACTACACCTTGGGGGATTACACCAGCATGCTCGCCGAACACCAAGGGAGATGGGCGAACTTCACCAGCGTCCAGCACTTCTTTGACCTCTACCGACCCAGCGGGAGTTGGCTGGTTCAGGTGGGCAGCGACAACGGGACGAACTTTCCCAATTACATAGAATTCATCTTCCGATTCAGCCCGAGCGCCAGTCCTCGCACCGTGGTCTACACTAACCAGACGGGGGCATCCCTCAGGCCAGCGATGGCAACTAACCTGTCCGCGAACGACATCACCATCAACTATCACAATACCGATTACGGCATCATCCTCACTCAATACTATGTTCAGTCGGCGGTCAACACGACGCTCATCCCGCTCATATGGATTACCAATTCCACCGAGGTATATGGCGATGTCTCGGTGAACGCCAACAACGCGGCGTTGGCTATCTACCAATACGACGTTCAGGCCATGCACCTTGAACTCTACCCATACTATCCTCATTGGGGTTGGTTCCAGAACGAATGGAGATGGTATGGAGGCGACATCGAGTTCTTCGGCCTCTTGTTCGGCATCTTCACTGGAGTAATCTATCTCCAGCGTGAGGGGTATCTGCAATTCAAACGCTCCTCAGGAACTGAACAAGAACCGCAAACAGAACAGAGACAATCATAATGAATAGAAGGTTCTGCTGGCGCTTCAAGTGGGAGACACTATCCTTCAATTCGTTGATTTCGTTTTGAAGCGACCTCCCAGAACGCGCCTCAGTGTCTTCGGACATGGCTAACCATACGTCTCCTTGATTTCCTTGACTTCCCTCGCGGAGTGGGCCGCGTGCTGGATGAGGGTAAGCCACTTGTTGCTCCCCTCGACCTTTATCCCCGCTCGGTCGGCAGGAGTGTCGCCGTCAAGGCCCTCGTGCTCCCTGATGTAGTTGTGGAATATCTGGAATCCAGCTATGATGGGTGAGTCTGGGTTCTTGAGGCCCCGCATGACCTTCTCGCGGTCTCTGACCTCGCCGTTCTGTCTTTCCATCTTATTGTTGTGGACGACTCCCGCTAGTCGAATCTCCCTGATGTGGGTCGGAACCTTCGCGCCCTTGAAGTCATAAGAGGGAACCTTGAACTCCGCGCGGAATGCTTCGTTGAAGTTGCTTGCCCCGTCAGAAATGAGGGTATTGGGAATCTTTCCGGTGACTTCGATTGCCTCTCTGAACATGGGCCTAACATCGTCCGTCCCCTTGTGGTCTGAGACCATCTGAGAGATTCTAAAGCGGGTCTCATCATCCATCATCGCAAAGAGATACTTCATGTTGCCCGAGAACTTCACATACATCTCGTCCGTCCTCCAAGTGTCGGAGACCTTTGGGGTGAACTCCTTGAGATATCGCTCCATGAGACCGACATACTTCGTAATCCAGTTGTAGACGGTAACGTGGGAGACGTTCACGCCTTGGAGCCTGAGAAACTTCTGGACGTTGCGGAAGGACTCGCCAGTGAAGTAGAGTTGCATCGCGCTCGTTATCGCTCGCGGAGTCGCGCCCATGTGCTCGAAGCCTAGGTTCATCGTGAACCTCTTCCCGCACTCCTTGCATGAGTAGCGTTGAAGGTCGCCGCTCTTGTTGTGGAGGATGCCGTGCTTGACTATCTTCTGTGAGCCGCACGAAAGGCACGACTGATAGTCTAGCGGGGCGATTCTTCGGGCGTTCTCTATGCGCCGCCGAATCTCTAGCGAGAGTTCGACCGCGAAGATGTGCTTGCATTTGATGGCTCGCGTCGTGGCGTCCGGACAAGAGCAATACCAACCGGCCTCTGTGGAATAGATGGCGTATTCCCCGTTACCTGATTGGCTCTTGACGCGGTATTCGTTCGCGTCAATCCTTCTGACGTTGGATTCTACCTCGGCGATTGCTTGGCCTCTCACCTTGCGAGCTTCTAGTTCTTGTGCAGTTGCCGTCTTGACCACCATCCATAGGCATCTATAGCGTGCCATATAAGCATTACTTCTATGGGCGTCTATTGCCATACGATTAAATAGAGAACTAGAATAAGGTTCTGCGTATGATGAAGAAATACACGGTCGCCATGACCGAGGAGATGGAGACTCAGTTAGAGAAGGAGCGAAAGAAGCTGTATCTGGACTCGATTCCCGAGACGATTCGACACATAGTAGCCGAGCATCTTTCGAAGAGTTAGCCACCGTGTCCAGACTCTTAACATCCGAATGCGTGTCCAAGAAATTGAACACCTATGACAATCTTCGTCTATTTAGGCCTGACTCGCCTCCTTCCTTCCTAGCCGCAGCATGGATTGATTGCACA